>Ga0209591_10003868_pt1 | contig 17202 bp, 20 predicted proteins | sample MAT01_FD_187207 | JGI IMG/M metagenome (GOLD analysis project Ga0209591, IMG submission 187207) | Freshwater microbial communities from Lake Fryxell liftoff mats and glacier meltwater in Antarctica - MAT-01 (SPAdes) (version 2) | ecosystem: Environmental > Aquatic > Freshwater > Ice > Liftoff... | reverse complement strand
GATCGCGACGTGGAACAGCTCGCCCGCTTTGACCCGCCGGGCGGCGTCGCCTATCACCCCTTCAGGTCCGGTAACTGCGCCTTCGCCCATCAGGGCCTGGATGCGGGCCCGGGAAAGTTCGGCCCCAGCGCCGCGCACCAGAACACGGTCGAGCCGTTCACCGGTCTCCGCCTCCTGGGCGGTGACGGCGATGATGCGGGCTTCAGAGGGATGCGGGACAGGGGATGCCATGAGCGAGGATCGCACTACGCCGAACGGCGGGCCGCCTCAAGCCGGTGAGGTTCAGGTACCCCCGCCGAGCCGGGCGCTGAAAGTCGCCGTCTATGGCATGGGGGCGGCGATCGTCTTCATGACAGCGCTGCTGGTGCTGGGGCTGTCGCTAGGCTGGAACAAGAAGAGCGGCGATGCGGCCAGCGCGGCGGCCGGCAATCCGGTGGTGTCGGTGCCGCGCGTGGATGCGGGCGAGACGCCGGGCGGCGTACCGGGCGCGATGCCCGCGCCGCTGGATATCGCGGTGCCAAAGGATGCGGCGGTTTATACGATCGCCGGCGACGGCAAGCTGATCGCGCTGCATGTGCGCTCGCCCGGTGGGGATGAGGTGATCGTGGTGGATACCGGGGCGAACCGGGTGGTGTCGAGGATCCGGTTGAAGCCGGAGGGCGGGGTTACGCCGTAGGAAATTTCCCCACCCGTCCCGTCGCTTTTTGCGCCGGTCCACCCTCCCCTGAAGGGGAGGGATGAAGGGCGGCTTGATCGGGGGGCTGTGCGTCTGTATAGACGCGCGTCCCGGCAGGGGGCCTTCGTCTATCGGTTAGGACGGCAGCCTCTCACGTTGCAAAGACGGGTTCGATTCCCGTAGGCCCCGCCATCTCTTCTATCTCGACTTGTGGCAGTTCCACGCGGAAGCGCGTGCCGCGTTCGGCTGTGCTGTCGACGGTGATGGTGCCGCCCATGGCTTCGGTGAGGCCCTTGCAGATGGCGAGGCCAAGGCCGAGGCCGCCATGAGTGCGGGTCATCGAGGCATCGGCCTGGCTGAAGCGGTCGAACAGGCGGGCGAGATAGGCGGCGGGGATGCCTGGACCGGTGTCGGCGACTTCCAGAACGAGAACGGCGTTCGACAGCCGCGCTTGGACGGTCACGCCGCCGTGGCGGGTGAACTTGACCGCATTGTCGACGAGGTTGAGCAGGATCTGGCGGATCCGCATCGCGTCGCCGCGAAAGCCGAGTGGCGCGGGCGCGATGTCGGCGATGAGCGCCAGTCTTTTCGCCACCGCGTCTTCAGCAATTGTGGCGAAGACCTCTGCCACCACGTCGTCCACCATGAAGGGCGCGAAATCGAACAACATCGCGCCCTGTTCGATGCGCGAGATGTCGAGCAGATCGTTCACGATGTGATGCAAGGCGCGGCTCGCCTCACCGATACGATCGGAATAGTGCCGCCCGCGCACGGAGAGATCAGGGCTTTCGGCGAGCAGCGAGGAGAAGCCGACGAGCGCGGTGAGCGGCGTGCGCAATTCGTGGCTGACGTTGGAGAGGAAGTCGGATTTGGCGGCGGCGGCGGCCTCAGCGGCGTCCTTGGCGGCTCGAAGATCGGCCTCGACGCGCTTGACCGCCGTCACGTCCATGAAGATGCCGTACATTGCGGTGATTGTGCCGTCAGGCCCGCGCTCGGTGTCGGCCTTGGCGACCACGATGCGTTCCTCACCGCGGCGCATCAGGCGCAGTTCGAAGTCGTAAGGCTCTCCCGTCGTCATGGCGCGCTCGATCAGTTTCTCGAGCTGGGGACGGTCTTCAGGGTGATAGCTGGCGAGCACAAAGGCGAGATCGGGCTCTCCCGTCGTTGCCGGATCGAGGCCGTAAATTCGATAGACCTGATCGGACCACATCACCTTGTCGGCGGCGATATCGTAATGCCAGTGGCCGACGCCCGCCATCTGCTCTGCCATGCGGGCGATGCGGATGGCCCCGTCATGGCGCAGGGCGGCAGCGGCGTCGTCAGTCAATGGAGAAGACCTGATCGCGGCCCAGCATGGCGTTGACGCGGTTCACGAAGCGCTCACGCTCAAACGGTTTCAGCAGATAGCCGGCGGCTCCGGCCACGCTGGCGTTTTTGACTGTGGCGGGATCGGCCCGGGCCGTCAGCATCATGAAAGCGCAATTGGTCCCGCGCGGCCGTTTGCGCAGACGCTTCAGGGTTTCGACTCCGTCCATCTCCGGCATCGCGACGTCGAGCAGAACGAGATCGGGCCGGAAGGCATCGAAGACGGCGATCGCATCGGCACCGCTCTTGACCTTCTTGACCTCGTAGGCCGGCAGATAGCAGTCGATGAGCTCCAGAATGGGCTCGTCGTCATCGACTGCGAGGATACGGGGCGTTGTCATGGGCGAACTCAGGATGGTGAGCCTCACACAAACAGCGCCCGCGTTACCGAAGCCCTAACATTGGCGTTTCAATCGCGTTCGCCCGGGCGCTTGGCGCGGGCGGTGGGCTGGGCGGCGAGCGGGTCGTCGGGCCAGCGGTGTTTGGGATAGCGGCCTTTGAGGTCTTTTTTGACGTCGGCGTAACTGCGCGCCCAGAAGCCGGCCAGGTCTTTCGTCACCTGGACGGGGCGGCGGGCTGGCGAGAGTAAATGCAGCGTCACGGGCAAGCGGCCACGACCGATGGTGGGGGTTGCGGCCTCGCCGAACATCTCCTGGAGGCGGACGGCGAGGACAGGTTCGCCGGTTGAATAGTCGATGGCGAGGCTGTTGCCGGTGGGGACGGTGAGATGGGTCGGCGCTTCGGCATCGAGACGGCGGGCGGCTTGCCAGCCGAGGCGGGCGGTGAGGGCGGCGCGGAGATCGAGGCGCTGGAGGTGCGATGCCCGGGTGACGCCGTCGAGGAAGGGGTCGAGCCAGTCGGCGAGGGTTTCGAGGAGCGCTGCGTCGGAGAGATCGGCGAGGCCGCTAGCGTCACCATCCAGTTTGCGGAGGAGGGCGGTGCGGGCCTGGAATTGGCGGAGATCATCTGTCCACGGAAGGATGGCAAGGCCGGACTGGCGGATGCCGTCGAGCATGGCGGCGCGGATCGCTTCAGGCGCGGTGCGGGCCTGGAATTGGCGGAGATCATCTGTCCACGGAAGGATGGCAAGGCCGGACTGGCGGATGCCGTCGAGCATGGCGGCGCGGATCGCTTCAGGCGCGGCGCCGGCGTCTTTTCGGATGTCGAGGATCAAGGCGCCGAGGCGTACGACGCGGCGTGCCGCGACGGCCTGATTGGGCACATCCCACACAACTTCCTCGCTCCGTTCGAGATGGGCGGCAAAGGCCAGGTCGATGTCGGCGCGGGATAACGGCGCGGCGAGGAAGATGCGCGCGTTGTCGCCGCCCTGATCGACGGCACCGATGGCGAGGAAATCTTCACCGGCGAGGGCGTCTTCGATGGGGAGTAGCGCGCCGCGGCCATTGGCGAGGCGGAAGCTGCCGCGCGGGCCACGGCGCTGGGCGACGCGATCAGGGTAAGCGAGGGCGAGAAGCGGGCCGGTGCGGGTGTCGTCGATCTGCCCAAGCGGAATGGCGGCCTGACGCGACCATTGTTTGGCGTTTTCGCGGGCTCGGGCGAGAGCGCCGCGATCGGCGCGGGGATCGCCGCGCTCATAGGCGTGGAGGCGGGCGCGGAGATCGGCGTCCGGGCGGTCGCGGTCGGGTCGCAGCACATCGCGTTCGGAAAGGAGGCCGGCGAGGGCGGTGGCGGTGGGGCCGTCGCCGGTATCTTTCGCGCGGAGGATCATGTGGGCGAGGCGGGGGTGCAGGCCAAGCGCGTTCACGGCGCGTCCGTGCGGGGTGATGCGGTTCTGGGTGTCGAGTGCGTCGAGGTCGCGGAGAAGCTCTAGCGCCTGCGCGTAGGTGGCGGCGGGCGGGGGATCGAGCAGAGCGTAGGCGGCGGGATTGCTGTCGCCCCATGCCGCGAGGTCGAGTGCGAGGGGGGCGAGATCGGCTACGGCGATCTCGGGCGGCGAGAAGGCGGGGAGGGCGCGGTGGGATTCTTCGCTCCAGAGGCGGTAGCAGGTGCCGGGAGCAATACGTCCAGCGCGGCCACGGCGCTGGTCGGCGGAGGAGAGGGCGAGGCGGGTGGTGACGAGGCGCGTCATGCCGCTCGCCGGATCGAAGCGCGGGCCGCGCGCGAGGCCGCTATCCACGACGACGCGGATGTCCGGGATGGTGAGGCTGGTTTCAGCGATAGACGTGGCAAGTACGATGCGGCGGAGGCCCGGCGGGGGCGGTGCGATGGCAGCCTTTTGCACCTCGAAGGCGAGGTTGCCATAGAGCGGGAGGACAAGATGCCCGGGACCGAGATCGCCAAGCGCGCGTTCGGCTGAACGGATTTCCGCTTCGCCTGGGAGGAAGGCGAGGATGCCGCCCGCAGTTTCGCGCAAGGCGCGGCGGATGGCGGTGGCAACAGTGCCGCCGGTATCGCGGGTTTCGGCGTGCGACGCGTAGATCGTTTCGACCGGGAAGAGGCGGCCGGCCGAGCGGATGATAGGGGCGCCGCCGAGTAGGGTTGCGATCCGGGTGCCGTCGAGCGTTGCGGACATCACGAGGATGCGGAGATCGCCGTTCAGCGCGCTGCGGCATTCCAGCGCCAGCGCGAGGGCGAGATCGGCATCGAGGCTGCGTTCGTGGAATTCGTCGAAGATGACGAGGGCGACGCCGGGGAGTTCCGGGTCGTGCTGAAGGCGGCGGGTGAGCAGGGCCTCGGTAACGACTTCGATGCGGGTTTTGGGGCCGACGCGGGATTCGTGGCGGACCCGGTAGCCGATTGTCTCGCCGACCTGTTCGCCCAGCATCTCGGCCATACGGTGGGCGGCGGCGCGGGCGGCGATACGGCGGGGTTCCAGCATGAGGATGGATTTGCCGGCAGCCCACGGTTCATCCAGCAGGACCAAGGGGACCAGCGTCGTCTTGCCGGCCCCGGGAGGGGCCTCGAGCACGGCGCTTTGACCGGCGGCGAATGCGGATTTCAGCTCTGGAATAGCCTCCGCTACGGGGAGATCCTGCCCTAAAGTCACCCTCACCCTTGCGCGCCCCCCGGCGGTCCTCTATCTGCCGTCAGCTTCCTTACTGCCTTTTTCAGGCTGGGTCTTCGCGGCCTCACGGACATCTTATGCGCCATCTGTATCTTGTTCCCAACAACACCAAGATCGATTTCGTCAGGTGGCGTTGGTTCGGCTTTGCCTTCACCGGCATCACCATGGTCATCACGGTGCTCGCGATCTGGCTGCAGGGGTTCAATCTCGGCATCGACTTTACCGGCGGCGTGACGATCGACGCGCATAAGAAAGAAGGTTCGGTGGATGTGGGCGCCATGCGCGACCGTTTCGCCGAGCTGGGCCTCAAGGACGCGATCATCCAGACCTTCGGCGATGCGGCGGGCGGCGAACCCGCCAATGTCGCCATCCGCGTGAAGCCGACCGACGCGACGGTCGGCAACGAGCAGGCGATCGTCGCGCAGGTGACGGCAGCGCTGGGCGATGACTACGAAATTCGCAAAGCAGAATCCGTCGGCCCGAAGATTTCGGAAGAGCTGTTCAATAACGGCGTCCTCGCCTGTATTCTCGCAATTCTGATGGTCGCGCTTTATGTGGCGTTCCGTTTCGAGTGGCAGTTCGGCGTTGCGGCCTTCATCGCGACCTTCCACGACGTGATCGTAACCGCCGGTTTCTTTGCCGTGACGCAGCTCGATTTCGACTTGAATGCCGTCGCCGCGCTGCTGACGCTAGCGGGCTACTCGGTGAACGACACCGTCATCATCTTCGACCGCATCCGTGAGAACCGGCGCAAGTATAAGCGCATGCCGCTGGGCGAACTCATCAACCTCTCGACCAACCAGACGCTGCCGCGCACGCTGATGACCTCGATCTGCGTCGCGCTTTCGGTGATTCCGCTGGTCGCGTTCGGTGGCGATGCGCTCTACGGCTTCTCCATGGCGATCCTGTTCGGCGTCGCCATCGGCACCTATTCGTCGATCTACGTCGCCTCGGCGCTGCTGCTCTACATGCCGCCCATCGGCTCGATGGAGGCGGTGAAGCCGCCGCCGGGCGAAGGTAGAGCCGCGCGGCCGTAAGTGTGGCCGCGCCGCCGGGCTGCCACGAGAACCAAGTCCCGATCCAGCGGAGTTACAGGTCGCCGGATTCGCGGCTCTGCTGCATCCCGAGGATGACAGGCGAGGCCGCTAGAACGGGATCCACTCGCGTTCGGCGGTGAAGTTCAGATAGCCGACATTGACGCCGACGCGCGCGCCGAGGCCGGTGCGCATTGGCGCGAGGGTTACGTTGTCGGAGCGGAGGTAATTCACGCCGATGCCGGCGATGAAGTAATAGCTGCCCTCGACGCCGGGAAAGCGACGGAGCATTTGCTCCGGGGTTTGCAGGTCATAGACCAGCGTGAAGACCTTGGAGGCGTTCAGCCCGATATCGACGCCGAGCGATGGGCCGGTCCAGAAAAGCTGGCGCGGCTTTTGATTGCGGCGATAGAGCCAGCCTTCGCCGTAGCGCAGGCCCAGCGCCACCGCGACCGCGGCTTCCTCGCCCGCGATGTAGGCATTAGGGCGGCCGAGATCGCCGAAGATGCGCTCGACGATTTCCGCCGAGGCCTGGGCCGTGACGCCGAAGAAGTTTTCGACCGCGCCGGTGATTTCTTCCTGGCGGTATTCGTTTGTGACCGGCTCGTCGGCCGGATAGCCAGTGCGGCCGTCGCGGGTGTCGACATTGCGCGTTTCGACGTTGCGGCCGGTGTCGGATGAGGTGCAGGCAGCGGCGGTTAGCGCGGCGGCCCCCGTGAGCAAGGCACGCCGCGTGGCAAGACGGCGAATAATCTCTTCCATGGTTTTCCCGTTATCGAATCGATGCGCCCCGCGATGGAGTTAGTGTAGACTGAAATTCATGGCTTTTCTCGGGCTTGGTTGTCTGGCCCGGTTTCGTCGCATTTATACGCCAGGCCTTGGGGCCTGACATCGGGGAGATCGCCTAATGGAGCAGGAATACATCTTCTACATCGTGTTTGCGGTGTTGCTGCTGATCGTCGTCTTCAGCTTCGTGAAGACGGTGCCGCAGGGCCAGGAATGGACCGTTGAGCGCTTTGGCCGCTACACGCGGACGCTATCGCCCGGTCTGCATCTGATCGTGCCGATCTATGACCGCATCGGGCAAAAGCTGACGATGATGGAGCAGGTGCTGGAAATTCCGCGCCAGGACGTGATCACCAAGGACAACGCCATGGTGACGACGGACGGCATTTCCTATTTCCAGATCATCGATGCAGCCCGCGCCGCCTATGAGATCAAGGATCTGGAGCGGGCGATCTCGAACCTCGCGCAGACCAATATCCGTTCGGTCATCGGCTCGATGGACCTCGATGAGGTGCTGTCGAAGCGCGACGAGATCAACGAGCGCCTGCTGCGCGTGGTGGATGCCGCCACGGGTCCGTGGGGCGTGAAGATCATGCGTATCGAGATCAAGGATCTCACCCCGCCGTCCGACATCATCGATTCGATGAATCGCCAGATGAAGGCCGAGCGCGAACGCCGCGCCGAAGTCATCAGCGCGGAAGGCGAGAAGACGGCATCGGTGCTGCGGGCCGAGGGCATGAAGCAGTCGCAGATCCTGGAAGCAGAAGGCCGCCGGGAATCGGCGTTCCGCGACGCTGAGGCGCGCGAGCGGTCTGCGGAAGCCGAAGCCAAGGCGACCGAGATGGTGTCGAAGGCGATCGCCGAGGGCGACGTGCAGGCGATCAACTATTTCATCGCGCAGAAGTATGTGGATGCCTTCCGCGCATTGGCCACCGCGCCGAACCAGAAATTCGTCATCGTGCCGGCCGAAATGTCGGGCCTGCTCGGCTCGATCGCCGGTATCGGTGAGTTGGCCAAGGCGGCGCTGGGCGGCGATGACGGATCGGGTGGCGGTGGCGGTGCGAAGTCGCAGCGCAACCGGGTGCAGTGGTCGCCGGCGGCAGGCAGTTCTGGCGGCACGGCGAGCTAAGGAACGGGCACATGGACCAGATCATCACCTTCATCGACGAGATGAGCTATTGGCACTGGTTTGCGCTGGGCTCGGTGCTGCTCATCGTCGAGATCATCACGCCGACTTTCTATTTCATCTGGCCGGGTATCGCGGCGGTGACGGTGGGCGTGCTGAAGCTGTTCGTGCCGGACCTGTCGTGGCAGGTGGCGATCAGCGTGTTCGGCGTTATGTCGGTGGTCTCGACTGTGGTGTGGGCGACGATTTATCGCCGCAACGTCAGGGGTGACGGCAATTCGGGCCTGAACCAGCGCGTGAAGGGGTATCTGGGACGCCGCGCGATTGTCGCTGAAGGTTTCCGAAGCGGCCGCGGGCCGGTGTTGCTGGACGATTCGCGCTGGCAGGCCATCAGCGAGAATGGCGACGATCTGGCACCGGGGTCTTCGGTAGAGATCACCGGCGCCGACGGTGCGACGCTGCGCGTCAAGCCGGCGTAAGGGCCGTGGGCCGCACACTCCTGATCGGATCGCTCGTCGCCATACTGGTGGGCGCGAGCGTCTGGGCGGGCTGGGTATGGGTAAAACTCGGCGACGCCGAAATCAGCACCGATGGGACGATCGCGCTGACGCTGGGGATCGTGGTCTCGATCGTCGTTGGTGTCGGGCTGATGATGCTGGTGTTCATCTCGTCGCGGCGCGGCTTTGACGATCAGGTGCAATACGATTTCGGCGAACGCGAGGATGACACGTGAGTGCGGCGGCGCGGAATTGTGGGCACGCCCCATCCGCGCTCTGCGAACGCTGCAAGGTGCGCAGCCTCAGCGTCTGTGCAGCGCTCGATCATGACGATCTGGATGCGCTGAGCGCGCTGGCGCATGAGGTACATGTCGAGCCGCGCCGCATACTCGCTGAGGAAGGCGATCCGGCGCAGTATGTCTTCAATGTCACCGATGGGATGATCAAGACCTATCGCCAGCTCAGCGACGGGCGCCGGCAAATATTCGGGTTTCTAATACCGGGCGATTTTCTTGGGCTTGCGCTGCCCGGGCAGTACCAATCGACCGCCGAGGCAGTGGGCGAAGCGACGCTTTGCCGGTTTGATCGTGCGGGGTTTGCGATCCTTGCCGATGCGCGGCCAAACCTGTTGCACAAGCTACGCGATGCAGCAGGGCACGAGCTGTCGTTGGCGCAGGATCATCTCGTGCTACTGGGCCGCCGGACGGCGGCCCAGCGCCTCGCGGCCTTCCTGCTGGAACTGCGTGCCCGATATGCACGGATCGGCTATGTCGCCCCATTTTTACCGTTGCCGATGACCCGTGAGGATATTTCCGACCATCTGGGCCTGACGATAGAGACGGTTAGCCGGACGTTCAGTGCGCTCGCCCGTGACGGTACGCTTGCTGTCGTGCCTCGCGGTGTCAGCATCACCGATGCTGCAGGACTAAAACACCTCGCCGAGGATTGATCCGGAATCGCGGTCAATGGCTGAGCAGGACAGCTATTTCAGTGTCCTTGAGAAGGCTGCGCGTCACGCCGCCAAAGATCCATTCACGCGCTCGGCTGTGGCCGAACGCGCCGGCGACGATGAGGTCTGCGTTAACGCGCTTGGCGACGGTCATCAGAGCTTCGGCGGCGCGTGCATCAGATACGCTTTCGACAATCGACTTCGCCTGCGCTCCATGCGCGCCAAGCCAGGCTGCGACCTCGGCGGCACCCTTGCCGCCGTCTTCGGCGTCGGCGGCAACGACGAAGACCTCGTCTGCTTTGGTCAGTATTGGCATGGCGTCGGCAACAGCACGCCGTGATTCGCACGAATCCTTCCAGCCGACCACAATTCGAGCGGCCGACAAGCGATCGGCGCCGGTTGGTGCGACGAGGATGGGACGGCCAGCGGTCATCACCAGGTCGCTTGGCCGCAAGCCGAGAGAAGCGTCGATGTCGGTTTCAACCGGGCGGCCGACGACGATAAGGTCGGCAGTACGGGCGATCAAACCCAGGAAGCTGGCGGCATCAGTCGCCTGAGATTGTCGCCAGATCGCACCTGGCATTTTGACCGATGTGCGAAATACTGCCGCTGCGTCATCGAGCGCCGACGCGATGAGCTTGTGTGCGGTCTCGACGATCTCGGGCTGCAGTGCGATGAAACTATCGCCGAACGGGGCATAGGACGGCAGATAGACGATGCCGGCGGCTGCGCCCGAGATTTGAGCTCCGAAGCGATCGGCGAGGTCCGCCGCCAGAATGGCTCGATTTGCGGCGGCTGCCGTGCGGTCCATGTGGACGGTGACAGCCCGGATGCCGGTGCTCATGAGAGCACACTCGTCTTGCGTTCCGCGTACCAGATGGTCAGCGCGAGTGTGATGCCGAAGGCGACAAAGGCCGAGGCGATGAGCGAAACGACAACGAGATCATGGGACGGCATGGTGAGCTCCTGCGTTGGATGCTGTCACCATGACGTCTCGATGGGTGTTGCGCCTTGATTCAGATCAACCTGCCGGAGCCGATAGGCGCCCGCGCGCGACGAAGGAGGGGTTGGCGTATCTGTCGCCCGCTTTGCCGTAGGCGAGGCGCTTGCCGAAGAGATCGCTGACGCTGCCGCCAGCGGCTTCCAGCACGGCCTGTCCGGCGGCGGTATCCCACTCCATCGTGGTGCCGTGGCGGGGATAAATGTCGGCCTCTGCCGCGGCAATGAGGCAGAACTTCAGAGACGAGCCGACGATCCGGACCCCGCCGATATCGTAAAGATTGCGATACTCCTGTTCGCGATAGGTGTCGTGACTGCGGCTCCAGACCCCGATGGGCGTTGCATGGGCCGGCCGGGCCGCGATGGCCCGGGCGCGGCCGAGGGCAAGATGAGCCGGGTCGTCAGTCACCGGCCAGTGCCATTCATGCGCGCCCCGGGTTGCACCGCTGAAGAGGCGAGCGAAGGCGGGGGCATAGACCGCGCCGAGAACCGGTACGCCGTGGTCGATGAGGGCGATGTTGACCGTGAACTCGCCGTTGCGGGCGATGAATTCCTTGGTGCCGTCGAGCGGATCGACCAGAAAAAAGACGCGGTCGACATCGGGGATGAAGCCGGCAGCGGCGGCTTCCTCGGAGACGACGGGCACGCCGGGTGCGATGGTCGCGAGGCCGGCGAGAATCAGGTGCTCGGCGGCTTCGTCGGCGTCGGTCACGGGGCTCTTGTCGGCTTTCTGGCGGCTGGCGGTGCCGACCTCATAGTGCTGCATGATAAGGCGGCCGGCCTCGATGGCGAGCCGGGCGACGGGGAGCTCAAGCTCGGCGCTCATGGCTCGGACCCCGGAGTGTCGGTGATTTCGAGCGCGACATGGGCGGTGTCGATGGTGCGCTTGCCGGCATGCTGAAAGTTGACGGTGACCTTGGGCCCGACCGCCGACTGGACCTGGCCGATGCCCCAATCGGGCTGGCCGGGGTGGCGCACCAGCGCGCCGGGCTCAAAGAAAGACTGCATCAGGCCTTAAGTGCGCCGTGGCGTTTAAGTTTTCTTTAAGCTCGGGCGATACCTTGTTAACCCTGTTGTCAGCGGCGCGCCAGTTGCGCCGCCTGCTTCGTTTTACGAAAAGGCGCGGCTCCCGTGAAAGAGATCGAACTCGCTTCGCTGCTGGTCAGCCGCGTCTGTCACGACCTGATCAGCCCCGTCGGGGCGATGTCGAACGGCGTGGAGGTTCTCACCGACGAGAAAGACCCGGTGATGCGCGACCATGCCATCGCGCTGATCGCCAAGAGCGCCGAGGGCGCGGCGGCCAAGCTGAAGCTCTGCCGCCTCGCTTATGGCTCGATGGGTTCAGCCGGCGACCAGGTGAGCCTTTCCGACGCGCGCGATGCGCTGGAGGGGTTTTTGAAGGATTCCAAGACGAAGCTCGACTGGCGTGCGCCGGCGATGCTGCTGCCCAAGGACACTGTCAAGCTGGCGCTCAACTTAGCGATGGCGGCAATGGATACGATCCCGCGCGGCGGCGTGCTGCGCGTGACGGCCGAAGACCGCCCGGACGGCGTGCAGCTGATCGCCGCCTGCGAAGGTCCGATGTCGCGCATCACGGACGAACTCAGGCTTGCGCTGGCGGGCGACTACACCCTTGCCGAACTCGACGGACGCCGGGTGCAGCCGTTCTTCACCGGGCTTGTAGCGCGCGACCTCGGCGGCTCGGTGAGCATCGGCGAAGACGGTGCGGCGACTACGCTGTCGGCCTTCGTGCCCCTGCGTCAGAGCGAAGCGGCGGCGGCGTAACCGAGGTGAAAACCTGCCTGGTCATCGACGACAGCCGGGTGATCCGCAAGGTGGCGCGCCGCATCCTTGAAGATATCGGCTTCAACGTGGAAGAGGCCGAGGACGGGGCGATCGGGCTCGATATGTGCCGCGCCCAGATGCCGGACGCAGTGATCGTCGACAGCATGATGCCCAATCTCGACGGCATCGGCTTCATGAAGACGCTGCGCCGCGAGGCGAAGGATCACATGCCGGCGATCATGTTTTGCACCACCGAGAACGAGGAATCGCACATCGTCACGGCGCGTGCTGCCGGGGCCGGGGCCATTCTGCTCAAGCCGTTCGACAAGGAGACGCTGGAAGGCGGGCTTCAGCGTTTGGGCGTCAGCGCGCGGTAGCGGCGGCCTCTTTCCGGCAGGCCCTTTCCGGCCTCATTCAATCATATAGCGGACGGGAAGCGACTTCAGTCCGCTGACGAAGTTTGCGCGGGTGTTCTTCGGTTCGCCGTCAAGTTCGATCGATTTGAGGCGCGGCAGAAGCTCGGCGAACAGCGCCTTGATCTCCATACGGGCGAGATGCATGCCGAGGCAGAGATGCACGCCATGGCCGAAGGCGACCTGCTTGGAGAGCGGGCGGTCGACCTTGAAGCTGTTGGGCTCTGCAAAGACACTTTCGTCGCGATTGCCTGAAGGGTAGTGCAGGCAGATGCCGTCGCCGGCCTTGATGGTGTGGCCCCTGAGATCGTAATCGGCGGTGGCGGTGCGCATGAAATGCTTCACCGGCGTCACCCAGCGGATCATCTCTTCGACGGCGTTCGCCATGAGAGTAGGATCGGCTTTCAGCTTTTCGAGCTGCGTCTTGTCCTTGATGAGCTCCAGCAGGCCGCCGGCGGCGGTAGAGCTGGTGGTGTCGTGGCCGGCGGTCGCGACGATGATGTAGTAGCTCATCGCCTCGCGCTCGCCGATCGGCTCGCCGTCGATCTTGCCGTTGGCGATGATCGAGCAGAGATCGTCGGTCGGGTTGGCGCGGCGATCCGCCGTGATCTTGCCGAAATAGGCGTAGAGCTGCATCGCCGTCTGTGCGAGATCGACGGTCTTCTCGCCTTCGCCGTGCAGGCCCGATCCGTCGGACTGGTGCTCGGTGGCGCTAGTGACATCCGGGTCGGTCGGCCCGAAGATTTCCTGCGTCATCTTCATCAGGAACTGCTCGTCGGAGCGGGGCAGGCCCATGATCATCATGAGGACGCGCAAGGGATACCAGAGCGCGACCTCCTTCACGAAGTCGCACTTGTCGCCGAGCGCCTTCATATGATCGACGTGTTCCTTCGCCAGTTCGGCGATGCGGGCGTCGAGCTTTTTCAGATTGGGCGGCATGAAGAAGGCCTGCGTCAGCATGCGGAGCTTCATGTGCACGGGATCGTCGATATCGACCAGCGTGCGGAAAAGATGGGTGTCGCCGGCGACGGACTTGGTCCATTCCTCGCCCGAGATGGGCGACAAATAGGTGCGCAGGCTGTTGATGAAGACGTCGTTGCGCTTTTCGATTTCCAGAATGTCGGCGTGCTTGACGATCGCATAGAACGGCCGATAGCCGCGCGGGCGCATCAGCTGCGGGGCGTCCTTGGCGCGGAGCTTTGCGAAGACGTCGTAAATCTCGCCGCTGGCGTAGAGATCCGGATGAACGATTTCATCGTCGATCCGGTTGCGCGAATAGCCTTTGAAGGGAATGGCCGGTTCGCCGAGGCCGTCGAGCGGAATGGCGGGGGCTGCTGACATGGGTATTCTCCCTGATGGCGGCCTCTTGCGGGCTGCTCCGGTTGGTGTTGATGGCGATGCGGCGAGGGTGCGACAGGCGGCCCCTTGTCGCAACCCCTCGAAAGCCGCAGTAATCTGCCCAGTGTGGCGCCGGAGATGAGGCGCGAAGGAGCATTTCGATGACGCGACGGATTTTGGCGGCGCTGGCCGCGTGTGCGGCCCTGACAGGCGCGGCGGCGGCAGCCGAACCCGTGCCGCCGGGCACCTATCTTGAAACCTGCCGGGACGCCTCGGTCGATGGCGAGCGGCTGAATGCCGAATGCGAAAGCAATGCCGGCAAATTCAAAAAAACCTGGCTCGACGGCTTTCGCTATTGCGCCGGCGACATCGCCAATGACGACGCTCTGCTCGTGTGCCACGGCGGCCGCCTGACCGTGGATGAGGCCGATGGTCCGCCCGGCGCCGCAGCACGGGGTGTGCTGCCCTCCGGCCCCTGGGTCGAGACCTGTCAGGACGGCGTGCTGGACGGCACGATCCTGCGCGCCAGCTGCAAGGACCGGAATGGCGCCTCACGTCAAACCTTCCTCGATCTCGCGACGTGCAATGGCGAAGTCGGCAATGTCGATGGCCAGCTTGTCTGCCTGCTGGCCGCCGCGCCGCCGCCCGCCGGGGCGGTGCCCAAGCTGACGGCGATGCGCGACACACTGCCGACCGGCAAGTGGGTGCAGTATTGCCGCTCGGCGGCGCTGGTGAACTACCAGATGCGGGCGGAGTGCTGGGCCGGGAACGGCCAGTGGCAGACGTCAGACCTTGATCTTTCGACGTGCAGCAACACCGATGTCACCAGCAATGGCGGGCGGCTGGTTTGCCAGGGGGAGCGCTAGGCGATGCTGGTGCGTCGGCGGAGCCGCTTTAGTTGAGCTTGAAGGCACCGCCGGTTTTCTCGGTGAGGCAGGCACTGAGCTTGCGCATGGCGTCGAGGCTCATGGTCGCTTCGGCATTCGCGAGAAGCGTCTTGTCGATCTGATCCTGCGTCGCGTCGGCCGGGTGCTTGAAGTTCACGGTGGCGTCGGGCTCGGCGGTGACTGTGCATCCGGCCAGCAGGCGACCTGAGCCGAGATCGAGAAGAAACGCCTCGAAGACGGCCGCGCCACCGTCGAACGTCGCGACATCGACGATGGTGGCGGGCATAAAGCTCTTGAGGCGCAGCAGGACGGCGTAGCGCATCGCGAGAGCGCCGCGCAGGCGATTGCGGAGCGACATGCCGTCAGCTGCCAGCGCGGCCTCGTCACGGGAATTGACGGCCGGGTCAGCGCTTTCGAGCGTTTCGCGCCAGTCGGCGCCATAACGGTAGTCGGAGAAGATGTCGGCCTGAAGCAGGCCGGTGCCGCCCGAGAGGCGTTCGACACGGAGGAACGCGGTGTTCGCGCTCATATAGTCGGCATAGGTGAAACCGGGCGCCGGCGTGATAGCGGCGGTGGCGGTTACGTCCGCAGGAGAGGCGGGAAGGGACGCGGCGGCGTTCTTCATCGCCTTGAGCATGGCGAGCGCGGCAGGCCCGTCCGTTTCCAGAGCCGTCTTCACGGTGAGCTCGGGCCCGCCGCACGAAACGACAATGGCGGCACATGCAGCGATGGCGACGGCGCGGAGGGTCGTGAGGATGTTCATGGCTGTCTCCCGATAGGCCAAAGGCGCGAACATGAAGTTCGCGCCTTTGCCTTGCCCCCTAGGCTGCCTGAAAGATCAGGCGGCCTTTTCGATGACGGGCGGCGGATCGCGCAGCACGTAGCCGCGACCCCACACGGTCTCGATGTAATTGTCGCCTTCGGTCGCGCTCGCCAGCTTCTTGCGGAGCTTGCAGATGAAGACGTCGATGATCTTGAGTTCGGGCTCGTCCATGCCGCCGTAGAGATGATTGAGGAACATCTCTTTCGTCAGGGTCGTGCCTTTGCGGAGCGAGAGAAGCTCCAGCATCTGGTATTCCTTGCCCGTCAGGTGGACGCGGCTGCCCTGGACTTCGACGGTTTTCGTGTCGAGGTTCACGGTGAGCTTGCCGGTGAGGATCACCGACTGGCTGTGGCCCTTTGAGCGGCGGACGATCGCGTGAATGCGGGCGACCAACTCGTCTTTGTGGAAGGGCTTGGTGAGGTAATCGTCGGCGCCGACGCCGAGACCCTTGACCTTGTTCTCGATGGTCGAGGTGCCTGACAGAATGAGGATCGGCGTCTGGACCTTGGCGACCCGAAGGTGCTTGAGGACCTCAAAACCGCTCATATCCGGCAAATTCAGATCGAGCAGGATGATGTCGTAATCGTAGAGCTTGCCGAGGTCGATGCCCTCTTCGCCCAGATCCGTGGTGTAGACATTGAAGCCTTCCGACTTGAGCATCAGATCGATGCTCTGGGCCATCGCGCTATCGTCTTCGATCAATAAAACTCGCATCGTATCGGTGCCCCCCGGCAAGCGCTTCAGCGCCCGGCCACGTGCAGTGGTTAACGGCTCAGTTTTAACGCTACGGGGAAAGGGTTAACAAAATCTGATACCCCCGCAAGCGGTAAACTTCGCCAGCTGGGTCAAAGGGTTATGGGGTTATCCTTAAGACAGTCTTAAGCGCCCCGGCGACGCACTCTTTAACGAAGGTGGCCGGAAAGGGGCAAAACTCCCGGTTTCGCGGGCTTCCCGGCGAATATGCTTAACGACCCTTTAAGGCGTGCCGCGCCAGTGTGGCTAGCTTGTCAAACCGGGCGAAATGCCTCCGCCGGTGCCCAGGAAAAAATGTGTCCGCACTGAGCCAGACGATCGCCCGAATCCCCCAGCACGATGTGTTCGGGCGGGTGACCGGCATTCAGGGCCTTCTCATCGAAATCGCGTTTGGACTGCCGGTGCTGGCGGTCGGGTCGCGCGTGATGATCGAAACGATGAGCCATGAGAAAATCGCAGGAGAGGTGACCGGCTTCCGCAATGGCAAGGCGCTGTGCCTGCCGTTCGGGGCGCTGGACGGCGTTCGGATGGGCTGCCGCGTTACGCTGGAGCCGGATGGGCCTTACGCCTTTCCGTGCCGCGAGTGGCTGGGGCGGGTGATCGACGGGTTTGGCCGGCCGCTGGATAAAGCGGGCAAGCTGCCACTCGGAGAGGAGGCGCGGGCGATCCGGGCTGCGCCGCCGCCGGCCCATAGCCGGGCCCGGGTCGGGGCGCGGCTGGACTTGGGCGTGCGGGTCATCAATGCG
>Ga0209591_10003867_pt1 | contig 17204 bp, 14 predicted proteins | sample MAT01_FD_187207 | JGI IMG/M metagenome (GOLD analysis project Ga0209591, IMG submission 187207) | Freshwater microbial communities from Lake Fryxell liftoff mats and glacier meltwater in Antarctica - MAT-01 (SPAdes) (version 2) | ecosystem: Environmental > Aquatic > Freshwater > Ice > Liftoff... | reverse complement strand
CATCCTTATGAGTTTGCTTTATATTATGATTGCTAAAAAGCTGTTTAATAAATAACTTGCAAATAAGTACTGCCGCCTTAATGGGCGGTTTTTAGTTATTACTCTCTTCCTATTCAAGAATTATTGTGATTGCCATCTTGATTAAGACTAATTTAATCAGGGACATCCCCAGCTCAAGTAAACTGACACTTATAAAAGTTGAGTTGAAGACTAGATTAACTACTTTTTAGGAGCAGTGGGTTGGTTTTTAGCTACATACTGCAAAGCACTAGTGGCGGGGAAAAATGTAAATTTCTTGGTTTCAGGACTTGGTTTCTTATCTTTAGTGGCGATCATGGAGTTAAGTACCTGAGGCAGAGAAACAACCTGAATTTTAGTGGTATTAGCAACCGATGACTGTTGTTTTTTAGCTAAATCAAGTACTTTTTGTAAATCTTTCTGATCAAAAAAGAAAGGTACTACTTGCTTACCATTCTGCTCCAAAGTTAGCAGTCCCTGTTTTTTATCTTTTCCGCCCATCGCAAAAAACACAGGTACGTTGGGAATTTGATTAGCAGGTTTACCTTGGGACACAAGGATAGTTCGGGCAGAGTCTAAACTGGCTTTGGCGGGAACAATTTGAAACGCAATATCTTTTTTATTTTGGTTCTTCCTAATTACATCGTATGCCTCAGCCAGAGAACGGATTACGACTCGAGCTTTATTTCCTGCGGCTGGATTAGTTTTTTTTAGTTGGCTTATGGTTGCTTGAGCTTCAGTGGGATTGAGAAAAAATACCACTACTTGAGGAGGAGTATTCTTACCTTGTTTTGGCACTGTGGCTAGGAGTGGTGAACCTTTGTCATCTGTAATTGTAAATACTGGGATGCCCTTGAGCTTTTCTAAGACTTGAGTTTCAGTTTGGGCTTGAGCTGGTAGGATCTCTGCCACAAAAACATGAGTAGCGATCGCCATAGTGGAAATTACAGTGACGCTTGCTAGTGAGGTAACAGAGGCGAAAAATGATGATTTAAACAAAGATTTCTTGAGTAAATAATTAATAATACAAATTCTTAACAGACTAATAATACTGTCTACTAAATTAGTCTTAAACGATTACTTTTTCGGAGTAACTGGTGGTTTATTAGCGGCTGGAGGTTGATTTTTGACGACATACTCAAAGGCACTGCGAGAAGGTACAAATGTAAATCTTTCGCTGTCGGGATTGGGTTTGTTGTCTTTAGTCGTCACCATAGAATCAAGGACTTGGAATAAAGAAGTTACTTGAATTTTAGTAGCACTAGCAACATTGGGTTGTTGTTCTTTAGCTCGATCAATTAAGCTTTGCAAATCCTTCTGATCAAAGAAGAAAGGCACTAGTTGCTTACCATTTTGCTCAAGGGTCAATAGCCCTTCCTCTTTATCTTTTCCTCCCGTAGCAAAAAATACAGGTACATTTGGTAATTTATCAGCAGGTTTGCCTTGAGAAGTGAGGATGGTTCGAGCCGAATCTACACTAGCTTGGGCGGGCACGATCTGAAAAGCCACTTCTTTTTTATCTTGATTTTTTTTAATGACATCGTAGGCATCATTCATAGAACGAATTACGATCCTAGCTTTACCCCCAACTGCTGGATTATCTTTTTTAATTTGACTTAAGGTTGTTTGGGCATCAGCAGGATTTAAGAAAAATAATAATACTTGAGGTGGTTTATTACTGCCTTGTTGAGGAGACGATCCAAGCAGTGGAGAGCCTTTGTCATCGGTAATAGTAAATACGGGAATGCCATTTAATCTCTCGAGAACTTGAGCCTCGGTTAAGGCATAGGCGGGGGCAATAACTGGGATAAGAAGAGGAGTTGCGATCGCTATGGTGCTGATAGCAGCTATATTTGCTAAGGATTTAGCTAAAGGTTTAAACATAGATTTTTTTCCTAGGTGAGGCTGGTAATACTAATTCTTTCAAGGTGTTAGTGTGAGAATATACACTAAAGTAGCAACTAGATTTTAATTATTTAGTCTAAGTTTGTCTAACTACTAACCATGACAATTAGATAATATAAGTAGTTCCGTCACTGCCAAAATTTTATGCCTAACGATTCTACTTATCCCAATTCTAGCAGTTTTGATTCTGAACCCGTATCTGCTAATGAGTCTAATCCGAAATTCAGTGACTTTGATCATATTCGGACAGAACTCAACTATCGTCAGGCACAGCGCACGCTCAGGGATTTAGTAAAAAAACTGGATTTAACCCCTAGAGAACGTCAAGGGCTAGAGCCAGAGATTGCCGAACTACAGCAAATGCTAGAAAAGCTGGAGCAGATGGTAATTCAAATTGCGGTATTTGGTATGGTCGGACGAGGAAAGTCATCGGTACTAAATGCTCTCTTAGGGGAGAATGTCTTTGCTACTGGTGCAGTGCATGGAGTCACGCGATCGCAACAAAGTGCTAACTGGCAAATATCCCGTGAAAAAATTGGGGGGCTAAAGAATCAAGAAATCTTACGGGTATCCCTCAAAAGCTTGGGATCAGCAAGGATTGAACTAATTGATACCCCTGGTATTGATGAGGTGGATGGAGAATCCAGAGAAGAGTTAGCTAGATCTGTGGCACAGCAAGCAGATTTAATTTTATTTGTGATTGCGGGTGACATGACCAAGGTGGAGTATGAGGCTTTATCACAATTAAGATTGGCAAGCAAACCGATCTTGCTGGTATTTAATAAAACCGATCAGTATCCCCGTGCCGATCGCCAAGCCATTTATACCAAGATTCGTGATGAACGGGTTAAACAGTTACTTTCCCCAGAAGAAATCGTGATGACTGCAGCTTCGCCCCTAGTGCCAAAGGCAATTATGCAAGAGGATGGCTCGGTGGCGGCGGAATTAGTAGCAGGTGTACCCCAAATTCAAGAGTTAAAAGTCAAAATTTTAGAGGTATTAGATCGAGAAGGCAAGGCATTAGTTGCTTTAAACTCCATGATTTTTGCGGATAATGTGCAAGAGATGGTGATTCAACGCAAAATGTCGATTCGGGATCGTCGAGCCAATAAAATTATTTGGAATGGCGTAATTACTCAAGCCGTAGCGATCGCCGTCAGTCCAGTTACAGTTATTGATTTAGTTAGTACCGCCATTATTGATGTATCGATGATTTTGGCTTTATCTAGGCTTTATGGAATTAGCATGAATCAACAGGGGGCGATCGCTTTAATGCAGAAAATAGCTATGGGTATGGGGGGGATTACTGCTAGTGAATTGCTTACAACCTTGGGCTTAGGCTCATTAAAAACTTTGTTTGGCGCATCAACCATCGCTACAGGCGGACTAACTACAGGGCTTTATATTTCTGTAGGAATTATGCAGGCAAGTGTGGCAGGGGTCTCTAGTTATGCGATCGGTTTGGTTACCAAGGAATATCTCGCAAATGGGGCATCTTGGGGCGCACAGGGTCCAAAGGCAGTAGTCAGCAGAATTTTAGCCAGTTTGGATGAGGCTTCAATTTTAGCTAGGGTCAAAGATGAATTATCACAAAAGCTTGATCTATCCCGCATGGGCAAAGCCGTCTAAAAAGACTGGATAATCAGATGTTTACCTAATTTAATGTCAAAATAAATTGTAATCCGTGAATACCTACTAGAGGTGTTAGTCTATATACATCAAGTTTCATTAAGTTCGATTAACTTTTGTCCGCAATATACTTTTACTAAAGGTTTCAACCGCAATGACTTCAACTTCTTCCATATCAGTCCGAGAATTGCCTTTGTTTCCATTACCAGAAGTGGTTCTATTCCCTGGACAGTCATTGCCGTTGCATATCTTTGAATTTAGGTATCGGATGATGATTAATTCGGTTTTGGAAAGCGATCGCACCTTTGGGGTAGTGATGTGGAACCCTGAGACTAATCAACCTAGCAATATTGGTTGTTGCGCCCAAATTTTACAATACCATCGTCTACCTGATGACCGCTTTAAGATTCTGACCATGGGGCAGCAACGCTTTAGAGTTTTGGAATATACTCGTGAAAAACCATTTCGAGTTGGGTTAGTGGAATGGATTGAGGATAAACCAAGCGATGAAAGTCCATTTTTATTAGCAACGGAAGTACGGGAATTATTAGATGATGTGGTGCGGCTTTCGCAAAAACTAACTGAACAGGAAATTGAACTCCCCCAAATTCCCCGTAGCCCCATTGAGTTATCTTATTGGATCGCCAGTAATTTTCATGGAGCTAGTATGGAACAGCAAGCTTTACTAGAGACCCTAGACACCACCGCTAGGCTGAGAAGAGAAGCCGAAATTTTGTCATCAACCCGCAGTCAATTAGCAGCCCGTACCGTTTTGAAAGATACTTTTAACGAATCTTAGAATGCTTTGAAACCTCAATTTCCACTACAATAATTTGTACTAAGTTCTCCTAGCGTATAAGTTATGGCAAAAAGCGGCAATGAAGGATTAGTTCTAGGCTTAACGATCTTGCTCACCGCAGGTTTGGCTGGAGGTGGGTACTGGTTTTTTATCAAAAATAATCCCAGTGGTTTAACTAGTGGTTTGCAAAATCCAATAGCTCAGAATCCTGACACTCCTACTCCCAATGATACTTCTGGCAGTTTAGCCTCTCTAGTTACATCTCTACCTAATCCGAATGTTTTAGCTATGGATGGTAGTGTGACCATGGTGGCTTTAATTAAGCGGTGGCAACAGGCTTTTGCTCAAGTCAACCTGAGCATACCGACCACATACGGTGTTCCTGATGGCAAACCTAACGGTACGAATAGGGGCTTAGATAATCTGAGTCGGGGCATTGTGGCGATCGCTGCTAGTTCTCGTCCATTAAAACCAGAGGAAATTCAGTCGGGGTTAGTGGGTATACCTGTGGCAAGGGATGCCTTGGCAGTAGTTGTGGGCATAGATAATCCTTATAAAGGCGGACTAACTTCTAATCAATTACGCGCAGTTTTTCAAGGGAAAATAACTAATTGGTCACAACTAGGGGGAACAGATCAACCAATTAAGGTAATTAACAGAGCTAATGATAGTGGTACTCAAACTTTTTTTAAAGATGCGGTACTTTTAGGTGATAACTTTGCGCCCGATGGTCAAAACTTTATAACACTCCCTCGTGATGAAACTACAGAAATGCTAAGAGCCTTGGGAAAAAATGGCATTGGTTACAGTACCGTACAGCAAGTAATTAATCAGCGCACAGTTAGAGTATTGGCGATCGATGGAGTCTCCCCTGCGGATGTGAGCGCAACCAAAAGCGGAGTCTATCCTATTAGTCGAGTTATATTATTGGTAACTAAAAAAGAAACAAGTTCTGCGGTTAAGGAGTTTATTGATCTGGCTTTATCTAATACAGGGCAGCAAATTGTGCAGCAGGTTGGGTTTATTCCTTTGCAGTAGTTAGGAATTTAAACACATGAATTTTCTATTCTCCACAGATCAATATATCTTGAATGAAATTTTTGATTTGGGCTAAATGCCACTATACGTAAATCAAAATTCTGCAGGAGTTCAATAATTCGTTTTTCTTCATTGCTACTAGTGCCTTTCGTTGCAAAAACTAGAATTTTAGAGCATTGCATATATTACAGCGAATTCCGATCAAACGTGCTACAGATAGAAAAATAAAAAACATTACGGGGCTTCACTCTTCCGCCCTCTTTTGTGGCGGGTTTGAAATCAAAGTGCTGTATGAATTTAAATCTCAATCAGCTTGAATATATAATATCGAAAAATGGTATGAAAATGGTTCAAACTCTTGTAGCGTAACTATATCAAAACGAATTCATTTAAGTTAATTCATGACTAACCAAACCCAACAAATTTGGAAATATCTACAGCGTGGAGCGATCGCTATTTTGGGTATTTACTTATTATGGCGATTAAAACAGACGGTGCAGTTATTACTAGTTAGTTTATTTTTTGCCTCGGCAATTACTCCGCTTTTAGATCAGATGGAGAAATATAAAATTAGGCGAGGCATGGGGGTTCTAGTTATTTATGCAATTTTATTATTAATAATTTTATTAACTATAGCCCCTGCACTTCAATTAATTATAGAACTAGGGCAGTTTTTAACCCAAGTTCCTGATTTAGTTTCTAAAATTAGTGTCACTAATATTCCTTTACTTAATCTTAAGCCCCAACAAATTCAAGAGTTTTTGCGATCAAACTCGGTACTTGATCAGGTGCAAAATTTAGGTCGAGAAATAGCTAATCAAACTGTTGGATTTATTAATACTTTGGGCATTGTTTTACTGACGATGTTAGTTACAGGCTACATGGTGATTAATTCTCAAGATTTAGCGAAGAAGGTACTTAGTCCATTTTCGGAAAAAATTAAAACTGAAGTATATACACTGATGCCGCCAATTAATCGTTGCTTGGGAGCGTACGTACTGGGCAGAGTTGGTACATCTACACTTTTGGGCTTTTGCACTTATTTAGCATTAATGGTTTTAGGTGTAAATTTTGCAGGTGCATTGGGATTATTAGTAGCGGTTTCCAATTTAATTCCCTTTATCGGACCAATTTTAGGTTTAATTCCGATGGTGATCGCCTCATGGAGTATGGGGATTGTTAATGTAGGTGCAGTGATTGGAGTTTCCTTTTTATTGCAACAAATTGAGGCTTGGATTTTACAACCTTGGCTAGTTGGCCCCTATTTAAATCTTGACCCCTTTGAGTTGTTATTATCAATTATTGTGGGTGCGGAATTATTAGGTGTGGTTGGGGCTTTGATTGCTCCTCCTCTGGCGGGCGTTGGTCGGATAATTTTCAATCATTTTGAGCGTAAACGCTTAATGGAAACCGCCAATGCCTCTGTTAGCTCTGTTAACGAGCAAGATATTGACGAGTAATTCCGCTAATTTTTTCTTAAACCTATTGATAGGAATTTGCCTTCCGCAGATTATATAAAGCCTTGATTTCAGACGAGCGATCGCCTAATTCTCGGGATAATTCCAGACATTTATGAAAACAAACAATAGCCATAGGGTAATTTTTGAGAGCTTGATAACTAAGTCCTAATCCTGAAAATACCGAAACTTGAATCCGTGGATAGGCATACTGATCAGCGATCGCCTTAGCCTGATTATATTGTTCGATCGCCGTTTGCAACAAGCCTAAAGCATAATAATTAAACCCCAAACTAACTAAGCATCCCGCTACTTTTTCTGGGTTTCCAATCAGCCTAGCAATTTCTAAATATTGCCCCTGATAGCTAATTGCTTTTTGATATTCTTTTAAGTTGTAATAAGCATTTCCTAAATTACCAATTATGGAAAACTCCAGTTCAATTGCTTCTTTACTAGCTCCTTCTTGATTGGCAAATTGTAAAAATTCTTGATAGTAGGCGATCGCTGTCCGATATTGGCGTAAAGCATAGTACACATTGCCTAAATTACTGAATGCCTGTAATTGAAAGCCATGGTCTTGAGACTCCTTTGCTAAAGCTTGAGACTGTTGGAAATATTTAATCGCCTTTTGATGCTGAGCTACGACTTGATATACAGTACCTATCCCGTTGAGTACTTTAATTTTAAGGGTAGTACTTGGTGCTAATTTAGAGGCGATCGCTAGGGCTGTCTCATAGTAGGCACAGGCATCTGCATATTTTCCTAAATAAAATGCTGTCATTCCCGCATTGTATAAAACTTGCCAATGGGTAAGCCGATCACTGACCTTTTGCGCTCCCTCTTGCCACTTTAGCGGTAGAAGCTGATTGTATAAATCTAAAACTATTGATAGGTCAGAATTTTTCTTAATGTAAGCTAAATTTATGCCGTTAGCGATCGCTGCTGCCATATCCCAATCCTGAGACTGACAAGAGCCATAGTAGTTAGCGAGTATAGTATCTAGGTTATGAGAAAGTTCCGAAGATGGCGGGATCAACTGCGGAATAAGTACTTCTTCCCTTAGTTTTTGCGGTAATTTAACTTGCTCAGGTTTAGCCATCTCCAAGGATATTTCAAATTCCACTTTTGCAATTACAGGTTGTTCAATTTGGGCTTGTTCAGAGATCGCTGTATCAAGATTTTTAGTTAGATCAGAAATTGGTGAGATTTTTGTGGGTAATGGGCTTTCTGTCTCAATTTCGGCAGGTTCCGACGGAGCAATCCCCAAGAGATCTTGAATTTGGACAATAGTTGTAGGATTAAAAGTGGAGGAAGCTGAAGGTAAGTTGGGCTCTAAACCCAATAGTTCTTGAATTTGGTCTAAACCCTCTTTATCTATAGTGTTTTGAGTAAATTGCTGATTTTCGGAACTATCTTCTATAGCTTGATTGACTATTTCTAAAATTTCAGCTTCTGGCAGTGGATCATTAGAATCAGCTTCTATTTCATCAACTAATTGATCTATAGCTTGATCAATTAGTTGATCGAGGGACTGTTCAGATTGCCCAACTTCGCTCGGTGGATTAGTCGTAGTTATGAATTTTTTCTGAGCAATGGGTGCTTGAGAATCAAAGGCTCTAAATAGACTGGAAGCAAGCTTAGGAATACCCTCATTTTTAGAAAATTGCTCTTCTATCGTCTTAACTTGATTAGCGATTTCAGGATTTGGGACTGGAGCATGACTAGTTACAGCATTACCCTTAACCATCTCGGCTGGGATTTTTGCGACTTTTTGCCAGTCTAAACCCAACCTTGAGCAAATAGCTACAAAAATTTCGTAGTCAACGGATTTACCATTAAAAAAATCACTAGCTTTACGTGATGAGATTTCCAACTCCTCAGCTAGGGCTTTTTGGCTAGAGAAATCATAGCGATTAAGAGCTTGTTTCACTCTTTTAAGCCAACCATTACTAACTTTGAGCGATCGCAGCATACGTTGATAAACTGTTGATGAACTTAAAGATTGAACTCACCCGCAGTCAAGCTATTGGGTTTGTGATGAGTAGTCTAGCATAAGCTTAAGGGCTGTGATTACTGATTTCATGGGCTTGGAGAAAGCGGCGATCGCTAAAATAATAAACTTTATACTCTGGTGTAAGTTCTTGATGTAACTGATGCCATAAACTAAGTCCTTCTTGTTGGTATAAATTAGTATCTTCCTCACTCCACAAGGATTTCCCTCCAGGATCATGCCAATCTAAACCACACTCAAAAAGGTCTGCCCATGCGTTCAGGCGATGAATAGTTTCGGTTTTTAAGGGTAAGTCTTGAGGATTAATATTATCAACTTCATTCATATCCCAAATTGGATAACAGTTGTAATCAGGCATTAATTTAATTCTTTTAACCATCAAAACTTTTGAGGAATTTGAAATCTTGTTTTTAAGCTTTAAACCTAAAAGCAAAAATACGGTAATAATATAGATAAAAAGTTTCTACATTTTTATGACTTAAATTCTTCGATCTCCAGTAAATCTACAGTTATTGCCGCAATTGGAATAGCCATAAAAATACCAAATGCCCCTGCGATTTTAGCCCCAACTAATAAAAAGAAAAATACTACTACAGGGTTTAATTTCATGGTTCCTTGCATAACTCTTGGGGAAATTAAATTATCTTGAATTTGTTGGAGAATAACGCAAGATATTAAAACTTGTAATGCCAGCCAGCCATTTTGAGTTAAAACAATTAACGTAACTATACCTACACCTAAGGTTGCACCTATACCCGGAATTATATCTAAGATTCCTATAATTAAAGATAGAAATAGGGCTGAAGGTACTTGTAATATTAGAAAAATTATAAAAGTTGATACAGTTAAGAATAAAACTAATATTAACTGTCCTCTAAAAAATCCTAAGAAGCTTCTTCTAATAATATCAGTAAAATTTTGTCTTTGATCTTGTGGAACTATTTTAATCATAAAAGTCCATAGGATCTCTCCATAAACCAACATAAAAAAAGATATGACAGCAATAAATATAAAAGTTACAAAGTTAGTTAATATACTCTGTAAGATAGTTAGAGAAATTGAGAATATTGAAGCAGAGGCATTACGAATTTGATCTTCAACTATACTGAAATCTATTTTTAAATTGTAGGGCTTCAGAAAATCTTCTAATTGTTGGATAGACCCAATTAAAGAATTTGAGTAACTGGTTGTTCCTGCAATTAATTGCTGTCCTTGAGATGAAATAGTTAAACCTATAGCAATAATCAGCACCGCAATTGTCATAATGCTGATTAAAAAAGTAATAATAATTGCTATCGATCGCGGCAAAAATCGTCCAAGAAAGTCTACTGGAAAATGAAGTAAGAAAGCTAAGACTGCCGCAAATGAGAAAACGACAATTACTGTTTGAAAATAATCCAAAAGCTGAACAATTACCCATCCACAAGCAAATAAAAGTAAAAAACGAACTAACATCCAATTATTTAGTTTATTCCAAATATTTCTACTTTTAGAATCGCTCATATATTTTTCTAATAAACTAATTTAAAATCCTAGCTCATTTCTATCGACTGTATAAATGGGTTAAATACCCTAGGCGATCGCTCAGTGCATCAGTCAGTAAGTCCTCAGAAGCATATCGCCAAGCCCAGTTTCCTGTTGCAGTCCCCGGCATATTCATCCGAGCTGTATTATCTAAACCAAAAATATCTTGGAGAGGAATAACGGCTAAATCGGAGACCGAAGCCAATGCCATCCGAATTAATAGCCAATGCACCTCTTTTACCTCATCTACTCCCACATATTTTGCTAATAGGGCTTTCTCTCCCTCATGCGCCCGTTTCCACCAACCTACTGCCGTATCGTTATCGTGGGTGCCAGTATAAACCATGCTATTTTTGACGTAGTGATGGGGTAGGTAAATATTACTAGAGTCACCACCAAAGGCAAATAGCAAAATTCTCATGCCTGGGAACTCAAAATTATCTCGTAAAGCTTCTACTTCGGGCGTAATCACCCCTAAATCTTCAGCCAAAATTGGTAAGTTACCTAGAATCTCTTTTAAGGTTGTAAACAGTTCTTTGCCCGGGGCTAGTTGCCAATTTCCATGCATGGCAGTTTCTGCTCCTGCTGGGATCTGCCAAAAGGCTTCAAAGCCCCGAAAATGATCAATACGGATAATATCCACGTACTGCAACATAAACTTAAATCGACCGATCCACCAGCCAAAATTATCTTCTTTTAATGTTTCCCAGTTATAGACGGGATTTCCCCATAATTGACCAGTTTCACTAAAATAGTCGGGGGGTACACCTGCCATCAGAGCAGGTTCAAAGGTTTCGGGATGAAGCTCAAAAATTTGCGGATTTGCCCAAACATCAGCACTATTATGTGCCACATAGATGGGAATATCACCAATAATTAAAACCTCTTTTGCATTGGCATAACTGCGTAATTTTGACCATTGAGAGAAAAACTGAAACTGCAGAAATTTATGGAACCCAATTTGCTCTTTCAAAGTTTCAGTATGTTGTCCTAATGCCTTTGGTTCCCGTTGGGCGATCGCACTATCCCAAGTGTGCCAAGGTTGAAAATCATAGGTTTCGAGGATTGCCATAAATAGGGCAAAATCATTAAGCCAGAGACTTTGGGTTGCACAAAATTCGCTAAAATCTTGGTTTTTAGTATCTTTAAATCGACTGTAGGCAAGTTGAAAAATCTCTGTTTTGTACGGAATTACCCGATCAAAATCACTAAAATTATGGGCAAAGTTAGGTAAAGAGGCAAAATCTGATTCAGTCAATAGTCCTTGCTCTAGGAGTAAATCGGGACTGATGAGCATAGGATTACCAGCGATCGCACTAAAACACATATAGGGAGAATTACCATAACCCGTGGGTCCCAACGGTAGAACCTGCCATAGCTTTTGTCCACTGCGCTCCAGAAAATCGATAAATCTATAGGCAGATCCTCCTAAATCGCCAATACCAAAACGGCTAGGGAAAGAAGTAGGATGGAGCAGAATTCCACTGGAGCGTTTAAATGACATGGCAAGTCGGAAATTTAGAGTTGATTTACTGTATCAGGAATTGGTGATCATCCTTTAGACTAAGCTATGAAGTCTTAAGTGTAAAAGTCTAATGTCTGCATTGATTCGTTCTGATTTAGCTGAATTATCTCCCTACAAAGCCGAAGAGCCTATAAATCTAGATCATCCTATAGATAAACTAGATGCCAATGAAGTTGCCATAGATTTGCCTGATTGGTTCAAGCAAAAATTAGGAGCGATCGCCCAGACAGAAATTTTGGCTAACCGCTATCCCGATGGGGAATATTTAAGCTTAAAAAAACGATTGGCAGAATATACAGGAGTTGAGCCTGAGCAAATTTCTTTGGGTAATGGTTCCGATGAGTTAATCCGATCGCTTTTAATTGCCACCTGTTTAAATTCTAAATCTGAAAATGGCAGGATTTTAGTAGCCGAACCGACTTTTTCGATGTATGGAATTTTAGCGCAAGGACTAGGAATTCCTGTGGTTCGAGTTCCCCGACTTGTGCAGAATTTTCGGATAGATTTAGATGCGGCAAACAAAGCGATCGCTTTAGGCACAATCAAGGCAGTTTGTTTAGTTCACCCTAATTCGCCGACAGGTAATTTATTAAATTCTGAAGAATTAGCTTGGGTGCGATCGCTGCCTGAAAATATCCTTGTAGTGATTGACGAGGCTTACTTTGAATTTTCGGGGCAAACCTTAGTCCCTGAATTACCCCAACACCCTAATTGGCTGATCCTCCGCACATTCTCCAAAGCCTTTCGTTTAGCTGCCTATCGGGTGGGTTATGCGATCGCTAATCTAGAACTTGCTACCGCCCTCGAAAAAATTCGTTTGCCCTATAATCTGCCCACAATTTCCTATATAGCAGCAGAGCTAGCAATCACACACCATCAAGAACTTTTAGCAAATATTCCAGAGATTAAATTAGAACGCGATCGCCTATATGGGGAAATCCAAAATCTGGGTATTGAGGTATGGCAAAGTGACGCTAACTTTCTGTATATTCGCACAAATCAAGATCAAGAAATTCTGATCAGCCTAAAATCTCAGGGTACTTTAATTCGCCAAACTGGAGGCGGACTGCGCTTAACCATTGGTACTCCAGATCAAAATCAACGCACCTTAGACCGATTGCAGAATTTGCTCAAGGCTAATTAAAAAACTTTTCAACTTTTTAACTAGGTTTCAATTATCTCTGCTATAGTAGGAAAGCGTCGCGGGGTAGAGCAGTCTGGTAGCTCGTCGGGCTCATAACCCGAAGGTCAGTGGTTCAAATCCACTCCCCGCCATTTTTAATTAGTTCTACGCTATCAGAAAAATTAGCCTTTATATCATCAGGGCATTTTTTAGTACCTTGGATAATCAAGTATTTAATATAAAGAATCTTAGTAAAAATCCCCCGACTTATCGAGGGAATTCTTGTAGGATAGATTCAAAATATTAAAAAGATGTAATACTCTTGAATAGGTACCCTAGAGTCAAGCCTATAAGTAAAGCCCAAATTTGACCACTTTTCACAAAATTATTCCAACCACCTGCTAAATCTTTTGTAACATCCTGTTGGAACTGTTGGGCGAGGGGCTGCCAGTCTAAATTTAGATCACTTAAGTTCAGAGAACTAAAATCTAGGGAGCTAAGATCAAAAGAGGCGAACAGGCTATTAGCTGCATCTAATCCAAAGGCAATCATCATAATTTTTTCTGTTAATACGAGGGTTTTAATATATATACCCTAATTTTCTAATTTTGAACCTGTAAAACTATCAGAGTCATGTCATCACTATAAATTGGATCTTTGCCAATGAAGTTTCGTAATTTCTCAAAAATGTAATCAAGGATAAATTGTGGATAGTTATCTCTTGCCAAAGTTTGGGCTTGGGGCATATTGACACAGGCTTGGTTTAAGTAAAATCTCAGATTTTCTTCGTCAAAGCGATCGCCTTTAGTATTAGCTGCTTCTGTAAAACCGTCAGTGTAGTAAAGTACCACATCCCCCGCGTAAAGCTGAATACTGCCTTCGTCATATTTAGAACCAGCCTCTAGCCCAATAATTGCTCCTAAAGTATCAAGGGAATGAATAGTCGAACTCTGCGATCGCCAAATTAAAGCGGGTAAATGGGCAGCATTACTAAAAGACAAGACTTGTTTTTGAGGATCGTATTCTGAGTAAAACATCGTCACAAATCTATGGGATTTCTCTAGATCATCAAACATAATTTGATTAAGATGCTCTAAAATCACGCCTGGACTATGCCCGTTTAACACCTCTGCCCGCAGCATTCCTCGGGTCATGGTCATAATCAGACCCGCAGGTACTCCCTTTCCCATCACATCACCAACGACAATACTCCAACGTTCACCCTTTTGAATAGGAATAAAATCATAATAATCCCCCCCAACTCGGCTAGCGGTTATGCATTTTGCTGCCAATTGCAGACCTTGAATATGGGGGCAGTTCCTTGGTAGCAATTGTCTTTGGATCTCAGCCCCAATCTCTAACTCTCGATCTTGGCGTTCTTTTTTTAGTAATTCTGAAGCTAAGGCATTATTTTCAATTGCCACAGCAGCTTGATCGGCAACTAAGCGCAATAATTTTTGTTTATTAGTGTTCCAAATATAATTTTGATCGTAGCTAAAAATATATAACCGACCTACGGCAGCATTCTTAATCAAAACTTGAGTATGAAAAAGTTTAACTACTGATCCTAAAGCATGGTGAATGACTCGATCTAAAACTGTGATCGAGCCTGAAAGTAGTTGAATTTCCTGCTCTAAGCGGCGACGCAGTTGTTGAGTTTTAATATGAGTAGAGCTATGATCATTACACTGCAAGGATTCTAGACTCACATGACCATCGGGTTTAAATATAATTAATAGGGAACCATCGGCATCACTAATCCGACTGGCAAATAAGGGAATTAGTTCTAGAAATTGATTAAGATTACTAAAACTCCTTAACCCAAATCCTAAAAATCCTAGCAATTCTTGAATCTTATCTGGCTCTGGTCTTGCTTCAGCTTCCAATTGCCCCATTTCCACCTTGGACGCTTTGGGTGGGATTAGGGGGTCAGAAGTCTTACGAAGTGAAGGTATAAAAGCCATGTTTAGATTAATTTACTGCATAATTTCATCGGGGCAAAATCTCTAGTTTTTCAATATTTTAGTTACTCAAAAGTGCTTCAATAAACTCATAACTAGAAAATGGGCGTAAATCATCAATCCCTTCGCCCGCGCCAATAAATCGAATGGGAAGCCCAAGTTGCTGGACGACAGCGATCGCTACTCCCCCTTTAGCAGTGCCATCAAGTTTAGTCAAGATTACACCACTAATGCCTGCGGATTTAGAAAAAACCTCTGCTTGTTTTAAGCCATTTTGCCCCAGAGTTGAATCCAAGACTAATAAAGACTCAATTTTGGCACCTGTAGCTTTTTTATCAACAATTCGCCGAATCTTACTGAGTTCATCCATTAGGTTTTGCTTATTTTGCAATCTGCCTGCGGTATCCACCAGTAGCAGTTCAGTCCCACGAGATTGAGCAGAAGCAATGGCATCAAATACTACAGCAGCAGGATCGGTATTTTTACCAATATTAGCGATTACTTCCACCCCTGAGCGATCGCCCCAAACTTGGACTTGTTGCACCGCCGCAGCTCTAAATGTATCGGCAGCAGCAATCAAGGTACTATACCCTGAGTTTTTTGCCAACCGTGCTAATTTGCCGATAGTTGTGGTTTTACCTGCACCATTGACCCCAGTAATTAACCATACATTTAGCTGATTTTTTTCAGGGGCTAATCTCTGGGGAGTTTTATTATTTTTGAATGGCTGCTCTAGCATTTCTCTAAGCAGTTCTTTTAAAAAAGCGATCGCTTGATCGGGTGGCAATACTTCGTCACGAATTTTGACTTGAAGTTTTTGAATGATGGCATCTGTTGCTTTTACCCCCACATCCGCTTGTAACAATAAAGCTTCAATTTCATCAACAGCCTCAGCATTAAGCGGACCCTTGCCGACTAAAGATTTAAGCTGATTGACTAAACTCAGTCTAGTTTTATCTAAGCCTTGACGTAAGCGCTTTAACCATGCAATTTCTTCTACAGAGATATCTTGAGGACGACGACCTTGGTTCGCTAAGATTTCCGATGACCATAAAAATCCTTCATCTAAAAACTCCTGCTCTATACTTAATTCTGCCTCCTTAATCTGATCTGAATTCAGAATCTCAGGCTGAACTGGCTCCAATATGGCATTAGCATTTAATTCCGCAATTCGAGCTTGGCGATCGCTCACTGCCCAAAATGGTAATGCCTCAGTTGTTAATACAACTTCTTGCTCTGGTGTCTCAGGAATATCCTCAAGAGCTTTATCAACTGATTCGTCAACACTATTAATGACATTTTCAGTAGATTTAACTGCCAAGTTAGTATCAACATCAGATAATCCAACTTCAGCAATTTTTAAATCTGTTAATTCTAAGGAAACAACTTCGTCCGTAATCGGCTCAGATGTATTTTCTAGAATGATTTCTGTCTTTTCTATCTGTAATGGCGGAACATCCTCTCTTGCTTGAATGTTGGCGTATGCAGTTTTTGCCCAATTCAGTAAATCCTGAGTAGGGGCAGTGGGTTCCGAAGGAATAGGTTGATCGATTTCCTCTAACTTTTCCGCTAAATTCTCGGCAGAAGCTAAATCTTCCTTGTCCTGACCATCATCAAATTTTCTCCGAAACCAATTAAATACCATGTCAAAACCTTTTTAAGTCTTATAAGAAATTTATTATCGATGTAATTTATCAAGAAATTATTAAATTTTTAGATAGTTTAAGCCTAATCAGCGTGATTTAGTTATACCTATATAGTTAGTGCTAGTTAGGCAGAAGTAATTTAAGATTATGTCTAGCCTCAATGAATTGTAAGAGTAAATATTTCAAGGAAAATTAACATGTCAGCAGCGACTAAGGAAATTAATTTAGGTATTGATGCTAAAGATCGCGAAGCAATAGTTGCAGGACTATCTCGACTTTTAGCAGATACTTATACCCTTTATCTCAAAACCCATAACTTTCATTGGAATGTGACAGGACCAATGTTTCAGACATTACATCTCATGTTTGAAGGGCAGTACACAGAATTAGCTCTAGCCGTAGATGCGATCGCCGAACGTATAAGATCTCTAGGATTTCCCGCGCCTGGCACCTACTCAGACTACGCTAAGTTAACTTCAATTCCCGAAACTACTGGAGTCCCAAAAGCTCAAGAGATGATTCGGTTATTAGTGGAAGGGCAGGAATCTGTGGTTCGCACTGCTCGTTC
>Ga0209591_10003865_pt1 | contig 17206 bp, 12 predicted proteins | sample MAT01_FD_187207 | JGI IMG/M metagenome (GOLD analysis project Ga0209591, IMG submission 187207) | Freshwater microbial communities from Lake Fryxell liftoff mats and glacier meltwater in Antarctica - MAT-01 (SPAdes) (version 2) | ecosystem: Environmental > Aquatic > Freshwater > Ice > Liftoff... | reverse complement strand
GATGTTTCGGCCATCCTTCCCGATGGCTTGGCGCTGACGGCGGGTGCGGACCCCTTTTGTGTGGCGGGAAGCGGCTCGGTCAGCTTTCACTCCGCTACGAGCGGCGGGATGCTCGAGCGGCTTCCTTTTCAGCTTGAGCGCTGGAGCGCTAACCTCGCGGTGATGGGCGGGATGATCAATATTCCGTATCGTCCCTGTATGGACGTGCCAGCGATGCCGACGGGGTTCTGGGTTCAGTCCTTTGACGGCTTGGGGATTTTTTCCTCAGCTTCGGGCAACATCGGGGTGGTCTTGAACATGACCTTCGGCCCGGTGCCAGAACCGGCGACGGGAATGTTGCTGATGGTGGGCCTGGTGGCGTGCGGTGTGAAATCGAAATGGCTGAGGCGTGTAACGGGAGGGCATCGAGACCCCTTCTGACGAGACTGTAGGATTCCCTCCCTTGTATATTGGAAAGACGGAATGAAGCCGAGCCCGTCTCACAGGCCCCGGTGGGGGGTGAATCGATTTGGTCGCGGAAGCGGGCTTCGGTCAAGCGCCGGTAGACTTCGGCAGTGGTGGTGCCGGCGAGTTTCAGCAGGGCCGGATTGAACTCGATATAAATCGCCCGGGTGCGTTTGAGCACCTATGGCCTTCCCCAACCTCGGCAATTAGTCGGATAACGTCGTAATACAGCGGTAAGAGCCGATCGAATAAAGCCATTCGCTTCCGAGTTTACTCCAATGACTCGTGCTGCTCACCGTACCGGTACGGCGGTCCCGCAAAGGGAGAACCAGCGTTCGAGCATTAGCAACATCCACAGCCAATGGGAGTTATCGCGCCGCCCGGAAGCATGTTCACTGAGGAGGTGGCGCACGAACGGTTCGGAGACCATGTCCCGCCTCAGGAAATGTGCACTCAGCAGGTGATCATGCATGTAATCGCGCAGGGAGGTGCGCATCCAGATCGACAACGGAACACCAAAGCCTTTCTTGGGACGGTTGAGGAGGTCGGGGGGCAGCCGGTCCTTGATGGCGTCGATGAGGATCATCTTGCCGCGGCCATTGCGCAGCTTCCAGGCTCGGGGGATGCGCATGGCCAACTCGGCCAGTTCGTGATCGAGCAGCGGGCAACGTACTTCGAGGGAACTGGCCATGGATGTGCGATCTACCTTCACCAGCATGTCGCCCGTTAATTTGGCCGTGGCTTCGAAGTAGAGGGCCTCGGTGAGGGCGTCGGCGCCATGGTGGACCAGGCAATCGGCAAAAGTCCGGCGGAGGTAGGCGGCGTCGGCGGGCGCCATCCACTGGTCGGACAATAGCTGTTTGCGGAGGAAGTAAGGAGTGTAGTTGAGTTCGAAGTAGCGCTCGAGGTCGTTGGGCCGGCTGATCATGCGCAGATAATTCTTGCCGTAGGCCGAGTAGGGCAGCCGGTCGGCCAGGGCGGACAGGATGCTGCGGACGGCCTGGGGCAGGCGGTCCAACCGGCGGAGACGGTCGACGGCGAAGAAGCTCTCGTAGCCACCGAAAAGTTCATCGCCGCCATCGCCGGTGAGGGCGACGGTGACGTGCTGACGGGCGAACTGGGAGACGAGATAGGTGGGGATGGCCGACGAGTCGGCAAACGGCTCGTCGAAATGCTGGACGAGGGTCTCGACGAGGTTGATCGAGTCGGGCCGGACGATGAGCTCGTGATGATCGGTGTGGTAGAAATCGGCGACTTGGCGAGCGTAGGGAAGTTCATTGAAGGCCGATTCTTCGAAGCCGATGGAGAAGGTCTTCACCGGTTCCTTCATCTGGAGGGCCATCGACGCCACGACGCTGGACGAATCGATGCCGCCACTGAGGAACGCGCCCAGCGGTACGTCGGAGACTAGCCGGATCCCGACCGATTCGTCGAACTTGTCGCGGATTTGGCGGGCGGCTTCGGCGGGGGTCCATGCGCCGGATTCTTCGACGGCCGGCGGCGGCAGTTTCCAGTACCGTCCCTGCTCGACCTTTGCTTTTCCGTCCGGATTGGCGGCAGCGGTGTAGCGCAACCAGCCTCCCGGCGGAAGCTTACGGACTTGTCGGTAAGGGCTCCATGGATCGGGAATATAGTTAAACTGGAAGTAAAGCTGGAACGCCTCGGGATCGATATCCAAGTCGATGCCGGCGGCCAGCAAGCACTTCAATTCGCTGCCGAAATACAGGCCATCGGACTGCAGCGAGTAGTAGAGCGGTTTTTTGCCGAAGCGGTCCCGGGCCAACAGCAGGCTGCGCCGCCGGGCATCCCAGATCGCGATGCCGAACATTCCCCGTAAGCGCTTTAGGGCCCCTTCGCCCTCCTCTTCGTACAGGTGGAGGATGGTTTCGGTGTCGGACCGGGTGCGAAAGCGGTGGCCGCGCTGGATGAGCCCTTCGCGAAGCTCTTGGAAGTTGTAAATCTCACCATTGAAAACAATCCAGACGGACTCATCTTCGTTGGCAATCGGCTGGTGGCCCGTGGCGAGGTCAATGACACTGAGGCGGCGCATTCCGATCGCGCAACCGTGGTTCGTATAGTACCCGGCGTCGTCGGGCCCGCGATGGACGATCCGGTCGCACATCGATTTCAAACGTTGGGCGCCGGCTGGCCGGCCTGGTGTAAAAAAACCTGCAATTCCGCACATAAAGGTAAATCCAAGTATCGCCCGAGACCGATACCTCAGTAAGGGCACCTCAGTAAGGGGGAGCAAGGGCACCCTGGGAGAAGGGCGTTCACCACCCGTGGAGAGGACCGACTTGAGGTACCATTTAGAAGGCTGGTACCAAGCCGCGCCAGGGTAGAAAAAATATATAAATGTGTGGAATCGTGGGCATTGTCCGCTTCGACGGACAGATTGTGTCCGAAGACTATCTTCAGCCGCTGCTACGCGAATTAGCTCACCGGGGCCCTGATGGATCGGGGGCTGCCGCCCAAGGCTCAATCGGCATCGCGATGGCCCGCTTGGCGATTATCGACGTGGCCGGTGGCCAACAACCAATCTTTAACGAGACGGGCGACATCGCCATTGTCTGTAATGGGGAAATTTACAACTATCAGGAGCTGCGCGCGGCGCTGGAAGGCAAGGGACACCGCTTCCGCACCCACAGCGATGTCGAAACGATTCTGCATCTGTATGAGGATCACGGAGCCGACTGTTTCCGCCACCTGAACGGTATGTTTGGCGTGGCCATCGCGGACTTTCGCCAGCAACGGGTGGTACTCGCGCGCGATCCCTTTGGCCAGAAATCGCTCTATGTGTGGCGTCACGGCAGCCAACTGGTTTTTTCGTCTGAACAAAAGGCGATCGCCCGGCTGCCGCACTTTTCCCGACGCCTGAACCCAGAAGCGATTTCGAGCTTCCTTGAGTGGCGATATGTCCCTTCGCCGCAATCGATTTTCGCCGACGTCGAAAAGATCCAGCCGGGCAGTTCGTGGTCGATTAACGTGCGCACCGGGGACATCGACCGCCGTCGGTATTGGCGCGCCGACTATGGCCCGCCCCACCCGCCACCGTCGAACCCCGCCGACATGCGCGAGCAGTTACAGCAGGCCGTCGGCCGCCATCTGATGTCAGAGCGGCCGCTGGGCGTTTTCCTCAGTGGCGGTCTCGATTCGAGCGCCCTAGTCGCCTCCATGCACGCCCTGGGGCACCGGCAGATCCACACTTACTCGGTGGGCTTTCCTGGGTATCGGGATGACGAGCTAGCGGAAGCCAAGCGCGTCGCTACCCATTTCCAAACCGAACACCGCGAGGTGGTGGTGACACCGGAGAGCTTTTGGGAGAACCTGGCGTCGGCCGTTTTCTCTGCCGACGAACCGATGGCCGACCTGACCATCGTACCGGTCTATCTCTTGTCCAAAGCAGCCCGGGAGGATGTCGTCGTAGTGCTATCGGGAGAAGGCTCGGACGAATTGCTGGCTGGTTATGGGGGCATGGAGCAGATGCAGGCCTTGTTTGAAAGGATGCAAAGGCTGCGGAAGTGGACCCGGCTGGTGGACTGGCTGCCGCTGAAGGGCTTGCGCGACCGCGTCTCACCGACCGACTACTTGGTCCGGAACGCCCTGGCGATGACCAACGTTTTCCCGGCGGCCTATCGTCGCGAGCACACCACCCAGCCGGTATACGCCGGAACGGGGATGCTCGATCAATTGCGGAGCTACTACGGCGAACGCAAGGATTGGGAGGGTGTTCCGCTCTATTTGGGGGCACTGTTGGAATCGTGGTTGCCGGAGGATCTACTGCTGAAGGCGGATCGCATGAGCATGGCGCACTCGTTAGAACTCCGCAGCCCCTTTCTGGATATGGATTTTTACCGCTACTGCCGGGCGCTCCCCCTTTCCGACAAAGTAAGTTCCGCCAATGAGGAGCCCAACCGGAAAATCGCCCTCAAGCGGGCGTTCGACTCCGTGTTGCCGCCCGGGGTTGCGATGCAGCGCAAGAAGGGTTTCGCGATTCCGATGTATGAGTGGCTGCGCGACCATTACGCCGGCCGCATGCGCGATGAGTTAGAAAAGCCCGGCACCTTGAGCGCCGAAATCTTCCGGCCGGCGGCCCGCGCCGCCATCGCCGCCGGGGCCGTGGCGGGCGACCCCATGCAACAGCACCGGGCCTGGTCGCTGATGATTTTGAACCACTGGGGCCGCTGTTGGCTGTGAGCGCAACCTTCCAAGTGGCCCAGCCCTCGAAGGGACAACTCCGGCGGAACATGATCGCAAATGTCGCCTTTCTGGCGCTAAGTGTCACGCTCGGCCTGTGGTATACGCCGTTTGTCATCGACCGACTGGGAGTAGCTACTTACAGCCTCGTGCCACTGGCGGGATCGTTGACCAACTACATGAGCATTGTCGGCGTGGCGGTGAGCGGCGTGGTGGCGCGCAATATCACCTCCGCGCTGGCGCGCGGCGATGCGGAGGGGGCGAACCGGGAATTCAATCTCTCCTTCCGGCTGGCGCTTTACATGGGGGGCGCGTTGTTGGTGCTGGCGGTCCTATTCGCCCTGGCTATGCCGCGGTTGTTGAATGTGCCCGCCGGTCAGGAGATGGCGGCGCGCATTCTGATGGTGAGCGTGGCGGCGGCGTTCCTGGCGACCATCATCGGCAGCCCGTTCGATTGCTACACCTGGGCCGCGAACCGCTTCGATGTCCGCAATGCGCTCGATGCCGTTGGGCTCGTGATTCGCACGGGTGTCGTGGTGCTGCTATTTTCATGGACCACGCCCGCGCTATCGGCTGTTTCGCTGGGAGTGGCGCTTTCGGCGGCCTTCCTGCTGCTGAGCACCACTGTGGCCTGCCGGCGGTTGGTGCCTGTGCTGCGGTTGAACGAAGACGCCATTTCGTGGCGCGAAGTGAAAAGCCTCTGGCTCAGCAGCCGCTGGGTGGTGCTGAACCAGACGGGCATGATTCTTATGGCCAACCTGGACTTGGTGCTGATCAATGTTCTCCTGGGACCGGAAATCGGCGGCCGCTACTCACCCTTGCTGCAATGGGTGGTTTATCTGCGATCGGCCGTCAACTCGGTTACCTTGGCGCTCGGACCTTCCATCCTTTTGCTTTATGCGCAGGGCGATTCGGGAAGACTCAACCAGTTATGCCGCCAGTCGGTGAAATTGGCGGGTCTGATGGCCTGCATTCCCGTCACCCTTTTGTGCGGCTTCTCGCGTCCATTGTTGGATACCTGGCTGGGTCCGTCGTTTGCGGAGTTTGCTCCCCTGGCGTGGTTGCTCTTGGTACCTCTGTGCGCCGAAGCCGCTCAATCCCACTTAGGCGTGGTGGCGCTAGCCGCGGACAACATCCGGGGATGGGCGCTAGCCAACATCGGGGCGGGACTGATTATGGTGGTGCTGTCGTTGGTGCTCGTGAAGGGCTTTGAGTTGGGCTTATATGGGGTGGCGGTCGCCAGCGCGATCGTTTCCCTGGGGAGGAACGGGGTCTTCAGCACCAGATATACCGCCCGCATTCTGCGGCAGAATTGGTGGCCCTGCTACGGGCAGACGATTCTTCTGATCCTGGTATACTGCCTGGCGGGGGGGTTACTGGTGAACTGGGTGGCCAGTAGGAGCGAGCTCCACTCTCTTCTGAAGATCGCCCTAACCGCCGCCCCCTGCGGCTTAGTGCTCGCGGCGGGCGCGTTCTTTTTCTTGCTGGACGCGGGAGAAAGATCCTTGGTTCGCGTTCTTCTTCTTCGGAGATCGGTATAGTGAAGGTAAATCATTGATGACCATCTTCGTTTATTCCACCCATCTTCCCTACCCTCGACTAACCGCCCTCGGAAAGTCCTTGGGCGTTGTCGGCAGGGTAGCAAATCGATTGAACCGGCGGGTTGATTACCGGCAGAACCCACGTTCCTGGGAATATATGCGTGACGCAGCCGGGCAACTGCTTGGACCTTTAGATCCCAGCCGGGTCTACTCGCCGGACCAGTTGGCTAACGCCGACTGGAAAGCGGTCGACCGGGTAGTGCTGCTCTGGCGGGATGGCAATGGCTTGGGCTGGTCGGTGGTGGAAAAGCAGGTGATGGCGCTCGCGTGTCCGGGCACCCGAATCACGATATGCAATGGCCGGCGGCGCGTATTCGATCTCACGCCCCAGTTACTAAGGCAGTATCGCTGGCGGCGTTTTCTAGAAAAGACGCTGGCGGTGGACCTGGTGGCCCTGACGGTTTTTGTCATCGCCACACCGATATTGGTGGCGGTGGATTTAGGACGGGGGAAGAGATGAGCGATTTACAGATCCCGAAAGAAAAACTCGACGTTCGCCAATGGTGGGCGGACAACCCCATGACTTATGGCAGCGTCCATGGCGAAACGAGCTATGTGGATGAGACGGGCCAACTATTGGCGGCCGATATTGGCAGCCGCAAGTTTTTCGAGCAGGTAGACGAAACCTTCTATTCCTGGAATCATCCCTTGCATGACCAGACGGGCCGATTTGGGCGCATTTTCTCCTATGACCGTTATCGGGGCAAGAGAGTGCTGGAAGTGGGCTGCGGCATGGGCACGATGGCGATGAACTGGGCCCAGCATGGTGCCCTGATGCACGCTGCGGATTTGAACCCGGTGGCGGTGACGCAGACCTCGACGCGCTTTCGGCTCGCCGGACTGCCTTTGAGCGCGGTGCAGGTGGATGGCAATGTGCTGCCGTTTCCCGATAACAGTTTCGACTATGTCTATTCGTGGGGCGTGCTGCATCACTCTCCCGACCTTGAACGGTCGATTGCCGAGTTGTTCCGGGTGCTGCGGCCCGGCGGCGGCTTTGGCGTGATGTTGTATCATCGCCGGTCGATTTTGCACTGGTTTATCATCCGGCTGATTGAGGGCTATCTCCATGGAGAGTCGCAGTTTCTCAATGAGCTGGAGATGACCAGCCGTTACACGGACGGCGACAGGAAAGAAGGCAATCCGCACACTTGGCCGGTGACGCGGGAGGAAATGCGCGACTTGTTTGGGCCGCACTCGGCGGACTTGAAGGTCGACACACTGGGCACGGATGTGGATTTCACGCTCGATCAGATTGTGATCGCGCCGGCGCTGGCGCGGCTAATTCCGGCTCTCGCGCGCAAGCCGTGGGCTCGCCGCTGGGGTTGGAGCCTCTGGATGAACGGGACGAAGAGGTAATTCCGGACTTATGTGCGGAATCGCCGGTCAATTTGGGGTGGAAAACCGGGAGCAGTCGCAGGCGGCGGTGAGCCGCATGGTGGACGCGATGGCGCGCCGCGGCCCGGACGGGTCCGGCGTGCACGGTTGGGACCGCGCGACCTTGGGGCACCGCCGGCTGTCGATCTTCGATCTGAGTGCAGCCGGGCGACAGCCGATGTTGACCGAGGACGGTGAGACCGGCGTGGCCTTTAACGGGGCCATCTATAACTTTCGGGCCCTGCGCGCGGAATTGGAGCACCTGGGCTGCCGGTTCCGCTCGCAAACCGATACGGAAGTGCTGCTGCACGGTTACCGGCAATGGGGCATAGAGGAATTGGTTCGGCGCTTGCGCGGGATGTTTGCCGTGGGACTGTGGGATAACCGGTCGGGCAAAGGTTATCTATTCCGGGACCGGCTAGGGGTGAAGCCGCTGGTTTACAGCGAGCGCCATGGACAATTGCTCTTCGCTTCCACCGTGCGCGCGCTGCGCGACGGCGGCGGGGGCGGCGAGCTTGACCCGCTGGCAATGCTCGAATATCTGGAATACGGCTATGTGAGCGACGTCCGCGGCATTTACCAGGGGGTTCATAAGATTCCGGCAGGCGGGATACTCGAGTGGGGCAACGGCCGGATCAGGCAATGGGAATATTGGCAACTACCGGCCGTCGAGCGGTCCCGGATCACCTTCGAGGAAGCCGTGGAGGAGACCGAACGTATCTTTGTCGAAGCGGTGAAACTTCGCCTGGACGCCGATGTGCCGGTGGGTGCGTTATTGAGCGGCGGCGTGGATTCGAGCCTGGTCTGCTGGGCGATAGCCAAGTTGGGGGCCGATATCCAGGCCTTCACCGTGGGAACCAAAGGCGACCCGAGCGATGAGACGGCCGATGCGACGGCGACGGCGCAGCAATTGGGAATCCGGCACCAGGTGATCGATCTGAGCGGCGAGCAGGAACCGGATATTGCGGACTTGGTGACGGCTTACGGCGAGCCATTCTCGTGCGCCTCGGCGCTGGGTATGCTGAAGGTCTGCCGGGCCGTGAAGCCCTCGGCAACGGTATTGTTGACCGGCGACGGGGGGGACGATGTGTTTCTCGGCTATCCGGAGCATCAGCATTTGTACCGGGCCAGCCAATTGGCCCACTGGCTGCCACCGGGTGCGCCGCAACTCTGGCAAGCCAGCCAGGGACTGCTGCCAGATCACGGGTTCGTGAAACGCGGGCGCAACTTCCTGAACTACGCTACCGGCGGTCTGGGTGCCGTGATCAGCGCACATGACGGCTTGCCGCGCTACGAGGCGGCGGGCGTGCTGGGCGAAAGGCTACGGGGACTGAAACTCGCGCAGCGTCAGACGCCTTGGCGGGCCGGGGCCGGCCGAGACGTACTGACCGATTTTCTACGATATGATCGCGCGGGCCGCTTCGTCGGCGAATACATGACCAAGGTGGATGGCGGTGCGATGCACTGGGCGGTGGAAGCGCGGGGACCCCTCTTGGACGCCGAGCTTTGGGATTTCGCGGCGCGGTTACCGTATGGGCTACGGCTGACCCGAGGACGTTCGAAGGCGATCTTGCGGGAACTGGCGCGACGGCACCTGGGCGACCGGGTGGCGTTTGGCGCCAAACGCGGTTTCACCATTCCGGTAACCCGGTGGTTGCGCGAGAAATGGCGGCCACGCTGGGAACAGAGCATGCATGACGGCCTGCTGACGCGAGAGGGGTGGCTGTCGGCCAAACGTTTGCGTGGGTGGTGGGAGTCCAGTTGTCAGACCGGTAACCTGCCGATGCAGTTCTGGCACCTGCTGGTTTTGGAAAACTGGTTGCGGCACGAGAGATGACGGCCTACCAGGCCCACCGCGTGAAAGCGGCGGGCCAGGCAGGGTGAGCCGCACTAGACTAGGGAGCAACTACGGCATAGAGGCGGTTGGTCGCGGCCAGGACTTTGCCGGTCGCCGAGCGGTACTCCAAACGGAGACGGTGATCGCCTTGAATCCGGTCGGCTTGAACGGCGCAGGGCGCAGCGGTGCAATCGGCGGTGGCCTCACGGCCATTGGGGGAGTAAGCCGTGAGGCGTACGGAAGTGGTGCCCGGCACGGCAGCCAGGGAAAAGCCAACGAAAAGCGTCAGATAGATGGGTTGGGTGGAAGAATTCAGGCGCGACGCCAGATAACTTCCCGACGACCGGAGGCTTTGGCCATACTGCTTACCGAGATCGCCAAAACCGGTATCGACCCGGCCATAGAATCCGTCCGTCCGCGGACCTTGCTCCTGGCCAAAGGTAGCGGCAAAGACGTCGTCACCCAGGTCCTGGTAGATCGGCAAGCGGAGATCCCGATAGGCGTAGCCGAGGAAGAAAGGAAATTCGTTGTTCACCGAGCGATTATCGCGCACCGCATCGTAATTCGGGCAGGAGGCCCCGGCAGTCTGATTACCACTTTCGTTGGTTTCGGGGCCGCCAGGCGTGGCATACACCCAATACTGAAAGGCTTGGCAGCGAACCTGGGGATCGAAGCCGCTGACGGCGGTTTGCCAGATCGGCTGACCCCCGGATAGGTCAGTCGCGATGTGATTGGAGAATCGTTCGATAACGGTGGCGAGGGTAGAATTTCCGGTCAGGAGGTGAGCGCGGGCGATCCCTTCCATCGCGATGGCCACATGAAAGGGCACCTCCGCGTTGCCGCCATAGAAACCAGGATCTGGCCAGCGATAGGCGCCGAGCGGACCCAGGCAGCGGTTCGGCGCATTGTCTGGCCTGCACTGATAGTCGTACCAGAAGCTGGTCGCGTAGTCATTCAACAAAGCCAAGTACGCCGTCCGCACGGATGCATCGGGATGCGCTTTGGCCATGAGCGCGATATGCAAATAGCTATATCCGGGTTCGCGGACCCCCTGGCCATACTCGCTGGTGGGAGAGGCGCGCAGGCCCTCCAAGTACGCGGCCGTCGAAACGTCAACGTGCGCTTTGAGCCAAGTGAGATATTCCGGTTTGCCTTCCATGGACCTCAGGAGTAAGCCGGCCAGGCTGACACGGCGCGGGGGCATAAACCCAATGTCCCGGCTATTGGGATCGCGACCGCCATCAATCTGCGGAATGCGCCACCAACCATCGGCAAGCGTGCGCGCGTAAGTCAGAAAATCATCAATGCCCGTGCGGTAGTAATTTTGATACTGCACTAGCGCTGAGTCATAATAATTGAGCCCCTCGGACCAGCGGCGCGTCACGCTGGCATCCCAACGTTGAAACTGCACTCCGGCGGCCGAAGCGTAGGCATAGGGCACATTGGTCAGAATCTCGGTATCCGAAGGGCAGGAACTTACATAAAGCAGACGGCGACCGAAGCCACCGGCGCCATCGGGATAGGAGAGAACGGCGAATTCTTCGCGGCCGTCGCAACTGAAGACAGAACGGAAAGCGGTGCCCGTGCCCGAGATGGTCGTTGAGCCATTGACGACCGAGATGGTTCCGGCCACCGGGGAGTCGAAGTCGGCGGCAATCAGCGGGGCATAGGCGCGCCCCAATAAGTGGCCCGTATCTTTGCGGATGCGGTCGTAAAATGGCCACGGGCTCACGCCATCCCGCAGTTGCGGGCCGATAATGAAATCGACCTTGTCGTCAGCCACCTGAACGACGCCTTCGCGATTGGTGGGGACAGCGCCAACCTTCACCTGGCGGATGGCGGAATTTCCGCTCGCGCCGGTAACCCTGAGCTGGATAACATAAGTTCCAAACGCCACCGCGCCGGTGACCGTAGGGATAGCCGAGGTACGACTGGAGAACGTGAGGACATCGGGTCCCGAGAGTTGTTGCCAGAAATAGGATGCGGCGGCCGAAGGGCTGGCATCGATCGAGAAAGCAGAGCTCGCGCGGACGCTGAAGTCTCGCGGCAGAAGCGCGATGACGGGAGTGAGGTTGTAATTGGTCGCCTGATCGAAAGCCAGGGGAAGATTTCGCCCGCTGGTGTCAGCGATCGTATTTTCGAACTCAAAGTCGGCTAGGTCACCGCCCGCCACATTCGCGGGCGGTGCCGCCTGGTACGCCACCAGACTTTGATACCAACGGAAGTAAGCGAGCTGTGCGGCCTGCAGGCGCTCGAAATCGAAGCTATTCTTACCGATCGTCAAGGGACCGGCAAAGTTACGCGGGTCTCCCGTCAGCGGTTGGGGCGCCGTTTCCGCGAAGTTGGCGCCGTCGGAATCCCAGATCTGGAGCGTCATGCGTTTACGGCTCAGGTCGCGCTGGATCCGCACCACGACATCGCTGCGGCCGGCGAGATCGATGGTGAGGCTTTCACCCCCGCCATCCAGGAAGTTGGTGACGCGCAGATTGGTGGATGCAGGCACCAAGCTGACGGAAATGTTGCTGACCTCGAAAATTCTTTGTAAGTTCGGTTGATTTAGTTGGAACCCATGTAAGCGAAACTCCCAGCGGAACGAGCCGAGCGAAGAAAAAGGAGGCGCGTTAGGAATCGTGGCGGTGGCTCCTTGGTCGTTAAAAAAATTGAGGCTTGCGACGCCTTGCGCCGATGCCAACGGGGCCAGAGCGAGCAGCAGCAGCAGGGCGCGCATAGCTAGTCAACCTCCCGGCGGATGGTGAGCGTCAAAGCAAACGCGCCGAAAAGACCGCCATTGCCGGAGACCGTGTTATCGCGATCGAGGCTGATGAGTAACTGGCGGGACGGAGCGCAGCCGGTCATGGTCAGGTTGCCCCAGGAGAGGACGCCGGTTTCAAGGGTGGCGCCGCTGGCGGCGTAAGCGGAGGAGACCTGGGCGATGTTAAACGCCGGCGAAGCCGAAGTTCCCGCCGCGCCGCGGCAGGAGGTTTGCGCGGAGAAGCGATAGGCTCCCGCGGCCGCCGCGATGCCCGACACACTCAGCGACGCCGTGGAACCGGTGGCGAAATCGGCCGGGAGCCAAAACACGGCCTTCAGCGAAGAAAGTCCCGTACCGGGGAAATCGGCCGTGCCCAGCAGTGGATTGCCAGCGCTGCACGAAAAAGATGCCGCCCCTGTGGATGGCACGCTGACCACGTCGCCGGAAACCGGAGTGTCATTCAGGCAGCGGGCCAGAACACGATGCTCCTCGTGACGCTGGACGCGAGGCGTGAACCGGAACGCGGCACCATCGTACCAAAGTACGTAAAGACGGCCCGCGCGAATGTCGCCCGGTAGAGGATCGGTGACGCCATCGGAACGCTTGACCGGTTTAGCGGCCAAGGTATCCACATTGAGGGTCACCGCGCCCGCCGCGGCGTCGACATCGGGACGCCAATGGACGGTCATGCCCGTGGTGTAGGTGGTCAGGGCGGGGGAAAGAGCGCACGTAAAATCCGTCGCCGAATTGCCGGCCGAGCTACAGAGCAGCGAGCGCCCGCTTTGCCCTTCGGCGCGGGTGGCGATAATGGCCGTGTCGATGTTCTGTTGAAAATCAATCTGGGTTCCGGTGTCGGAGAGCGTCTGGATCAAGCCAGGTCCGGTGATCAGGTTCAAGCGGCTGCGGCTGCCGATGACGGTGCCGGAACTGCGCACCTCGAGCGCACCGCTCCCCCCGGAGGTCACCGCCTGAGGCTCCCAGGCGCCGGTACCGGCATTCCAGATCAAAGCCTGTCCATTCTGCGGCACCGCCGCGGAAATCGGCCGGTTTCGCAGGCGGACCACCGAATTGACGGCGGGCGTTCCGGTGACATCGCCATCCAAGGGGCGCCAGGTAACATTGAGTCCATCCGTGCTGAGCACGGCGCCGCTATTGCCGGAGGCAGGAGGAAGAGTCGACCCGCCTTGCAATGTCCAGGTATTGATCGCCGTACAAGCGAAGACCTTGGCGCCCGGCGGCTGGTTGAAATTGAAAAGGAACTCTCCAATCGTACATTGAGGTGGGAGAATTCCCCCGACTTTCAATGGTTTCGTCGTTGACGCGGCTGAAAAATCAATGGCGCGGGCCTGGGTCCCCAAGTGCACCTTGGTCTGGGCGAACGCGACAGTCAAACACAGGATATTGAGCGCGAGTAGAGCTCGATAGGGCATAGTTTTCTCCTTTTGCGTCCGTCAGGCGATGGATCGCATCTCCAACTCGAATGTAGCAATCGTCCGCAACAAACAGCCCTCCCATTACGGCGATAAACCCTATGCATGTGTATGATTTTATGTAGGTTAATAGATTTTTAAAAACGGTGTGACTGGGAACTGGAGGAAGGGTAATTCAAGCTAATTCCGGGGCCCGAAAGCCCGTGATATACTAAGATTGCCAGCCATTCTCGATGATCACTGAACAACACGTTGGAGTGGCGCCTGTCAGCGCCGCCACTCCCTTTCAACCGGTATTGATCCTGGCCTATTTTTACCCGCCGGATAACTATTCAGGGGCGGCCCGGCCCCATCGGCTGGCGAAATATCTACAGCGCTTAGGTCACCCCGTGGAAGTGTTGTCGGCCCGCTTCGAAGATGGCTATGTCCATGAGGGCCACGTCCACCGGGTGCGCGGAGAGTTCGACCATACGCCGGAGAAGCGGTTTCCTTGGTTTTATGTGGAGAAAGCGGCCCGTCTCGCCTTATTGCCCCAAGACGAAGGCGCTACTTGGCTGCCGCGGGCGGCCCGTTTGGCTGGGCGTTGGATGAATCAGCCGCTTAAGCCAGTGCTCTTCTCCACCTCTCCGCCGGTCACGGTCCACATGCTGGCTTGGTGGCTAAAAAAGCGATATGGATGCCGCTGGATTGCGGATTTTCGCGACCCCCTGGACGGCAACCCTTACCGGAGTCTGAATGCCCCGCGGGGCCGGGTGTTTGACCGGTGGCTCGAACGCCAGATTTTCCGCACTGCGGATATGCTGGTGGCCAACACCGACGCCGTGGCCGCCATGTGGAACCGCAAGCATCCTCACCGCGCCGAAGACATCGTCACGCTCTGGAATGGCTTCGATCCGGAGCGACCGTTCGGACCCTTGGATCGCGAAGGCGGCGCCGTGCGCCTGATGCGGCATGTGGGGTCTATTTATGGCGATCGTTACCCGCTAGCTTTGCGCGGCGCGTTGAGCCGTATGATCGGGGACGGCCGCGTCGACGGCAGCCGGATCCGGGTGGAATTAATCGGCCCGCTCAGCGCCGAACGAGAGGCCTTCAACGCGGAATGGTGGAAAGAGAAACCGCCGGTCCCGGCCAGTGAAGCCGACCGGTTAATTCAAACCGTGGACTTCCTGCTGCTGCTGGATGCGACCCACACCGGGACCAGCCTGCAAGTGCCGGCCAAGATTTTCGATTACATCCGGATCGGCCGCCCGATTCTGGCTTGGACCAAGCCAGGGTCTCCCGTGGAGCGGATTCTGCATGATTCCGGTATTGCTTATCAGTGTCTCTTTCCCAGTGATCCCGAGGCTGAGATTGACCGTAAAGTGAGCCATTTCCTCTCCCTGGAGCCGACGGCCCGCGAGCCGGCGGATCAATTCCGGGCCACGTTCGACGCCGTAAATCAGGCGGCACAACTCTCAGAATGGATCAATCGGCTGCACCGGCGGAAATAGAAACAGCCATCAGGATCTAACCCATGGAATTCTACGGCCCTTTGGGGGGGGGAGTAAACTGAAGAATGAGCTTTTTAGGACTAACTCGGCGTAGCTTGGCGGTCCCCGGAGTACGCCACGCCGTCCGTTTCGCGACACAGCATCTGCACCTGCCCTGGAACTTTGTGGCGGGGGTGCCTGTCGCTCAGACCTTCACCCTCGATTTGGCGCCCTCCACTAGCGTCCGCTACGTGCTTGAGCTCGGCAACGCCCAGGGGACGGCGAGCCGAATCAGCATTCGGGCGGGGAGCCGGCAGTTGTCCATCCACGCCAGCGACTACCGGGCGGGCTACTGCGCGGCCGAAGCCAGCGCCGATGGTTTTGCCACGGTCACTAACGCCATCGGCTTCGGTGCCGGGCGCTCCCGTACCTTCTGGTTCGACAATCTGAATCCGAACATAATTTACCAATACCGCGCCCGTTGCGACGGCGGCAGGATTCTCACCGGCCAGGCGCAAACGCGGATCCTGGGCGTGGACCGGCGCTTTCAACTGCGGCTACGGCCGCCGGCCTGGATGACCAGTGCCCATCCGATCCAGGCCGTGATCTTCACGGGCGCCTCACCCACGAGCTTGAGCACCGTCAATACGCTGCTATGCACAACGGGCTGTACGCTCGAGATGCCGGCGGTCGACGGCGTGCTGTTGTATTTCCGCGTCGAAATACCGGCGTCCCGGCAATGTGACGGTGGCCAAAGGTCCGATCCGGGCCTGGGCGCCGTAGCCTAAGCCGGGCGACGGCAACGGGCTTCGATGCCGTTGCCGTTTTCCGTGATATGCAGACCGGCGACGTTCAGGCCGCGCAAACACGTTTCGATTTGTTCGGCGGTCCGCAGGTGCTTAAACCAATCGGTAAGTGAATCATGGGAATCGAGAGTCGCCCATTCCCTCTGCAGCGGTTCGGATAGCTCCGGAATCAGGCGGTAGAAAGTCACGATGGGCGAAATGCGGCAGAGCAAAAACCACGCTGGATAGAAGTTCCGGAAGCGGCGATGCCAGGGGAGAAAGATATTCACCATGCGCTCCACCACCGAGAGTGTCACATTAGGCTTGACGCGCTTCATGTAAGCCCGGACCAGCGGCTTAATTGAGCTCCAGCGTCCATTTTCGTGGGTGTAATGGTCGATGATGAGCCAACCGCCCGGCTTCAGCTGATCGTATAGCCGCGCGATGGTCTCCTCGGAATTCGCGTGTGCTGAATCACTCCAATGCAGATGACCACGTCGAATTGCCGGGGGGCGAACGGCAGACGCGTAAGATCGGCTTTGGCGATGCGATGGTTTTCGGAGATCGGACAGTTGCGGGCGTTGGCATCAACGGCCACGCTGAGATCGACCGACATAACCTTGGCGCCTTCCGCCAACAGGACTTCGGTGAAACGGCCCGCGCCACAGCCACATTCAAGGATCACTTTCCCGCGCAATTGCGGCCAAAGCTCCTCGCCCAGACAACGGCGGAGCCGATCACGGCTGATCGGCAAGCCGGTATAAGAATCGAGTTGGGTTTTCAGAAAACGGTTCCACTGCGCTCCGAAATTGGCAGCGTAGTCGTCGGAAGGAACGAAACTGGGTATAGGTCTCATCGCCGGCGCGCAGGACGCCATCGCGCTGGCGGCCAGTGGCGCGCCGGTTACGGGAGACTGGAAAACAGGAAATAACTTCTCATCGGCAGGTGGACATCGTCCTTAAGAAAGTCTCCCATGGAAGCCCGGCCTAGTACAACCAGTCCCGGGGGCTCAGTGCGCCAGGCACGATTCATCTTGACTCCGGGTGCGAAGTGCATCGGCGGCTAATGTTGTCGTCCCAGGGCCCTGGGCGGCGCCGTCCGCGAAGTCCTCGCCCGACACCGCGGACCGTGGCCCGCGTTTGGGCTGGCCCATTTATGGCGACGCTTTCTAGAGTTGCCAGCGCTCCGCCTTAAGCGTTGAAGCGGAGTTCGGCAACCAATATGATCGGCAAGGAGCCCGAGCGGGTTACCTTCATCACGGTCGACGGTACACGGCGGCCGTAGGCGGCCGACCGCCAGCCGGCCTCCATTTGAGAG
>Ga0209591_10003863_pt1 | contig 17210 bp, 20 predicted proteins | sample MAT01_FD_187207 | JGI IMG/M metagenome (GOLD analysis project Ga0209591, IMG submission 187207) | Freshwater microbial communities from Lake Fryxell liftoff mats and glacier meltwater in Antarctica - MAT-01 (SPAdes) (version 2) | ecosystem: Environmental > Aquatic > Freshwater > Ice > Liftoff... | reverse complement strand
ATGAGCACTGGAACTTTGCAGTTTGATGCCATTCAAAAAATAAGCGACCGTATTTTAATTATTTCGCAACAATTAGAAATTAAAGAATTGCGTTGGTTAGAATTAAGTGAGCTTATGTAAAACTAATTACATTAATACTTTTATTGCATAACTAAATATTTTAGGCTTAATCGCTAATTTATTTAGTTATAACTTCCCTTATATCTCATTTAGGGACTTTCTTGCTAAACCAAAAATTTAATTTGGTAAAATAAATTAATTGCCTAAATTAGTATTTTAATAGTGCAGCCTAAAAAAACTGCTATTATTATAAAACAATCCCCCTATAGCTTATTTAATAGATAAGTGTTTGTATTACAAGCTGCGTGTTCAGTTTTGGTTTAGGTAATATTAACCCTAGCTAAAATCTATTGTGAAATTGATTTTCAAAGCGTTTGATTTTTAGATATCATAAATAATAAAATAAAGGAATTTAATTGCCAAAGGCTTAAACCTCAAAAGTTGAACCTAATGATTATTGTATTCCGACAGACGAATTGAAAATTAATTTAGATAACCAAAGCAACCATAAACCCGGATAGCCGAAAACGGGATGAAAGAGTAGGCAATCAAAACTAAATGATATGAATCACATAAAGTATTGCACCTTAATGATAGTATTATTTTTAAGCCTATCCTGCATTGGACAAATTGGCAAAAGCAATACCACCATTAAAGCTAGTGGCTCAATGGATACAACTGCAAAGTCTGTTATTCAGCTCTCTGTTGATAGTGTATTGAGAATAAGTAACCTATTGTCAAACCAAAAAGATTCCGCAAAAATTAACGAAATAATTGCCGTAAAACTATCTACTCAAAAATCCATTGCTACTTTTAATACTTTATATATTGATGGGATTAAAGTGGAGGGTTTGAAGCCTTGGAAAAGCAGTGAATGCGATAAGACTGTTTTTTTTAAATTGGATAAAAATGTAGAAAACTTACTTCTGCAATTTATTGAAAGGGAGGCAACAGATAAAACAATTATTGAGGCTAATTTTTCTGTAGGCACCGAAAAAGCATGCTTGGCAAGTTTCAGCGACCCAATTTATATTGAAGTAAAACAGACCATAAAAGCAGTTTGGGTGTGGTTGATGGTTGGCGTATTTTTAGTGTTGATAGGTTTTGCCATTATGCAAAACGTCTTAAAGGATGACAACAATTTGTATTACAGTTTAGGCAGAACACAATTATTTTTTTGGACTATCCTATTTGTAATAGCTTATTTGTTTATCTGCTTAAAAACAGGGGCTTTACCAGAAATACCCAATGCCATATTGGTTATTCTAGGCATTAGTATTGCCACAACCGCCACCTCAAAAGTTATCGAAAATGCTAGTAACCAAGTAGCCCTTGATCCTACAGCAAAAAGCCAGGGCTGGTTCTTGGATATTTTATCAGATGGTAGCAGTATTAATATACAGCGTTTTCAAAATGTGGTGTTTATGCTGATGTTCGGTATCATCTTCCTGCAAAAAACATTTTCTACTTGTTTAATGCCAGACTTTGACAATAATGTATTGCTATTACTTGGAATTAGCTCTGGTACTTACGCCGGGATGAAACTAACAGAAGAGAAGAAACCACAAATAGATCCACCAGCAGAAAATGGCAATATGCCACCTGTGTAACAATAAGTAATTAATTATATAGCCATAAAAACTGGGAAGCCGAAAACGGGATTGAAGAGTAGGCGAAAAAACTATACTTATGAAATAAAACTAGAAAAAATTGAGAAAAGGGGAATAATCTGCTAAATACACTAATAATGAAAATGTAAGCAACTTTTCCATATAATGCCTATAAAATGGAAGGGTTAAAATTTAGGCAACAAATATTTTATTATGAAAAAAAACAATGAATCAATTATCAAAAAGCTAAGTACTCTGTTATTGATTTCCTTGTTTTTTATAAGTTGTTCTGTTTCTTGGGTACCAACTTATAATGAAACTTTGGAAACGCAAATTATTAATGGTCAAAAAATGACATCTAAGTTTTATTCCCAAATGTTACTTGACCAAGTTACAAATCGAACTTATGATAATTATAAAAAAGGATATGTTGAAATTTCTACAGAAATAAATTCTATAAGGTTTCAAGTTAATGCTACAAAAAATGCTTCACTTATTTTAGCCTCTATTGACAGTTTAGGCAATAAATGGGAGCAATACCAAGAACGTCATAGGGCAAGAGATAGCAATCATACACCAACTAGCGACGATATAATAAAAACGAATACTAATCTAATAGATGGTTTTTGGAAACCCCTTTTGATAGATATGCGAGCATTAAAAATGGTTAGAAAAAAAGATTAATTAATAAATAATAAAATTATAAAATCATGGACTTTAATATTAACGAAGTAGTTACCAATATGGCAAATGCCATTAAACCCTCTGTTTCTGATAATTGGAATTCAGTAAAAGATGATGTTAGTTCTTTCTTAACAGATAGAAAAGGACGATTGGAACTTTTAGCTAAAATGCGAATTAACGGTAGAATTGATGATCAATTTTTTAAGGAAACTTTAGGTGATGAAAAAGATTTAGTGGCTTCCGAGCTACATACACTTGCATTAATTTCAAAAGTAATGGCTCAAAATGCAGCAAATGCTGCTATCCAAGTATTAGAAAGTGCTATCAAGGTTGCTTTAAAAGTTTAGCTGAATATTGTACAAATACTTTTTTGTACTTCTTTACTCAAGCTGTTATTAATCACCTAATTTTTTCACTATTGTTGGTATGCCTCATTAGAATGCAACTAAAGTATAACAACAACTTTAAAATACTAATAATCATTTAATAACAAAAAAAAACAAAACCATGTTTACAAGATTAGAATCAGTTAACAGAATTATCCTTTCAGTTGGTCACGGAGGACTTGCCGATGAAAAATTCGACCCAGGTGCAACCTTTGGCAGCTTTACTGAAAATACAGAATCCAAACAAATAGCTACTTTGTTAGCTAGCAAGCTAACTCGAAATGGGCTTACCACTGTTCTATTGCCAGACTCTGGCTTAGGCAAAACCATTGCTCATATTAATGCGCAGTACGATGCCAATACTGATTGGGCTTTAGAAGTACTCAAAGACAGCGTTGATAAATTTGTAAAAACTGGTATGGCAAAGCGTACAGGTGCTTATTTCCACCCTGCTAGTCAAGATAGTAAAGCTATATCCGATAAAATGGCTGAAGTATTTAAAGCAAATGGTGTAAATAAAACCAGTTGGAGCCGTCCAGATACAGTAAGTAACCACAAGCAATTAGCTTTTATACGGCAGCCAAAAATGTTATCGCATATATTAGAGTGCAGCTTTATGCAAGACGATTTAAGCACTGCAAGCGACGATTTTTATGCTACAATTATTGCAAATGCTATTTGCACTTGTATAGGTAAAACGTATATTCCATAACCCCCTAAAAACAAAAAATATATGGATACAAATCATTTAGTTGATGGCCTATATACTTATAGAAGCCTTCTAAACAACCCAAATTTATCAATTGACTTTAATAGTTTAGAATTTGGCAGGGCTAATTTTCTTATCGAAGCAAACGCTGGAAAACTTAGAGGTAAAATTTATGACACAGGCTGGGAACTTGAGTTAAAAGGTTCCTTTCAGTATGGTAGCCCTGCAACACTTTGGTTTCAAGGAAGTGGCATTGTAAGCGGATCAAAATGGGTATATGATTATTTATGTTATGTAGTTCCTCAAATACCAAACGGCATTAATCAAGTTCAAGCATTGGTGGGTAGCGTTACCCGTGCAATTGATCATCCAAATGGTTCAGGTGGTACTAGCCCTGCTGGCGTTGTAGCTTCATTTTACGCAGTATTACAAAGTTAAAATTAGCCTCCTTTTTTTACAAGAAAGTCAATCTACATTTACATGAATAAAAATGCCATTAACCAAGAAATTTGCTGTTGCCAAAACAATATTACTATAGCTATTCCTGTTTCTTCTTCAAATAAGTTGGTGTCCAAAACGAAATCTACGGTTCAAACTATCTCTAGCTCGTTACTAAGTTTAATTGTTGCTTTTTTTCCAAAATGCCCAGTTTGTTGGGCAGCTTATATGAGCATGTTTGGAAGCTTTGGACTTACTAAAATCCCTTATTTTAAATGGATGCTACCAATACTCATCATTTTTTTAGGTATTCACTTATTATTTATTTTAAAAAAAGTAAGACAAAAAGGAATTGGACCATTTGCAATTAGTCTTATTGGGGTGATTGTCATTATCTGCACACGAAATTTTTCCCCGCAAAATAGTAATATGTTATTCATGGGTATGGCATGTATTTTAATAGGCTCACTTTGGAACAGTTTCTCTTTCAAAAAATTGAACCTAAGTTTTTAAATTCTCAAGAACAATACAATAAAATTAAAAATTACAAAAAATGAAAATAAGACGTTCACTAACCGACTTACAAATTGACTATCAAAATGGCAAAAAAGCACCATTGGAAAATCTAATGCGTGCTTGGAAAGGTATAAAAGAATTGCCTACTGACAATCCAAAATCTTTCTTTATGCTAGGAGGGTACCATGGCGAACCATTTAGAGCAGCTGGTGCCACCGATTGGACATACTGGGGTGGATATTGCAATCATGGTAATATTTTATTTCCTACATGGCATCGAGTGTATCTTTTAAAATTGGAAGAAGCTTTGCAAAGCATTAAAGGCTGTGAAGATGTTACACTTCCTTTTTGGGATGAAACAGGTAAAGACACTTTAGCAACTGGAGTTCCATGGGCACTAACCAACGAAAATTTTATATTTAGCGATGGCGAAGTTGTTACTAATCCTTTACGTTCTTTTATTTTTCCTAAAGAACTTACTGACGATGCAATTGAAGTAGGTACTTACAACTATTCCAAACCTGCAGGTTACGAAACTGTGCGTTATCCTTATTCTGGTTTGGTTGGTACAAATGCTGATAAAGCGGCTTCAGAAATTCACAATGCGAAATTCCCTTATAATGTTTCAGTAGCTTACCTCAATGATAATGTTATAACTTGGTTAACTAGTTCAGAAAAACCAAACACAGAAACTAATGCTGAAAGAGGATTTGTATTAGAGCAATTTAAAAAATGCTTAGATGCACCTAACTATACTGTGTTTTCTAACACTACATCTGCTGGCGAGTGGAACGATAATTTAGAGGCGGGTGTAGACCCTATTTTTCCATTGGAATCTCCACACAATAGTATTCATTTAGCAGTTGGTGGGTTTGAAATTAAGGGATATGATGCATCTAAAGTAGAAGGTGCTAATGGTGATATGGGCGAAAATAATACGGCTGGTCTAGACCCTATTTTCTATTTTCACCATTGTAATGTGGATAGAATGTTTTGGCTTTGGCAAAAAAAACACAAACAAACAAACAATTTAGAAATAATTGCAGAGTATCCTGGCACTAATTCTTCCGATGGTGGAACAATGGGTGCTGCTGGTCAATCACCAAATGTATATTTAACGCTTGAAAGTCCTTTGTATCCATTTAAAAAATCTAATTCGGTTGGTGATTATTTTGTTTCACAAGATTGTATTAATATCCACAACCTTGGTTATGATTACGGTGCAGGTTCTTTAGAAGAGTTGGCAGACCCCAAATTATTAAACTCTACTACGGAAAACACAGGTGGGCATGTTATAAAAATTAGCAAACTTAATCGTGCTGCACGTAAGGGATCTTTTGTTATTACAGCACATACTAATGTAACAGATGAAAACGGAAAAGAAACCACTCAATTGTTAGGTGTAGAAGCTATATTAAGCAGATGGAATGTAATTAAATGTGCCAATTGTTTAACCCATTTAGAAACTAAAGCTTTTTTTAAAATACCAAGTACACACCCATTGGGTCTTTTATCTAAAAGTGAAGTTTCAAATGCAGTAAGTATTTCAATACACGACCGTAGCGGATTGATAGACCCAAATGAAAGAATTACTCAAGCAAAACTAATGGCTGACAGTAATCAACAAAAACTTTACCGTTTAGAAATACTATAATCATGATTTTAACCAATGTTGGTAGGGTTATAACCTGCCAACATCATTTTATCTAGAACAATTTATTAGTTAAAATAACAACAATTAAAAAATCCTCAAACTAAACTCTATGTTTAAAATTAAACGAACCCAGCAATGTATTTTGCTCATCTTTCTTTTGCCTCTAATGAACAGTTTTTTAAGCTGTAAAAACAATGTTACTGCACCGCCATATACCATTCAATTGGTGGAATATGCTAATCCAAATTTACCTGAATTGCATTCACACACACATGCAGTAATAGATGATAAAATTATTATGTTGGGTGGAAGAACCAATGGACTACATACCAGTACTTATAATTTAAGTTTGGTTAACACAAACAAATTTGTATATATAATTGATACACACAATTGGAGTGATTCTGTTGGTAGTTGGACAGTTTACAAAGCTCCAGATTCTTTAATAGCTGGAAGTTTCACAGAAGCTTTTAGAACCAATAATGCAGAGTTTTATACAGAAAAAAATGTGTTATATGTAGTAGGTGGACTTCGTGGTGCTAAAACTGAAACTAGGCTTAGTGTTGCAGGCAATGTATCATCTAGAGTAAGATTAGACAGCACCTCCATTAGTACTAAAACAAAAGACACCACATTACCTTCTAAAACATTACCAACAATTACAGCAATTAATTTAAAAGATATTGTAAACAGTGTAATGAATCTTACTGCAATGCCTTTAGGAGCCATTCGTCAAACTACAGATTCTTCATTTGCTATTACAGGTGGGGAATTAGAAATTATGGACAAAAAAGTGCATCTAGTATTTGGTTGGAGCTTTAGTACTAGTGATGTTGCAGATTATTATTCTCATCAAATAAGAACTTTTACAGTACAAGACGATGGCAAAGCTTTGTCTATTAGCAAAGTAAGCGTTTGCCCTACTTGTTGGGATGGTGTACCGCAATTTGATACGGTTGCAACCATAAATAACTCTGGTGATTATCGTCGTAGAGATGGAAGCATGAGTGCAGCTATAGACCCTGCCACTGGTAGAGATGCTTTACAATATTATGCAGGTGTATTTAAAAAAGGAGCTACCAATTTCGATAATCCAGTTTGGATAACAAAAGATTCTGCAGGTGTAGTTAAATTTACCATGCGTTCCAATGTATATACCTGTCAGGTTATTCCAGTTTACAGCAAATCAATAGGAGAGTTTTATGCTACACTTTTGGGAGGAATGAGAAATGCTACATATAATGGCGGCAGCATTAAAAGTCCTGTAGAATTAACGGATAAAAATGCACCATTAAATAATACTACCGATACATTTAATTCAAACGCTATTCCTTACACCAATCAATTAACCACATTAGTAAGAGATAAACAACAACAATATAAGCAATATTTGTTGCCCGATTCTTTCCCTTTATTAAACCATGATTTGAGTTACCAAAAATCAGAAAGTACAAAAGTTATTAAAGCTGGAACACTAACTTATAATGGGGCAGAATCTATTTTTATTTCTACATTAAATAAAAATGTTTTACCAAACGGAGTAATTGATTATGATGCCTTTATTCTAGCAAATCCAACTGGAGGTAAAATTGGTTATTTGCAAGGAGGTATTTTATCTGTTGCCGATAATGCATTTGCTGCTGGTATTCAACAAAAAGTAACATTTGCAAGCAATAGAATTTTTGCAGTAAAAATTGTCCCAATTAAATAAGTATTCTTTTGATGTTGGTAAGGTAACACCAGATGGGAGACGTTGCTTTGAAAGAAGAACCGAAAACAATATCTAACCTTTAACTATTCAAATAAAACCAACCACATGAAACGAATCATCACTTGCTCAGATGGCACATGGAACAAACCTGGCACTACCGATAGGGGAGTTGTTGTAAAAACCAATGTAGAAAAAATGTTTAATAATATTTGTTCTTTAGGTAAAGACTCAATCTCTAATGAAGATGTAAAACAATTAAAAGCCTATGACCAAGGTGTAGGAACAGGTTATAGTTCTTTAGACAGAATATCTGGTGGTGCAACTGGTGCAGGTATAGATAAGAACATAAAAGACATGTACTCTTTTATTTGTCTTAATTATCAACCTGAAGATGAAATTTACTTATTTGGTTTTAGCCGAGGTGCCTATACTGCAAGAAGTATAGCTGGGTTCATAAGAAATTGCGGTTTATTAAAACCAGCAAATATTCATTTGGTTGAAAGAGCATATAACCTTTATCGTGATAGAAATGATTATACCTCACCAGATTCTGATATGATGCTCTCTTGGAGAGACCGTTTTTGTATAGAAACCCAAACAGATATTATGTTTGTTGGTGTGTGGGACACTGTTGGCAGTTTGGGAATACCATTGTCAATTTTTAACAATCTAAATAAGGAAAAGTATAAGTTTCATGATTGTACACTAAGTAGCCATGTGAAGAATGCTTATCATGCATTAGCTATTAACGAAAAACGAAAATTATTTCTTCCAACACTTTGGGAGAAAAGTAAAACGGTTTTAAAAAATCCCAATCATCTTCAAGCTATGGAGCAGCGTTGGTTTGTAGGCGTTCACTCTAATATAGGCGGTGGTTATTCAGATTCGGGATTGAGTGATATAGCATTGAACTGGTTAATGAAAAAGGCGGAAGATGTAGGCCTTTGCTTTCACAATCCATTACCAATTAAGGTAGAGCACAATATTAATGGTGAGCTTAGAGATTCACTAACACCTATGTATTTATTTCCTTTTCCTGAGCACCGAACTATTGATCTAAAAGATGAGAAATATAATCAAGTAATAGATGAAAGTGTATGGTTAAGATACAATCAATCTAACAAAAAAGATTGGCCAGAGAATCTTAAATAAATTAATAGCTATTTCTTAAATTTTATTTCAAAAATATAAGTTGTTTCACTCATTTGTTTAACGCTTCAGATAACAATATACCTATTAGACTAGATAAAGAAAAAAAATAAACAATGCCATTTTATTAGCGTGAAGGCCATTTTGTAATTGAGATTCCTTTTTCTTCTATTAATGCTTTAGCAACTTCACAAGTTTCATAGTCCTCTTGCTTCATTGCCCATAAATAAAGAGCTAATAATGATGTGTTAGAAGGGTTGGCTTCTTTTAAGGCTGGTAATCTATTTTCTGAGGGAAGTGACCTAATCATCTTAGATGTAGCTTTGGATAATGCACTGTGTAATTCAATAAATTGTCTTTCTTCATCGCTATTGGGTTTTAAGGCATCTGTATTCATTCTGATATCTTTTTTGGTGCTTTTGAAATAAAGTAAATTTAAGTAATTTCCTAAAAAGAAATGCCCGAACTTGAAAAAGAAAAACAGTCGCTTACCAATGAAATGAGCACTGGAACTTTGCAGTTTGATGCCATTCAAAAAATAAGCGACCGTATTTTAATTATTTCGCAACAATTAGAAATTAAAGAATTGCGTTGGTTAGAATTAAGTGAGCTTATGTAAAACTAATCAACTCTACATCAAATATTAGTGTACTATTTGCTCCAATTTGAGCACTTACTTGTCTATCGCCGTAACCTAAATTTGCAGGGATATAAAAGCGCCATTTGCTACCTGTCGGCATTAACTGTAAACCTTCGGTCCAACCCTTTATTACCATATTTAATGGAAATGATGCTGGCTGACCTCTTTGAACTGAGCTATCAAAAATAGAACCATCAATTAATGTCCCATGGTAATGGCAAGTAACTTCATTATGTGCAGATGGTTTTTCACCAGTACCAGTAACTAAAATTTCGTATTGCAAACCACTTTCAAGTTCTACAACCCCTTCTTTTGATTTGTTAGCTGATAAAAAATCTTGACCTGTTTTTAAATTTGCAGCGGCTGTTTCTGCTTTTATTTGAGCCAATTGATCGGAAACTCCCATATATTTTTTTTATTCGCAAAGTTAAGCTTAATTAGAATTTGATTTCTAAGTTATCTAATTGTGAATTTTTTGAATTGATGTGAAAGAAATTGGGTAGTGTTTTAGATTTGATAATATTTATGACAACTATCATTAATAAAGAAGGGGAAACGGTTGCTTTTTTATACCTAAACGTTATTTTAGATATCAATCAGCAAAATGTATTGGGTATTATTTTAGGTAACTGCGTATATGGTGCTCCTAATAAACCAATTGGAAAGTATTTTCATGATGTTTTTAGAAAGAAAAATGGAAAAATTATTGCCAAATTGGGTGAAAAAATTACCTCCAAAAAGCCTGATAATGAAGCTGAGATATTGTTTAGTGCTTGGCAAAAACTGAGCAAGCTAGATGATCATATTTGTCCTTGGATTGAGGAAAAAGAAGGTTGGACTAAAGAATTATTCGTTGATTTTCTGGCTGAAAAATAAAAAATGCATTTTTAAGTATCCAATCCTTATTTTTGCTGCGGCAGGTCTCGCACGACCAGCTCCTGCTGAACTTCCCCAGGGCAGGAATGCAGCAAGGACAAGCGGTTGTAGCGGTGCGATGTGAGTAGCCTGCCATTTTTTTTACCCTTCTAAAGTACAGTTACACATGAAATTTTTTATTGATACGGGCAATCTTGCTCAAATTAAAGAAGCCAATGATCTAGGAATTTTAGATGGTGTTACTACCAATCCATCTTTAATGGCCAAAGAGGGTATTAAAGGTGAAGAAGCTATAGCTCAACATTATAAAACAATTTGTGAGTTAGTAGATGGCGATGTGAGTGCCGAAGTATTGTCAACCGATTTTGCAACAATGGTTGAAGAAGGAAAGAAATTGGCTGCAATTCATCCAAATATTGTTGTAAAAGTTCCTATAATCAAAGATGGTATCAAAGCCATCAAATGGTTTACAGACAATGGTATTAGAACTAATTGCACATTAATTTTTTCAGCTGGTCAAGCTATACTGGCTGCTAAAGCAGGCGCAGCTTATGTTTCTCCTTTTATTGGTAGAATAGACGATAGTGGTTGGGATGGAATGGAATTAATTGGCCAGCTTCGTCATATATTTGATATACAACAATACAAAACAGAAATACTTGCTGCTTCTATCAGAAATCCATTGCATATTATTAAAGCAGCAGAATTAGGAGCAGATATTTGTACTTGTCCGCTTGATTCTATTTTAGGAATGTTAAAGCATCCGCTTACAGATATTGGCTTAGCCAAATTTTTGGAAGACGCTAAAAAAATGTAATACTATTTGGGTTTAATTCCCATATTGTAAAACATAAAACTCCATTTATCGGTTTCCCCCTGAATAATTTGTTTGGTACTCATTCCAGCTCCATGTCCCGCTTTTGTTTCAATGCGAATTAATACCGGATTTGTTCCTATATGTTTCTCCTGAAGTGTAGCAGCAAACTTAAATGAGTGTGCAGGTACAACTCTATCGTCATGATCGGCAGTGGTGATCATAGTTGCAGGATATGCAGTAGCTTTTACATTATGCAAAGGAGAATATCCTTTTAAATAGTCGAACATTTCTTTTGAATCTTCTGCTGTTCCATAGTCATAAGACCAGCCAGCGCCAGCAGTAAATTTATGATAACGCAACATATCTAATACGCCAACTGCGGGGAATGCAACTTTACAAATATCTGGATACTGAGTAATTGTAGCTCCAATTAATAAACCCCCGTTAGAGCCACCTTCAATAGCAAGTTTTTCCTTAGAAGTATATTTATTGGTAATTAAATAATCGACAGCAGCAAAAAAGTCGTCAAATACGTTTTGCTTTTTTGTTTTGATGCCAAGGTTATGCCAAGCTTCTCCATATTCTCCGCCACCTCTTAAATTAGCTACTGCATATACTCCGCCATTTTCTAATAAAATAATTGAGCTGGTACTAAAATCGGGAGTAAGGCTAACACTAAATCCACCATAAGCATATAATAGAGTGGGGTTATTGCCATCTAACTTTATTCCCTTTTTATGTGTAATGATCATAGGAATTTTAGTTCCATCTTTAGATGTATAAAAAACTTGTTTAGATTCATAATCCTCTATGTTGAATTTAACTTCAGATTTTTTATAAACAGTACTTTTGCCAGAAGCAATATCCATTTTATAAATTGTAGTTGGATTTATATAAGATCCAAAATAAAAATATACTTCTGTTTCTTTTCGTTTTCCATCAAAACCACCTGCAGATCCTAAGCCAGGTAATTCAACTGTTCTTATTTTATTACCCTTCATATCATATTGCTCTACAACAGAAATGGCATCTTTTAAATAGCTGCAAAATAAATTTCCACCTGCATTTGATACAGACAATACTTCTGTTTTTTCTGGAACAAGTACTTTCCAATTTACTGATTGTGGTTGACTAATAGATGCAGTTACAATTTTGCTATTTGGAGCATCTTTATCTGTTTGTAAATAGAAATAATTGTCATCAACATCAATAATACCTGTTGATGATTTCATATCATTTAATACTGTTACAATAGGTGCATTAGTTTGAGAAAGATCCTGAACATACAATTCATTTCCGTAAGTGCTATTTGCAGCAGTTATAATTAACCATTTTTCATTTTCAGCAACTTGCGCACCAATATACCTTCGAGGAGTTTTGATGCCGCCAAATATAAGTTGGTCTTCGCTTTGCAATTTTCCAAGAGTATGAAAAAATAATTGATGTTGGTCGGTTTTCCCAGCGAGCTTACTTCCTTCTTTAGGTTTATTATAACTACTATAATAAAATCCTTCATTTTTTTTCCATGAGATACCGCTAAATTTTACATCAATTAAAGTATCACCTATTTGTTTCTTAGTAATTGCATCAATAATGATTACTTTTCTCCAATCACTTCCTCCTTCAGAAATTTGATAAGCACATAGGGAACCATCTTTTGAAAATGATAATCCTGCTAATGAAGTTGTACCAGTTGAAGAAAAAGTATTTGGGTCGATGAAAACCTCAGGCTCGGCTTGTCCTTCTTTTTGTCTGTACACAATTGATTGATTTTGTAAACCAGATTTCTTATAATAGTAAGTATAGTTTCCTTCTTTTGTTGGGGCAGAATAAGTATCGTAATTCCAAAAATCTTCTAATCGTTTTTGAATATTATTTCTGAAAGGAATTTTATCGAGATAACCAAAAGTTACTTCATTCTCCATTTTAACCCATGCTTTGGTATTTTCTGCAGTATCGTTTTCTAACCAACGATAAGGGTCGGCTACAATAGTTCCAAAATAAGTATCTTTTACTGTACTGTCTTTTTGAGTTATAGGGTACTTCACTTCTATTGGTTTAAAACTATTATTTTCTGGGGCAGTTTTACAAGCAACAACGTATAATAATACTAATGCAGCGAGAATAGTCTGTTTCATCTGAATTATTTAATAGTAAGGTACAAAATAAGAACCGTGAATTTTGATATAATTTAAAATATAGCTGTAACAAAGAATCTGTTTCAATGATCAATCTTTGTGCTATTGAAATTAATATAAAAACAATTAAAATGAGAACAATTAACAAAAGTATTACCCTATTTAGCGCTTTCACAGTGCTTATAATGAGTAGTTGCGAATCGATCAAACAAACAAGCAATAAAAACAAAGGAATTGCAGTAGGCGCTGCTAGCGGAGCTGCAATAGGCGGAGTTATTGGCAATAATGTAGGAAACAAGAACAACACTGCTTTGGGGGCCATATTAGGAGCTGCAATTGGTGGAGTAGCAGGAGGATTGATTGGTAACAATATGGATAAACAAGCCGAAAAAATTAAAGCAGATGTACCGGGTGCTAATGTTGAAAGAGTTGGGGAAGGTATAAATATAACTTTTGATGAAAATAATCCCGATGGAAGCAAAGCTGGAGTGTATTTTAAAACAGGTGAATATACTATTAGTAGTAACTCACAATTAGCATTAAAAAAGTTACAAAAAATATTTGCCGAATATCCCGATACTAATATTTTAATTGAAGGGCATACAGATAACGTTGGATCTATGTCATCTAATTTATTACTATCTGAAAGACGTGCAAATGCTGCCGAAAATTATTTACAAGCTGAAGGTGTATCGAGTAATAGAATAATCACTAAATGGTATGGCGAAAGTCAACCTAAATTAGAAAACAGCAGTAATGAAAATAAAGCTTCTAATAGAAGGGTACAATTTGTTATTACCGCAAATGAAAAAATGAAAGAAGAAGCTAAAAAAATTGCACAATAAATTCTTAATTAATCAATAAAAAAAATAAAATGAACAATTCAAATGATGGTTTAAAAGTTGTTGGTGCTTTAGTTTTAGGAGCAATTGCTGGCGCAACAATAGGAGTTTTATTTGCACCTCATAAAGGTAGTAAAACACGAAACCGAATTATGGGAGGGGCAAAAGATATAGCCAACGATTTTTCTCAAATGGTTAAAGATGAAGTAGATGCGCTTAGAAATAAGGCAGAAGAAGCTGTAGGTTATGTTGATGAAAAAGGCGTTGAGCTAAATAACAGCTTAAACCAAAAAAATGAAACTTTAAAAAGTGTACTTTAAATTAGTTACAATGCAAACATCCAATGATATTGGCGAACTTTCTAAAAGCATTAAAGAATTCGGATATACTCAGTATGAGTTATTAAGACTAAATGTTATTTTAAGAGTTTCAACTATAGCAGCTGAGTTAGTCAGTAGCATATTGGTTGTTTGCTTGTTGTTTTTATTTTTACTATTTATTAGCCTAGGTGCAGGTTTTTATATTTCTAATTTGATGGGAAGTTTTTTTTTCGGATTCTCCATTATTGGAGCATTTTATCTTTTGCTAGCTTTAATAATTTTGTGGAAAAAAGAGACTTTAGTAATACCTTCTTTACGCAATAAATTAATTAAACAAATACAGGTTGGTAATGATTAACAAAAAAAATATCAAAAGATGTTAAAAAACAATATTTACAGCTTTACTGATATGCAGAAAAGAATTCATGAATTAAATGAGTTGTCTGCTCAACAAGAATTTTTAATTCAATCTCAATTTAAACAAATTTTAGAAAATATAAATCCCTTAGAAATTATTAAGGATTCTTTCGCCACTTTAGTGAAAGATAAATCATTGCAAGAAAATTTTTCTACCAAGGCGGTTAGTTTAGGAACCAATTTTTTTATTGAAAAAATATTGGGCAGAAATAGATCTATTTTTGGCTATTTCAGTTCTATAATTGTTGAGAAGTACGCCGCACCTCTTGTTAAAAAAATATGGCCTTTACTAAAAAGCAAATTCCCTAAATAAGTTATTTCTTGCTTAATTTGCTATCATTACTATTCATTTGTTGAATAAGCTAATTAGTGTATTCCAAAAGATGGAGCAAAAAGTTCCCTCCTGTAACCAAAGTATCTTCACCGTTGGTTAATTAAACTTTTACAACAATCATTCATTAAGTAAAGCAGTTTTTACTTCTTGCAATTTTGCCAATTGTTCTTTAGATACTTTTGGATAATTAAATTTTAGTTTTTCAAAATGTTCGGTTATTATACCAGTAACGCATAATCTCGAAAACCATTTATCATCTGCAGGTACTACAAACCAAGGGGCATAATCTGTTGAAGTTGCCGACAACATGTCTTCATAGGCTTTCATGTATTCATCCCAATAAGTTCTTTCTTTTGCATCAGCTAAAGAAAATTTCCAATTTTTCTCTGGGCTATTAATCCTGTCTAAAAATCGTATCTTTTGTTCTTCTTTTGATACATGTAAAAATATTTTGATAATGATAGTCCCATTTTCATGCAAGTTTTTTTCAAATCGATTAATTTGTTCATACCTGCTTTTCCAAAACTTTGAATTAACATCGGCTATAGTATTAATATTGGGAAGTTTCTCGTTTAAAATGTATTCTGGATGCACTTTTGTAACTAGTACGTTTTCGTAGTGAGAACGATTAAAAATGCCAATCATACCTCTACTAGGTAATTCTTTATAATGCCTCCAAAAAAAATCGTGGTCTAATTCAGTTGAAGTAGGTATCTTAAAAGAAGCTACTTTAACACCTTGTGGATTTAAGCCACTCAATACATGTTTAATAGATCCATCCTTACCAGCAGCATCCATTGCTTGGAATACAACTAAAATACTGTATTCATCATGAGCATATAATTTATCTTGCATTTTTGCGAGGTTTTTAATTCCATTTTCCAGCAACAGCTCACCTTCTTTTTTGTTAATAAGCTTTTGATTATTATCTGTATTAAAGTCCCTCTTTAAAACAATTTTTTTACCTTGGCGAACTTTTAAAGAGTAAAGGTATTTTAATGAATCTTTTTTCATAAATAGATTTTTAGTTTAAAGTTGTATAGCTTTATTTGATAATGCACTTTCTCTAGCTGCAATGATTATTTTCATTACATTAATTCCATCCTGCGAAGTCACAGGTGGTATACTATTGTTAATAATTGCTTTGTAAATACCATCATAGTAGTTATAATAATTTCCTTGTATGCTAGTCACTTTTTGATTGATGATCTTACCATCTACTTCTTTAATCAAATGCCCAGCAGCCGAATCTGGTTCTTTTCCCCATACGTTTAAATTGGGTTTTTCATTGACCAATAAAGCTTGTTCCTGAACATCGGCCCTTGTTTTAATAAAAGTCCCATTATTTCCTTGAACAACAAAAGACGGTACTGGTTCTCTAACCATTAAACTACTTTTAAGAATAACTCTTTTGGTTGAATAATATAAAATAAGATGAAAACAGTCATCTACTAAAGATGTTGGTCTTATCGTTCTAATATCTGCAAATACTTGTTGGGGCATTCCAAAAATACTAATTGCCTGATCTATTAAATGCGGACCTAAATCATTTAATAATCCGGCACCAGGACCTGGAGTTTCTTTGTGTAATTTTGGACCAATCGCCGGTTTAAAACGATCGTAATGAAATTCGGCTTCAATAATATCTCCCAAATCGCCAGATTCAATAATATGTCTGACTGTGCTAAAATCGCTATCCCATCTTCTGTTTTGATAAACAGATAACAGCAATTGTTTTGAATCGGCCAAAGCTTTTAATTCTATAGCTTCATCAACTGTAGTAGTGAAAGCTTTTTCTACAACAACATTCTTTCCTGCCAATAATGCTTTTTTAGCAAAATCGAAATGTGTATTTGTAGGCGTATTTACAACCATCAATTCAATTTCATCATCATTTAAAACTTCTTCT
>Ga0209591_10003858_pt1 | contig 17217 bp, 8 predicted proteins | sample MAT01_FD_187207 | JGI IMG/M metagenome (GOLD analysis project Ga0209591, IMG submission 187207) | Freshwater microbial communities from Lake Fryxell liftoff mats and glacier meltwater in Antarctica - MAT-01 (SPAdes) (version 2) | ecosystem: Environmental > Aquatic > Freshwater > Ice > Liftoff... | reverse complement strand
CTGTTTTGATATACAGAGATTTTAGGTGATCGGTGAGTTGAATGATAGATTTTGAATACATGAGCTAGACTGCACACTGAATTTATCTTTCTCTTATCATAGGATCAATTATTCTGTGGAGTTCTCTTAATAGCCTAAAAATTGTCCTGGCAATACTTAAATTAAGTCCCCACTAAAGCACTATCTCACTACATATTTACCACTACCTCTTCGCTTTCATCGCCGAGCATCGATAGTGTAAAGCAGAATTACAATGCAATTGGGAAATTTACTATCTTTCTCGTATTTAGCTAGGTATTATGTAAAAGTTACCAGAATGCGATCGCTACTTGTTTTGCATTTACGACCTAAAAATTGAACTTTTTCTGGAGAAATATCAATGACCATTTCAATGTATCAAGCCTCAATACCTGTGTTGATTCGCACACTAAATAACCTTGTAACTATTCTAGAAAAAGGTGCTAAGTATGCAGAAACCAAAAAAATAGATCCTTCTGTGTTGATTAATAGTCGTCTATCCCCAGATATGTTTCCATTATCAAAACAAGTACAAATTGCCTCTGACATAGCAAACAGGGGTGCTGCACGACTAGCAGAGGTAGAAGCACCCAAGTTTGAGGACAATGAAAATACATTCCCCCAACTTATTGACCGCATTCAAAAAACTATCTCTTATTTAAATACATTTAAACCTGAGCAAATTGATGGTTCAGAGGAGAAAACAGTTACCTTACAGATGCGTGACAACACTCTATCTTTTCAAGGAATGCCATATCTCCTCTATTTTGTTTTACCAAACGTTTATTTCCATGTCACGACAGCATACGACATTCTCAGACACTGCGGTGTAGAAGTTGGCAAACAAGACTTCCTTGGTCAGCCCTAACACTAATAATATCTGGCATCACCATTAGACATCTCCGATAATGAATGTAGAGACGCGAAATTTCGCGTCTCTACAGGTTTAAAATCACTACCAAAAAACCTTAACTGAACCGTATTGTGGTACGGGGTGGTTTAAATTTATCTAAAATCGATAGTCTTGAGGGCTGAGTGGGAAACATAATACTCAGTTACTCAGGACTTTTGCTGTTTCTAGGGGATGAGGGAAAAATCAATTCAAAATTCAAAATTTTTTGCGGAGCGCGATGCCCTGAGCTTGCCGTACCCTTCGGGAAGCAAGCTACGCGGAGCGTCTCGTAGAGAAGGGTCTCCTAGAGAAGAAAAAGGCTGGGAGACATGAGCAAGTAATTTTTCCCTCTGCTCCCATTACACGGTGATACTACCAGAAACTAAAACTGCATGGAACTCAAAAATCACTGGTTGGCTGCAAATAAAGTTGCTTTACCACGACTACTACAGTGGGTGAATCTCCGACCAGAGGAGAGCGAACGAACTCAGATAATGTTTATTTTTTACACAACTGTATCTGTAGGATTACGGTGGGCAGAGGACAGTACGGTGGCGCTGTTTTTGGATGAATATGGGACTAACCTACTGCCGTGGATGTATATTGCCAGTGCCGCGATGAGTGCAGGATTGGTTTTTTTATACTCTTGGTTGCAAAAGATTTTTCCCTTACGCCGGGTGATTGTAGCGATCGCACCTTGCATGGTGATGCCATTAGTCTTATTAGTTTTATTACGTTGGGGATCGCATTTTTCGTACCTGGCAGTGATTTCGGTATTTCTGCTGCGGCTGTGGGTAGATGCCCTTTATGTGGTCAATGACCTCAACACCTCTATCGTCGCCAACCAAATATTTAACATTCGGGAGATTAAGCGGACTTACCCATTGGTGAGTAGTGGTCTTTTGGTAGCCGATGTGATCAGTGGCTTTAGTTTGCCTTGGCTGGTACACTATACCACGCTGAATAAGATTATCCTGATCGCCTGTGTGATGATTTTATTAGGATCGGGGATTTTATTCTATTTAACTCATCACTATCGAGCCGCTTTTCCTGAAACTCCACAAAGAGTAATTGCTGAAGAACAAGCCTCACGGCAGCGTTTTATTAAAAGTCCACTGAAACGTTATGTCTTTTCGTTGTTTGCCTTTGTGGGTCTGTTGCAAGTTATTGGGTTGTTAATAGATTTTCAGTATTTGCGCGAACTTAATTCTAATTTAAGCGACCGAGAACTCGCTAGCTTCTTGGGTCTTTTTGGTGGGATGTTGGGACTGTGTGAGTTGTTGTTGCAGTGGTTTGTTTCCAGCCGACTCATCGAACGGATGGGGGTATTTTTTACAGCCACGCTTTTACCAATCACCGTCGGCTTTTCCCTACCAGGTGTGCTGATATTGCTGCATTTAATTCCAGCCATGCAATCGCAAAGCTTTTTCTGGGGTTTGATAATTGTCAAATTCTTTGATGAACTTCTGCGCTACACATTTGTCATGAGTAGCGGTCCCATCTTGTACCAACCGATTCCAGAGGGAATTCGCAGCCGGATGCAAACTTTATCTGGCGGAACTGCCGAAGCGATCGCTACAGGTTTGACAGGAGCGCTAATTTTTGTAACTCTATTGTTTTGTGGGCGGTTTGTACCTGTACCTCTGCAAAAATGGGTGTTAGTGGCAGAAACAATGCTGATCGCTGGTACCTGTTTAACAGTAATTTGGGAATTGCGATCGCGCTATGTTGAGCTGTTAGTCTTAAGTGTGGCACGGGGTCATTTGAGTGCAAGCAATGTGGGTCTGCGATTCTTTAAGCAGGGGGTAGTCAAAGCTTTAGCAGAAAAAGGCAGCGAGGCTGATAAACGCTCTTGCATTGAACTTTTAGCCCAAATGGATTCCCTTGGAGCTGCGGAAGTTTTAGCACCCTTGTTAGTTAATTTAAGCCCAGAGTTGCAGCGCCAAAGTTTGGAAGTGATGCTGATGGCAGGTGCAAATCCCGCCTATCTAGCCGCCATCCGCCCTTTGTTAGAACAATCCCAAGAAACTAACCCCGAAGTTTTTGCCCTAGCGTTGCGCTACGTTTGGCTGGCTGAACCCAATCCGAATTTAAGCCTCCTAGAAGAATACTTGAACCCCCGCCAAAACTCACTCATCCGCGCCACTGCCGCCGCTTTAGTCTTACGCCAAGGAACGCCCATGCAAAAGGTAGCAGCTACCCAAACCATGCGCCGGATGCTGACTCATAAGCTAGAACAGGAACGGGTAAATGGCGTTAGAGCGCTCAGAGAAGCAGTTTATTTACAGGCGTTGCGGATTCACATCCCGAATTTATTACAAGATGAGTCTTTACGAGTGCGCTGTGCCGTATTAGAAATGATCGCAGCAACTCATTTAGAGGAGTACTATTCGGCACTGATTGCAGCACTTTACTACAAATCAACCCGCACTACAGCAATGTCAGCGCTAGTAAGACTGGAGAATGAAGCTGTAGAGATGTTGTTGCAGATGGCTACCAATATTTACAAACCAGAAGTAGTGCGGATGTACGCTTGGCGTACTATTGCTCAAATTGGTACTCAGGAAGCGTTAGAGACTTTATGGGAAAACTTGGAAACATCTTGGGGTACTACTAGAGATTATATTCTTCGTAGCTTACTAAAAATAAATAAACAAGCAGGAATTACAGGTTTAGTAGATCGGTTTTATGAAAGTCGGGTAGAAAATTTAATTGAGCAGGAATTAAAGTTTTTAGGCGAGATTTACGCCGCATCTATTGACTTCAAAACACTAGATCAAAAAGAAAATCATCAATCTAGTGAGAGGGTTGTGATTGTCTCTGAGTTACTGCAACGCGCCCTTTTAGAATTAGAATTAGATGTCAAAGAGCGGCTACTACTGCTACTAAAACTACTTTACTCGCCAGAAAAGATGCAAGCAGCAGCATTCAATCTGCGATCGCTCTCGGTGGTAAACTTAGCACGGGGGTTAGAAATCTTAGAGCATACCATAACTTTGTCTTCAAAGTCTTTATTGCTGAATATTTTAGATAATCGACCAGAGCCAGAAAAATTGCAACATCTTGTAGAAGCCAAGATGGTAGAATATGAGAATATGGTAATTAGCGATCGCCTCCACAGATTGCTGGCATTGGGTAACTTACTTTCTGACTGGTGTCTAGCTTGCTGTTTTCATTATGCTCAAGTGACTCGCATCAAGCTCACAAGTTCTGAGATTTTGGTGAGTTTGCGTCATCCAACTGGCTTTGTTAGAGAAGCTGCGATCGCATACTTAAATATGGTTTCACATCGTGTCCTTCTCCAAATCCTCCCCCAGTTACAAACCGATCCTCACCCTCTGATAGCTGCTCAAGTTAAGGAATTGCTCAAAAAATACCAGGTCAAAAATTACAACTGAAAATACCTCCGGTGGAATAATTTTGTTTATTTCCATATATACCAATTAGACAGCTAGAGCTTGAGTTAAATTTTCAGTTCTACCAGTCTGATCTTTTTTTCAAAACTGGTATTGACGCTTGTGAGAGGGTTGCCATTTCAATGGAAACCATGCCTTGATCAAAGGCTCGTTGAAACACATCTTGATTATTTGGAATTTCGTAGCCCAGTCCATCATAAAAACCTTTAGTAAACTCAATCGCTGCACTATCTTGGATTGAGTTATTCATGCCAATCACATAATTAATGTATTGGCTAATTGCCCCAGCAGGTTTTCCTGAATAACAAGCGTTAAGCAGTACACATTAGAATTTATTTTATCAGTCCCAATGGGGGGATCAAACATTTCTGATATCAAACTTATTTCTAACTTTACTGACGAACGAAAGCTCATACCACAGTGTCTTGGTTCCACCTGTAAAAAATATTATCTCCCGTGTTGAGCCAACCTGCACAATACTGCATAAAAGTGAAACAATTCAAGTTTTATCTCTCTATTAGAATTATCAAAAATAATTTGTGAAAACAAGCATAAATATTTATTATATTATTTTTTTAATTAGCTTTTGATAAAGCTTTTGATAAATTTTAATAAAAAATATTATCTTTTTTCCCTGGGTGTATTTTAATCATTTATTCCATTTAACTTATTCTTTTCTTAACCTTGTAGTGAAAATATATTTAATGTTAGCTAACCTCTCTCATAACTACTATCAACAGATTTAACTTCGCAATCTAAGTGTTCTAGACTGTATAGTTGCTAACACAGATTAGTAGTTGACATTCCACTATCATTTCTCACGCTTTCGATAACTTGGAGAACATCGGATTTTTGTAAATATCTTCTCGGAGTTAATGGCGGAATCGGACTTAACGGACTTGACTGAAACTATATGCTTGTAACTCCGAAATTTACCCGTAATTCCGGTTTCTGGAGTGAGAACATGGATTATTTTTCCCATAAGTCATGCAAGTTAAAGAACTTGTAATAAAGCTAAATCCAAATACCCAAAACACATTCTAAATTATGGCAATTGAGAATACACCTGTCCCACAAGTTGAGTTAGTCGGTTTTGCCTCATTACCTGCTGATACCTTTAGTGATGGGCCTCCTTCTGGTGCGGACATTTCAGCCAATGGCAGAACGGGTCCTTTCCCAGGACAGCCAATACAGGGCTTCAGTGGTGTACAGTATGCTAACAGTAGCTCTTTATATTTCCTATCAGACAATGGTTTCGGTAGCAAAGATAATAGTGAAGACTTTCTACTGCGAATCAATCGTCTAGACCCGAATTTTAAGGGAACAGAGAATGGAGATGGCGGTGTTAAAGTTTTAGACTACATTCAACTGTCTGACCCTGATAATAAGGTTTCTTTTGATATTGTCAATGAAGGAACTAATGACAGATTGCTAACTGGTGCAGACTTTGACATTGAGTCATTTGTTTTTGATAAAGACGGTACAATCTGGGTCGGAGAAGAGTTTGGCCCCTACTTGTTGCATTTTGATGCCACTGGTAAGTTATTAGAGGCTCCCATTGCTACACCTGACTTTTTCAAAACTCTAGATGGAGAAGCACCAAAAGTTCTTGGTCATAGAGGTGCAAGCGGCGATCTTCCAGAGCATACCTTGGAAGCGTACAAAAAGGCAATTGAGGATGGCGCTGATTTTATTGAGCCTGACTTAGTAGTTACAAAAGATGGGATATTAATTGCTCGCCATGAACCGGCTTTGGCAATTTTGAACGCTGATGGTACTGTCAATTTCGGCGATACAACCACAGACGTTTACGATATTACCAGGTATCCACAGTTTGCCGATCGCCTGAAAACAGTAATTTTAGATGGAACCGAAACCACAGGTTGGTTTGCTGAAGACTTTACTTTAGCAGAAATCAAAACATTAGGAGCGATACAGCGTCTATCTTTCCGCGACCAATCCTTCAACGGTCAATTTGAGGTTCCTACCCTCGCGGAAATCATCGACTTGGTTAAGGAAGTAGAAGCCGAGACAGGTAAAAAGATTGGCATCTATCCTGAAACTAAGCATCCTACCTATTCTGCTGAAGAAGCCACTTTTGTAGGCACCACAGACAAAATTAATAGAAACATCAGTGAAATCCTAATAGATACACTGAAGGCAGAGAACTTCACTGATCCAAGTCGGATCTTCATCCAGTCCTTTGAAGTTGGTAATCTCAAGGATCTACACGATCGCATTATGCCTAATGCCGGGGTAGATATCCCACTGATCCAACTTCTAGACGCGGCGGGTATTGAGCTAAATGGTACGCTCATCGAGAATCAGCCTTATGATTTTGAAGTCAGCGGTGATCCTCGCACTTATGGCGATTTACGAACTCCACAAGGTTTAGCTGAAATTGCCACTTATGCTGATGGCATTGGACCTTGGAAGCGGATGATTGTAAGCGTCAGAGGTACTGATGCTAATAACGATGGTTTGGCAGATGATGTGAATGGGGATGGAGCGGTTAATGATGCTGACAGAAACCTGTTACCTCCCACGACCTTAATTCAAGATGCTCATAATGTCGGTTTACAGGTTCATCCCTACACATTCCGCAATGAAGACCGGTTCTTAGCAGCAGATTACCAAGGTAATCCAGAACTAGAATTCCAGCAGTTCTTTCAACTAGGGGTAGATGCACTTTTCACAGACTTCCCAGAAACAGGGGATAAAGTCCGAGATTTCCTGAGTGATCCTCAGAATAACTTAGTGCGATCGCCACAAAACCCTGATGTTCTTTCAGGTGATGCGTTTGCTAACTTAGCTCGCTCCAAAGGTTTTGAAGGTGGTGCAATCAACGCCAGCAAAACCAAGCTCTATATGCTGTTAGAGGGAACAGTTCAGGGTGATGTTGCTGGTGCTTTGCGGATAAACGAATTTGACATCGCTAGCCGTCAGTACACTGACAATACACTTTACTACAAACTGGATGATCCCGCGTATGCGATCGGGGATTTAGCAGTCATTAATGACAATGAGTACCTAGTCATTGAGCGGGATGGCGGTCAAGGCGCTGATGCTCAATTCAAGAAGATTTTCAAAATAGACCTGTCCATAACAGATTCTAATGGCTATGTAGTCAAAGAAGAAGTTGCAGACTTGTTAAACATCCAAGACCCCAACGACCTCAACGGGGATGGCAAAACAACCTTTGACTTCCCATTTGTCACAATTGAAAATGTGTTAGTTGTTGACAAAAACACCATTTTGGTTGCTAATGACAACAACTATCCTTTCTCCACAGGTCGTCCTGGAAATGATCCTCTAAATCCAGTCATCGACAACAATGAAATTCTGCTACTCAAGTTGGAGAAGCCCCTTAACCTTGCTGCTGGCTTAGGTCAGCCTCAAGCTGAAGAGATTAACTTTGGCTCCAATAACGATGATAGTATTACCGTTCAACCGAATCAAACCTTAGTTACAGGTGACGGAGCGGATTTTGTCGAGGGTACTGAAGGTAACACAATCGTCACCGGAAATGGTGAAGACACGGTGCTTGTTGGTAGTGACTCTTCAGTATCCACAGGAGACGGTAATGATCAAGTCGTGATTGGTCAAAATGGCCCTGCTAGCAACACTAGTGCTGATGGCGGTGCTGGTAATGACGAAGTTACCGTGGTGGAAGCCAACGGTAACAATAATCTATTTGGGGCAGCAGGTAATGATACTCTCACAGTAGTTGAGGGTTCTCGCCAACTGTCATTCGGTGGCTCAGGTAACGACACCCTCACCAGCAACGGCAGCAATAACCGTCTCTACGGTGGTTCTGGCGATGACAAACTCTTCTCCAGTGTCAATGACTCCCTATTTGGTGGTGATGGTGATGATGTGTTATTTGCTGGTCAAGCAGGTGGCAACCGCCTCAGTGGTGGTGGTGGTGCTGACCAGTTCTGGATTGCAAATAGCAGTCTACCAACTAGCAAGAACATTGTGACTGATTTTGCGATCGGCGTTGACGTAATTGGGCTGGGCGGTATTGGCGTTACTCAGTTTAGTGCCCTAACCTTGTTGCAACAGGGTAGTGATACTTTGGTGAAAACTGGAAATACTGAGTTGGCTTCCTTAGTTGGAATTACATCAACTAGCCTCACAGCAAATGATTTCACTTTCTCTGTTAGTGTTGTGGGTTAATCTGTTCGCCTAGCGTCTTAGATAGCAATCCTAAATCATTCGTGAACAACTAGATCCCCGACTTCTTAGAGAAGTCGGGGATCTAAATCAAATAGGATTGCCATATAGCAATACGATTTGATTTTTGAAAAAATCTAAGTAGGGTGTGTTACGGCTTCCGTAACGCACAATTTGTAAGGATTTGGTGCGTTACGCTGTCGCTAACACACCCTACGTATCTTTTCAGAAATCAAATATTAGTTCTATAGATAAAGATAATTACAGCTTCAATTCAATATTCAAAGTTAGTTAAATAATAATGTGCTTTTTAACTTTTTCATAACCTATTGATAATTACTTGTTAATATTTTTGTGAGTTACTATTATTAGTACTTATGTTTAATTTAAAAGTTGTAAAGTCTTTCCTGATTACTATATATGTAAAATTAAAAAATAACTTTATAAGTGTAATTAGAATCAAGCATTTTTAAAAATTTATCTGAACTTTAACATATCCTTTCACATAAATAGTAAAAGTGCTTGATAATCAGCGCTTTAACTATTAAATTAAGGTTGTGTACAAGGATATAAATAAGTCTGTATAAACAAGCTATATCTGGGTAAAACATAGTTATGATTGTTAACGGCACTTCAAATCAAGATGAGTTGTACGCCAATAAAAATGATCAGGTTTTTGGTCTTGATGGCGACGACATTTTAGATGCCTCCGATGGTCAAGGGAATAATTTACTTGATGGTGGTTCTGGCAACGATCGCCTTTTTGGGAATAATAACGATACTTTAAAAGGCGGTGTTGGAGAAGATGAATTATTCGCTTTAGATAGTTCTGGCTTTAACACTCTTGAAGGAGGAGAAGACAACGATCGCCTTTTTGTCGTGGAGGGTAGCAATAACAAACTTGATGGCGGAACTGGAAATGATCGCCTCATAGTTTCCGATGGAAGTGGCCATAATACACTATTAGGTGGAACTGGTAATGATTTACTAGATGTCTCTAATGGAACAGGTAATAATAGCCTTGAGGGTAATGAAGGTGATGATGTTCTCATTGGAGGATTAGGTAGCGATCGCTTATTTGGGGGAATTGGTGATGATTCGCTCTTTGCTGGTAAAAAAGGCAGCCAACTAATAGGAGGTACTGGAGAAGACCGCTTTTTCATTGCTAGTGCAGCCGTTCCTGAAGTAGCTGTTGAAGTACTTGATTTTACAAAGGGTCAAGATAAAGTTGTAATTACTGGAATCCCTGAAATTCAGAAATTTCAAGATTTAAAATTAGAGCAAACAGGACTTGATACAGTTATCAAAGCTAGTATCAATGGTGAATTTAAAGAGTTTGGCATTTTAAGAAATGTCCAAGCTAATACTCTCACACCATCTGACTTCTATTTTAAAAGTTCAATTTTCTCAATTACTGACGCTTCCGCAGTTGAAGGAAACGCCATTACCTTCATTATTACCCGTACAGGAGATGCCCAAGCTAATCAAAGCGTAACTGTATCGACATCTTTGATTGGAGAAGATACCGCCAGTAACACTGATTTCACAACTAAAACCGAAACTCTCACCTTTCAAGCAGGACAAACTCAGAAAAGCTTTACAGTTGTGACAACTCCAGATTCCCTGCTTGAAGGTAATGACACTTTTACAGTCAGTTTGAGCAATCCCACAAACGAGGCAATTATTAATTCTACTAGCGGTACAGCTAAGGGAACTATTACTAATGATGACTCAGTTCCGATAAATTCTGGTGTTACCATCACCGAGACTGGTGATAGCACCAACGTCACCGAAGGCGGTATAACTGACAGTTACTCCGTGGTACTCGCTAGTCAGCCAACTGCTGATGTCATTGTTACTATTAATAGCGGTAAGCAAATAAAAACCAGTTCTCAGACTCTCACTTTTACTGCACTGAACTGGAATGTAGTACAAAATGTGACGTTAACGGCGATAGATGATGCAATAGTAGAAGGCGATGTCTACGACGGGCTACGCCTACGCACCGACATTATCCAGCATACATTTACAAGTAGTGATGCTAATTATGATGGCATAGCGATCGCTTCTGTGAACGTTAGCATTACTGACAACGATATCCCACTGGCAAAGAGTGCTGATAATGATATCTTCACCATCAAAGGTAAAGGTGAAAAAACAAGACTCTCAGTTGAACTGACAGGACATAGTTCTAATCAGTTATATGAACTGGGAGTATTTGCTGTAGATGATCAACAAGGAAATATTCAAGGTATTGCTCCTGGTACTGCTGGTTATACCGAAGCAGCCTTGCAACGAGGGAAGGCAATTTTCTCCTCGCTAAATAATGTCCCCAATAGATTTAATGGCGATTTAACAAGCCTGTTAGAATTTACCTCTGGTGAACAACTGAGATTTTACTTGGTACGCAACAGCACTACTGATAATGTCTTAGCTGGACAAACTGCCATCACAGACGTACTTTTTTCTGACTCGACAAATCTTCAGATTGAAAGCTTAGGCGATGATAGCTTCTCCCTAGCTTGGAAAAGTCAAGATTTGGTAGTCAGAATTCAAGCTACAGATCAACAATTACCTTTGGGAACAGGTTTGCAAGGAAAACGACAAGGAGAACTGATTGATTTACGAGGTGTAATCGCTCAGGTAAAAGCTGATTTTGTGGTCAGCAGAGAAGCTGCATTCAACAACTTTATCGGCTTCTATCAAGTGGCTGATGAAAATGGTGGTATTGATACCAATGGCGATCGCACAGCAGATATTCTCGTCGGACAGGCGGGTTATACTGAAGCAGCAATTCGTGGACGTGTTCCGGGTATTGACCTAACGGTGAACAACCAAGGTACAGCAACTTACACTGGTACTTTTGGGAGCGATGCCATTTTTGCACCATTTATTATTATAGATGGTAGACCAGATGCTATTAGCGATCGCAATGTCAATAACAATCCGGCAGTTTACTTCGCATTCTTGGGCGCTAACTCAGATAAAGTAGATCACATTCGCCTGTTAGGGAATAACACCTTTGGCTTTGAAGATTTAGCAAATGGTGGTGACAAAGATTTTAACGATGTCGTTGTGCAAGTTAATCTGACTATCGCCTAGCAAAGTTATATCAAATCCCGATTCATTAAGCTGCCCTTTTAGATAACTTTCATCCTATTTAGTGCAGCTTTGTAACCTCACCTCGCTTGCGGGATGGTGTTACTTTACACAAGGTTTAACATCTTTACCACTTATCCTTAAATATACTTATAGCAGTTCTCGTTTACGTGAGGTACACCCGTAGGGACACGGCATGCCGTGCCCCTACACCTTGGGATATAACGTTGTACAGCATCTGAATGGGAACCGCTATAATATGTTACACAGAAATTTTATTGATAGTTTTACTTAAAAAATGAGAGCATAGGCGACTTGTCAAGTTGCCAATACCCTCACATAGATAAATTAAGTTTTTGTAGTAGCCTATAAGTCTAAGTTAGTGCCTGAGCAACTGCTGCCGAAAGTGGCTCGTTTGCTGCTTGCTTCAACAATTCGGCTTTATCGGTCTGTTCCCAAGGCAAGTCTAAATCAGTCCGCCCAAAGTGACCGTAAGCCGCGACGTCCTGATAAAAACGTCCGCCTCGTTCACTTGGTAAGTTGCGTAAATTGAAAGTATGGATAATCCCAGCCGGACGCAGTTCAAAGTGTTGCTGAATTAATTCCAGTAAGGTTTCTTCATCCACTTTGCCAGTGCCAAAGGTATCCACTAGAATGCTTGTTGGTCGCGCTACACCAATAGCATAAGATAGCTGGATTTCAACTTTTTCTGCCAACCCAGCAGCGACAATATTTTTCGCCACATAGCGAGCCGCGTAAGCAGCAGAGCGGTCTACCTTCGTGGGGTCTTTGCCGGAAAAAGCGCCGCCACCATGCCGTGAATAACCACCGTAGGTGTCAACAATTATTTTCCGTCCTGTCAAACCAGAGTCTCCCTGAGGGCCACCAACGACAAATTTGCCGGTAGGGTTAACTAAAAAACGTGTCTCCTGATTAGGCTTAATTTCAATGTCGCCAAAAACAGGTTCGACCACTGCTGACCAGAGGTCTTGTTTAATCTTGGCTTGTACTGCCGCCTCATCCGTGATTTCCCCAATACTGGCTGTATGCTGGGTGGAAATCAAGATGGTGTCAATACCTACAGGGCGTCCGTCTTCGTAAGCTACAGTTACTTGGGTTTTGCCATCAGGACGCAGGTATGGTAGTTCACCAGTTTTGCGGACTGCTGCCAATCGCCGAGCAATGCGGTGGGCGAGACTGATGGGTAAAGGCATCAGTTCTGGTGTTTCGTTACTGGCGAAACCGAACATTATACCTTGATCGCCCGCGCCAATTTTGTCGAATAGTTCATCACTATCTTGCTGGCGAGTTTCGTGGGCGGTGTTCACGCCTTGGGCAATATCAGGTGATTGTTCGTCTAAAGCTAGCAGAACGCTGGTGCTGTTAGCAGAAAAGCCATTGTCGGCATTGGTATAACCAATTTCGGCAATTTTTTTGCGGGCGAGATTGACGAAATTCACATTGGCTTTGGTGGTTATTTCACCTGTGATTAGCACCAAACCAGTATTAACTACTACTTCGGCAGCAACACGGCTGCTGGGGTCTTGTGTCAGCAAGGCATCGAGAATGGTATCAGAAATCTGATCGCAGATTTTATCTGGATGACCTTCGGTAACTGACTCAGAGGTAAATAAATATCGACGAGACAAAGGGAATTCCTCCTTTGAGAGTATTTTTGCTAACTAAATGTAGGTATTTAGTTCAACTACCTAATTTATGAAATCATAGCAATATTTATACTTCAGTCGTTATTATCTTCTTGATGTTGATAAAAACCACTAACTATAGCTAAGTATCTGTAAGGTAGATAATAAACTAAAAGTTATCTAAGTTTGCACACTCAAATTAACCAAAATTATTGTGTTTTGGGCATCTGGAGCGCCTAGTTATTAGAAATTAAGCACCGGGAAAAGAGCATATAGCAGTTCTCGTTTACGTGAGGTATACCCGTAGGGGCACGGCATGCCGTGCCCCTACACCTTGGGATATAACGTTGTACCGCATCTGAATGGGAACCGCTATAAGGCTAACCCAGTAGCGACAAAGGCGTAACCCATCTACGAGTAACAATCAACACTCTTGGCAAATTAAAAATCTAATTTTTACTCTAATTTGTAAGATTGATGGTGTTATAAGTAACAGATTTTATCAATCTCCTCGTTTATATTCAAAATGGAGAAGAATCTAATACAAAAAAAGGGGACACCCAGAAGCGCCCCCACAAGCTCGGAAACAAACACTGCTGCTTTTTAAACCTGAACTGCTAACTTTGCTTCTGTAGCTGTCAAGCGCTCATAGGCAGCACGCATTTTCAAACCTGTAAGCACTTGGAAGAAACCAGTACCATTATTGGAACCTGGATACTCGCGGTGCTGGAGTAATAAGTGAGTTAATTCACCTTGGTATTTAGTGGACGTATTGCTGAGATGAGTTTCGATGTAAATTACTTCTTCCAAGTTATCAAATTGACCATCCACCTCTAGTACTGAGACATAGCGGCCGTAGTAGACATCTGAACCGTAGTACAATTGCATACCAGGATAAGAACAGGTAAGTTTGCGTCCACAGGGAGTCCAATTAATTGTTGAGCCTTCATCAAACAGGTAAGTTGGCTCAAAGCCTTCCTTGTCTTCCCGCTGGAGCATACGCACCCGTAGGACTCTGCGCTCGGTGTCGTTTTTGATCAAGTTTGTGGGCAATACTTGGAGAACCACATCGGCAAATTCTCTTTGTGGTTCGATAAACTTATCAAAATCAGGTTTGCGGGAATTGATTTGCGCTAAGACATCTTCGTAGCGATGACCGCGTTCAGCCATATCTCGCTGGATTTTCCAGGCAATTTTGACTTCATCGCTAATGTCAAAATAAACACTGAAGTCAATTAGCGATCGCACCCGCTCATCATACAAAGGATGCAGCCCTTCAACAACTATAATCCGATTCGGCTCCACCCGCTCTGGTGGATCAATCATGCCGGTTTCGTGGTTGTAAATCGGCTTATCAATTCCTTGACCATCTTTGAGCGCTTTAATTTGCTCATACATCAGGTCAAAATTGTTCGCCCTGGGGTCTAGTGCCGTTATTCCCGTTTCTTTGCGCTGTTTGCGATCGAGGGAGTGATAATCATCTAAGCAGATGACTGTCATTAAATCTTCACCAAACAAGTCTATCAAACGACGCAAAAACGTAGATTTACCGCAACCAGAGTCTCCGGCTACTCCAATCAGTACCACGCGTTCCGGCTTACTTGTCATAAATTTCCTCTAAAATACTAAAGTTGTGTCAATAATTTTTCACACAGCAGATTGTGAAGCTAGGAGTTTACCCCTTTGGTTTATCCTGCGTTCTTGCTACCCAGCACAGCTATAAGACACCAAACGGGTAGACAACAAAGTAATAAGTTGCTACTCGCCGGACTGGCCTGAATGTTGGTGCCGGTAAGTATTTAATCCTAGTGGTATATTTGATTTTAACAGAAGGGGGTATCCCATACAACATTTACCCTCAAGAAGAATTAGCATGGTTCATCAATCATTTTGTCGATTTAGTTTTTAATTTAAAAAAATGGGGATCAGTGCCGTCCATAAGTGTTACAGCGCTGTCAGTCTGCTAGTTGTGACTCTAGATAATCAAGTCTGTAAGGTATATTTTCTTCTTGCAGCGAATTTTTTGAGGTTCCCAAATTGTAATTCCGGCTCGACAATCCTGAAGATATTCAAAGCCAAAATCTATCTAACGAATCAGCCAACAACTTGCATTAGTTAAATTCTTAGCTGTAAATTTATGGATATGCTCAAATAGAAGTATTGGCGTTATGGCAGAGTACTTACTATTTGCTCCTTGGATAGTGAACTAAAAAGGTATCTCCCTGATAGAGTTGGTAGTTAACGAAAAAAAGATTAAATTGACTCATTATTAACATTCTCCAAAGAACTTATCCTTTACCTTAGAAGGTGAACAGGTGTGTTTTTTGCTATGCCTGGATGTCTTTGGTGAGTGTACTTAGCAAGGCATTAATTAATGATGCCTTTTTCCCAAAAGGCCAGTTTTGTGAAACGAAAATCCGGTAAACTAAAGCTGGCAGAGGATGGGAATAGTTTTTTTGAAGAACGGTTAAGTAAATTATCGGAGTGGTAGAACGAATGTACAATCAGGGTGCTGTTGAGGGTGCTGCCAATACAGAATTAGGTAGCCGCGTCTTCGTCTACGAAGTGGTGGGTTTGCGTCAGAGCGAAGAAACTGATCAAACGAACTACCCAATTCGCAAAAGTGGCAGTGTATTCATCAGAGTGCCTTACAACCGCATGAATCAAGAAATGCGACGTATCACTCGTCTAGGCGGCACAATTGTTAGCATCCAGTCCCTAACTGCTCTAGAGCAAGTTAATGGTAAAGCCTCATCGGGGAGTGCTAATAGTGAAGGGAATGGTAAAGCCACACCTGGGAATGCTAATAGTGAAGTCAAAAGCTTTGCTAAACCACCAGCTGAAGAACAGCTCAATAATAAGGATAACAAAGGCAACACCATGACTCAAGCGAAAGCCAAAAAAGACGCCCACGGTGACGTTCCTGTTAACATTTACCGTCCCAATGCTCCGTTTATTGGCAAGGTAATATCTAATGAACCGTTAGTCAAAGAAGACGGAATTGGTATTGTTCAGCACCTCAAATTTGACATTTCGGGCGGAGATTTGAAGTATATAGAAGGTCAAAGTATTGGCATTATTCCACCAGGATTAGACAAGAATGGCAAGCCTGAAAAACTCAGACTGTATTCGATCGCATCAACTCGTCACGGCGATAATGTAGATGATCAGACAATATCATTGTGCATCCGCCAGTTGGAGTACAAGCACCCGGAATCTGGCGAAACAGTCTATGGTGTTTGCTCTACCCACCTGTGTTTCCTAGAACCAGGGGCAGATATAAAAATTACCGGGCCTGTGGGTAAGGAAATGTTGTTACCCGAAGATCCCGATGCCAAAGTCATTATGATGGCAACCGGAACAGGTATTGCGCCGATGCGGGCTTATCTGTGGCGTCAGTTTAAAGATGCAGAAAAAGCAGCTAATCCAGAATACGAATTTAAAGGATTCTCTTGGCTAATATTTGGTGTACCTACAACTCCAAACATTCTATATAAGGAAGAGCTGGAAGAAATTCAACAAAAATATCCTGATAACTTCCGCCTCACCTACGCCATCAGCCGCGAACAGAAAAATCCTCAAGGCGGTAGAATGTACATCCAAGACCGTGTAGCGGAACACGCAGATGAATTGTGGCAATTAATTAAAGATGAAAAAACCCACACCTACATTTGCGGTTTGCGGGGTATGGAAGAAGGTATTGATGCAGCCTTAACTGCTGCTGCTGCTAAAGAAGGCGTAACCTGGAGTAGTTACCAGAAGGAACTCAAGAAAGCCCATCGCTGGCACGTAGAAACCTACTAAGTTAGTCATTGGTCATTGGTCATTGGTCATTGGTCATTGGTCATTGGTCATTGGTCATTGGTCATTGGTCATTGGTCATTGTTCATTGGTCATTGGTCATTAGTTTTAGACGAAGGACGAAAGACAAATGACAAAGGAAGAAGGATAATCAGTAGGTAGGGCAAAC
>Ga0209591_10003855_pt1 | contig 17224 bp, 13 predicted proteins | sample MAT01_FD_187207 | JGI IMG/M metagenome (GOLD analysis project Ga0209591, IMG submission 187207) | Freshwater microbial communities from Lake Fryxell liftoff mats and glacier meltwater in Antarctica - MAT-01 (SPAdes) (version 2) | ecosystem: Environmental > Aquatic > Freshwater > Ice > Liftoff... | reverse complement strand
CCTCAATATAGCGCAACAAATCTTCCCGATTCTCTTTGGATGTAAAGTTCCAGAAGCCATAAATCCGTGCTAATGATAACAGCTTGATAGTGTGAATTTTCCAAGTATAGCTGCTGTGAACTCGGTCAATACCTCGCTGGGAGATTTCATTCCAAGAGTTAGGATTTTGTTCGCATTTAATGATAAATTCCACAATTTTTGCGGCTGTTTCCTCTGAATTAGTCGGGTTAATGTAAAAGCCATTAACCTGATCTTGAATAATCTCCAGTGGACCACCAAACTGTGTAGCAAAAGTCGGTAATCCTGAAACCATTGCCTCTAAAATTGTCAAACCAAAAGCTTCAAATAAAGCTGGTTGTACAAAAATTCCCTGATGATCGGCAATGACTCGGTAAATTTCACCAGAATCAGTTTTAGACAGGCGTACACCCAACCAACGAATCTTTCCGTGGAGATTGTACTGTTCAATTATTTGGTAAAGTTTGATAATTTCATCACGTTCTTCATTGTCGCCTGATTCTTCTACACGCAACTTACCCGCTACCAAAATTAAGTTGCAATGTTCTTGTAATTCTTTACTTTGACCAAAGCATTCAGCTAAACCTGTGAGGTTTTTGATCCGGTCAAGTCGCGCCATTGAGAAGAGAGGACGCTTGCTCAGATCGTCGAGTTTGCCAAAGATTTGCGCGGGGTCTTCCAGAGTAAAAAGTGTTTCTGCAAGGCGTTGGCGATCGCTCTCCACTCGGTCTTGAGTCTGCGAATAAGGAAAATAGTAATTCTCGTTTACTCCAGGGGGTACAACATTAAATTTAGGACTAAATAATTCAATCCCGTTCGTTACATGATACAACTCCGGCATAGTAAAGCATTTATAAGACTCATACTGTCCTACACTATCCGGTGTCCCCACAATTTCTTGGTAGGTGCTGCTAATAATAAAATTGGCAGCATTCATTGCCAACAAATCAGCCGTGAATTGTAAGGAAAAATGATATTTATCTTCTAAATCTTGCCAGTAGAGGTTACTGAACAAGTATTTAGATTTTTCTAAAGCGTGGGCGACATTGCATTGAGTAACTTTCAAACGCCGTGCGAGTAAAAATGCTACTAAGTTCCCATCAGAATAGTTACCAACTATTAAGTCAGGTCTGCCTTGAAATTCAGCCCGCAGTTCTCTTTCTGAGTCTATGGCGTAGGTTTCTAAATAAGGCCAAAACTCAAACCGAGAAATCCAGTTTTGAGTCATCTTGGGATTAAATTCCCGTAAAGGTACTCGCAAAATCCAGGCATTTTCTGTACCGTGGACTTTTTCTAGTCGTTGATTACAAAGAGTGCCATCACTGTTAGGAATCAAACGGGTGAGAATAATCACTTTTGGCTGGACATTTAAGCCCTCTAAACCAGCTAGCAGGACATCCTCTTGTAGCTGCTTTTCTAAACTTTTTGCTTGGTCAAGGACATAAACCACCTGACCACCAGTATCGGAACGCCCCAAAACGCCCTCTTGCCCAAACCAACCGTGAGGTGACACCAAGACGATTTTAAAAATCATCGGGATGCGAGAAATGAAGGCTTCTAAAGTCTGAGCATCGGCAGAATCAATCAATTCATCAAGAATATTTAAGGTTTCCCGTACTCGCCCTGCAATGTTACCCCATCCTGGTTCAAAACCCATTGTTTGCAATTGGAACCGGAATTTTTCGTAGGGTTCATCATCGAGGCGATCGCTAACAAAACTGATAGCTTTCTTAACTTGCTCGGAAAGTTGCTGCTGTGATTGAATGCGATCGTTAACCAGCAGTTGGACACCGTTGTAGTGGTGCAGACGCAAGAAGTTTAATAGGCTGTCCAGCAATTCTTTGGAGTCTTGAAATATTTTGCTGGATAGATAGCGATTGAGAAATTGTACCCCTTTACCAATATTTTTGGGGTCGCGGATTGTTGGGGTGTAGTCATAAAACGGACCGAAGTCTAATTCTAGCAGGCCGCCCTCGTTAGGATGAAATTTGTTCACCAAGCGATCGCACAAATCCAGTAAATCCTGCACCGTCATCGGCTCAATGCTCAAGTCTGATGTCAACCAATAAACTTCTTGACTGGCAATTTTAGAACGAATGATAAAACATAAGTTTGAGTCCTCCTGAATAATTTCCTGAGTATAGTAAATAAGTTTACCTAACTCAGAAGAAGTGGAAAAAGCCTCAGGTTTCTGCGACTTTGAGCAATACTCACTATATACATTGAGTATGTCGTTCCGCAGCAAGTATTTCTTTTCTTGTTGGCGTAATTCACTAATGAAGGAACGCAAATCACTTCTTTCTTCACTATCTAAGACTGCTTGGAGCAATTCAGACATGGTAACTCCACTAGATGACGATGTTTTGATTGTTGACTTTCAAGGCGAGACAAATAAGCCTCTACCTTTTCTTAGACCACATATAAACACGAAATAACACAGATAATTTATATTTATCTGACCTATAAGTATCAACTTTTCAGCAGGTACTTAAATCATGCTCTACTTTACTTAAAGTATCTATAACTCAGTATTTTTGGTTCTAACTAAAGGAATACAATTTTTATTTAAAAACTTCTAAGGCTCACATTCCCGGCTTCTCTACCTTGTAGGGTGGGGATCTTGCCCATCCCACAAAAAGTAGTTCAGTGTTTTTTTATTTGTAAATTCCCAAGCCCATAAACTTATAGATAGCAGATATTTGCTAAAGTAATGGTTATGAATGTTCATAGCCACAACCACCTTCTATAGCAGTATAGGTATTAATATGAAATTATGTAGGGCGAACGATGGGAATTGAACCCACGAATGGTGGTACCACAAACCACTGCCTTAACCACTTGGCTACGCTCGCCATTCAACAATCTGAATTATAGCAATTATTTGGCAAGCGATCAAGAGTTTTTCTTCAAGGAACGGATTTAGTTGATTTAGAGTCTCTGGAATCTAAGGATTACAATGAATTTTACTTGGCAAACATGAAACCCTTAACCATCATTGCATATACTGGAGCAGCAGCAGGACTCGCCGCCTTGGGTGTGACAATGGCGAAAACTAATCCCAGTCAGGTTGAATATGAAAAATATGCAGTGCAACGGCTGACAGAATACTTAAAAACCGATGTATGCAAAAAAACAACGAATCTCATAGAAAATTTAATCCGTTTTAATTGTGATAAGTTGGTTGACTCGGCTAACCCGCAAATCCAAGGAATTATTGCCAGGACTACAGAAAGACAAAATTACATTATTTTTAGTGTTTACCGTACAGATTTAAAAATAAATTCTTGGATACCTTCTTACAAATTTGAAACTGTGGGAGCCTTTGAGCAATTTTATACTTACACTGCCGAAGAACAATAAAGCAACAGGGGGAGAATATAAAAGTGATTAAGAATTCTTATATTTAGTGATTGAGCATATTTTCAAGAATTACCAGAGTAGCTATTACCACCAGCTTAATATTAAGTAAAAATAGTAACCGAGAGTTTGAGCTTTGCCAATGTCATCTGCCTATCTATTAGTATCTCACGGAAGTCGCGATCGCCGCCCAGAAATTGCTATGCACCAACTAGCAAAGCTGGTATGTAACAAACTACCAAATAGTGAACATCTGGTTGGTGTAGCTGCTTTGGAAATGAGTTCTCAGCCTTTACATGAGCAGATTCAACAATTTGTCAAGAGCGCTTTTTGCGACCGAGGAGTGTCTCAAAACGAGAATCGCCTCAAAATTGTACCGCTCTTTCTGCTGCCGGGAGTCCATGTAATGACAGATATCCCTGCCGAAGTAGCATTAGCACAACAGGCTATTGGTGAAGATATCATGATTGAGTTGCAACCATATTTAGGCTCTCACCCAGATTTAGAGAAATTGTTGGCAAAGCAAATAACTACTATAAAAACAGAAGCATTGATTTTATTAGCTCATGGTAGCCGTCGCCCAGGTTCCCAAGAAACTGTGGAAGCAATGGCGACAAGTTTGGGAGCAGTGGCTGCTTATTGGGCTGGGCCTCCTAGTTTAGAGTCACGAGTGAAAGAGTTGGTAGCTGCTGGTTATAAAGAAATTGCAATTTTGCCATACTTTTTATTCGCTGGTGGAATAACCGATGCGATCGCTGCCTCAATAGAAGAGCTAAAATTACAATTTTCTGCGGTAAATTTCCAATTGGCAAAGCCACTGGGAGCAAGTGCAGAACTAGCCGAGCTAATTTGGGATTTAACAAATAGATGAACCGTACAGAAAAACAGGAGAACAAGTATTTGGGAAAGGTTTATTTGGTAGGTGCAGGCCCAGGAGATCCAGGACTAATAACCTTGAAGGCTAAAGGTTTATTAGAATGTGCAGATGTAGTCATCTATGATGCTTTAGTGAGTCCGGCAATTCTAGCAATGATTAATCCCCAGGCAGAGCAAATTAACGCCGGTAAGCGTGCAGGGAGACATTCGTTGTTGCAAGAAGAAACAACTCAATTGCTGATTGATAAAGCCCAGGATAATGCAATTGTGGTGCGGCTAAAGGGTGGCGATCCGTTTATTTTTGGTCGCGGTGGCGAAGAGATGGCAGAATTAGTCAAAGCTGGAATATCAACGGAAGTTGTGCCAGGTGTCACATCGGGGATTGCAGCAGCAGCTTATGCAGGTATTCCTTTGACTCATCGGCTGTATAGTTCGTCAGTGACATTTGTTACTGGTCACGAAGCTGCGGGTAAATATAGACCGATAGTAAATTGGAGTGCGATCGCTCACGGTTCCGAAACAATTGTGATTTATATGGGTATTCACAATCTACCTTGCATTGTAGAACAATTAAGTGCAGCTGGGTTGAACTTAGAAACGCCAATTGCTTTGGTGCGCTGGGGAACACGGCCAGAACAAGAAGAATTGATTGGAACCTTAAAGACAATTGTTGAGCAGGTAGAGCAAACTGGGTTTAGTGCGCCGGCGATCGCAGTAATTGGACAAGTAGTAAATATGCACAGTATTTTATCTGGATGTCGTCCGATGTAAAGAGGTAGGCTTGTCGCCTATGTCACAGAAGTTCAGATAATAAAGCCCTCATGTAGAGACGTGATAATGACTGAAGCTTAAATCAGCGAATGTCTTGATAAAACTGCTTAAGATAGTTTGCGTCAACGCCAATTCCCCACAGAATCCCGATGTAGAGATAAATTGCCGTTGCTTTCCAGCTACCCCATTTTATCACCCGGCGATCGCAGGTTTGAACAGTGCGGTTCACCAGAAAAATACGCCCCTTTTTTACCAATTTCAGACATAAATCTCCATCTTCCATAATTGGTAATGACTCATCAAACCCGCCGCAATCCCAAAAGTCTGTCCGACGACAGAACATTACCTGATCCCCAAATAAAAGGCGTAATCCTTTAAAAAACAAGTGAGGTTTAAATAGCAGTGGTGCATAGTAAGTTTTTAGATAATTATGTAGGGAAATGCCCCAGCGAGTTGTTTGAGATCCTGCCATCAGGGAAATAAATCCCCCACAAGTAATTGTTGGATTTGCTAGGGTTTGTTCTATCAAGGTTATTAAATCATTCGGTACCAAAGTATCTGCATGGAGAAAACAAAGGATGTCTCCGGTTGCGCTTAACGCCCCATAGTTCATCTGAATAGAACGCCCAGTCCGATCGCAACAAAGAAGTTGTACATTTAACATTTTATTAAATGAGCCAACGCCAATTTCTTGCTTGACGATCGCTACTGTCTCATCTTCGCTACCACCATCTACAATTATTACCTCCCTGGCAGGTGGATTAAGTAAAGTCAGTTGGCGCAATGTACGCTCTAAGTTGGTTGCTTCATTTAAAGTAGGAATGATAATCGAAACTTGAGACATACCGATTTAATAGTTTTATCGTTTTCAGTTTGGTGCAGTTGCTCAGGCGATCGCATCGCATCTATAATTTCCTCCAGGCTTGCTGTGTCTGTAGAAGTATGTCCGTAGTAGCATTTTTAATTCCGCGTACACCATAGCAAAATAGCTATGCAGTCAGAAATAACGCAAAGGCTGATTTTACAAGCTTTTTTCCCTCCCTCTTCTGGCATTGGTGACTAAAATCACCCATTTAGGTGAAGACATATAATACCTATCATGAAGTAAGATTAAGCAATTATGAACGAATTTATGCCTCAAGTTGTTAGTTTACTAATGAAAATTTAAGCCAAGAATTTTAAAAACCACGTATTTCTGAGCCACTGCGTTATGGGGGTTCCCCAGGTTAAAGCAAGTGTCCTCTAACTAAAGGCTGCTTCCACAAAGCAAGATTCATAGGCTTTTTATATATGGCTACGCACATAGAAATTCCAGTTATTGGCAAAGTTAAGTATCCATCCCGCTGGCTAATGGGGCTGATAGCAGGGGGTGTCTTGGTTGTTGGGACAGTAACAACCTATACCCTGGTGAATCAAGGAACAAATAAAGAAGATATTGCTCGATTAACTGTCCCAGTTGCAGCGAAAAACGTTACTCTGCGGATTACAGCTAGTGGCAAAGTAGTGCCAGTTAAAAGCGTAAATATTAGTCCGAAAAATCCTGGAGTGTTGTCGCAATTATATGTAGAACAAGGCGATCGCATTAAACAAGGGCAAATTCTCGCCCGTATGGATAGTGCGAGCATTGAAGCCCAAAAAAGTCAGTACCGTGCTAATTTAGCGCAAAGTCAAGCACAGTTAGCTGAAGCCCTTGCTGGTAGTCGTCCTCAAGAAATTGCTCAAGGGAGAGCCCGGTTAGCACAATCTCAAGCTCAGTTAGCCGCAGCTCGGTTTGGTAATCGTCCCCAAGAAATTGCCCAATCTCAATCGCAAGTCGATGCGGCTCAAGCAAAGGTGAATTACACCAGTGAACAGGTAAAGCGTTATCAATACTTATATAAAGAGGGAGCAGAGAATAAACAATTACTCGATCAAGCCGTCAGCGAAGACAAAAGTGCTAGAGCCAATTTAGAAGAAGCTAAAAAACGATTTTCGTTAGTCAAAAGTGGCACTCGGACTGAGGAAATCGACCAACGTCAAGCGGCTGTTAACGAAGCACGGGCAGCATTAATACTGTTGCAAGATGGCACCCGTTCTGAAGAAATTGCCCAGCGCCAAGCCGCTGTTGCATCTGCTGAGGCGCAATTGCAGGGTGTACAAGTGCAGTTAGATGAGACTGTTATTCGCGCTCCTCTTTCGGGAATTGTGACGCAAAAGTATGCCGAACCAGGCGCGTTTGTCACACCCACAACTTCTGCTTCTGCTAGTGCCTCGGCAACTTCCAGTTCAATTGTCGCCGTAGCTCGTGGTTTAGAAGTATTAGCTCAAGTTCCCGAAGCTGATATTGGCAGAATTAAACCGGGACAGCAGGTGGAAATTGTCGCCGATGCCTATCCTGATCAAGTTTTTAAAGGTCATGTACGCTTGATTGCTCCAGAAGCAGTGGTAGAACAAGGTGTAACATCCTTCCAGGTGCGGGTTACTCTCGATACTGGCATAGATAAACTGCGTTCTGGCTTAAATGTGGATCTGACTTTTTTGGGCGATCGCGTCAATAATGCCTTGGTATTACCAACGGTGTCAATCGTCACCGAAAAGGGCAAAACTGGCGTACTTGTACCAGATGAAAATAATAAACCCCAATTCCGCGAAGTTACCGTTGGGGCGCAAATCCAAAACCAAACTCAGATTTTAGAGGGAGTTAAAGAAGGCGATCGCATTTTTGTTAACCCACCCAAAGATTACAAAATCGAGAAGGCTAAAGAAAAAACTAATTCGTAATGACGCTTACGGATTTGCTACCGCTACGTGTAACCACCTACAATTAATAAAAGTGAAAAACTAATATTTATCATTGTAAATTGGGAAGTTTTACCATTCGACGATAACAATCTTGGGTACTATTACTCAAAAGCCAAGGAGGAAGCTACCTTGAAGGGAGAAAATGTTGATTCTTGGTCTCAGAGTCAACTAGATAAAAAAGCTAGGGAACAATATCAAAAACGATTGAATAGTTGGAAAAAAATCGACGAACAGAATAACTGGATGGTCTGGTATAAGGATAACATTGGTGGCTTCTCCGTTGCTATAACTGTCAACTAAGACATAATTGCAGGTCGCTACAGCTACGCTAACGTAATTCGTAATTATTAAAACATGAATTTTTTAGAAAGTGTCCAAATGGCGGGGAAAACCCTACTATCAAATAAGCTGCGTAGCGCCCTTACTATGTTGGGTATAGTTATTGGTAACGCCTCCGTGATTGCAATGATTGGTATTGGCGAAGGTGGACAAAAGTACGTTAATAAACAGCTAGAATCATTAGGGCCAAATGTGCTGTTTGTGATTCCAGGTAATCGAGAAACTCAGCGTATCTCCTTTGAAGTACCAAGAACTCTGGTGTTACAAGATGCCGATGCGATCGCCTCTCAGGTGCCAACAGTAGTAGGAGTTGCACCAGAGTTAAACAGAAGACGGGTAGTTACATACCGTAACAAAAACACCGATGTTAACATCATTGGTACAACTCCTAGTTTTCTATCAGTGCGGGAATTTGAAACTGCTAAAGGCCGGTTTTTCAGCGAGGTAGATATCAAGCGAAGTAACCAAGTTATTGTATTAGGTGCAGACTTAGCAGAAAAACTATTCGGTAACAGTAACGCCGTCGGTCAGCAATTGCGAGTTGGAAATACCAGCTTTCAAGTGATTGGGACATTAATAGCCAAAGGTTCTAGCGTTGGTGCAGATTATGATGAAGCTGCTCTCATACCGATCACAACTTCAGCAAATCGACTTGTGGGAAAGAATTCTCCTTATGGTATTGCCTTAGATTATCTCGTCGCCGCCGCTCGTGATTCCGAGAGTGTGGATGCAGCAGAATTTCAAATTACTAATTTGCTGCGTCTACGGCACAAAATTAATGGTGAAGATGACTTTACTATCCGCACCCAGAAAGATGCTTTGCAAACAGTCGGTCAAATCACAGGTGCATTGACAATTATGTTAGCAGCGATCGCTGGCATATCGCTGTTTGTCGGCGGCATTGGCATCATGAATATTATGCTTGTCTCCGTCACCGAACGCACCCAAGAAATCGGATTGCGGAAAGCGATCGGGGCAACTGAGCAGGATATTTTACTACAATTCATCATTGAGGCAGTAATAGTTTCAGCAGCCGGTGGTCTAGTTGGGACTGCGGTTGGTATCAGTGGTATTTTGTTAGTGGGAGCCTTGACTCCCTTAGAAGCCAGTCTTTCTCCTGTAGCAATTAGTATGGCTGTTGGTGTTTCTGGCGGTATTGGTTTATTCTTTGGCGTTGTTCCAGCACGTCGCGCTGCTAAACTCGATCCGATTGTTGCGCTCAGAAGTGCTTAGTGATGAAAACTTGGCAAGGCGTAGGCGTAGCTTAGGAATGTGGATTAAATAAAGTGCAAAAGTAGGGTGTGTTAGCGGAGCGTAACGCACCATTCCAAGTTAAATAAGAATTGCACGTTATTAAATTTGCATTCCTTAATCCCCTAAATTGATTTGAGATGGGGAGATATTTACTAAGTAATTCACTAGACCTCTTGCATAAATATTTTTTTGCCTCACGCAAAGGCGCAAAGACGCAAAGAAGAGCAAGAAAACAAAGACTTTTGCAAGAAGTCTACTAAATCACTTTGACTGGAGAAATCCAACAGCGCCTTAGCTAACTCTTCTAGTTGAGTGATTGATAAGGTGCGAATCTGCTGTTCTATTTCAGGCTCAATTGCACCAAACCGACGTGTCAAAAGACGTAGAATCAATTGTAGTGCCTCCTGTTTCTTTGCTTGGATATCTGAGGTTTCAGATCCAAGTAACCATCTGGCAAAATCGGCGGGGTACTTTTCGGCAAGGTATTTGCAGGTGTTATCGTAACTCAAGGGCGTAGACGCTTTGCGGCTTGCCGTTAGGCATCGCTAACTAAGTGACTATATTTATATATTAATTAGCAAGAGTGGGTGCAGAGTGGTTGATGATCAACGCATAGTTAATGCAGAACAGATTCATCTAAAAGACTTTTCCTGGCGATTATGGCCAGTTCTGCCACTCTACCCATACGGCAAACGGCAGACAATCCGCAAAGAAATAGTCAAGGAAACAATTTGGAATTTTGACCAGATTCAAGGCATTTTCTACGTTGTTGTGCCGATTCGCATGACTGTCGTTAAGCTCGAAGCCGGGGGTCTTCTAGTCTATGCACCTGTTGCACCTACTCCAGAGTGCATCCGACTTGTCAACGAGTTGGTAGCTGAATACGGTAATATTAAGTACATCGTCCTGCCAACTATCTCTGGTCTAGAACACAAGGTTTTTGTCGCTCCCTTCGCTAGATATTTTCCTACTGCACAGGTGTTTGTAGCTCCTAATCAGTGGAGTTTCCCGCTCAATCTTCCCCTTAGCTGGCTTGGCTTACCCCTAAAACGAACTCAGGTACTCCCAGAAGATAGTAGCAAAACACCCTTTTCTGACGAGTTTGACTATGCAATGCTAGACCCCATCAACCTTGGCCTTGGTCGGTTTGCAGAAGTTGCTTTTTTCCACAAGCGATCGCATACTCTTTTAGTAACAGACTGTGTGCTTTCTATTCCAGAAGATCCACCTGCGATCGTTCTATTAGATCCATACCCCTTGCTATTCCATGCCAAGGATCATGTCTCTGACATCATTGCAGATATTGAAGTAAATCGCCGTAAAGGTTGGCAGCGCATCTGTTTGTTTACTTTATATTTTCAACCAAGGGCACTAGACATACCTCAATGGAGTCAAGTTTTACAAGATGCCCTGAAAGCATCAGAACGCTCAAAGAAAGCTTATTTTGGATTGTATCCCTTTAAATGGCAGTCAGATTGGCAGCGATCGTTTGATGCTCTGCGGGGTGATGGGCGTTTGTTTGTCGCACCAATTTTACAAACGCTGATTCTCAACCGCGCACCGCAGGAAACCATCGACTGGGCTGATAAAGTGGCGAGTTGGGACTTCCACTGGATTATTCCCTGTCACTTTGATTCACCGATTAAAGCCGAGCCGCATCAGTTTCGTCAAGCTTTCTCTTTTTTGGAAAAGCAGATTGCTGTCAATGGGGGTTTGTTCAGCAGTAGCAGCTATCCTTTACCAGAAGAGGATTTTAAAACACTTAAGGAAATCGATGCAGGTTTAAATAAGTTTGGCATTGTGCCGCCAGCAAAGGAAAAGGTGTAGGAAAAACAACCTAATTCTGAAAGGCTCAGATTCCAAAATCTTGTTGTTCACGAATGATTAAGTATGGCTATATCCGCCGTAGAATGATAGACAAACTAGCCCTGGTAAACAATAGAAGCCTATGCCACAGGCAATCCTTAACCAAATCCTCAATCAGCTTGAGATACTAGAGCCGGAGGAGCTACAGCAGCTTAATCAGGCTATCCAGAGATATCTTGCTGATCAAAAACAAGTTATTCAACGGACAACATTTCACAAAGCACTGTTAACTTCTGGGTTGGTAAAACAACTCAACCAACCAACTTATAATCATCTGCATAGCTAACAGTTTGCCTCTAGTGACATTTGTATCTGCTGATTACGAGTTGAATGCAGCCGCCGCTCGTGAAGGTCTACTTGTTGAAAACCCCAACAATTACCCTTAACGTTTAATTCCCTTAAACCGTTCTTGTGCCGCCTGAAACGTTTGTTGCATTACAGCCTGAATTTTTTCTTGATCGGGTTTTTTACCCCCCATTAAATCACCAAAGTAAACGCAGGCCGTTTCCCCTAATGACCAAGTATAGGCGGCTGCCCAAGAGGCTGCGATCGCACTCCCAAAACCTGGTATAAATTTAATTAATTCCCGTGCAATGGCCTGTGCTAAAAAACCACCTGCGATCGCACTTACAACACCCCCCGCCTGAGATGGAGTAAGGGTCTGCCCATATAATTTTCCTAAAAGACCCACCATTGAAACTTGCAAAGCAGTGAGTACGGGCATCGTGGCAAATGGCAGAGGTACAGCAGCGAGGGTTGCAGACATAATAGAAAATGGCAAAATATAACGGCGTGCAGCATCTCGGTAGAGGTTGCCAATTTGTTTACCAGCTTCTTTTTGATCCAATAGCTGATAAATCGCCTGGGCTTCCGCTTGTGGGAGTAGTTCTGCTAAGGAATCTCGCAGCGCTTCTAAGCCATAAAATACCGGAGTATATTCATCTTCTTCTAAGGTAAAATCAATCAGTACAGAGTGGTTAGTTATTCCTGCAAAGGCTTGTTGCATTGCGGTAAATGCGCGGTTAACTTCAGGGTAATCTGGCGGATATGCAGGATGATCAACGGTATCAGGAGGATAAACCTCATGCAAGCAGGTAACTACCAGCAGAAAAGGAATGTTTGGATACTGCTGACGCAACTGTTGAGCAATTTGTCGGAGCGTATCGGTTGCAAAATCATTGATTTTGACGCTCAGAAGGAGGATTCTGGCGGAACGAGTTTCCTGTTGTAAATCGCCAATTAACTCTTGAATAATTACCTGAGTATCTTGTTTAACATCACCTAATCCAACCGTATCAGTAAAAATAAGCAACGGCAGATCATTGGAAGGATAGGCATAGCGCTGGGTGTGTTGTGTGTGGGGACGAAATCCCTGACCAACAATTTCGGCAGAAACTCCCGTTAATCCCCGCACAATTGAACTTTTTCCGGCTTGAGGTTTACCAATCAAGAGCGCTTCTGTGGTTGGCAGTTCAGCTCGGATTTTCTCTAAAATTTCTGCAACCTGAGTTTCGCTTACACTAAACCATTCAACAACTGTCTGTGCTAGTTGTTCTACGGGTAGAAGTTGTGTTAAACGTGTTGTTGCTTTGTTCCAGACACCACCAATGCGATTTGTCCAGGAATTCTCGACCGATTTGGTAGTTGCTCCATCGGTCGGTTCACTCAATTGCTGAGAATCATCTTGCTCAGTCATTTTCATCAAAACGATAGATACCTGTCTTTAATTTAGGAAACTTCATAGTGTTTAGTAAAATTTGTTGAGAATAACAAGTTTACGAGTCAGAAAGTTAGTTTACAAGTCAGAAAGTTAGTTTACGAGTCAGAAAGTTAGTTTACGAGTCAGAAAGTTAGTTTACGAGTCAGAAAGTTAGTTTACGAGTCAGAAAGTTAGTTTACGAGTCAGAAAGTTAGTTTACGAGTCAGAAAGTTAGTTTACGAGTCAGAAAGTTAGTTTACGAGTCAGAAAGTTAGTTTACGAGTCAGAAAGTTAGTTTACGAGTCAGAAAGTTAGTTTACAATGTTACCAAAATCTGTAACGGGCACTAAATTGCGGATATCTGTTTCATCGTCCACCATCAAAACTTGAGTATTTAGCGGTAACAGGTTGTTCAAAGAAAAATGAAAGGTCATTCTCTTTACGCCGAACTTGTTCACTTTTGACCGAAAACGTTATAGCGGTTCCCATTCAGATGCGGTACAACGTTATATCCCAAGGTGTAGGGGCACGGCATGCCGTGCCCCTACGGGTGTACCTCACGTAAACGAGAACTGCTATAGATTAACAGTGAAGCTTGTACCGATCATTCTCCAGGACTTTCGGCTTGAAATTTTCCCTAATGCATCATAACCTTACGCACGATCGCTAATCCTAAACTTAGTCCACTATCCAAATATAGCTAAGTAGCTAAAGAAACTTTATCTCTTTAGACCCATGAATGCTGCACCAATCAATAATCCCACAACCTGCCCCCAGAATACAACACCTGATTGATTTACACCAAGGGGGGGAATATTTAAACTCCCAATACCATAAAATAACTGTTGCACAAACCACCAAAATACATAGAAAAAGGCTGGAAGTTCGATAGGGATATACACAATTATTAGCGGCAGAATGGTATCAATTTTCGCTTTAGGAAACTTCATAATATACGCTCCTAAAATAGCTGCGATCGCGCCATTTGCCCCAATTAATGGTACTATCAAACTCGGTTCAGCCAGAATTTGTACTACCCCAGTCATCAAGCCAGCAGCCAGATAAAATCTTAGATAGCGTCCATGTCCCAGAATATTTTCTACAGTCTTTCCAAAAACCCACAAGAATAGTAGATTGCCCAATATTTGACTAAAACTGCCGTGCAGAAATATTCCAAAAAGTAGTGCAAATGCCCGCCAAATTACAATTATCCAAGCAGCAGAGTTGTTAAAGAAGAGTGCATTTGTAATTGCCCCACTAATCTGTGCTGGAATCACAGCTAAACTATTGACAAAAGAACCTAATCCACCACTAAATTCTAGTTTAAGTTCCCATAAAAATACGGCAATGTTAATGCCAATCAGCCAGTAATTAATAATCGGCTGACTCCGACAACGAATATTATCACTAATAGGAATCATATAAATTTGTCATTAGTCATTTGTCATTGGTCATTAGTTATTAGCAGGGCTATTTCATTCTAGGCATAAACCGCCCAGAACTAAAGTTACTTTTCTTATAGCTAAAGTCCGTTAAAACGGACTATAACCTTTTTTCAGTCGTCTTTAGACGACTTTCGCTATTAGACTCAGAATTCATTCTGAGGCGGGCTAGATGAGAATGAAATAGCCCTGAGTTATTAGTTATTCTCCCCCCACTCCCCACTCCCCACTCCCTCATTCCCCCTTAATCTGTGCCAAGATTGAAATCAGATCGCATCGCACTTAACTAAGCAAACAAGATGCTAGGAAACACACTTGTTGGAAGATACCAAATTATTAGTAACTTGGGAGGTGGAGGTTTTGGTGAAACCTTTGTTGCTTGTGATACGCAATTACCCGGTTCACCTCAATGTGTCGTCAAGAAACTTAAACCCCAAGCAAGCGACCCAGTAACTTTGGAGACAGCTAGACGTTTATTTGATACGGAAGCACAAGTTCTCTATAAATTAGGAATTCACGATCGCATTCCCCAACTTTTAGCTTACTTTGAAGAGAACGCCGAATTTTATCTTGTACAGGAATTAATCGAAGGTCATGATCTGAGTCAAGAATTAACCCCAGGTAAAACCTTAAATCAAGACCAAGTAATTTCACTTTTACAAGAACTTTTGACAATCTTAGAATTTGTTCATCAACAGAATGTAATTCACCGTGATGTTAATCCCCGAAATATCCTCAGACGACACCCAGATGGCAAATTAATCTTAATTGATTTTGGTGCAGTTAAACAAATTACTACTCAAGTGATTACTCCCCCAGGTCAAACTATAGCTACTATTGCTATAGGTACACCTGGATATATTCCTAGTGAACAAGCTCATGGTACACCAAAATTAAGCAGTGATATCTATGCTGTGGGAATAATTGCTATTCAAGCTTTGACTGGATTATCACCAGAGGAAATAGTTAAAGATGCTGATACTAATGAAATTATCTGGCAGAATCAAGCCACGGTAACGCCAGAATTCGCTCAATTCTTAGATAAAATGGTGTGCTATGATTTTCGGCAACGCTACCCTTCGGCAACGATAGCATTACAAGCTCTGAAAGAGTTAACACAACCACCCAATCAAACAATAGCATTAACTCCTCTTTCTCTACCACAGAAGATAAATAAACCTCAACATAAAAAAGGTATATTGGGTAAAATTTTATTAGTAATATTTTTAATTAGTCTTAGCGGAATAGGAACAATATTTATTTTCAATTACATTAATTCCAATAATGCTATAGAATTATCCAAACAAGGAAATACGTTTTTTGATTTGCAACGTTATCAAGATGCGCTAGCAGTATATGAAAAAGCAGTTAATATTAGACCAGATTATGCTCAAGGATGGAATGGTCAAGGTAAAACGCTATATGAGTTAAAAAAATACAAACAAGCACTAGCGGCATACGATAGAGCAATTCAAATTCAACCAGATTATTTTGAAGCTTGGAGCGGACGAGGCTTTGTGTTAGGAAAATTACAGCGATATCAAGAAGCGATCGCTTCTTTTGACAAAGCTTTACAATTGAATAATGACAATTCGGAAGTTTGGAATGCTAAAGGTGAAGCTTTAAATAATTTAAACCAATATGACCAAGCAATTAAAGCTTATGAAAAAGCGATAGAACTCAAACCAGATAATTACCAAGCTTGGTACAAAAAAGGATTAGCCTTACAAAATTCTAAACGATATGAAGAAGCGATCGCATCCTACCAAAAAGTTGTTGATTTAAAACCAGACTACCAGCAAGCTTGGTATAATTTTGGGAATGCTCTAGTAAATTTACAACGCTATAAAGATGCTTTTACCGCTTATGATAAAGCAGTGCAATATCAGCCAAATTATTATCAAGCTTGGTTGTCCAGAGGGAATGTACTGCTGAATTTACAACGTTATCCAGAAGCGATTGAATCTTTTAATCAAGTAATTAAATACAATCCTGGCAACTATCAAGCATGGTATAATTTGGGCTGGTCGTTGCATCAAAGCCAACGCTATGAAGAAGCAATAGGATCTTATAATAAAGCAGCCACAATTAAGCGAAACGACTACCAACTTTGGTATAATCTGGGAAATTCACAATACATATTGCAGAAATACGAAGATGCGATCGCGTCTTATAATAAAGCGGTTCGTTATAAACCAGACCATTCTGAAAGCTGGTATAGCCGAGGTAATGCCCTATTAAATTTGAAGCGCTATCAAGATGCGATCGCATCTTACAATCAAGCAATAAAATACAAGTCTAATTACCAACAAGCAATAGACGCTCGTAACCAAGCCCAAATTCAACAGCAAGGCGAAAAATCAAAGCCTGTAATTGTGCCAATCCTGCCATTTCCTAATTCCACCAGTCCACCACAGACAACACCCTAGTAATCTGTCAATTTGATTTTAGCTAAAAAGTTTTTTATCCGATCACACATTTCAAAAATCGCGTATTATAATTGAAGAAGCATGGGTCCGTCACGGTTTCGACAGGTTGGCGAACGCTACTCTGTGATTCAGGTCGAGAGTGAGTCTCCTCTCGGAAATCAAAGGCTCGAAAAAAAAGTAAATGCGAACAACATCGTTAACTTTGCTCGTAAGGACGCTCTAGTAGCTGCCTAAAAAACGCCTCTTATAGGTTCGAGCGTCTTCGGTTTGACTCCGTTAAGGACTGAAGACCAAACCCCAACGGATGCTCTAGTAAGCGTTCTCTGGTTGGCTTGCTAGCTAAGATTAAATCAGAGCATCCTACGTTCGGGATAATGAACGATTCCCGCCTT
>Ga0209591_10003854_pt1 | contig 17230 bp, 13 predicted proteins | sample MAT01_FD_187207 | JGI IMG/M metagenome (GOLD analysis project Ga0209591, IMG submission 187207) | Freshwater microbial communities from Lake Fryxell liftoff mats and glacier meltwater in Antarctica - MAT-01 (SPAdes) (version 2) | ecosystem: Environmental > Aquatic > Freshwater > Ice > Liftoff... | reverse complement strand
GAGATCTTCCTCTATGACTGGTGGCCCTTGCGCGCGGACCGCAACCTGTATCTGCGCCTGGCCGACGCCAGCGTTGAGATAACGCACGTGCCATAGAGGTGTCTTGCCTCAAGCGCCGCGAAGCGAACCGCCCCATGTAAAAATGAGAAATTTAGTTCAGTTCAGGGCCTTTCCCGACCCCCCAAGCGATCACTTCGGGAGTCAATTTGTCGAGTTCTATAACGTAAGTGCGGGCGCGGGGCGCGGAAGTGCCTGTGGGCTGACCCGGATCGTCTGGAGATCCCCGCAAAGACTGAGGATGAACCCCGGTGGGTAATTATCGGTGAGATTGATGCCCGACATTGGTCGGCTGTCATCACCTACCGAAACGATGCCATTCGCATCATCTCCGTGCGGCGGTCTCGCCCTGATGAGGTAGTTCTGTATGAAAGCTAAGAAATTTGATCGTGACTTTGACGCTGGCAAGAGCGTCACAGCGGCTCTGAACCTTGCCAAAGCCCGGCGTCCCGGCCAAGCGCAAAAGCGCGTCAATGTCGATTTCCCGACGTGGATGATCGAGCGGCTGGATCACGAGGCTGGCCGGCTGGGTGTTACCCGACAATCAATCATCAAGGTGTGGCTCGCGGAACGCCTGGAGCATGCAGCTTCCAAGTAGCCGCGTCGGTCGGCTAATTCCCTGCGGGAGTTTTGCGGGACTGGAATGAATAACTTAAAAATCCCTAATCAAACTCATAATTCTGAGGTCGGTAGTTCAATTGACCGGACGGGCGGGAATAGCCCTTGCTGGATATCAGCTGCCCGATGGACTCCTGTCCGCGAGTCCATGCCCTCTTTTTCGGCGGTCTTCAACACCTCGTCGAGAGCGGCCTGCTCGGTACCGAACGAGTCGTCCCAGACTGTCGAGTTGCGGTATTCGTCGACGACTTCCAGCAGCCACCCGTCGCCACCGCGAAAGGAGGTCCTGGAGTTGCTTTCGGGTGAGCTTGATGTCCCGCACGACGGTCGAACGGCCATCCGGGTGACGAATGAAGTGATAGCTGCCCTTGGTGCACCGAGTGCCAGCGCTGCGGAGCCCAGCAGGATGAGGGCCGACGGCACCGGCACGACGGTGCCAGCACTTGGGGCGGATGAACTGCAATGGGTCGTTCCCACTTCGACGCAACACGCCCTTCTGCCCCGGCTGGAGTGGGGCAACCGGGTAGACTGCGGGGATGCCCCATGAAGCTACCCTGATCACAACCATCGCCATCAGCCTCGCTTACGCCTTCGTCGGCGGCATCATCGCCTTCCGCCTCCGGCTGCCGCCCTTGGTGGGTTACCTGCTCGCCGGGGTCGCGGCGGGCCCGTTCACACCGGGGTTCGTGGCTGACGGGGAACTCACGGCCCAGCTCGCCGAGATCGGCGTGATCCTCCTGATGTTCGGCGTGGGCATGCATTTTTCTGTGCGCGACCTGCTCGCGGTCCGCAAGATTGCGCTGCCCGGCGCGGTGGCGCAGATCATTGTTGCGACGGCGCTGGGCGCCGCGGTGGCGTCCCTGTGGGGCTGGTCACTGGGCGCGGGGCTGGTGTTCGGCCTTGCCCTGTCCGTTGCCAGCACGGTCGTCCTGCTCCGGGCCCTCGAGGACCAGGGTGAGCTGACAACCGACGACGGCCGTATCGCTGTTGGCTGGCTGGTGGTCGAGGACCTGGTGATGGTGCTGGCCCTGGTGCTGCTGCCGGTGTTCGCCGGCAGTCTGCGGGGCGACGTCGTGGCTGGCGGCGCCGAAGCGGCCACGCTCTGGCCAGCCCTCGGCCTGACGCTGGTGAAGGTCGCCGCGTTCGTGCTCGTGATGCTCGTCGCGGGTCCCCGAATCCTCCCGTGGGTGCTGCAGCAGGTGGAGAAGACGCGGTCTCGCGAGCTGTTCACCCTGGGGGTCGTCGCCATCGCCATCGGCGTCGCCTTTGGGTCATCAAAGCTGTTCGGCGTGTCGCTGGCGCTGGGCGCCTTCTTTGCCGGCGTCGTGATCAACGAGTCCGATGTGAGGCACCGGGTGGAGAAGCGGTTGCGTCCATTTCAGGACGCCTTTTCCGTGCTGTTCTTCGTCGCGGTGGGCATGTTGTTTGATCCCGCGATCCTTTTCGACGCGCCGCTCCGGGTGCTGGCGGTGCTGGCGATAATCCTGGTTGGCAAGACCGCCGCTGCGATCTGCATCGTGCTGGTGCTAGGGCGCACGCTCGGCACCGCGCTCAAGGTGTCGGCGGCACTGGCGCAGATCGGCGAGTTCTCCTTCATCCTGGCCGGCATGGGGGTGAGCCTCGCGCTGCTGCCCGAGGCGGGGCTGAGTTTGATCGTGGCGGGCGCGTTGCTCTCCATCACCCTGAATCCACTCATTTTCCGGATGGCCGCCCGGATCGCCTGAGCCTGGGCAGCGCCGCTCAGTCCTGGATCAGCAGCAGGGTTTCGACAGAGCCCCGACGTGCAGACCTTGCTGGTTGGCCCGGCGAGAACCATGGCCCTTTAATCGTGCTCTCACTCCAACTTTCTTCGCAGGCCGTCTCTGGACACTGGCCCGTGATCCCGTGGCGTTGCCGGGATTTTGTCGGGATGTGGGATTCAGCCGGAAAGAAACCCATTCCGGATCGGATATCGACCCGAACGCGAACGACTCGCGCGCTAGCCATCGACGCGAGCTCCTGGTTGACGCCTCAATCGCTTCCCGGATGACTTGCCGAAACCCCTCGAAACGGGCGATCACGGGTGTCAGCGTCGCCAGGGCGTCGATGTCGTGAAAGTAGTTCTTCACGCTGGTTCTTCGGGTTGAGCTGGACGTGCCCAGGAACGCAGGCCCAGATTTCGCCTGGGTGTTCTGTTACAGGGCAGGCCGGGCTGACGGCGGTCAGCAGAGCCGGCTCGCCCCGCTGACACGGGCCAGGAGTATCCGGTCGCGCCGGGGCGGGTCCGCGGTGAGGGAAGGCCAGTCCGAAAGGGAAGGGAATCCCTGGGATGTGTCGACAGTTTTTTCTCAGCTGTCGATATCGACAGGCGTGCTCTGGCGCCCCTCGCCAGTGGCTATGCTCCGGATCGCGGCCAGTTCTTCCGCGCCCGGCTCCCAACTGCCCGCGGCCACGTTCTGCACCAGTTGCCCGGGCCGGGTGACGCCGGCAATCACACTCGCGACGGCGGGTTGCGCCACCAGCCAGCCAATGGCCAGATCGAGCACGCTGCGGCCCCGAGGGCGGCCGTAGTCGTCCAGTTGATCAACGAGAGCGTAGCGGGCATCCGACGCGAAACTGCCGCCACCCCGCCACTTGGCAAACCGCGACCCCTCCGGCAGCGGCTGGCCCTTGCGGTACTTCCCGGACAGCAGGCCGCTCTCCAGCGGGAAGTAGGGCAGCACGCCGACACCCTCAGTCAGGCAGACCGGCACGAGGTCGCCTTCGATGTCCCGCGTGAGCAGGCTGTAGCGGTTCTGGGCGGCCACGAAGGGCGTGAGATTGAGCGTCCGGGAGACGTCGAAGGCCGCGCTCAGCATCGGGCCCGAGTAGTTCGAGCAGCCGATGTGCCGGACCTTGCCCTGACGGACCAGGTCGTCCAGCGCCCGCAGCGTCTCTTCCACCGGTGTGCCGGCGTCGGGAAAATGATGCTGGTAGAGATCGATATAGTCGGTGCCCAGGCTCGCCAGGCTGGCCTCGACAGCCTTTGCGAGGTAGGCCGCCGAGCCGCCACCGGGGGCTGCGCCGCCACCGCCGCCCAGCTTTGCGCCGAACTTGGTCGCCACGATGGCCGCATGGCGCCGCGTACCGAGTGCCTTGCCCAGCATGGCCTCGGACCGGTTCATGGTGCCGCCATAAATGTCAGCGACGTCGAAGAAGTTAACCCCCAGGTCGAAGGCCGTGCTCACGATGGCATCGGTCGTTGCCTGGTCGCACATCGAACCGAAGTTCATGCAGCCGACGCCGATGGGCGAGATCGCCAGGTGCGAAGAGCCCAGGTTGCGCCTCTTCATCGGTGCGGCGTGGTGCATCAGGCGACCCTCTGGCTCGCGGAGCGCAATTCGAGAATCTCGGCCTGGGTGGAGGCAGAGACCGGGGCGGAAATGATGCCGAAGCGCTGGCCAGCGGCGGTGTTGATCTGGCGGAGGGAGACGTTATCAAAACCCTGTTCCGCAAACAGCCGCTCGCCTGCCAGGAGGATGTGCTCCCGCGTCTGGGTACTGGCTGCCGTCAGCCTCGTCCGTGCCTTGATCATCTGTCGTTGCCCCCACTAACCGACATCAACCGAGAACGCTACCAGTAGTGAGTCCAGCGGGACCGCTCCTGGAAGTAGCGGAAGGCATCCCGCTTGTCCTTGGGCATGTACTCCAGGTACCCGCCCGGTGCGTAACGCGCCTGGTACTGGTCGAGCACCGGCTGGTAGAGGCTGAGGTGCAGATCGGGAATCCGGTGCCTGGTCCGGAACTCGCCAATCGGTATCCGGGCCAGTTCCCTGGTCTCGAAAGGGCCGGCCTTGCACAGTTCAATCCCCCGGGGCGCGAAAATGGCGGAGCGGCCCGACCCGCCGAAGGAGGCTTCCTCAAAGAAGCCGGGATTCCGGCCCTGGGTGCTGACCGAGTTATTGCAGATCAGCGTGTACAGGCTGTTGTGGTAGGAGGTGAGTCGCATGTCGTCAAATTCGAAGCCGCCGGTTGCAACCCGGCAGATAATCTCGGCACCCTTGAAGGCCATGCAGCGGAACAGCTCCGGTTCGAACTGCACCGCCGACATCGCGATGTTGCCGATGTCCGTGCGCTCCACGGGGATCACCGCGTCCAGCCCGTACATCTCGACAAAGCGGTCGTAGACGTCGTAGATCACCGACGTGTACAGCTCGCCACCTGGAAACATGCCCCGCACGTTCCGCTGTTTCCAGTGCTGAACAATGGTCCCGTCCGGCTTGACCATGATCATCAGGTGCAGGATGTGTCCCGGCCAGTTCTTCGGCTCCTTGGCATAGGTGCCGAACACGATGTAGCAGTTGTACTTCTTCGCCCGCTTCGCCACCTCTTCCGTCTCAGGGCCCGGAACCTCGATCGCCAGGTTGTAGTGCTGGTCGCGAGTCCACTCCGAAAAGCCCGTGATCGGGAACTCGTGAAACAGCAGCAGGTCGCTGCGCCCGCCGGAGCTCTGGGCAATGTCGATGCATTCGAGGAAGTAGTCCAGGTTGCGCTTCAGGTCCGGACCGGGGTTGGCGCCATTGATGCCCTGGACGCGGGTCTGCACCACCGCAGCGGTGATCGCCTCCTGGCGCAGGGGAATGGTCGGGTAAGTTCCGTCGGCGCGGACCATCGGTTCGGCGGGGGCATTGCTCATGGGTCTGATCTCTTGGCTGGCTGGGTTGGGGCTATGATGTGATCATGATGTTAATACATCTCGCCGAGCGGCTGGGGGCCGCATGAGCGTGGTTCGACGCGGCAAAGTGGCGCCCGACCATGCCCTGCGCAGCCCCCGGTACGTCCAGGTGTACTCCGCGATCCGGGACTGGATCTACCAGGGCACCTACAAACCTGGCCAGCGCCTGCCTACCGAAAGCGCGCTGGGCGACCTGTTCCAGTTGTCCCGGATCACGATCCGCAAGGCCGTCGACATGCTGGTGGATGAAGAGCTGGTGACGCGCCAGGCCGGGCGCGGCACCTTTGTCGTCGACGACCTCGCTGACGCTCCGGTCCTGGGTGACATGGAGCAGTTGTTGCGCAAGGTTCAGCGGCTGGGACGGAACACGCGGGTCGCCCGGGCGGAGGTCCAGGAACTGGAGGCGGATGCGGAAACCCGCAAGGACCTGCAGCTGGCCCCGGGTGCCCGGGTGCAGCGCGCTTCCCACGTGCGGTTACTGGAGAAAGAGCCGATCGGCTACGTGGTGACCTACGTCCCCGCCGCGCTGCATGTGCGCTTTGACCTCAACGAACTCAACGAGAGCCCGATGCTGACGCTGCTGGAACGCAAGGGCGTGGACATTGCATCCGGCGACCAGGTCATTACCGCCACGCTGGCTGACGCGCGTCTTGCAGGACTACTGGGTACCGCGGTGGGCGCGCCGCTGCTGCATATCCGGCTGATGGTTTTCGACAGTCGGCGCCGGCCCGTCGAACGGCTGGTGGCCTGGTACCGGGCCGACCACTACCAGCACCACGTCCATCTCACCCGGATGAGTCGCTGACGCGGCGTCACGCGGGGCTTGCTTTGACTAAGGTACCGGATATCCTCTGCGCATCAAGAAGATCAGTCTCGGCCAAACCAAGCGTTGCGGCCGCAGCCGGGAACTGACGACGGATTCGCATCGGGATCCGATAGTGAGGAGCACAATCAAATTATGGTTCTCCAGGGGACATTAAGTTTAATGAGCCGGAATGCGGTGACTGAAAGCCCTGCAAGCCCGCGCTGCGGTGGCAGCCTGCGCGCTCTGATCGGTGCGCTCGTCCTGGCCGGCGCTGCGCTGGCCCAGGCCCATCCCCAGGTCGATCCGGCCACCATCGATACGGGCCACCCGACCGGTCACGTGCGGGATCGGGGTAACCAGACGTGGCCGCCACAGCCCCCGGGGATCCAGGCGGTCGTACCCCTGACCACGGCCAGCGAAGAGGCGCTGGTCGCCGACGCGCGGGAACGCCGCGCCGCTGCCCGGGAGCGCCTGGCCGGCCTGCGCGCCGACGTGCGCCAGGCACTGGGGCCGCGCTTCACCCGCGCCAAGATGGTGGAGGCCCGCAACAAGTCCGGCGCCGCGCTGCCGGCCAAACTCGTCTATTTCAGCCACTCGACGAACAGCACTGTCGAGGTCACCGTTGACGACCGGCAGGTGCTCAACGTGCGGACCGTTCCGGCGACGGAGTACCAGCCGGAAATCACGGCTGCCGAGGCACTCGAGGCCGAGGGTATTGCCCGCACCCACTTTGCCGCCGGGGGCCAGGCCCGGGTGGCGGAGCTGAAGTCCTTTGCCATCCTGGCCTACCAGCCCAGTGGCAAGGGCTTCTATGCCACGCGGGTCCTGTATGTCTCCTTCCATATCAACAGTGACGCTCCCCCGGAGTACGTCGCCTGGGTTGATCTGACCCAGCGCCGGGTGCTGCGCTCCCGGCAGGAAGGCCAATGAGCGTTGTCCGCCGGCTGAGCGTGTTTTCGGCCCTGGTCCTCGGGTTCACGCTGCAGACCAGCGTGGCGGCGCCTGTCTCCTGGCAGGGCTGGACTTTTGACTACGAAGTCAGCGGCAACGACGACGGGCTGTCGCTCACGAATGTAGCGTTTCAGGGCCGTCCCTTGCTGAAGCGGCTCAGCCTTCCGGTCGTGCGGGTGTTCTACGACAGCAATGCCTGCGGACCCTATGCTGATCGTCTCGGTGGGGCCCTCTCACCGATACCCTGGGCGGGCAACGCGACCCTGGCCCGGCGGCAATTCATGCTTAATGGCCAGCAGTGGTACGAGATCGGTATTCGTGACCAGATCGGCAGCTACGACCTGTACCAGGTTTACTACCTGGGTGCCGACGGCACCATCGATGCCCACCTCTACAGCAAGGGCCTGCAGTGCGTGGTGAACCATGTGCACTACCCGAACTGGCGGATCGACTTCGATCTCGACGGCCCGGCTGCGGATCAGATCCTGCGGGACAGCGGAGCGGGCTTTGCCATCGTCCCGGCGGAGTTCGATCTGGACGCGGTGTCGGCGGTCAATCACGCGTGGCGCGTGCGGGATGCCACCACGGGGCTGCACGTGGACGTGCTCCCGGGCTTTCCGGATTTCGTCATTCCTGATGGCAGCACGACAGTGCCCGTTACGGCCTACAACAACAACACCGTGTTCGGCCGGTTCTACCGCCTGAGTGAAGACGAGGGCTGGCCCTACGGCCCCAACACGCAGGTGCCCTACAACAACGGCGAGAGTCTTCTTGGCACCGACACGGTTCTCTGGTACGAGGCCTTTCTGCCCCATAGCTCTTCAGACGGTTCGGCCCTGTGGCACTCGACGGGTGTCCGGTTGGTAGCCAACCTTGCCGGCAGTCCGCCACCACCGCAACCACCGCCGCCCCTGCCCACCCAGACCGAGTCCTTTACCAGTGGCGCGATAGCGATACTCGACAATCGCGCAGGCTCGCCCTATCCCTCGACAGTCAGCGTGCCGGGCCTCAGCGGCACGGTCAGCAAGGTCACCGTCCGCCTGGACGGCCTGACCCATACCTACCCGTCGGACATTGATCTGGCCCTGGTGGGCCCCGGCGGCCAGGCCGTGATGCTGATGTCCGATGTGGGTGGTGGGGACGACGTCAACGGCGTAACGCTGACCTTCGACGCGGGTGCGCTGGCCGCACTGCCCGCCGGGTCGATTTCAAGCGGCGTGTATCGTCCGACGGACAGTGGCGGGGGGGAGGTTTTTGCAGCGCCGGCTCCGGGCGGCGCCTATGGCACCAACCTCGTCGTTTTCAACGGCGTGTCACCCGCTGGCACCTGGCGCCTCTACGTCAGGGACGACGAGGGTAGCGACTTCGGTTCCCTGACGGGCTGGGTGCTGACGATCGAGACTACCGGCGGGACGCCTCCGCCACCTGACTCCACGCCAGACGCGTTTGTCTTTACGGATGTGACCAGCGCCGCCTTGAGCACTCTCCAGACCTCCAATGCCGTGGTGATCACCGGCATCAATACCGCGGCGCCCGTCAGTGTCACGGGCGGTGAGTACGCCATCGGCTGCACCGGGGCCTTCAGCACGGCAGCAGGCACGGTCACCAGCAATCAGACCGTTTGTGTCCGGCACACGAGCGCGGCCGCAAATTCGGTAACGACGAACACGACGCTCACCGTCGGCGGCGTCGCCGATACCTTCACCAGCACGACGCAGCCGGTGCCGGGTCCTGGCGGCGCGCAGTCCTTCGCAGGCGGTGCAGTCTCGATACTCGACAATCGGGGTGGGTCACCTTATCCGTCCACCGTCAGCGTAACGGGCATGATCGGCACCCTCACCAAGGTCACCGTTCGCCTCGCTGGCCTGACTCACGCCTACCCGGACGATATTGATGTCGCGCTGGTGGCTCCCGGCGGCCAGGCCGTCCTGCTGATGTCTGACGTCGGCGGTGCTGCTGGCTTGGCCGGTGTGTCCCTCACCTTCGACTCGGAGGCCCCGGGCGTATTGCCCGACGTCACCCAGATCGTGGCGGGCGTCTACCGGCCGACTAACGTTGGTGCTGCCGACGCCTTTCCGGCCCCGGCGCCTGCTGGCACCTATGGCACGGCCCTCACGGCCTTCAATGGCTTCGATCCGAACGGCACCTGGCGCCTCCACGTCGTGGACGACGAGGGTGGCGACGTGGGTTCACTGACGGGCTGGGTGCTGACGGTATCGGCCACGAACACCCCGCCGCCGCCCGACGCCATCCCGGACCCGTATGCCTTTACGGACGTCAGCAACGCTGCCGTCAGCACACTCCAGACCTCTGGGGCGGTGACCATCACGGGCATCAACGCGCCCGCACCGGTCACCGTTGTTGGCGGCGAGCATGCGGTGGGCTGCAGCGGGGCCTTCACGACCGCCCCGGGCACGGTGACGAACAACCAGACGGTCTGTGTCCGGCACACGAGCGCTGGCGCCTTTGCCACGGCCACAAACACCGCGCTGACCGTTGGCGGGGTTACGGACACCTTCACCAGCACGACACTGCTGGCACCAGGCTCCAGCGGGACCCAGGCTTTTGCTGGCGGCGCCATCTCCCTGCTCGACAATCGGGCGGGTGCGCCTTATCCCGCGACGGCCAGCGTGGTCAACATGGGCGGCTCACTCACCAAGGTCACCGTCCGGATTGACGGCCTGAGCCACACCTATCCGTCGGACATCGATCTGGCGCTGATGGGTCCCGGCGGCCAGGTGGTCATGCTCATGTCCGATGTGGGCGCGGGCAATGACCTGAACGGCGTGTCCCTGACCTTCGACGCGAGCGCGGCCGCTGTGCTGTCAAACGCCGGGCAGCTCGCCAGCGGGGTCTTCCGGCCGACCAACAACGGCGCGACGGATGCCTTCCCGGCCCCGGCCCCGGCCGGCAACTATGGCACCAGCCTCGCCGTGTTCAACGGGCTCTCCCCCAATGGCACCTGGCGGTTGTATGGTCTGGATGACGAGGGCGGCGACGCGGGCGCGCTCACCGGCTGGGTGTTGACGCTGACGACTCAGTAGGCGTTCTGCTCCTCCAGTAAAGGCCTAGCACCCGCTGAGGCTGTTGATCCAGGCGGTCAGCAGACTGACCCCAGCGGTATCCACAAGGCTGGACGCCACCGGTGGCATGCCCAACGCATCTCGCCGGTTCGCTCGGGCAAGCATGACGGACCGGGCGGCATTCCCCGGCGCAATCAGCCGCGCATCGGTAATCCCGAGGCTCCCGGACTGGGGAACGACATTGCACACCAGCGTCGAGGCCAGCGGGGTGGAGTAGCGCAGGTCCATGGAGGAGGGCGTCGGCCCGCCGGGCTGGTGGCACTGGGCGCAGTTGGTGTGCAGCCAGGCACGGGCCCGCAGGTTGAGGGTCTGGGTGGTATCCGTCGGGTCCGCCAGGGCCGGCAAACTGCCGGGCGGTCCGGGCAACGGGGCGCTGAACAGGCCGATGGCGGCGAGCGTCGCCAGCTGATTCGACGTCCGGTTGGTCGCCGGGTAAATCAGGTGGCTGTTGAGCTGGGCCGTCTCGGCGCCCAGCGAAAAGCCGGCCGCAGCGGTGTGGCACTGCATGCACTGGCCTTCACTCGGGTAGATCCACGTCTGCCCGCTGACCTGGCGCGTCTTGCCGCCGACCACGCGCGTGGCCGCAGTCTGCGCGGCGTTCCATTCGTAGGTGTACCCGGCCCACACACCGTCCGGATGACGCATGAGGAGCCGGGTCTCGATCAGCTGGCCTGCCAGCCGCATCGACTTCATCAGCACCGACCCTGAGGGGAAATCGAAATCGCCACCCGCCGTCCGGGCGACGGTCGTGCCATTCGGTACCGCGAGGTAGCGTTCCTTCTCCGCGTTATCTGCCCAGAACTGCGCGTTCACCCCGTACGGGATGACCCCGGCACCCGGCTGCGTGGGGCTGGCGGCGGCCACGCAACCGCTGGCGGCCAGGGACGCGGGTATGGTGTCCGGCGTGCCGCCGGCGGCAGGCATCAACCGGTGGATCCGCCCGGCAAAGATGTCGGCGAAGTACAGTTCCCCGTCTTCGCCGAGGCCGAAGGTGGTGATGTTGTAAGGCGTATCGATGAGCTGGTCGTTGCTGTAACCACCCTGGCCATCGTTTTCCAGTGCCCAGATTCGGCCTGAGCCGTAGTCGGCGAACACATACCGTCCCTGGAGGCTCGGAATGGCGGTGCCCCGGTACACGTAGCCGCCGGTGATGGAGACGTCGCCATTCCCGTGGGGGTAGTCGCTGACCGGCTCTTTCAGTCCGGAAACGGCGCAGGCCCCGGGCCCGGGAAGGAATCCTTCCCGGCAGTTCCAGCCGTAGTTGCCGCCCTTCTCGATGCGGTTGACTTCCTCGCGATTGCCCTGGCCCACGTCGCCGGCCCAGAGGTCGCCCGTGGGCCGGTCGAAACTCCACCGAAACGGATTGCGCAGCCCGCTGGCATAGATTTCCGGACAGCTTCCGGCATTGGCCGCCGGCCCGCATTTCGGACTGGCGGCAAAGGGATTGTCCGCAGGGATCAGATACCCCGGCAGCGGGTAGGTCACGCCCACCACATTGATGCGCAGCATCTTCCCGAGCAGGCGGGTGTTGTTCTGCGCATAGCCGAAGGGATCGTTGGCGTCACCGCCATCGCCGAGCCCGAGGTACAGGGAGCCGTCGGCGCCGAAGGCGATATCGCCCCCGTTATGGTTGTTGAAGGGCTGATTGACGGTCAGCAGGATCTGTTCGGTGGTGACGGTGGGCGTGGTTACGTTGTTCAGGATGACGCGCGAGACCTTGGACACCATCGCGCTCGCGGGGTCCCCCGTGTAGGACACGAAGACCTGCGGCACTGTCGGGTAGCTGGGGTGAAAGGCCATCCCGAGCAGTCCGCCTTCGCCGCTGTCATTGACCCGCGTGGAAAAGTCGAGCCAGGTCGTGACGACGGCCGGGTTGCTGGCGCTGAACACTTTGACCCGACCCGTCTTTTCCAGCACGAACCACCGGGACGGATCGCCCGGCGCCTGCAGGATCTTGACCGGCTGGGACAGCGCCGGTGCGGTTGGGAAGGCGTCAACGGTCGCCACCGTTGCGTTGCCGTCCGGTCGCAGCGGCGCGATGCAGGTCGTGTTGGACGGCCGGGAGTTCAGGCCGGTGGCAGCGGCGTAGGGGCCCGGTGCCTTGCCGAACCAGGACTTCAGCAGGGCGCCGTCCTGGGAATCCACGATGCCGTTGCCGTTCAGGTCCCGGTCCGGAAAGGCGGCCGAGCCGAACGCCGCCTTCAGCAGCGCGCCGTCCTGGGAGTCGACGATGCCGTTGTTATTGAAGTCCGCGTCGCAGCGATTGCCTATCCCGTCGCCGTTCGTGTCCCGCTGACTGACATTGGCGCTCAGGGTGCAGTTGTCTGTCGTGTCGCTGACGCCGTCGCTGTCCGAGTCTCCCGCCCAGGACGCGGCGCTTGCCGTCAGCACGGTGATGGCCAACGCCATCCGGGACCACTGCAGTACTAACTGGAATTCGGGCATGGGGGGACAGGTCGAGCGCAGAAGACGGGTCGCTAAAATAGCACCACGCCTTCCCGCCTCACTGCACATTGCACATAAGTGCGGCCTCGTGGACGGTGTCGAGGGTGTCGAGGGTTGTGACGTCCCAGAGGATGACTGCAATGTTCTGCAGGGGCATCAGCACGGTGGGTTCGAGTAGCAGCGCTGTTCAGTCATGAGGCCGGTCTGCAGCATTCAGGGGCTGGTCTGGCGAGAGCCTATGAGTCTCGCGGCGGTGCTAAAGTACGCCCTGACCCGGGCGTACCCCTGATCCGGTACCCCTGAACTAATTTTATGGAGTTCAGTAACTTGGCAACTAAAGCTAGCGCAGTTAGACCGGAAGTTGTGACGCCCATAAGGACGGGGGCCGAGTACCTTGAGAGCCTGCGGGGCCGGCAGCTCCGGGTATTCCTGTTCGGCGAGCTGGTGGCGGAGCCGGTCGATCACCCGATGATCCGGCCGTCCATCAATGCGGTGGCCGAAACCTACGACCTGGCGGTCCGCAATCCCGAACTGGGCACCGTGCTGTCGCCCTACACCGGCGAGCGCGTGAACCGGTTCCTGCATGTGGTGGGAAGTGCCCAGGACCTCGTCCTGCAGAACAAGATGCAGCGCCGGCTCGGGCAGCTCACGGGCACCTGCTTCCAGCGTTGCGTCGGCATGGATGCCATCAATGCCCTGCACTCAGTCACCTTCGAGGTGGACGAGAGGCACGCAACACCCTATCACTCGCGCTTCATCAGTTTCGTCACCGACATGCAGCGGCGGGGTCTCGTCATCGGCGGCGCCATGACGGACGTGAAAGGTGACCGGAGCAAGGCGCCCCACGAGCAGGCCGATCCGGACCTGTTCGTGCATGTCAGCCGGCGGACAGCCGAGGGCGTGTACCTGAAAGGTGCCAAGGCCCACCAGACGGGCTGCATCAACGCGCACTGGCTGCTCGTCATGCCCACCATGCGGCTCGGCACGGCCGACAAGGACTACGCCATCGTCGGCGCCGTGCCAGTGGACGCCGCGGGCATTACCTACATTTACGGGCGCCAGTCCTGCGATACCCGCAGCATGGAGGGCGGGGAGATCGATCCGGGCAACAAGCAGTTCGGTGGGCAGGAAGCGATGATCATCTTTGATGAGGTCTTCATTCCCTGGGACAACGTCTTCATGGATGGCGAGGTTGAATTTGCTGCCCTGCTGGTGGAGCGCTTCACCACCTATCATCGCCGCAGCTACGTCTGCAAGTCCGGCGTCGGGGACGTGCTGATCGGAGCGGCGGCGACTATCGCGGACTACAACGGCGTGGCCAAGGTGTCCCACATCAAGGACAAGCTCGTGGAGATGACGCACCTCAACGAAACGATTTATGCCACGGGCATTGCCTCCAGTTATCAGGCGGTGCCGCTCAAGTCTGGCGTCTACATCTGCGATGACATGATCGCGAACGTCTGCAAGCATCACGTCACCCGCTTCCCCTACGAGATCAGCCGCCTGGCCCAGGATCTGGCGGGAGGTCTCATGGTGACGCTGCCGTCGGAGCAGGATCTGAAGCACCCGGAGGTCGGCGCACTGATCCGCAAGTACCTGCAGGGCCGGGCTGATATCCCCACCGAGGACCGGATGCGCATTCTGCGGCTCATCGAAAACATGACGCTGGGCCGGAATGCCGTGGGCTATCTCACGGAATCCATGCACGGCGCCGGGTCACCCCAGGCCCAGCGCATCCAGATCGGCCGCCAGATGCAGCTGGAGTTCAAGATGCAGCTCGCCAAGACCCTCGCGGGGGTCGGTTCGGAGACGGCAGCGGAGGTGACGCAGGACCTCAACGAGTACATGGGCCGCGTCTTTCAGACCGCACCGCCGGCGACACTCGTCTGACCAGTGCATATCGGCTATAAGAGTCGTGGCTTTCGGGTTCGGGTTCGGGTTCGGGTTCAAGTAGGGAGGCGCCATGGTCTGGTGGGGCTGGCTGGTTATCGGAATACTCTTGCTGGGCGCCGAGCTGTTCATTATCGAGGCCGATTTTTTCCTCGTTTTCCTGGGCGTCGCCGCGATCATCACGGGCCTTCTGGCTATAGCATTCCCCGCGCTCCCGGAGTGGGGCCAGTGGCTGATTTTCTCCGGACTGTCCCTGGTCTCCATGCTCTTCTTTCGCAAGCGGGTCTACCGCGGGCTGCGCCGGGATGTCCCGGACATGGCCAACGACATGCTGCTCGAGCACCTGGCAGTGCCGGTGGGCCTCCCTGTGGACGGGACCTGTCGGGTGGAGTTGCGCGGGTCCACCTGGACGGCCAGGAACGTGGGTCGGGTGCCCATCGAACCGGGGGCCAAGGTGCGCATCCTCGCTGTCGATGGCATCACCCTCAGCGTCGAAGCCCTGAACTGATTTAGTAGAAGAGGAATTGCCGTGAACGGATTCGCCGTCGCCATCGCCGTTGCCATTGTTGTCATCATCATCCTGGCCAAGACGGCTATCGTGGTGCCCCAGCAGAGCGCCTTTGTGGTGGAGTACCTCGGCAAGTTCAGCCGGGTCCTCCAGGCGGGTTTCCACATCCTGGTGCCCTTCGTCGAGCGCATTGCCTACCGGCACAGCCTGAAGGAACAGGCGCTCGACATCCCCGAGCAGACCTGTATTACCAAGGACAACGTACAGGTGGGGGTGGATGGCGTTCTGTACCTGCGGATTCTCGATCCCCAGCGCACGAGCTACGGCATTACCGACTACATCTTCGCCATCATGCAGCTGGCCCAGACCACGCTCCGCAGCGAGATCGGCAAGATCGACCTGGATCGCACCTTTGAGGAGCGGGGCGCGATCAATTCCAATGTGGTCATCGAGCTCGACAAGGCCTCCGAGGCCTGGGGCGTGAAGGTGCTCCGGTACGAAATCAAGAACATCAACCCACCCCGGGACGTGCTCAGTGCCATGGAGAAGCAGATGCGGGCGGAGCGGGAAAAGCGCGCCGTCGTGCTCACCTCCGAGGGCGAGCGGGATGCCAAGATCAATGAGGCAGAGGGCGACAAGCAGCGGGTGATCAAGGCGTCCGAGGCGAAGCAGCGCCAGCAGATCAACGAGGCCCAGGGCGAAGCTGAGGCAATCCTCGCGGTCGCGACGGCGACGGCTGAGGGCCTGCAGAAGGTCGCGCTGGTGCTCCGGGAGACGGGCGGCCATGAGGCCATGCAACTGCGGGTTGCCGAGGCCTACGTGGCCCAGTTCGGCAATCTCGCCAAGGCCGGCAACACCCTGATCGTGCCCGCCAACCTGAGCGATGTGGCCTCGATGATTGCCCTGGCAACGAATCTGGTGCGGCAGTCGGGGACGCCGCCGCCGCGCCCGTAGGAGCGCCGGTAGGAGCGCCCGTAGGAGCGCCTTTAGGCGCGAACGTATGCCCAGATTCCTCGCCGTCCTCGCCGTCTTTCTGCTCGCCCACGTCATCCCGACCTTGCCCGCAGTGCGCCGGTGGTTGCAGGCGCGGCTGGGCGAGGGCGGCTTTATCGGGGTCTATTCCCTGCTCTCACTGGCCTTGTTTGCCTGGTTGCTTCGCGAAGCGCTGCTTGCGCCCTATGCCCCCCTCTGGTTTGCGGGCACCTGGAGTTACTGGTTTGCCCTGGTACTTTTGCCGCTGGCGCTGTTCCTGCTGGGATCCGGGGCGCTGGCGCCCAATCCCTTGTCCATCGCCTTCGCCACCCGGCCCTTTCATCCCGCCACGCCCGGCGCCGTGGCCCTCACCCGGCATCCCCTTCTCTGGGGTCTTGGCCTCTGGGGTCTTGCCCATCTGCCCGTCAATGGGCATGCGGTGGGGCTGATGCTCTTCGGCTCGCTGGGCGCCTTTGCCCTGATCGGGATGGGCGCCGTGGAGAACCGGCGGCGCGCGTCGCTGGGGGAGGAGCAGTGGCAGGCGCTGGCGGGTCCCACGTCCTTCCTGCCTTTCGTCGCCATCCTGCGGGGCCGCGCCCGCTGGCCGACCGACCGGCCCAGCCTGATTGGCGGTGGTCTTGGGCTGCTGGTGGCCCTGGTTCTGCTGGCCGGCGGGCACCGCTGGCTATTTGGGCGGGATCCCCTGGGTTTTCTCTAGACTGACCCGGCTGCCGGATTTCCTGAGGAAACCTCTGGAAATGGCGGGTGCCTTCCAGGCCTCGTGGTGCTATATCGGATCTGGCTGTCCTGATACCTCGGGGGTTCTCATGACTACTGATCAGTGGCTACGGAGTGCGGGCCGGTCGCTGGCCACGTTCGCCATTCTGGTGGGCCTCGGTGCCTGCGGTGGCGGTGGCGGTGCGGGTGACGGCGGTCGTCGTCCTGACAGTCCCGCCGTCATCGACGCGGGAAACGCGGCGACGATCACCCGGGAAGTGGTGAGCGTGGGTCTCGACGCGGGGGCCTTTGGCGGTGTCGTTGGTGGCGGGGGCATCCTCTCGGCGGATGGCGGCTCGAACGCCCTGGCGCAATCCTTGGCGCAATCCCTGGTGCGTCACCGGGCGACGATCCAGCAGGTCCAGCCGGCCGCCAGCGTGGGTCCTGAGACCTTCGACTGCCTGGTGAGCGGGACGGTCCGCCTGTCCGGGT
>Ga0209591_10003849_pt1 | contig 17245 bp, 14 predicted proteins | sample MAT01_FD_187207 | JGI IMG/M metagenome (GOLD analysis project Ga0209591, IMG submission 187207) | Freshwater microbial communities from Lake Fryxell liftoff mats and glacier meltwater in Antarctica - MAT-01 (SPAdes) (version 2) | ecosystem: Environmental > Aquatic > Freshwater > Ice > Liftoff... | reverse complement strand
TAATTCTCACATTCCCACATTCCCACATTCCCAAATTCCCTAATTCCCTAATTCCCACATTCCCTAATTCCCTCATTCCCACATTCCCACATTCCCTAATTCTCACATTCACTCATTCACTCATTCCCACATTCCCTAATTCCCACATTCCCTAATTCCCCTCATTTACTAATTCCCACATTCCCACTTTCCCTCATTCACTAATTCCCTTATTCTATCAAAGCTTAGGAATATTCAAATGATCCTCACTTGTATCGGGCTGTGCTTCGTAGTCTATTGTCTTCACCATAGCACCGGATTCGTTGTAGAACTTCCAAACACCCGATCTTCTATTTCGATCGTATTGACCGTCGTAGTAAAGTTGTCCATTCTCATGCCAGGTCTGATATGCACCATGCAAAGAGTCGTTCTGAAAGGTGTTTAAACTCCACGGTTTGCCGTTTTTATAGTAGGAATATGTTGGACCATTTCGCAAACCGTTTTGATATTTCATCTCCACCTTCACCGTCCCATTGTCGTAATATTCTCGCGCGGCAACTTTACTAGAATCTTCGATGCTGTAGACTTGTGATTTGTAGTTTTTGCCGTCAGGATATTTTGCAGTGACAGTCTCAAATTCTTTGCCGACCTCTTTTTTTTCCTCACACGAAACCAAACATAGGGTAGCAAAGAGTAGTGCAAAAATGAACTTCATGAATTTGATTTATTTGCTTCTTGAAATAGTAAACTCCACCAGAGCCTGCAACGATTGACGTCCTGGATTGTCCGTGAAAGTACTCAAGATCTCAAGTGCATTGTCGCGAAATTCATTCATTTTTTTCACGGCATAGTCCACACCACCATGTTCAATCACCATGTTTACCAATTCTTTCACCTTGGCTGAGTCGGTGTTGTACCTCTTCACAATGTTGATCATTTTTCTTCGATTCTCTCGACTAGCGTTGTTCAAACTGTAGATCAACGGAAGGGTCATCTTTTTTTCCTGTATATCGATACCGGTGGGTTTTCCTATGCCACTTCCCAAACCGTAATCAAATAAATCATCTTTGATCTGAAAGGCTAAACCAACGCATGTTCCAAACTCTCGCATCTTCTGCGATTCTTCTGGTAATGCTCCCGCAGCCACCGCTCCCGACTCGCAGCAAGCGGCAATTAACGATGCTGTTTTCTGGCGAATGATATTGTAATAATCTTCTTCAGTGATGTTGAGCAAACGTGATTTTTCTTGTTGAAGCAATTCCCCCTCACTCATCTCTTTTACCGCTACGCTTAAGATTCGCAGTAGATCAAATTCATTTTTTTCTACACTAATCAGCAGACCGCGACTGAGCAAATAGTCACCAACCAATACTGCAATTTTATTTTTCCAGAGGGCATTGATTGAGAAAAATCCGCGTCTGGTATGAGCATCATCTACTACATCGTCGTGCACAAGTGTAGCTGTATGCAACAATTCGATCATGGACGCGGCAGTATATGTGGAAGGTCTGATTTCACTACTTATCATCTTCGAAGTGAGAAACACAAACATGGGCCTCATCTGCTTGCCCTTGCGTTTGATAATGTAGTGAGTGATCTTATCGAGCAGCATGTTCTTGCTGCGCATCTGCTCCCGGAAATAATCTTCGAAGCGCTGCATTTCTGAAGCGATGGGGGCTTGAATTTCCGTGAGGGTTTGCATCTGCGGTCAAAAGTAAGCGAGCAGCACAAATGTTCATCCCTATTTATGGCTAATTGTGCATCAGACGAGGGATCAATGGCAACTAATACCGTTTAGGTATCTGTATTAGGCCAATTCCGTTTCACTTCATTGGTCTATAATAGCTACTCTCACGGCATTTACCACTTCATGCTTATAAAATAGTTTAGACTATTTCATAAGCAGAATTCGTATAAGGTGATATCCATCGCTCTTACCTTCATTTCACTTGCAGTACTCGACCTCTTATGATTCTAACGAAAGACCTCAGGGTCGCAGGCTTTGGACACGTTTTTGGCAGTGGACGAACCCATTCCATCGCACCACACAGGTTTTTTTAGTTTGGGTTTTTTCTCTTTCTTCATGTCTCAATGGTCAGCCTCAGCACGCTTTTTGTGTGCTCAACTGCCTCATTTGTCTCTTGCTTTGGCAAAAGCTTCAGGACTAATACCGTTTATTCCGCATTGCGCATTGGAAGCATCTTGGGGTTAATGCGCTGCGGGATTCTCGAATCTACACAATGGAACAAAGTAATAGTTCGACCTATGAATTCCGATATCTCCATCGCGTGATTCGGGTTTATGTTTTTGTAATAGCCCAATACCGCTTCACTTCATTGGCCTATAAAGCCACCATAAGGGCATTTAACATTACATGCAGGATCTCGCAGCGCATTACCCTCGGGATACTTCCTATGTGCAATGCGGGATGGACTGGGTTTAAGTAGAATTGGTATAAATTGAACCTAGCGCTCCATGAATAGTAGAGTTCTCCATACTACCCTAAAATCAAAAAAGGTGCACCTAAGTACACCTTCTCTTTTATCGTTGCCCGAGATGGATTCGAACCAACACAAACTGAACCAAAATCAGTTGTCCTGCCATTAGACGATCGGGCAAAAACGGGGGCAAATGTACAAAATTCCCGTGTTTCTCCAACACATCATGGCGAAAGCTGAATTTATCTGCTGAATTGCCTCATTTCCCGAAATTTGGCCCAGAAAAAAAAGCACATTGAAAAAAATCCTGAATTATATAAATGGCCAATTGACTCCTCCCAAGGGCGGACAATTTCTGCCTAACTTCAATCCAGCAATTGGAAAAGAATACTCGCTAATCCCCGATTCAGACGAAAGCGATATAAACGTTGCTGTGGAGGCGGCAAAGGCTGCATTTCCAGCTTGGAGCCGGACTGCAGCAGAGGAGCGCTCCCGAATAATGCTAGCTGTTGCCGATCTAATTAAGGCCCGGTTTGAGGAGTTGGCCTTGGCCGAGTCTATCGATAATGGAAAACCGCTTTGGTTGGCAAAACGAATGGACATTCCCCGAGCGGAGAGCAATTTTCGCTTCTTTGGCACGGCTGCGCTGCATTTTGCCTCTGAAGCGCACATCATGGAAGACACAGCCATCAACTACACAAACCGAAAACCAATAGGTGTAGTGGGCTGTATTTCGCCCTGGAATTTGCCATTGTACTTGTTTTCATGGAAAATAGCTCCGGCCCTGGCTTCGGGAAACTGTGTGGTGGCCAAACCTTCCGAGATTACTCCCATGACAGCCTTTCTCTTGTCGGAAATCTGCATAGAAGCTGGTTTACCGGCAGGTGTGCTCAATATTGTACACGGTTTGGGAAGTAAGGCCGGTAGCGCTATAGTGAGTCATCCTCTGATAAAGGCCATTTCTTTTACAGGGGGAACAAAAACAGGTGCACATATTGCTGCAGTTGCCGCTCCGATGTTTAAGAAGTTGTCTCTCGAATTGGGTGGAAAAAACCCAGGGATCATATTCGCCGACTGCAACTATGACAAAATGCTCAGGACAGTTGTTCGATCGGTTTTTACCAATCAAGGACAAATTTGTCTCTGCGGATCACGTTTAATAGTGGAAAAATCAATTTATGAAAGATTTAAATCGGACTTTTTAAAGGAAGTAGAAAAGCTGAAAGTAGGAGACCCCTTGTCTGATGAAAGCAAAATGGGTGCCTTGGTCAGTGAAGCCCACATGAACAAAGTGCTTGAGTATATCTCTTTGGCAAAAGCCGAAGGAGGAACATTATTGACAGGAGGAGAGAGAATTATATTGGACGGCGAATTGAGAGAGGGTTACTTTTTGCAACCGACAGTTTTCGAAGGACTTGGTCCCAAGTGTCGCACAAATATGGAGGAGATTTTTGGGCCTGTGGTAACACTTCAGAGTTTTGAAACCGAAGAGGAGGCATTGGCTTTGGCTAATGCATCTGAATACGGGCTTGCTGCGAGTTTATGGACGAACAATTTGAGCAGGGCACATAAAATGTCTGCACAAATAGAATCTGGAATTGTATGGGTTAACTGCTGGTTGCTCCGGGATTTGAGAACTCCATTTGGCGGTGTTAAGAGCTCAGGGGTTGGTCGCGAAGGTGGTTTCGAGGCCATGCGCTTTTTTACCGAAGCCCAAAATGTTTGTGTAGAATTGTAGATCAACGTTATACAGTTCCATTATACAGTATGGACGAATTGAAAAATGTTTTCCTTATAGTGACTTGCGATGACCATGGACGGAGAGTTCCATCCATGGTTTCATCACAAATTCAGTTTTCAGAATTCTATCTCTTCACATTCTCAATGAGCGTCTCTTTTGGAGCCATTCGTAAAGAACCAACCGAACTTTCGGTTGAACCAGCTTTCCATACTGGACAAAAAATCCATAATAATCATCATATCGCCCTCCTCGAATTAAGTAGTTAGGTTAACAGGGATAAAGCATCACTTGTTGTCTGATTACATGTAATTAGCATTTTTTTCATTTTGCCAAAACACGCACTTCAACAACTATTCCTATACACGCATCGTGCCATTATCCCTACTCGGGTGGATGAAGGTTGGCAATTGCACAAGATAGCAAAGGAATCTATTGACGTTGATATGTGCCATGAGGTTGCCTCTAATGTGAAAATTCAATTTGAAATATAGTCTTTGTGGTATTCGATGAAAATAGAAATCGAGAAAGCGTCCCATGCAGTTTTTTCACAAAAGAATAGATTTCAAATTAAAAATTCCTTCGAAGTGAATTTGAGAGCTAGTTCATGCTGGGTGTGTCTCCTCGAAACGTAAAATAGGTTTTTCAAGGCCAACTAGAATAACAGAATATCGACTCTATTTTAAACTTCATTCTTTGAGGAATTGTTTAACCACATTTCCCTCCTCGGTTTCTACTCGTATGAAATGAACCCGAATCACGCGATGGAGACATCGGAATTCATAGGCCGAACTATTACTTTGTTCCATTGTGTAGATTCGAGAATCCCGCAGAGCATTAAGCTCAAGATGCCTTCAATGCGCAATGCGGGATGAGATTGTGGACTGGGGAATAATTCACATTTTGACCATACATCATTCCTCTAGGGAGTTAGCTATACGTCAACTAGACTGAGGAAAACGGAAAATCTTATATTAGAAAGAGACGAATGAGTGTAATTCAGACTTCGGGTGTGGTGGAGTTATTCCAGATTTCCTCAAGGCTTAACGATCACTTTTTGTTGCGCTCTTTCTTTGGAGGTGATAAGTGTGATTACATAAGTACCTCCCGAGCTCAATCCATCAATCCATTGTGTAATCGTTAGATCCCCCGCTTCGAGCTGTTTTAATGTTTCGCGAGCTACTTCTTTTCCTTCTAATGTTGTGATCACAAAAGAAACATCAGAGGTTTCGGTCAGGTTGAAATGAATGTTGAAATTTCCGTCGTTGGGATTCGGATACACCTGCATTCTCAAACCTCCGCTGCTTTGTTTATTCAATTCGTGTTGACCGGTAATTGAATTTTTGCTGATGTACACTTTGTAGATCAAATTTGCCGCACTGCTCAGGTCTCCTTCGTTGTCCCAAAAAATGTTTGCTGCGGTGCTGTGAATTCCGCCATATATATAACCTATAAGGATTGAATCTCCCGAGATTTCATCCATTTTAATAACCCCGTTTTCGTAAGTTGGTAAGTTTTGATTTATGATTAGTTCAGCACCCGCCCCCAACCAATCGGGCATTTCAATGGGAAGATTATATTCGGTCATGGTGCCTTCTGAATCTCTTGTTACCCTAGACACTGTTCGCACAAATGGCACCTCACTGTCTTGTACAAGTTCCTCTCCTTCCATGAAGTACTGAGCAATTCCACCAAAAAATATGTTGTGCATTTCGTTGGATTCTGCGCTGTATAAAGGCAGAACTGCGCAGTGGTAGTGATTGAGGTATTGAGCAAAATCGGGATTGGGATAATACCCTGTCCCATCTATGTTGACGCAGTGCAAATAAGGTATGTCGGCACCTATTTGAAAAACACCGGAAAATGCAGTTAATCCCTGCTCACCATTCGGCATTATCTGAGCTACAACATTAAAATCTCTTCGATGCAGATATGTTTCATTTGTTAAATGCTCTAACTCCGTAATGTTCAAATTGATTCCATCGTCCTGAATAGTAAATTTTCTGATTTGATTTGTATACTCTTGCTCAAAGCCAGGACCAAAATCCGGCGCCATGGGATTGTAACGTCCTGTAAATTTTTGCCCGCCAACTAGATAGTAAACGCTTCCGATTTTGTCCAAATGACCACCAGTGACTGCGAATAAGTTATTTTCTAAAATCCTAATACAACTTGCACAAGTATTGGACTCAATGACAGAATTCATGAGCGTGGCCACATCAATTGCTAAAAGTCTTGCATGTGTGATGTGTTCATCTTGTGATTCACTATAACCGTATCCTCCTGTTATATAAAGAGTATTTCCTTCTTGCTCAAATTGTAAATTGGTCGAACCCATCTGTTCTTTTACATCAGAGGGATATGCTTCAAGTGATTGCGACCAAGTTTCTCCACTTATTGGATCTATGACATAGATAAATTCATTTTTTCCCTCGGCATCGAATGAGGCAAACGGTTGTCTTCGATGGAGTCCGTCTATACGTCCGCCGAACACGAGCCATTTGCCGTCACTTACTCCAAATGCATAAGACTGAAGGCCCGGAATACCCTGGAGGTCTGTGGCTTCTAGTAGCACATCAAATGGCTCGCTTTGTTGCGCGAATTGCGAAATATAAACTGCACAAGCGAGCAAAATCAGCGATATCTTTCTCATCATGGCACAAAGATGCACTTGTGTCGTCAACTCTCAAGTGATTTGAGTCACATGGTACTAAAGGGGACCTCTAAAAACCTCTTTCACGTTTCGACCAGACTATAAATCAGAGCCAATCACCATGATTTCAGTCGGGCCAAATTTCGCCGAATATTTCGCCTAATCTCAGTTGCAGAGCATCCAGCTATGTGCCTTCGATCTAGCTTGTCTTCGACGAAAATGCGTCTCCGCGAAACATAAAACAGGTATTTAGAGGTCCCCTATAAGGATAAAATCGAAAATTGAAAATCGAGAAGGCGCTCGTGATTGTAGACTTTCGGTGATGTAATGCCAATGTTATTTGAGGGGACCTCAAAAAACCTGTTTTATCCTGCATTGCGCATTGGAAGTCTGTTTTGGGTGGTGCGCTGTGCATCTTATACCAATTCACAGCGAATGCCAATGCGGATTCTGCGATAATAAATTCCAACTTCAAAATCTGGGTTGAGAGATGCCATTCTAAATTCCTGCCTGATATACTTTGCCGGGCAAACTTTTAATTAGATTCTTAAATTCCATCTGTATCAATATCGAAGACAAGGAGGAAACACTTATGTGTGTGTCTTGAGCTAAGTCATCCACGGCTATTCTCTCTTTTGATCGAAGTTTTTCAAGTATGAGCAATTCGTCTTCGCTGAGATCAATGGCTAGGGATAACTGGCGAGGCTTAAGTTTTTGCTCATCCCAACCCATACTTCGAATGAGTTCTTGAGGTGAATTTAGAATGGATGCAACATTGGTTTTGATCAGATGATTGCATCCTGAACTGAACTTGTCGTGTATCCTCCCGGGAAATGCAAATACATCCCGGTTGTAGGAAGAGGCGAGGTGTGCCGTCAGAATGCTTCCTCCTCTAGTGTCGGATTCCACTACAATAGTACAGTCACTCATCCCTGCTATAATTCTATTTCGCATTGGAAATAGCTCGCGATCGGGTTTGGTGTCCGGCAAAAATTCCGTGAGCAAGCCGCCTTTGTCTTTCATTCTTTTGGCCAAACCAGAATGTGCCGAAGGATAAATCCTGTCGAGCCCATGAGCTAAGCACGCTATGGTAGGTAAACCAGATTCTAAGGAAACCCGATGTGCTTCTATGTCGATCCCATAAGCAAGGCCACTTACAACAAGGGGTTTGTAGTCTATCAAACCTTCGATTAACTCGGCGCACAACTGCTTGCCATAAGGAGTGGCTCTTCTGGTACCTACTATGCTCACAACATATTTCGGATTGAGATCCACTTGGCCATCTAGAAAAACCATGATTGGTCCGTCCTCGCATTGCTTCAAGCGATCTGGATAGGATTTGTCTGTGAAAAATAGTGCGCGAATATTGTTTTTTTCTATGTACTTCAACTCTTTTTCGGCTTGGGCTAGTACTTGTTGGAATCTAATGGAACCCGCTATTACTGGACCTATATCTGGTATCTTCAACAAATCCTTTTTCTTTTCCCGAAAAATGGCCGAAGCACTTCCACAATATGCCAAAAGAGCCTTGGCCCGGACTGGTCCGATGCGGGGCAGCATAGAAAGGGCTACCTCATAAATGAGTTCTTCAGTCATTCGGCAATTTTAGGTACTCATTTTCTTATTACACTTGTAGCTATGGAATTTGGAAAAAATCGGGTAATTGCCCTTCTTTCAACTCTTGTGCTTCTTTTCTCATGTCTCTATATGGAGGCACAAAGGGGAACTTACAGTGGCCGCATTGCTGACGCCAAAACAGGTGAATCGCTTCCCGGGGTTCTTATTCGTTCGGATAGAGGAAATGGAGCAAGTAGCGATCTAGAGGGAGTCTACATACTCAATCTTGATACGGGAATGCACAATCTTACTTATACCCTGGTGGGGTATAAGCCACAGGAAAAATCTATTCGCATTATTCGTGAACAACGGCAACAAGCCGATTTAGTTCTCATGGAAGAAGCCCGCAATGAATTATCGGTAGTGGTAGTAACTGCCGGAAAATTTGAGCAAGAAGTAGGAGATGTCACAGTGAGTATGGAAGTCATTCAGGCACCTTTGATAAGGAATAAAAACCCACTTACCCTCGATGAAATTTTGCAACAGGCCTCCGGAGTCAGCATAGTGGATGGAGAACCACAGATAAGAAGTGGAAGTGGTTATAGCTTTGGGGCAGGAAGTAGGGTAGCCGTACTGATGGATGATTTGCCTGTTCTAAGTGGTGATGCAGGCCGACCAAGTTGGGGATTTTTACCTGTCGAAAATGTTTCGCAAGTAGAGATTGTAAAAGGTGCGAGCAGTGTGCTTTATGGGAGTTCTGCGTTGAGCGGTGTAATAAACTTTAGAACAACTTATCCTGTAGACACACCTCTCACAAAACTGAATATTTTTCATGGTGTCTACAGCTCTCCGCAAAATGACTCTGCAAAATATTGGTCATACACTCCTATGCGCACGGGTATGAACTTTTTGCACTCACAGAAATTTGGTCAATGGGATTTAGTTTTTGGGGGCAATTTTTTTACCGACGATGGATCGCAAGGCCCCATTATAGACAGCACTGGTGTTTTCAAGGATAAATATGATCCATTCGATGCCGACCGTTATGACGCAACTGTAAGTGGACGCTTAAATATGAATCTGCGTTATCGCTCAAAGAAAGTGGAGGGCCTTTCTTTTGGACTTAATACAAATTGGAGAAGGAGCAATGGTCTCGCTACTCTGCTTTGGTCGAATGTAGGAGAAGGTCTTTACAGAGCATTCGAAGGTTCATCTACTCGAACTGTTCAATGGCTCGGAACTGTGGATCCTTACATTACTTATTTCAACAAAAAAGGAAATAGACATTCGCTCAGAACGAGATGGCAGTCACTCGATAATGACAACGATAATAATCAAGGAAATTTTAGCGATGTACTTTATGGAGAATATCAATTTCAGCAGCACTTCGACAGCATAGGAATAAAGGACTTTACGCTTACTACCGGATTGGTGGGAATACAGACAGATGCAAGAGGGGAATTGTTTAGCGGTGGAAATACCAATGGTGAAAATGATGCATCGAATTATGCGGCCTATGCACAACTCGACAAACAGTTTTTTGGGAAACTCAATGCATCAGGTGGTATGCGATACGAGTATTTTGAGATCAACAAAGAAAGAGAATCCAAACCGGTTTTTCGCGCGGGTCTGAGTTACGAAGTCAGCAAAGGAACATACCTAAGGGCTAGCTACGGACAGGGATTTCGTTTTCCAAGCATTGCAGAAAAGTTCATCTTGACTTCTGTTGGTTCGTTGCGCATTTATCCGAACCCGGATCTAACTCCCGAGACTTCTTACAACGCCGAATTTGGTGTCAAGCAGGGTTTCGCCTTTGGAAAGGTATTGGGTTATCTCGACCTAGCATTTTTCCAACAAGAATTTCGAGATTATATTGAATTCACTTTTGGACGTTGGACAACTCCCAGCATCGACAATCTTTTGGGTTTTGGTTTCAAGAGCGTAAATACAGGCAAGGCGCGTGTGAGGGGAGCTGAGATTTCTGTTTTAGGAAAAGGAAAGGCGGGTCCCGTTGAACTCCAATTTATGGGTGGCTACACCTTTACTCAACCCGAAAGCCTCGACCCAAACGAAGCCTATGCTACTTATTTTGGAAGCACCATTCCTGTGACTTATTCGAGCACAAGTTCAGATACAACCAACAATATTTTAAAATATCGAATGCAGCATCTCGTGCGATTTGATGTACAAGCGACGTTTAGAAAATTGGAGTTGGGTGTCAGCTTTCGATCCAATAGTCACATGACAAATATTGATCGGGCGTTTCAGGATTTGGAAAATGATTTTACCCAAATATTCAACCCTCAAATAAACAAGTGGAGAGCAGAACATACAAAAGGTGATTTTGTAATTGATACAAGACTATCTTATCAGGTTACCACACAATCTAAGGTGGCTTTTATTGTTAACAATCTATTGAATCGCGAATACTCTATTCGACCTTTGGCTATTGAGTCAACACGAATGAGCATGATTCAATATTCACTCACATTTTGATATCTTATTCATGAAAATATACGGAATTATTCCAGCGAGATATGCGAGCACTCGTTTCCCCGGAAAACCACTCGCCATGATCTTTGGAAAACCGATGATTCAGCATGTTTGGGAAAGATCTGTTGCTGTACTCAAGGATGTTTGGGTGGCAACGGATGATGACAGAATTGCTCAAGCGGTAGAACATTTTGGCGGTCGCGTGGTGATGACATCAACCGATCACATTTCAGGTACCGACCGTTGCTTAGAGGCTATGGATGCTGTATGTAGGGATGCAGATGCTATAATTAATATTCAAGGAGATGAACCTTATGTGCATCAATCGCAATTGGGAAAACTGAAGGAGTTAATCTCAATACCTCATGTAGAAATTGCCTCATTGATGAAAAAGATTGAAAGCACCGAAGTCTTGTTTGATTCGAATAAAGTGAAGGTTGTAGCGGATCAAAATGGCCGTGCACTTTATTTCAGTAGACAGGCAATTCCTTTTGTAAAGGGTTTCGAAAAAGGCGAATGGATACACCAACAAAATTTTTTTAAACATCTCGGATTGTATGCCTATAAAAGTGATGCATTGAGAGAGATTGGCGCGATGAATTCTTCTTCACTAGAAATTTCCGAATCGCTTGAGCAACTTAGATGGCTTCAGAATGGAAAGAGCATTCATTTAGCAGAAACGATGATAGAAACTCCCGCAGTGGATACCCCAGTTGATTTAGAAAAACTTGTTGCGCAATCAGTGCATCACGGAGCTGATTTGTAGGTCAATATCTCATGTTTTGTGAGACTAAGTTGAAATTCCCCCTATTGAACCCATCTTATGACGATGGAATCCATTACATCGCTGAAAGTCTTCAATATCGAGCGCTTTCTCGATTTTACCCTTCAACGCTTCACCACAATTCCGAATGCAAAACATGGGTTGAATTCGTGGTTTTATTTTATTGAAGTACAAAGTTTTGTCTTCTGCTTCTATGGCTTGCTGGAAATCAAAAGAAAATTCTGCTACCTTTGGCCATCTCAATGAAAATCGAAGTTTTTCTATCAGAATTGCTCTATGAGCATGATTGTGTGATCATTCCGCAGTTTGGCGGTCTGGTGGCTAATTACCGTCATGCGCGATTAAATGAGCTGAATCACACCGTATATCCTCCTTCTAAACAAGTCGCTTTCAATAGGAACCTCGTTCAAAATGATGGTTTGCTATACAAGCATGCCGGTGACATCCTCGGATTGGGTTATTTGGAGGCAAAAACCTTGGTGGATGATGCGATCAAGTTGTTGAAAAACAAGTTGCAGGGCGGAGAGAGGGTGTTGCTCGACCGAATCGGAATCTTTTTCCCGGATAAGAGAGGCGTTATTCAATTTATTCCTTCTGATCAGCAAAACTATTTACTACAGTCATTTGGACTGCCTTCTATTCAATTGCAACCGATAGCCAAACCGCAAATAGCAGTTCCACAAATGGAAGAGCCTACCGAAGTAAAAGTGGTGGCAATGACACCTAAAAGAAATTCTAGTGTTCGTTGGAAAATTGCCGCAGCTATTGCCGTGCCTCTCCTTCTGGCAGGCGGATGGATTGCAGGCGAAAGCATTTTTAGTGATCAAAGTGGTATGACTTCTTTGAAATTGATTAATTGGTCTAATGTTGTTTCGGAATATGAGCCAAGAAGGGAAAGCACAGAATTGGGTGGTGACAATCGCTCTTCTATCTCTTTCCTCGATTCAACCATGAACGCTTTCGAAGGAGAAGTTCTTAAATATTCTTTTTTAAATGATAGCCCGGACTCTACCGGAATCGCTATTCGGGTTAAACCAACAGAAACTTCTGATTCTTCAGAACCTGAAGTATTTGAAGTGGAACCATCAGTTGGAGGTCAAAAGCGGTTTCATCTGATTGCCGGGGCTTTTCAGATAGAATCCAATGCGGCTAATCTGATTCAACAATTAGGCGCAAAAGGCCTGAAAGCATATACCGCCGGTAAGAGTGGCGAATTGCATTTGGTGGCTGTTGGTTCGTATTTCTCCAAAGAGGAAGCCGATGCCGCCAAATCGACTGTGCGCTCCGACTCTCAATTAAAGTGTTGGGTACTCAAGAAAAAATAATGTATCAACTTTCTTTGGAAGAAGCTGCTGAGGTGAAAGACGTAATCTTTGACTTCGGTGGAGTTTTGTTTGAAATTGATTACAATGCTCCTGTTAGAGAGTTTGAAAAACTTGGGTTTTCGAATTTCCGCGAGGAGTATTCTCAAGCATTTCAAAACAAAATATTTGATTTGCTCGAAACCGGAAAAATTGGAAATGATGAATTTTTTTCTTATATTTCTTCTTTTTGCCTTAACGCAAACTTGCAGCAGATACACGATGCGTGGAATGCGATTCTGACAGGTATCTGGCCCCAAAACGTAGCTTTGGTGCAATTGCTAAAGGATAGAGGTTTTAGGACTTTTCTGTTGAGCAATACCAATGCTTTTCATGTTTCCGTTTTTGAAGAAATGATTGATCACTCATTGGGCATGGATAAAATGCACAATGCTTTCGAGCACATTTATTATAGCAATGTCATCGGAATGAAAAAGCCTTATCCCGAAACTTTCCTCGCCGTTTGTGAATGGAATAGTTTGATTCCGGCTCAAACGCTCTTTATCGATGATTCCATTCAACACGTTGAAGGTGCATTGAAAGCGGGACTCAAAGCACATCATTTGCGCAACATGAACGATCTCAACTCATTGGTTGATCAGCTCTTGATCAAAAAGGGAATTCCCACTTAACAAATGAAAGGTTGAATTGACAACGGAATTTTTACCATAGGTTTGACACCTCATTCGTACAATCTTATGGCATACTCAAATATCATCACTTCTGAGGAAGGTAATGTCCTACTCATCACTATCAACAGGCCGGATCAGTTGAATGCACTGAATTCAGCAACTATTGAGGAGTTAAATAAATGTCTGGCTCTTGCCGATGTGAATAGAGGTGTTCGTGTAATCGTAATTACCGGTAGTGGTCAGAAAGCTTTTGTGGCTGGTGCAGATATCAAAGAATTTGCGACATATTCTATTCTGGAAGGTTCTGCATTGAGTGCTCGGGGACATAAATTGCTCTTCGATTTTATTGAGAACATGAGCAAACCAGTCATTGCCGCGGTCAATGGTTTTGCACTAGGCGGAGGACTGGAATTGGCGATGAGTTGTCACATGCGCATTGCATCAGACAATGCCAAAATGGGATTGCCCGAAGTTACCCTTGGTGTAATTCCCGGATATGGCGGAACACAGCGTCTTGCGCAATTGGTTGGAAAGGGAAAAGCAATGGAAATGATTGTTTCAGCAGGAATGATAAATGCATCAGACGCATTAAATTGGGGTTTAGTGAATTCGGTTGTCACCCAAGAGGTATTGCTTTCTACTAGCATGGAACTGGCAGCTAAAATCGCTAAGAATTCTCCGAGTGCAGTTACTTCTGCGATGCGCGCCGTATTGGCAGGATATAAATTCGGGGCCAATGGCTATAAGGAAGAGATTAAGGAATTTGGAAACTGCTTTGGAACGGCAGATTTTAATGAAGGCACCCAGGCTTTTATGGAAAAGAGAAAGCCAGAATTCACGGGAGAATAAGTAGCCTTATGGAAGTAAAAATAGTTAACAACTCTGGATATCCGCTCCCTACCTACGAAACGATTCGCTCCGCAGGGGTCGATCTGAGGTCTGCAACGAAAGAAACGGTTGTCTTAATGCCGGGTGAGCGTCAACTTATTTCAACCGGACTATTCATAGCATTACCTCACGGAACTGAAGCCCAGATCCGTCCACGTAGCGGTTTGGCATTCAAAAAGGGCCTCACAGTGCTCAATGCACCCGGCACCGTTGATGCTGATTATCGGGGCGAGGTGAAGGTCTTGCTTGTAAACCTTGGACAAGAAAATTGCGCAATAGAACCTGGAGATCGCATAGCCCAAATGGTTTTTGCCCGTTATGAGCAAGCTAAATTTATGGTGACCGCGGAGTTAGATCAAACATCAAGGGGAGAGGGCGGTTTCGGTAGCACGGGAACCAAATAGATTGGTATCCATTTTATCTAGTGTTATTCGGAAGAAGGGGGTGGGAATTTCTCCCTCCCTTGTCATAGAATATTTTCCCTAAGGTTCTATTGTTCATTTCTCACGCTTCATTCCTCTATTAAGCCTCTTTTGCGCCGTTTATTTGCAATAGTTCCGGAAATAAAAACGAATGAAAGTTATAGTTCCTATGGCTGGTATGGGCAAAAGACTGCGGCCGCATACCTTTACAACGCCAAAACCAATGTTGCACGTAGCGGGAAAGCCAATTGTACAGCGATTGGTTGAAGACATTGTAGCTGTGTCGGAAGGCAGAGTAGAAGAAATTGCTTATGTAGTGGGTCGTTTTGGTGAAGAGGCCGAAAAAGGTCTTATCAGCGTGGCCGAATCTCTAGGAGCCAAAGCCAGTATTCACTATCAGGATCAGCCTTTGGGAACTGCACATGCAATTTATTGTGCCCATGAAGCATTGACTGGTCCAGTAACCGTGGCATTTGCGGACACACTTTTCAGAGCTGATTTCCGCTTGGACACCACAATGGACGGTGTATTATGGGTGCAAAAAATCGAAGACCCTTCTCAGTTTGGAGTGGTGGTAGTGAACTCGGATAATGTTATTATAGAGTTCAGAGAAAAACCGAAGGAGTTTGTTTCGGATTTAGCCATGATCGGTATCTATTATTTTGCCGAAGGAGAATGGTTGCGCAGAGAATTGAAATATCTCATGGAGAACGAAATCATGAATGGAGGGGAGTATCAACTTCCAGATGCTTTGAGAAATATGGTAAAGCAAGGCGCGAAGTTTGCCCCAGGTGCCGTGCAAGATTGGATGGATTGCGGAAATAAAGATGCCGTGCTGGACACAAATCTAAAAGTACTCAACTATACCCAGGGAAAGGAAAATTACATCGCCCCGTCAGCCAGAATAGAAAACTCTAACATCATAGGTCCGTGCTACATTGGAGAGAATGTAGTGATCGAGAACTCAAGCATAGGCCCACATGTTTCTTTAGGCTCCGGAGTTTCGATTATAGGTGGCACGATTCATGACACAATTATTATGGATGGATCTGTGGTGGAATCTTCCGAAATTTACCACAGCATGATAGGAAAATCTGCTAAGGTATCAGGTGGCAATGGAATGTTTAACCTTGGTGATTTTTCGGCTGTAAATCAAAAATAATTGAAGACAAAATTCGCAATCATATTCGGCTTGTGTTTCTTTCTCTTTTCGTGTAAGCCGAAAAAGGATACTGCCGCTCATAGCGGTAAAGTATCGGAACAACAGGAGCCTGAAAACATTCAGCCAGCAGTTGATCTCCGTTTTCAAGAGAATTTTTTTGAAGCTCAAAAGCAGAAGGCACTCGGGAATATAGAACTGGCCTATGCTGCATATGTGGCTTGTTTGCAATTGGAGCCATTGAATGGAACCGTTAACTACGAATTGGCGAGAATAGAAGCCAATCATCATCAAAACATTCAAGAAGCTACCTTAAAGGCTCAAGTTGCTGTGAAAAGCGATATTGATAATCCTTGGTATCACAAATTGTTGGCAGATCTCTATATGGAACTCGGAAAAACCGAAGTGGCTATAAAGGAATTTAAGGAAGTGGTAAGACTTCAACCTACTTCGCAGAACGCGGAAGCTGATTTGATCTATGCGTTAGTTGCATCAGGAAAAATAAAGGAAGCCATCGCGAGATACGATGTTGCTGAATCTAGATTTGGGGTTTCCGAAGAAACTGCCCTTCAAAAACATCAACTCTATATTCAATTAGAAGATACTGATAAAGCAGGATTGGAGCTTGAAAAGCTAGCCAAGGCATATCCCGAAAATGCTGACTATTGGGGCATAGTAATCGGATATTATCAGGAAATAGGTAATACCGAAAAGGCAAAATGGGCTTTTGAAGAGTTGAAAAAATGCGATGTTTCCAACGGTAGACTGCACCTCCAATTGTCGGAGTATTATGCGCTCACCGGTCAGGATGATCTGTCTTTTGAGGAATTAATTCTTGCGTTTCAATCCGCAGAAGTTACAATCGATGAAAAGGTGGGAATCCTTATGCGGTTTTTTCCATTGGATCCTTCCATTGGAAATTTTGGAGAAAGGACATACAGACTGCTCGATGCAGTATTATTTACACACCCTTCAGAAGCAAAGGCATTTTCAATTTATGGCGATTTTTTGTATCGAGATGAACGCTATACAGAAGCGGCCGTAAAATATAGGCAGGCCCTGGAACTCGATCCTTCTCGACATGTTATCTGGGCCCAATTGCTCGATATTGAACAGCGTATGGGTGACTTTTCTGCAATGA
>Ga0209591_10003848_pt1 | contig 17245 bp, 14 predicted proteins | sample MAT01_FD_187207 | JGI IMG/M metagenome (GOLD analysis project Ga0209591, IMG submission 187207) | Freshwater microbial communities from Lake Fryxell liftoff mats and glacier meltwater in Antarctica - MAT-01 (SPAdes) (version 2) | ecosystem: Environmental > Aquatic > Freshwater > Ice > Liftoff... | reverse complement strand
AGAGCCGGGTTTATTGCGACGGCTCCTGGCGCAGGTCACGGGGCTTGGGCGTATCCATCCGCTCCCCAATGACCGGCTCGCCGGATAATTGGCGAAGGTATTGATGTGTGTCCCGCTTTTCGGCCAGTGCCGACGGTGCTTGCGCCATATGCTGCCCATACCAGGTTGAAACCGGAGTCGCGGTTACACCATGCGCCACGACCGAAACCAGCACCACGACGCCGGTGATAACGAGAAGATACTCGGCTTGGGGAACATTGGCTTGCACCGCAAGCAGCGCCAGCAGCAGCGAGTTGAGCCCGCGTGGCCCAAACCAACCAATAAACAGCCGTGAGGCGGTGCTCATCTTCGCCCGCTGAAGCACGAAACCAAAGGCCAGCGGGCGAACCAGCACAATCACCGCGATGGCAAACACGAAGGCCGCAAGCATCGGCACGCTGCCAAACAGGCCCGAGAGCACCACGCCGAACAAGATGAAAGCGAGCAGCATTGCCATTTCCCCAGTGGTTTCGCCATATTCGAGAAAACAGCTGCACAACCTGCCGTTGAAGAGCGTCACGGCGAACCCCGCAAAGAAGGTAGCAATGAAACCGTCGCCCTGCACCGCTTGCCCAACGGCGTATGCCGACAAGACCAGGCCGATGCCATACAAGGCCTGATAGGTACGGCTGATTGAAAAGCGTGCGTCCGCCCGACCCATCAGCCAGGCACCGCCGCCGCCAATCAGCAAGCCGACCAGTGGGCTGAGGATCAGGAGGCGGGCAAAGAAGCTCAGCCAATCGAGCAGGCCATCAGCTTGCGCGTCGAGCAGCGCGATCAAGACGAGCACAACCGGCAGCACGACGATGTCGTTCATGCCTGCCTCGATGCCGAGTGCCTGGCGGATCGGGCGCGGAATATGCACATTGCTGACCACATCGCGAAGTACGACCGGGTCAGTCGATGCGAGGATCGCGCCAAGCAAAAACGATTGCAGCGGCGTGGTGCCAAGCAGAAAGAAGGCTGCAAGCGCAACACCGACGATGGTCAACAAGGCCCCTGGAACAAGCGCCAAAAATGGGACGAGCCAATCACGGCGAATCTCAGCCACCTGCATGTTGACAGCATCGAGAAACAGCACCAGCGTGAGACTCACGATCGCGACAACTTCGAGCGCGGGGTTGTGCGCGTCTAGCGCGAGCACCTGAAATCCACCCGGCCCCAGCAGCAGGCCAAGCCCAAGGAAGACCATAGGAAACGACAAGGGTGCCCGCGCCACGATTCCCGAAGCAAGGGCCGATACCGTCAAAACGGTAGCCAGCAACGCGAAGCCCAGCACAATACCTGACATACCCTTTCCCCCTGCTTGTGTGTCGCCGGCTCAATACATGCAGTATAGAAGGGGAGGCCGACGACGGCAGTGTGCAAAGGCATGCACCTCACCTCTCACCTCACATCCCTGCCTCAGCGCAACAATGCGCCTTAGTACCGCTACAGGCGCTTTTCTTCAGATGATACAGGATCAAAGCGTGTGCTCGATCAAGCTATCAGCCCCAGCAATATTGCCGACTAACGCCTGCGGGATAGCATAGCGTGCTTGTAAGTACGCGGTTCTATTCGAACTCACCCAAACCTCGCCATCCTCGCTTTGCCAAACCAACACTTTGAGCGGCAGGTCAAGCGCGAGCAGCGGCGATGCCACCATCAGCGGTGTACCAGACGTCGGATTCCCAAAGATCAACACATGGGCCTCCTGCATGCTGAGGCCAACCTGTTGCGCTTGGTCACTGTGGTCGATGCGGGCAAAAATCGTGAGGTTGTGGCTTTGCATCGCCTGCTGAAGACGTGCCAGCGTTTCTGCTACAGAAAATGGGCTGCGTCTCGTCACTATCCCCTCGGCTGTAGGCTGCACTCAGCTGCTCCTTTTTCCCGCGATCCTCATGCGTGCGCAGGCTCGTGAAGCCACAGCGTAGCAGCATCTGGCGGGCGGATCTACCACCAAAAGTAGCAACCTGACGACGCTCGTAGCACAAGGGCCAACAGCCCACGATGATTCCCAGTTGCATCTTTGGAAGCATGTGCAGCGCATAGCCTAGAGCTACACTGGCTTTGTTCGCGCGAGCAAGGCGCTCGCGGCGGCCGTCTCTCTACGCCGGCACCCGATGAAGGAGCGCACGATGACTATCGAAGGGAGCAACACGATGACAAGCCTTGATGGAACCACCATCGTCGCCGAGGGCGACGCGCACGGCAGCCAGCCACTGCTGCACCAGCACGGGGCGGAGATCCAGAGCTTCGGCACGCTGCGTCGGCTGCCGATTGCGCTCGCGCTCAACGCGCGGGCCGAGAGCGCGCAGCTGCTCAACCAGATCCTGGCCGACAGCCAGATCCTTTACGCGTTGTACAAAAAGCACCACTGGCTGATGCGCGGCCCAACCTTCTACCAGCTCCATCTGCTGCTCGATGCACACGCCGCCACGCAGCTGGAGCTGATCGACACTGTGGCCGAGCGCGTGCAGACGCTGGGCGGTGTGGCCATCGCTGACCCGCGCCACGTTGCGGAGGTGACGCAGATCAGCCGCCCGCCCAACGGGGTCGAGTCGGTGCCGTCGATGCTCGCACGGTTGCTGGAAGCTCACGAGACGATCATCACGGGAGTGCGTGCGGCGATCGAGAAGACGGCCCAGAACGGCGATGGCGGCACCAACGATCTGCTGATGGGCGATCTGCTACGCACCCACGAGAAGCAGGTCTGGTTCCTCGCCGAGCACCTCGTCGATACGCCCCTCGTGCGGCTTTAGCGCATCCATGGTGTGCCAGGCGCTCTAGCGAGGCAAGGAGCGAGGGGCGAGCGTTAAGCTCCACTCGCTCCTTGCCTCAACAGTCGCCCTCGTGTGTCAGACTCCGCCTCGTAAACCGACGATCACAGGCCCGCACAGCGCTCGTTTATCACGTCGGCGGGGTTCGCGCCGCCTGTTACCTGTTGGATGCTGGCCGCCGTAATGCTCAGCGGCTCGAAGGGCGGCGTCTGAATTGCCGGGCTCGCGAGGTGCAGGTCATAGCAGCCCGCGAAGGTCTGCGTGGAGCCATCACGCAGCTGCGCTTCAAGGATCACTGCTACTCGATAGTTGCGCTGGCCTGCACCCGCATCGCTCTGCACGCTGCCGGTCGTCAGCGTAACTGATTGGGTGGCGCTGTAGCCCTGCTCGAAGTCTTGGTACGACGGCAGAGTGGTTGCCCCAGGCCGCCAGTAGCCGTAGGCGCGGGCATACTCGCGCCGGTTGATCGCGTTGTAGAACGAGCTCAGCACCGCCACAGCGTCGCTCCGGTCATCCAGATACGGTGGCTCAGTCGCATTCGCCGTCGCGCCGGCGGCAGACTCGGCGGTTAACGCACTCGTCGTCCCTTGCGCCATCGCCGCCGCAGGCGCGGTGGCCGACAGGTGTGACGCGCCGAGCGCAGCGCCACATCCGGTGAGCAGAACCGCAATGGCAAGTAGCGGCAGGCAGGCTCGACGCTGTGGTGTGTTCATACTGTCTCCTTCCCTAATGAATACGCAGCCAGGTATATCGCCAGCAACCGTCATCGTACTCGACGAACGCGCGGTCGTCGTGGTGCAAAAGCGGTAATGTTGCGCGGTCGTCACAGCTCAGCGGCGGCCATGTTCCGCACCGGCCTACATCTTCTGTGCGATCGGCTTATCCCTATGCGACGAAAGTGTTAGCGCCACGCCTGGCACGACACTATTCTTTGGTGACAAGACAGCGGCTTGCAACGAGGATACAGTACAGGGTAGTTCGGTGATGCAACTGGCCATTATCGGATTCGGACTGCATATTCTCGCCAAGGAAGGAGCACGAGGTGGAACATACGGTCGAGCGGATCTTTGGGTGGATTAATGTTGTGGTGCTCAAGCGCGGTCTGCTCTGCTTCTGGGCACTTTGGCTTAGCGTTGTCACAGTGTGCGTTGCAGAGTGTTTTGTTCGCTGGCGTCATTGGTTGGGAGCTCCTTTGTGCCGTACTGTTTTGGATAGCCGTCGGGGCCTACCGTAACCGGCCGCTCGGGGAGGAGAAAACGGCGCTCTGGGCTTGCTCACTGAACCTCGCGCTCTGGAGCGCCTTCCAAGTGCTCGACGAGGTCTTCCTGGCCTATCAACCTGAGGGTGTTCATCGCGTCATCTTCGGCAACCAACTGCTCACGCTCCTTTTCCTCTGGGTCCTGACAAGAAGCGCCGGAACGAGCATCATCGAATCCACCTCAGTGCGGGACAGGGACGGCGTGCGCGAGCCCGAGTTGATCGGGACGCCAGACTAAGAACCGAAGATGGCATCAACGATGAGTTCTGCCACGTTTAACAGCGCTTATGAGGAGGAGATACGATCATGGACCAGCAGGAACATACCCCCGCATACCACCACGACCAACCGCCGTCAACGGTGAACAGCTCTGAGATCCAGGCCTTCGGCGAAGTGCGCCGTCTGCCGCTTGAACTCAGCTTCGACGCCCGGCTCGAAAGCTGTCAGCTGCTCAATGCCCTTCTGGCCGATACGATCGTGCTCTACTACTTGTACAAAAAGCACTACTGGCAGCTGCATGGGGCAAGCTTCTACGAGTTGCGACTGGTGCTCGAAAAGCACGCCACTGACCAACTGGCGCTCATCGACGGTCTGGCTCAGCACGTGCAATACCTTGGCGGCGTCGCTGTGGCAAGCCCATGGCAAGTCGTGGCGCTCAGCCGCATCGAGCATCCGCCGACCGGTCTGGAGTCGCTACCGGCAGCGCTCACACGCCTGATCGCAGCTCACGAGCTGATCGTCGAAGCTGTACAGAAAGCTGTCGTCAAGGCGGCGCAAAACGGCGACAGCGGAACGCACGCGCTGCTCAGCGAAGATGTTCTGCCTGCACACAAACAACAAGTCAGGCACTTGGCCGAGCATATGGTTGAAACGTCGCCAGCCCACCCGACGCACAGAGCCATCGGCATCGTGATTCAGCCGAGCAAGGCCGAGATGGAGGCGCTGCTCGCCCACACCGCGCCCTACGGCGTGCCGGAAGAAACGTCGGACCAGCGCCATCGGCGACGTGTGCAGAGCCTTGGCTCACTCTCGAACGAGATGCTGGCGCGCGGCGATATTTTACCCGACTAGCGAGAGCGAACAGCTCACGAGTGCAGCGTTCGAAATATGCGCAGCCATGCTTATCCCGGCTCCGCGTTGTTGTGAGGCAAACTACCCCTGCGGTCACGCGGGCCTATGGCTTAATTGCGGCAGGCGAGTGCGCAGGAATAGACGCTCATCACGCTGAAGACCAGGTGTACCAGGCAGCCTGACGCACGGGTAGGTCCTGTCCCTGGAGCAGCTGATATGCGAATAGCGTCACCAACGAGAACAGCCCCAATAGCACGGGGTCGTACGCAGGATCGCCAGGTCCGATCATTGGCGCTGGGTCTCGATGCCAGATGGGCGCGGGCCTCCTCGAACGTCACCTCCAACTGCCAGCGCTGATGGTGATAGCGGCTCGAACGACGTGCTGGTGGGCGATGTGCTGCGGCTGCACAAGACGCAGGTCTGGTTCCTGGCCGAGCACCTGGTCGATACGCCGGCCATGCGGGCCGAGTGAGCCTGGAACCGGGAGGTAGTCTGCCCTCCGGCCGCCTAGCGCTGCTCGGCGATCAACGCACGGATGGCGTCGAGGAGCTCTTCACGTGACAGGGTGTTCGCCTGCGCCTCAAGTGCGGCGACGGCTTTGTCGCTAAGGAGTGTTCGGGTGGTTGCCAGCGCGGCGTTCACGGCGGCCTGATCAGCCGGCCATACCGGCGCACCCATGTGTCGGCGCAGCGCTGCGGCCAGGCTAAGCAGTTGGGCGGCCTGCTCGGCGCGCCCATCCTCGGCCATGAGGACAGCCAACCCCTCCATACTGCTCGCCACAAACAGGCGCGGGCCAACAGCGTAAGATAGCCGCAACGCCTCGGTCTGCGCGGTGTGGGCGGCCGCCCGGTCGCCAAGCGCCCGTAAGACGGCGCCCAGGGTGATGAGCACCTCGACCAGGCTGCTGTCGGCCTGAAGGCCGCGAAACAGCGCCTCGCTCTCGTGGATCAGCGCCAAGGCGCGCGGCAGGTCACCTTGGTACAGGCTGCCACGGGCCAGAGTGTTCAGCGTAAAGCCGATCCCCCACTGCATACCAAGCTCGCGCAGAATAGTGAGCGCCTCCTCGCCATAGGCCAGCACCTGATCGCCCTGCCCCTGATCACGGGCGATATCGGCGAAGCCCAATAAGGCCAGCGCCACGCAGACCCGATCGCTTACGGCGCTATGAAAGGCAAGACTCTCTTCGAACAGCCCCTTAGCTCGCTCGAAGTCGCCCTGCTCACGGGTGACCAGCCCGAGCTCGCGCAGCGCCTGACCGAAGGCGTTCAGCGCCGGCGTAAGTGGCAGGCTACCGCGCGCGAGGCCGTGGCCGCGCGCGCGGTGCCAGGCCAGCGCCTGCTCCAGGAGCGTCGTCGCGCGCTGGTAGTTGCCCTCGGCGCGGGCCTGGCGGGCTGCATTCAGCAGTATATCGGTGGCGGCCTCGGCCTCGCCGAGCGCCCGGCGTAGCGCCGTGCTCTGCGCGAAGAGCTCAGTGGACTGCGCGTAATCGTGCTGGTCGGAGGCGAGCCAGGCCGCAGCGTGCAGGCCTTGCTGGCGCGCCGCGAGGATCTCAAGATCGGTCGAGTGGGCTTCAACGGCGAGCAGCTGCGCCAGCCAGGCCCGCCCCTCGCTGATAAAGCCGTAGCTCCGCCAGAACTGCCACTCGAAAGACCGCCAGGCGGGCCAGAAGCACACGCTCGTGGGTATCCAGGAGCCGCCACGAATGATCAAAGACCGCACGCAGGCTACGATGCCTGAGCGGCACATCGCGCAGGGATGTCACTAGCGCATCCAGGTTTGCGTGGATTTGCTGCTCGATCGCGTCGAGTGGGAGCAGGCGGGCGCCCGCGGCCGCGAGCTCGATCGCCAGCGGCATCCCCGCGACATGCTGGCAAATCCGGGCGATCGTTACCAGGGCGGCCTCGTCGGCCATTAGTGCAGGCTGAACTTGCGCGGCACGCTGTACAAATAGCTGGATGGCGCTGTAGTCGCCAAGCCGTGCCCTGCCCTGGGGCGGCGGGGAGTACTGCGGCTCCTCCGGCGGGTAGGATAGCCCGCCAACGGTGAATAGCCATTCGGCCTGCAGGTTGAGCCGCTTGCGCGAGGTCACGATCAGCGTGATGTGCGGCGCGTGGGCCAGCAGCTCGGTGACGAGATCGGCGCTGTCGATCAGATGCTCGAAGTTGTCGAGCACCAGTAGCGTTTGGTGCTCGTGTAGATAGTCGAGCAGGTGCGTCGTGGGGTTGGCGTAGTCGGCGAGCGAGAGGCCAAGGGCCTCGCCAATTGCCGCGACAATCTGCCGCTGCGTGTCGACCGAAGCCAACGAGACAAAGGTCACGCCGTCGGCGAACAGCGACACCTGGGCGGCGGCAACCTCGGTCGCGAGGCGGGTCTTGCCGATCCCGCCCGGCCCGAGCAGCGTCAACAGGCGGCACGCGGGGTTGCTGAGCAGCTCCGAGATCGCCGCGAGATCCTCGACGCGGCCGATAAACGAGGTTGGGTGGAAGGGTAGCCCGCGCGCCACAGGCGGCTTGATGCGCGTCGGTGTAAGCTCCCGCGTTGGCGCTGCCATCGAGCGTTGCGCGGGCCGCCCGCCCACCCGGTCGATCGCGCCGAGGGCGATCAACGACGCGCGCTGCGCAGTGCTGATCCCACTTAGCCCGGCGATCTGCATCCGCTCGTAAGGCCGGTCGCGTCGCAGAGTCTGATGCTGCGTGCCGCTGCGCATATCCCAGAGCACGATGGCTCCGTCGTCGCCACAGCTGGCCAGCGTGCTGCCGTCAGGGCTCGTAGTGAGCGCCTGGATCATTCCCTGGTGCCCCTGGCGCACCAGCACGCAGCGCCCGCCCGGCATCGCCCACCAGCGCAGCGCGCCGTCGCTCCCGCCGCTGACGAGCAGATCCCCGGTCCGGCTCCAGGCCAGGCCCGAGACTACGTCCGGGACATCTGCCAGCGCGCGCGCGCGCGCGCCGCTCCCCGCATCCCATACGAACAGTTCGCCGCCCGCCTGGCCGCCGCCGCCCGAGGCCAGCCATGCCCCATCCGGGCTCCACGCTACGCTCATTACCGCCCCACGGTGGCCCATCAAACGCCGCAGCGCGCTGCCGTCTGCCTCCCATAGATAGACCACGCCATCGCTGCCCCCGCCGGCCAGGGAACGTCCATCGGGGCTCCAGGCCACGCGACGCAGCAGGGTCGGCCCGGTACGCCCGACCCAGCGCAGAGCGCGGGTTGCCAGATCCCAGACATGGACGCCACGCATATAGCTCCCGACCGCCAGGGAACGCCCATTGGGGCTCCAGGCCGCGCCCAGAAAGATCGTGTTGGGCCCATCCAGAGCGTGCAGTTCGTCCAGGCGCGTGCCCATGGTGGTATCCCACAGGCTCACACTATTATCGTAGCCGCCGCTCGCCAGAAGCTGACCATCGGGGTGCCATGCCACCCCCTGCACGATCCAGCGATGCCCGCGCAAGATATTCGGCGGCGTCGCGCTAGCCTGCCGCCAGAGCGTAACGACTGCATCCGCGCCGCCGCTGGCCAGTTGCGCGCCATCCGGGCTCCAGTCGATCGCCAGGAGCATCGAGACATAGCCTCCCATGCTGCGCAGCACCTGCCCATGCCCCACATCCCACACGCGGATGGTGCCGTCGTCGCTGCCACTCAGCAGCGTGCGGCTGTCGGGCGCGAAGGCCAGGCCGTAGATAACGCTGGCATGCCCATGCAAGATAGCGTGCGAGCGCACCCCGTTGGCGACATCCCACAGCCAGATGGTATGGTCGAAGCTACAGCTCGCCAGCAGGCGCCCGTCCGGGCTCCAGGCCACACGCAGCACTGCGGAAGAGTGCTCCGACACTGTCTGGAGGCAGGTGCCGCTGGCGATGTCCCACAGCTTCACCGTGCCGTCGAAGCCGGCACTAGCCAGCCGTGCGCCATCGGGCGCGAAGGCCAAGCCGGGCACCCCCTGGGTGTGCCCGACGAGCGTCTGGGCCCCTGCCTCAGACTCGAACGGAGTCCACAGCTCGATATGTCCATCGACACATCCGCATGCGAGCAGCCGCCCGTCCGGGCTCCATGCCAGCGCGGCGATGCCCCCCCGCAGTTCGATCGGCACCCGCGCTGCGGCGCCGCTCTGCGCGTCCCAGATATGAATCTTACCATCGCCTCCTCCGCTGGCGACGACACGCGCGTCGGCGCTGAAGGCGAGCGTATTGATGCTCGCTGTCTGCTCGCTCGTCCAGAGCAGGGTGCCGCGCTCCACATCCCATAGCTTGACGGAGCCACCGAAGTCCGCGCTGGCCAGCCTGTCGCCGTCTGGGCTGATAACGAGCGCTACCATGTCGATGAGGTGGGCCTGCCAGACAAGGCGGAGCGCCCGGCCCGCATCGCCCCACACCCAGACTTCACCGCGCCGGCTGCCCGCCGCCCAGCGCTGCCCATCCCGGCTGATAGCAACCATGCGGATCGCGCCGAAGCCCTCGGTGAAGAGGCAGTCCTGGACAAGCGCCCCCGAGAGATTGGCATCTTGTAGCTCGACGCCCTGCAGCGGTAGGCCGCGCAGCGCGAGGCGCGAGAGGTCGAGGCCGCGCAGGTTTTCACGCAGCAGACCCAGCAGCGCCACCAGATTGGCCGCCGCATAGCCCTGGTCTGCATGAGCCTGGCCGCGCAGCTTGTCGAGCAGCCCGAATATGTGTGCCTCCAAGGCGGCTTGCCCGGGGTAGGTGAGCCGTAACTGGCCAAGGAGCGGGGCAAGCAGCAGTTGCTCCTGGGACCTCCGCACATACTCCTTTGCCTGAGCGTGGCACAACGCAAAGCTGTGCAGGCGATCAAGTTGCCCCCGCGCGATTTCGTCGCCCAGCTCCGCAATCAGCCGTGCGGTGGCATACTCGAGCACCACGGACTGCAGCGTGACGGAGTGAGCGCGTGGTGCTCACCTGTAGCACGCGCTATCGCAAACAATAGCTATTGCAACGGCGCATGGCCTGCTCCATGCAGCGCCACGCGCCGTACATAAGGAGACCCACACTATGCAACGGTTTACCTGGCTCTTCGCCGCCCTGATCCTGTGCCTCGCCGCACCCCTGCTCGCGCAGGCCCAACCTGTTCCGCCGCCGGATGCGGCGATCCTCGAAGGCGCCGCCGACACGTCGCAGCGCGACCTACACTGGGCGCCCTGCCCCGAGACCGCCGCCGTTGAGTGCGCCGCGCTCACTTTGCCGGTGGATTATGAGAAGCCCAGAGGCGCAACATTTGAGCTGGCCGTGGTGCGCGCCAAGGCGCTCAACCCGGCGGGGCGCATTGGCACCTTATTCGTGCATCCTGGCGCCCACGCTTCGGGCGTGCGTTTTGTGCTCAATGGCGCGAGCGACCCCAGCGTTACTCGCGTGCGCCAGCGCTTCGACATCGTCAGCCTCGACCCGCGCGGCGCGGGCCGCACCCGCCCGCTCGCGTGCAACTTTAGCCTGCCGCCCTTTACGGGTGGGGACGACGCCGCGCTGCAAGCCTTCTTCGACGATCGCGCGCAACGGTTCGCCGCCCAGTGTCTCGACGAAGACCGCGCTTTTGTGCTGTCGATCAGCGGCAACAACTTCGCCCGCGACATCGAGCAGTTCCGGCGGGCGCTGGGCGAGCGCCAGCTCTCGTTCCTCATGATCTCGAACAGCGGGCCAGTCGGCGCTGTCTACGCTTCGCTCTACCCCAAGCGCGTTCGCGCCATGCTGCTCGATTCGCCGGTGGGGCCGGACTTCCGCGACTACAACATCGAGCGGCCCGCCGAACAGGCGGCAGCCAAGGATTTCGCCCTTCAGCGCGTCGGCCAGATCTGCGCCCGCACCCCAAGCTGCCCGCTTCACACAACGGGCGTTGTTGCTGCCTTCGACACCGTGCGCGAGCGGCTGCTGGCTCAGCCCGTTACTGCGCCCGACGGCTCGCTGTTCACCGCAGGCATGTTTTCAAACGCGATCGGGTTTGCGCTCTCCATCGAGAGCCAGTGGCCGCTGGTCGTGGTCGCGCTGACAAACGCGCTGGCAGAGAACTACGCCTTGTTCGCGCAGGTGCCGGGCCCACCCGCGCCCGGCGATGGCTTCACGGCCCGCTTCTGCAACGACTACGGCACGCGCCGCGCGGCAGCCGACTACCAGCCGATCATCGAGGCGCTCGGCGCGACGTACAAGCGCTTCACGGGCGCGTCCGGCCTGGCCTTCCCCGTGTCGAACTGCATGGCCTGGCCCGCCGCCGACCCGCCGCGCATCCGCAATCTGCAGCGCGAGCTCAAAACGCCCATCCTGCTGCTCGGCAGTGAGTTCGACACCGACGCGCCCTTCCCGTGGACCAAGCGTATGGCAACGGCGCTTGGCATGGACGACACGGTGGTGCGCTACGCCGGCGGCGGGCACGTCCTGGCAAACCGTAGCGACCTGCCCTGTATCACAAGCATCATCGACGCCTACCTGTTCGACTTGAGGCTGCCCGCAGCCGGGACTATCTGCCCCGCCGCGCCGTTCGGCGCACCCTAGTAGACCATTGAGGCGAGCGAGCACGGTGCGCTCGCTCGCCTGCCGCGTATCACACAAAGAGCAGGTTTCAGTATGGCGTTATATCGTCACTTCGTCACCCAAGCTGAACTCGACGCCGAGTACGATGTTGGGCAGTCCGTCGCTGACTTCACGGAAGTTCTTACAGGCTATCAAAGCGCCAGCGCCCAGGCGCGGGAGGAACTGCGCTGCGATCTCGATGTGTCATATGGTCCAACGCGGGCCGAGCAGCTCGACATCTTTCGTGCCGCGCGGCCCAAAGCGCCCATACTACTATTTCTGCACGGCGGCTACTGGCACACGTCGTCGAGCAAGGACCATAGCTTCGTTGCTTTGGGTCCCGTGTCTGCGGGCGTGACCACGCTGATCGTCAACTACGCCTTGTGCCCGCACGTCACCATCGATGAGATCGTGCGCCAGTGCCGCGCTGCTGTGGCGTGGGCCTACCGCAACGGCGCGAGCTTCGGCGGCGACCCTGAGCGAATCTATGTCGCAGGGCACTCGGCGGGCGGACACCTTGCTGTGATGGCACTGCTCACCAATTGGGAAACGGATTACGGGCTGCCTACCGACCTGATCAAGGGCGGTTGCGCGGTGAGCGGCTTGTTCGACCTGGCACCGCTACCCTTCACTTTTGTGCAGCCGTCGTTGCAGCTGACATGGGGACAGGTGCTGCGGAACAGCCCAATCCTACACCTGCCCGCCGTGGCCGCGCCGCTGCTGATATCCTACGGCGGGCGGGAACCGGGCGAATTCCAGCGCCAATCCGATGCGTTTCTAGCCGCGTGGCGAGCGCAGGGACTCGAAGGCGCGTTTGTGCCCCAGCCCGACAAGCACCATTTCAGCGCCATTAATGGCTTCACCGATGCGGCTAGCCCGCTCTGCCGCACGGTGTTACACCAGATGCAGGTTGCTCATTGACAGGACGTGCATCGGCGGCGGACACGTCCTGGCGACGCGCAGCAACCGAGCGTCGCAGCTGCGCTTGTGTCCTAAGCATAAGGACCAGTCAAAGGAGTTCACGCAATGACTATTGGCTTGTAGGTAGTTCAAGCACTGCTCGCCCTCATGTTCGGCTATTCCGGCAGCAAAAAGCTGCTTCGCTCGAATGACCAAATCCGCGCGTTGCCCTGGGCGCGCGATCTTTCGCCGCGCCTCGTGCGGCGAATCGGCGTCTTGGAAGTAGTCGGCGCCGTCGGAATCGTGCTACCAGCGCTGACGGGCATCCTGCTGTGGCTGACGCCGCTAGCAGCAGGAGGGCTGATGATGCTCATGCTTGGCGCGGCCTGGATCAATATGCGCCTGAAACTGTTCCCAGCATTCGTGACCAATGTCGTGCTGCTCGCACTGGCCGCATGTGTCGCATATGGGCGCGGGATGTTCGTCCTAGCGTAAACGGCCAAACGCAAACCAATAGCCCATATCGGGGACTCGATAGGAGACGTCAATTGACCGCATGCAGGAATTGATCGCCACACAATACAGCGTAGTATATGGAGGAGATATCAAGAATCGTATGAACATACACGGTGTTCAAGTAGCAAGCCACGCCCGCATCCTCGCCACCGTCGAGGACTATATCCACGGCTGGTATAGCGGCAACCCGGCGCGCACCACGCGCTGCCTCCACCCGCAGCTGGCCAAGCGCCTTGTGAGAGACGATGCGACGATCGAGGAGCTCGACGCTGCCACGCTGATAGGTTATGTGCACGGGCGCGTGGGCACTGCGCCGCCCGCTACGCAGCAGCAGGAGATCGAAATCCTGGGTGTGTATGGCAACACGGCTAGTGTGCGTGGCTTTCTAGAGCCAGCGCGCAGCACTATGAAAGGCCGGGGGTTGCCGGCGTACGGCCCCAACCCCCGTGAACACCAATGCTGATGGACAAACAGACTGTGCTGGTCACCGGGGCCAGTGGCGGCATCGGGCTCGCAACGGCCATGGGTGTCGCGCAGATGGGCGCCCATGTAGTGCTCGTGGCCCGCGACCGCGCTCGCGGCGAGGCTGCGCGTGCCGCAGTGCAGCGGGCCGCGCCCAAGAGCAAGGCGACGCTGCTTGTCGCCGACCTCAGCGCCCAGGCTGAGATACGCCGACTGGCCGAGGAGGTCGGGCGGCTGGTTCCCCGGCTGGACGTGCTGATCAACAACGCGGCGATCATCCCGCCGCAGCGCGAACTCACAGTCGACGGGATCGAGCGCCAGCTCGCCGTCAACCATCTTGAGCCCTTCCTCCTGACCAACCTGCTGCACGACCAGTTGCGCTTCAGCGCGCCGAGCCGGGTGGTCACCGTCGCCTCGGCAACCCATGCGCAGGGTCGCATCGATCTTGGCGATCTCCAGCACGAGCGCCAGTATCACGTGCCGGGCTACCCTGTGGCCGGCTGGCAGGCCTACTGCAACACCAAGCTGATGAACGTGCTCTTCACCCACGAGCTCGCCCGGCAGCTGGCCGGGAGCGGCGTGACGGCGAACTGCCTGCACCCCGGGGTGATCGCAACCGGGCTGACGCGCAGCTGGCCCCGCTGGGCGCAGCAGCTCTACAGGCTGCTGATGCCAGGGCCGGCACGTGGTGCGCGCAGCGTGATCTTCCTGGCCTCGTCACCCCAGATGGCTGCGGCGAGCGGCCAGTACGTCGACCAGCGTGGGCGGGCGGCCGAGCCAGCGCCTCTGGCTCGCGATCCGGCGCTGGCCAGGGAGCTATGGGATGTGAGTGCGCAGCTCGTCGGCTTGCATGTGCCGGCGACCGCAGCAATAAACAGATAAGGTAGCTATGAAGCCGTCATCCTGGCTTTTGGCTGTTCGTCACCTTCGCGGCCAGCGCGTGACAGCACGCAGCACAGCTTCAACACCCGATAACTCAGGAGTAGCACGCCCTATGTTTCTACGAATACCTCGTTTGCTCCAGCGCGCGGCCCAGCCCGTGCTGCTGCTGGCCCTCGTCGCGGGCACACTTGGCGTGGCCGTGGCCAGCCCCCACGACACCCTGCGCACGCAATATGGCCCAGTTCGCATCACCCGCAGCGCCGTCGGCGTGCCGCACATCAGCGCCCGTGGTGAGGCCGGCGCGCAGTTTGGCCTCGGCTACGCCCACGCCCAGGACCGCCTCTGGCAGATGGAGTGGCAGCGCCGCCTGGCCAGCGGGCGCACCGCCGAGTTCCTCGGCGCCGACGGCCTTCAGTTCGACGTGCTGTTCCGCACCGTCGGGCTGCACCGCGCCGCCGAGGCCGTCTGGGCCAGGCTCCAACCCACCGACCGCCGTCCTCTGGAGGCCTATGTCGCCGGCGTCAACGCCTACCTGGCCCTCGGCCAGCCACTCCCCCCCGAGTTCGCCATCCTCCAGGTGAAGCCCGAGCCTTGGACGCCGGTGGATGTGCTAGCCTTCAGCAAGCTGTTCACCTGGGGCAACGGCAGCAACTGGAGCAAGGAGCTCCTACGCGCCCAGCTCGCCGCAGCCCTCGGCCCTGAGCGCGCCGCCGAGCTCACCCCGGCCTACCTCCCCGACGGCCCGTCCATCCTGCCCGGCGACAGCGCGGGCGGCGACGGCGCCGCGCAAGAGCACCCGCAGCCCGCCGCCCTCACGCCAGAGGTCGCCGCAGCCTACGCCGCTCTGCTCGGCCTCCAGGCCGAGGTCGCTGCGCGCACTGGCGTCGGCGCCGACGGACGCGGCAGCAACGCCTGGGTGCTGAGCGGCCACCGCACGACCACTGGTGAGCCGCTGCTGGCGAACGATCCGCACCTCACCGCGCAGGCGCCGGCGATCTGGTACCTGGCGCAGCTCTCCTTCGGCCGGCACGAGGTGATCGGCGCCACGATCCCCGGCGTGCCCGGCGTGCAGATCGGCCGCAACGAGCGGATCGCCTGGGGCGTCGCAACGCTCAACGTCGACTCGCAGGACCTGTATATCGAGCAGGTGAACGAGCGAGGCGAGGCGCTCTTCCAGGGCGTCTGGGAGCCGCTCACGATCGTTCCCGAGACGATCAAGGTGCGGGGCGCCCCGGACCGCGTGCTGAGCGTGCGCAGCTCCCGCCACGGCCCGCTGCTCTCCGACGCCGTGAGCCCCGCTGGGCCTGCGCTTGCCGTGCGCTGGAGCGGCCACGACCCGCAGGACGCCGGGGTGCTGGCGACCCTGGCGGTGAACCGCGCGCGGAACTGGCACGCCTTCAACCGGGCGCTGCGCACCTACCGCTCCGCCGACATGAGCTATGTCTACGCCGACCGCGCGGGCAATATCGGCTACCTCGCCGCCGGCACCATCCCCATCCGCCTCCGCGGCGACGGCAGCTTCCCGGTGCCGGGCTGGACCGGCGAGCACGAGTGGCAGGGCTATGTGCCGTTCGCTCGGCTACCACGCAGCTTCAACCCGCCCGAGGGCTTCATCGTCACGGCCAACAACCGCGTGTTCGGCGGCGCTGAGCCGTACTCCATCGGCAACAGCTATGCCGTGCCCTACCGCGCCGAGCGCATTGTCGAGCTGATCGTGGGGCGGGATCGCCACAGCCCGGCCGACATGGCAGCGATGCAGACCGACGTGCTCGCCGCCCACGCGCGCCGGCTCATGCCCATCCTACTGCGCACCACGCCCACCGATGAGCGCGGCCGCCAGGCCCTCGAGCTGCTGCGCGCCTGGGACTTCCAGACGGCGGGCGGCAGCGCCGCGGCGGCTGTGTTTGAGGCCTGGTACATTCGTATCGCAGAGCGGCTGTTCGCCGACGAGCTGGGCGCCCTCTGGCCGGTCTACGGCCGCGAGCTCTACTTTGTGGGGATGGCGACCGAGACGGCCCTGCGCGAAGGCCAGCCCTGGTGCGACAACAGCGCCACTCCCGTCGATGAGAGCTGCGCCGACACGCTCGCGGCCGCCCTTACGGCCGGCCTGGCCGACATGGCCGCAGCCCAGGGCAGCGACGACTTGCGGGCATGGCGATGGGAAACGGCCCACCGTGCGCAACTCCTCCACCAGCCTCTCGGCGGCAGCCCCGAGGCAGGCCCGACCTTCAACCGCAGCACGCCCAGCGACGGCGACCGCTTTACCGTCAAGAGCGCCTCGTCGTTCCAGCGCTGGGAGGCGTACGACCAGCGCCACGGCGCCCAGTACCGCCAGATCGTCAGCCTGGGGGACCTGAGAGAGTCGCGCTGGATCGTGGCACCCGGCCAGAGCGGCCTGCCCGCGAGCCCGCACTACGACGATCTGCTTGCGCGCTGGCAAAGCGGCGGCTACGTACCGATGCGCGCTGGTGACGACAGCGAGTAGCCCGACGAGGACGCCGCACCGCACGGATGGCAACGTCGGGCAACGGGGTCGTGCGGCGAATAATGCACGACCCTGCCTTGATTCGGGCGGAACCGTTGCCAGAGATCCGTCTCCGGTCGGAGCCGGCCCAGCTGCGCCGGGCTATGTTGAGCCGACCTTCCCCTGTGCCTGTCCACAATTCACCTCTGGAGATCACTGCGCCCTCCTGGGGCGGCCGCCTCGGCCAGGGCAACGGGCAGGTCACGCCGGCGGCCAGGCGCGCGCCGGGGGCACTATCCACGTTCGCTCGCGGCCGTCTGTAAAGGAAGCGTGAGGGACACCTCAAACGGATACTCATATTGGCAGAAAAAAGAGGCTCTTTGGG
>Ga0209591_10003847_pt1 | contig 17250 bp, 15 predicted proteins | sample MAT01_FD_187207 | JGI IMG/M metagenome (GOLD analysis project Ga0209591, IMG submission 187207) | Freshwater microbial communities from Lake Fryxell liftoff mats and glacier meltwater in Antarctica - MAT-01 (SPAdes) (version 2) | ecosystem: Environmental > Aquatic > Freshwater > Ice > Liftoff... | reverse complement strand
TCGTTCATGCCACCTCCGAGAATCGGTACAGCCATTTGGCCAATTCATGATAAAGCGGAATGCCGACGAGCACGTTAAACGGAAATGTTACGCCCAGCGATACGCCCATCGACAGCCCTGGGTTCGCTTCCGGAATGGCGATGCGCATCGCGGCCGGCGCGGCGATGTATGAGGCGCTGGCGTACAACACGGCCAACAGCGTTGCCCCGCCGAGGGACAGTCCCATCGTCCAACCGATCAACACGCCGCCCAGCGCGGAAACGATGGGCATGATGATGCCAAAGGCCACCAAAAAGGGACCGGCACGACGTAGCTCGTCGAATCGTGACGCCGTGAGCACGCCCATACCCAGCAAAAACAATGACAGAAAACCCTTGAACATGTCACCGTAAAACTTGTTCAATGACTGATTGCCCTCAGCACCCCAAACCCAACCAATCAGTAGCGCACCGACCAACAATACAATGGCCCGACCGGCGAGCACTTCGCGTGCCAGTAGACGCCACTGCGTGTCGCGGTTGATGCCCTTGGCGAGCAACACACCGATGATCAGCGCGGGAAATTCAAGGAAGACCAGAAACACCGACATGTATCCCTCGTAGGAGACATCGGCACGCGCGAGATAGGACGCGCCGACCGCAAAGGTCACCACCGACACCGAGCCATAGTGCGCCGCGATCGAGGCCGCGTCGGGCCGCGATAAATTGCCGAGTCGGCGCAGTATCGGGAACGAGAGCAATGGCGTACCGGCGCTCATCAGCACCGCAACGCTAATTGGTAGCACCAGTTGCGCAACCGTCGCACTCGACAGCTCGATGCCGCCCTTGAGTCCGATGGCAACCAGCAGGTAAATGCTGAGGGTGTCTGACAGGCCGTTCGAGAGCTTGAGGTCCGAGCGCAAAAACCCGGCCACCAGGCCGAGCACAAAGAAGCCGACAACCGGATCCAGCGTCATTGCACCAGCAGCGAATCCGCTTCGTCCAGTTCGACGCCTTCAAGATTTGCGCCGGCGGCGAGCAATTGCAGGTACTGCCTGAGCGCCGCTACATAGCTTTGCTGTTGCAGCAGCTGCTGCACAGCGCCGCGCACTTCGGCGAACGTTTGCTCCGCTCCGGCCTGGCGTCCGAGCACCTCGACAACATGCAGGCCAAAGCGGCTATGCACCAAGCGCGGCAATACGCCCACATCCGACTGGCTGAAAATTTCGCGGCCAAACTCAGGCGCACACGCGTCGCGGGTCAGCCAGCCAAGGTCTCCACCTTCGGCACCGCTAGGACAGTTGCTCAACTCCGCTGCCATCGCCGCAAATCGCGCCAGTGCATCGTCACCGCGACAACGCGCATCGAGCAAGGCGGACGCCGCGCGCTGGCGCAGCAAGGAGACATTCGTGCCCGGTGTGACGGCAAATAAAATGTGGCGCAAGTGCACCTTTTCGCCGAGCTGAAATTTTGCGGGGTTCGATTCGAAATAGCGCCGGCATGACGGCTCGTCTGGTGTTGGTACCACCAGTTCGGTTTCCAGCAGGCGTTCAATGGCCGATGACGCCGCTTCAGTCAGGATGCCGTCATCGGTGGCGAGATCATCCGCACCGAGCAGCCCGAGACCAACTGCCCGCTGGCGCAGCAGTTCGCTGTAGGCGCGCTGGCGCAGCGTGGCGTCATCGGGACGGTCGCCGGCGGCGTGCAGGGCGATGCCGTTTATACGCGCCGTTATTCCCGGCACGCTGCCGGCCGTCACAGCGGGTGCCGCGACCTCAGTGGGCACCGGTGGTGACTCCGCAGTGGCACATCCGCAACTTCCTTTTCCGCATCCTGACGACTTCATTGTGTCTCCTTTACAGCGGTGTACTGGCAGTTTGTTGAAATTCGTCACACTAAATCCGGGTGAACTCAGTGCGTGCCACTTCCCCTTTTTTAAAAGGGGGACTAAGGGGGATTTTCGGTCGTTGTCGACTCGCAAACGCTAAAAATCCCCCTCCTGCCCCCTCGCTTCGCTCTCCCCCTTTTACGAAGGGGGAGAGCGAAGCCTGGAAGGAGCGCAGCGTATTCCGGGTATCACCGTTGCGTAACGACCGCCCCGGAATACGCTACGCTCCTTCCAGGCTACGGTAAGATTCCTCCCTTCGAAAAAGAGTCTGCGCGTCGAAGTGCTGGAATGACGGCTCTTCAATTGCAGTTGTTGCCCCAGAAAACTGAACATCGAATGAGTCACAAACGAAATGAAGCACTACACTGCTTGAAGCATGATTGAACACGCGGTGAAACTCCTTACGCAGACAGTTGCACCGGAGCACCTTCGCGGTCAAACGGCAACATACCGCTGAGCTTACCGGCCAAGATAGAGTCGATCATGTGTTGCAGCGGCGTCATGGTCTCTTCGCTGGTGGGCAAGACTCCGCCGCGCCCCGACATGGCGGCCGCAAAAACGATGGTCCAAGGCGGCCCCGCACGCGCCGCTTCAGCAGCCAGCGACGCAAATGTCGGCACCTCGTCGACCGTTTTCTCGACACACATCAACGGCCCGAGCGCGCCACCCTCACCGGCCTCGAAGCCAGCACGCTGCTCCTCGGTCGCCTCGTCGGGCAGTTGTGCATTGGTAAACACGAACAGCAGACGCTGTGGCTGGTCCTGGATGCGTGCGGCGTGCAAAAAGTCTTCAAAAGTTTTGATGATCACGGGTGGTTCCGATGGTGATGGGTGTTGTCTATTTTGCCAACGGCGTATCGCTCGGGTGATTGTGACCGGGCGGAACATTTAGCCGGCGCGAACGCACCACTTGGTATGGACGAATCAGGTAAAACACCGATGCCAACCCGCTCCACACGTGTACCAGTCGACTGAACGGAAATAACAAGAAGATCGTCATGCCCAACACAATGTGCACTTTGAATGGCCAGTCAATGGCGACCAGTGCATCCGCGTTAGGCTGAAAGGTCACGATGTTTTGTGCCCAGGTGGACAGAATCATCATGACGCTGCCGTCGCGATGGCCCAGCGAGTAGGGCAGGGTGATGAGGCCGATGGTCAGTTGCACCCAGAGAATGATAAGGATGGCGAGATCGGTGCGATGACTAGTCAGGCGAATGCGTTCATCAAATATGCGGCGATATAGCAGCAGCGTTAACCCGATAAAACACACGGCACCGGCAATGCCGCCGGCGGTGACGGCGACGAGCTGTTTTTGCGCCGGCGTAATGAAGGGCGCGTAAACCCAGTGCGGCGTCAACAATCCCACGGTGTGTCCGATCAGCAGGAACAAGATGCCGATGTGAAACATGTTGCTTCCCCAGCGCAGTGTTCCCGTACGCAGCAATTGCGAGGAGTCGCTCTTCCAACTGTATTGGTCCCGATCGAAGCGCATCAGGCTTCCCATCAGGAAGACGGCGAGGCAGAGGTACGGATAGACATTGAACAGAAAGTTATGCAGATAACTGGGCGCGGTGTTCATACGCGAACTCCTTTGGTTGGGTTGCCTCGCACAAAATTTATCGGCTGCGGCTGGCCGGGGCGCGCTTGCCCGTTGGTGCTGCAGCCGCCGAAGGCCACAGGCTCGGACCAGGTTTCATCAATCGGAGGTTCGTCTTCAATCTTGACCGGGCGCGCGCTTTCGCCAGCCAATTCGATGAGGGCACCGAGTACGCTTGCATACGCGCTGCCGCGCTGCTCGAGGGCGTTAAAGACGACATTGAAAATGTGCGTCATCTCGGCCAGAAACGCGCGCGCTTCGGTGGGCGGTTGCGTCGATGCGTATTCGAGAACCACCGGCAGATGATCCGGCATCTCGCCCTCGCCCAGATAAAGCCCCGCCTTCTCATAGGTCTGTGCCAGGTCGATCATCGCCGGTCCACGGTCACGTGAGTCACCGTGTACGTGCTCGAACAGATGCAGTGACGTCCTGCGCCCGCTGTCGAACAATTGGACATAGTCGGCTTCGGCGTCAATGTCCGATTGCGCCTTAATGGCGTTCATTAGCGCACTGAGCTCGGCAAACCTGGCCGGGCTTAGCGCGCCTTCTTGACGCAACGCACCACGCAGCTCGTCGAGGTGAAGGCGCAACACCGCATCGGGATAGCTCAGCAGACGCGCCAGCGCACGCAAGGTCAGCGCCATTTTCGGAGGATTCGATTTCAACATGGTCTACACCGTCGCTTTGATGGGAATGGTGCGTCGTTTTTCGCCGCCAAACAGGCTGGTCTCTGTGGTGCCCTCAGAGCATCCGTTGCCGAAGGAGAAGCCACAGCCGCCACGAACATTGAAGGTGTTCTCAGCGTACTCCCGGTGCGTGCTCGGAATCACAAAGCGGTCCTCGTAGTTGGCGATGGCCATGATGTGATACATATCCTCGACCTCGTCTTCGCTCAGCCCGACCTGCTTCAATACTTCCAAATTGACGCGGCCCTCGACGTGTTTGGCGCGTTGATATGCGCGCATCGCCAGCATGCGTTCGAGCGCGCGCTCCACCGGCTTGGTGTCACCCGCGGTTAACAGGTTGGCCAAATACTTGACCGGGATGCGTAGCTGATGGACATCCGGAATTTCGCCGTTGGTGCCGATGTGTCCGGCATTGGCGGCGGCCGTAATCGGCGACAGTGGCGGCACATACCAAACCATCGGCAACGTGCGGTACTCGGGATGCAGCGGTAGCGCGACTTTCCATTCCACGGCCATTTTGTAGACCGGGCTGTTGCGCGCGCCTTCCATCCAAGCGTCCGGAATCCCGTCCAAGCGCGCCTGTGCGATGACCTTCGGATCGTTGGGATCCAAAAAGATATCTAGTTGCGCTTGATAAAGATCGCGGTCGTGCTCCACACTGGCGGCCGCCTGAATGCGGTCGGCGTCATAAAGCAATACACCCAGATAGCGAATGCGGCCGACACACGTTTCGGAACAGACCGTCGGCTGTCCGGCCTCGATGCGCGGGTAGCAAAAAATACACTTCTCGGCCTTGCCGCTCTTCCAGTTGTAGTAAATCTTTTTGTACGGACAGCCGGATACGCACATACGCCAGCCGCGACACTTGTCCTGATCGATCAGCACAATGCCATCCTCCTCGCGCTTATAGATCGAACCGGACGGGCAGCTCGCGACACACGCCGGGTTCAAGCAGTGCTCGCAGAGTCGCGGCAAATACATCATGAAGGTGTTTTCAAACTCGCCGACCATCGCCTTTTGTGCCGCGTCAAAGCCACTGAAGTTGCTGTCGGCGCTGCGTTTGCTGAACTCGCCGCCAAGCAGTTCTTCCCAATTGGGCCCCCACACGATTTTGTCCATCTGCTTGCCGGTAATCAGGCTGCGCGGCCGTGCGGTCGGGCTGGCCTTCATCTCCGGCGCACTTTGCAAGTGGTCGTAGTCGAAGGTGAACGGCTCGTAGTAATCGTCGATCTCCGGCAGGTTTGGATTGGCGAAGATTTTCATCAGCAGCTTCCACTTGCCACCCTGACGCGGCTCGATGCTGCCGTTGCCCTTGCGAATCCAGCCACCGTTCCATTTGTCCTGGTTCTCCCATTCCTTGGGGTAGCCGATGCCGGGCTTGGTCTCAACGTTGTTAAACCAGGCGTATTCCATCCCCGGCCGGCTGGTCCAGACGTTTTTGCAAGTGACCGAACAAGTGTGGCAGCCGATGCACTTGTCCAGATTCAACACCATGGCGATTTGGGCGCGGATCTTCATGCGTTCTCTCCGTGGGCTTGCACCTGTTCGATGCGTTCGGCGGCAACTGGCGTGTCGAGCCAATCAATTTTCTTCATCTTGCGCACCACCACAAACTCATCACGGTTGGTGCCGATGGTGCCGTAGTAATTGAAGCCGTAGGACAACTGTGCGTAACCGCCAATCATGTGAGTGGGCTTCAATACGATGCGTGTCACCGAATTGTGAATGCCTCCGCGCACGCCGGTAATTTCGGCACCCGGTGTGTTGATGATCTTCTCCTGTGCGTGATACATCATGACCATGCCCGGATTGACGCGCTGGCTGACCACCGCGCGCGCAGCGATCGCGCCGTTGATGTTGAACAGTTCGACCCAGTCGTTGTCGACGATGTCGGCCTTGGCCGCGTCTTCTTCACTCAGCCAGATGATCGGCCCGCCGCGACTGAGGGTGAGCATCAACAGGTTGTCGGTGTAGGTCGAATGGATGCCCCACTTCTGATGCGGCGTGATGAAGTTGAGCAATATTTCCGGATTGCCGTTACTGCGCAGATTGTGAATGCCGGCCGTGGTCTTGAGGTCAACCGGGGGGCGATAAGTGGACAGGTTTTCGCCAAAGGCGATCATCCACGGGTGATCCTGGTAGAACTGCTGGCGGCCAGTCAGGGTGCGCCACGGAATCAACTCGTGGACGTTGGTATAGCCCGCGTTGTAGCTGACGGTTTCACTCTCAATGCCGCTCCAGGTCGGCGAGCTGATGATCTTGCGCGGCTGCGCCTGAATATCGCGGAAGCGAATTTTTTCGTCCTCGCGATGAATCGCCAGATGCGCGTGTTCGCGTCCGGTGATTTTGGAAAGCGCCTGCCACGCCTTGACCGCCACATGGCCATTGGTCTCGGGGGCGAGTTGCAAGACCACTTCGCAAGCCTCGATATCGGTCTCAATCTTGGGCATGCCCTTGGTGACGCCCTCAGTTCGCGTCAGGCCATTGAGTTCGCCCAGCTGGGTAACTTCGGTCTGCGTGTTCCATGCAATTCCTTTGCCGCCGTTGCCGATCTTGTTCATCAACGGACCCAAGGCGGTAAAGCGTTTGTAGACGTTCGGAAAGTCGCGTTCGACCACGGTGATCTGCGGCGCAGTCTTGCCGGGAATGAGTTCACATTCGCCACGTTTCCAATCGCGCACGTCAAACGGCTGTCCGAGTTCGCCGGGGGTGTCATGCATCAGTGGCGTGAGCACCACTTCTTTTTCGACACCCAGATGTCCGACACAAACTTCACTGTATTTTTTGGCGAAGCCCTTGTAGATATCCCAATCGCTGCGGCTTTCCCACGCCGGATCGACGGCCGTCGACAGCGGGTGGATGAATGGATGCATGTCGCTGGTATTGAGGTCGTTCTTTTCATACCAGGTGGCCGTCGGCAGCACGATGTCCGAATACAGGCAGGTGGTGCTCATACGGAAGTCGATGGTCACCAGCAAGTCGAGCTTGCCTTCCGGTGCGTGCTCGTGCCACACCACTTCGGTCGGCTTGGCCTCTTCGCTGCCGAGGTCTTTGCCCTGCACGCCGTTGCTGGTGCCGAGCAGATGCTTGAGAAAGTATTCGTGGCCCTTGCCGGATGAGCCGAGCAGATTCGAGCGCCACACGAACAGATTGCGCGGCCAGTTGTTGGGATGGTCGGGATCGGTGCAACTCATCCTGAGGGTGCCGTCGCGCAGTGTTTTCACCACATAGTCCTTGGGGTCCATGCCGGCGGCGGCCGCGTCGCGTACCACCTGCAGGGGATTAGTCTGCAGTTGTGGTGCTGACGGCAACCAGCCCATGCGTTCGGCGCGCACGTTGTAGTCGATCATGCTGCCGCCGTAGCGCGTTTTATCGGCGAGCGGTGACAAGACTTCTTCGATGCCGAGTTTTTCGTAGCGCCACTGATCGGTATGTGCGTAGAAAAAGCTGGTGCTGTTTTGTTGGCGCGGTGGACGAATCCAGTCGAGCGCAAAGGCCAGCGGCAACCAGCCGGTCTGCGGACGCAGCTTTTCCTGACCGACGTAATGGGCCCAGCCGCCGCCGCTCTGACCGATACAGCCGCACATCATGAGCAAATTGATCACACCGCGATAATTCATGTCGCTGTGATACCAGTGGTTCATCGCCGCGCCGATAATGACCATCGACTTGCCGTGCGTCTTATCAGCGTTGTCGGCAAATTGTCTGGCGACCGTGATCAGCTGTTCACGTGGCACGCCGGTGATCGCCTCTTGCCACGCCGGGGTATACGGCGCATCGTCGTCGTAATCGAGGGCGCCGGAGCCGAGTCCGCGATTGATGCCGTATTGCGCAACCTGCAAATCAAATACCGTCGCGACCATGACTTCGCGGGCCACGCCTTCTTTGCCGAGCGTGATTGCGACCGCCGGCACTTTGGCGCAATTGATGTCGCCCTGTTGCTCATTGTTCGGGAAGTGCGGCGTCGTGGCGCCGGCAAAGTAGGGGAACGCAACGTCAACCACCGCGTGTGCCTGTTCTCCGTCTTCCATGACCGACAGCTTTAACTTGACGTCGCCGTCGTGGCGCGCCTCCTTGTCTTCCAAATTCCATTTGCCAACGTCGGCGCGACCTTCCGGCCCCCAGCGAAAACCGATCGACCCGTTGGGCAATACCACCTTGCCGGCCTCATCGAAGGCAAGCGTTTTCCAATCAGGGTTGTTGGATTGACCGAGGTCGCCGTTGAAATCACTGGCGCGCAAATAGCGATCCGGCACCAGCACGTTGCGACCGTCATCGAGCACTTTTTCTTTGAGCATGACCAACATCGGCAGGTCGGTGTAGCGTCGCGCGTAATTGTCAAAGTAGGTCGAGCGCCCTGCGGGCAACGCAGCACTTGTTTTGCCGAAGAAAAACTCGCGTAGCACCACGTGGCCCATGGCCATCGCCACGGCTGCGTCGGTGCCCTGCTTGGGGTGCATCCAGATGTCAGCCAGCTTGGCGACCTCGGAGTAGTCGGGGGTGACTGCGACCGTCTTGGCGCCTTTGTAGCGAACCTCGGTGAAGAAATGCGCGTCCGGCGTGCGTGTCTGCGGCACGTTGCTGCCCCAGGCGATGATGTAGCTGCTGTTGAACCAATCGGCCGATTCGGGCACGTCGGTCTGCTCACCCCAGACTTGCGGGCTGGCGGGCGGCAAGTCGCAGTACCAGTCGTAGAAGCTCATGCATACGCCGCCGATGAGTGACAGATAGCGCGAGCCAGCGGCATAGCTCACCATCGACATGGCAGGGATTGGCGAAAAGCCGATCACGCGGTCGGGGCCGTATTTCTTGGCCGTATAGACGTTGGCCGCGGTGATGATTTCGTTGACTTCATCCCAGCCGGAGCGAACGAATCCGCCGAGCCCGCGTATCTTTTGATAGTCGCGACGCTTCGTTTCCTCTGCCATGATTGACGCCCACGCCTCGACCGGACCCAACGTGGCGCGTGCCGCACGCCAGTGCTTCAGCAATCGCCCACGAACCATCGGATACTTGACACGGTTGGCGCTGTACAGATACCAGCTATAACTCGCGCCACGTGCGCAGCCACGCGGTTCGTGATTCGGCATATCCCAGCGGGTGCGCGGGTAGTCGGTTTGCTGCGTCTCCCACGTGACGATGCCGCCCTTGACGTAAATTTTCCAAGAGCAGGAGCCGGTGCAGTTGACGCCGTGCGTACTGCGCACGACTTTGTCGTGCGCCCAACGGTTGCGATAGGCGTCTTCCCAAGTGCGGTCTTCACCAGTTGTTACGCCGTGGTCGTCGGAGAACGGCTCTCGCGGAGAGGCAAAGTGATTTAGTCGATCGAGGAAGTGACTCATTGAATGGCTCCGCTTGGAAGGAAAGTGTTTTGTCGACCGATGGAAAGACTTTTTCCACAGATGAACACAGATAAACACAGATGTTTAGAAACAAAACTCAAGCATTGGCGGGTGTTTTCAAGCAAAAATGCTCTAAAACGCGCACCAACTGGATACTTTGATGTTTGATCTGCGTTCATCTGCGGTGAGGCCTTATCTGTGTCCATCTGTGGGAAGTTTTTGATCCGCGTTCAGCTGTGGAAAGTTTTCTGTCTACGCAAATCCGCGGAAAGCATCTCCAGAAACTCAGCACGGCTTCTCGGCACCGTTACGCCAGTAGTAGTAGTAGTTCACCAACAGACCCGCCGCGTACAGACTGATGAATATCCACAGCGCGGCGTTAGGGCTGCCGGTGAGGGCGAACGAGCGCCCGAAAATAATCGGCACAAAAAAGCCCAGCAGCAATACCGCCATGGCAGCGGTGAAGCCGAGCACCGGTGAGGCTTGCTTCGGCTCAAAGATCATCACAATCTGTTTGAACACGCTGGCGTTGCCGATACCGGCACCGAAAAAGATCCCCAGCAACAGCACAAAGAAGATCATGAATTGAGCACTTGAGGTCGGCGCGGTGTGGAAGGTCAGCGCGGTACCGGAGCCGATCATGATGACGAACACCAGCATGGTCATGTTGGCACCGCCGAACTTGTCGGACAACATGCCGCCGACTGGTCGGATCAACGCGCCGACCAAAGGGCCGATCCAGGCATAGGTGAGAGGATCCGGCGCGTCCGGCAATTTGCCAAACACTTCGCGGATCAACAGTGGCGTAGAGGCTGCAAAGCCGGAGAATGTGCCGAAGGTCAGGGTGTAGAGAAAGGTCTGAACCCAAGTGTGCTTGAGCTTGACGATTTGCATCTGCTCGGTGAACGAGCCGCGGGCGGGGTGATTCTTCATACCGAACAGCACCAGCACGCTGATGATGAGAGTCGGAATCAGCCACACCAAGGCAGCGTTTTGCGGATAGAGCATCGCCTGACGAATCACCTCCTTGGTCTTGGGATTGATGACCTTGAACAACGTCGGCTCACCCGCGACTGCCCCGAACAGGCCGACCGCAATCACGGCGGGCACAATGAACTGCGCCGCACTCGCGCCCAGATTGCCGAAGCCAACATTGACGCCGAGTGCAGTGCCGCCAAGACGCTTGGGAAACCACAGGTTGATATTGGCCGATGAACTGGAGATTTGTCCGCCGGCACAAAATCCTGCGACGCCCGCCCAGAACAGCAGCGTGGTGAACGCCGTGGTCGGGTCTTGCACCACATGGGCAATACCAAAAATCGGGATAAGCAGCGACACCGTGAAGATGAAGGTGGTCCACATGCCACCGATCTTGAGTACCAGAAAGGTGTGTGGGAAGCGTGCGACTGCGCCCATCAGCAGCGCCATCGCGGGAAGCCAGAAACGCTGATCGACCGTCAGTTGAAAGCCCAACCCAGGCAGTCGCACCACCAACGCGCTCCAAGTAAACCAGACGGCGAACGCCAGATGCAGCGCCAGTAGCGCGATGATGAGTGTGCGCCAAGCAAAGCCTCGATTGGCCGCCCAGAAGGCCGGGTCTTCGCTGCGCCATTCGGCGACCTGAAAGAAGGTGCCGCCGCGGTCGGTACCGCGTGCGCTGCCAGACGGGTTGAGCATGGTTTATCTCCTGAAAAATTGAATCGTGGGCGGTTTACGGTTTTGCATCCATAGTCGGCGCGAGTTGGCCGGCATGCGCGCCCATGAACTCGCGGGTACGCACCTCCGTCCAGTACATCCAGATCAGCGACACCCAGACCACGCCATAGAGCAGCATGAAGGCGCTGGAGCGAATGCCGGTCAGATCCATCAGCACGCCAAACATGATCGGCAGCAGGAATGCGCCGAGTGCACCGGCCATGCCGACAATGCCGCTCACCGCACCGATATTGGTTGGATACTCGTCGCTGATGTACTTGAAGACGCTGGCCTTGCCGAAGGCCGAGGCGACGCCCAGCACAAACAGTAGTGCCGTGAATGCGTAGACGTTCAAGCCGATGTGAAAGGTCTTGGGGCCTGTGGCGGTGTGGACGGTGAAGTCGGTTTGCGGGTACGACAGCAGGAACAGGCAAATCCAACTCACCCACATCACCCACCAAGTCACGGCGTGCGCGCCGTGTTTGTCAGACAGCCAGCCACCCACCGCGCGCAACACCCCGCCGGGCAGCGAGAAAACTGCCGCCAGCAGCGCGGCAACACGAATATCGAGCCCGTATTCGCCGACGTAGTACTGCACCATCCATAGACTGAGGGCAACGTAGGCACCGAAGACGATGCTGTAGTACTGGCAGTACTTCAACACCCTCGGATCTTTCAGCAGCTTGAGCTGATCGCTGAACTTGGTGTCGCTTGACACCAGATGCTTGGGGTCGCTGACGCTGAACAGCCAGAACAACACCAAGGTGCCCAACATGATCGCGGCGTACACCTGCGGCACGAACGCCCAGCCAAAGCCGACCACCAGCGCGGGCGCGATGAACTTGTTGACGGCCGCACCAGAATTGCCGGCACCAAACACGCCCATGGCCAAGCCTTGGCGATGGGTTGGGAACCAGCGTGCCACGTAGGGCGTACCCACCGAGAACGATCCGCCGACCATGCCGACGAAGAGCCCGATGACGAGGAAATGCCAGTACTGGGTGGCGTAGGTCATCATCCAGATGGCCGGCACGGAAGCGGCCATCAATAGCGTGAAAACGATACGGCCGCCGAATTTGTCCGTCCAGATGCCCAGTGGAACACGGATCAGGGCACCGGTGAGGATGGGGGTGGCGGTGAGCAAGCCAAACTGAGTGGCGTTGAGATCGAGCATCTTCCTGATTGGAATGCCGATGACGCTGAACATCGTCCACACCATGAAGCACACTGTGAAAGCGAGCGTAGAGCTCGCCAGCACCGCAATTGCTTGTCCGTTCTTTGTCATGTCCACTCCCAATCACAGTACTGGCGGCAATTTTGTCCGGCCGTTCTGGCGGCGGTTTGCGCTAGATCAAATCCCCTCCAGAAGATATAAACAAAATATTACTTATCGGCCTACAGCGTTAGATGGGCGCTTCTAGACTGCGCGAAGTGGGCACTCCGGTCACAAAATTGCCAATCAGATCAGGGCCTTGGGCGAGCCGTCGCGCAGCCAGTGCGGCGATATGCGCGACCGCCATTTTCTGGAGAAGCCGTGGTGCAAAAATTGATCAAGATTTCGAACTGCGCGGAACCGATAGCGCCGGCTTCGCCTGACTGGCGCGCGTTCCTGAGTTTCGGTTTTAGGCCCCTCTATTTGGTTGGCGCGATGTGGGCGGCACTTGCCATTGCGGTCTGGGTGTTCGCGCCTCAATGGCTGCGCCCACCGCTTACCGGAATTGCCTGGCACGCACACGAAATGCTGTGGGGCTTTATCGGCACGATCGCGGTCGGGTTCTTGCTGACCGCCGGGGCAAACTGGACAGGACGCAATCCACTCAACGGTGCTGCGCTCGCGGCTATGTTGGTTCTGTGGCTGATCGCGCGCGTGGGATTTTTGGCAGGCGGAGACGCCGCATTCATCGCCGCTGCCGCCGAAATCAGCTTTTTCCTGATCGCCGCCGTCGCCATGGCGCGGGTGGTGGTTCTGGCACACAACACGCGCAACTATGTGGTGCCGGTGCTGCTGCTGGCATTGGCTGGCGCCGACGCTGCGTTCTTGTACGCAATTTGGCTCGGCGAGTTTGTAGACGCGATGCGTTACGTACAAGTCGGATTGCTGGTCATGTGCATGATTACCATCCTCATCGCGGGTCGGGTGATCCCGTTCTTTGCGGCTCGTGCGGTTGCCGATTTGAAACCACGGGCTGGCACCTACACCGGATACGCGCAGCTGGTTGGTACCGCTCTGGCGATCGCCGGCCTACTCAGCGCCAATATGCCGCTGCTGGTGGCTTCAATCACCGGCACCGGTTTGCTCGCGATCGTGCAACTGATCGGCTGGCGTCCATGGTCGGTGCGCCACAAACCGCTGCTTTGGATTCTTTATCTTGGCTATGCCGGTCTGGGCGTCGGTCTTACGGTAGCGGGCGGCCACGTCGCAGGGTTGGTCGCAGTGTCGGCGGTCCATGTGCACGTGATCGCCATGGCCGGCTTTTCTGTACTCATCATCGGCATGATCACACGCACCGCGCTGGGCCATCTGGGGCGGCCATTGGCGCTCGATCGCAGTATGCTGGTCAGCTATGTGTTGCTCCTGACCGCCGTCGTATTACGTCTCGCGGCGTTTGGATTGGGACCATACAGCCAGCTCGCCACTCAGGCATCGGCGCTGGCGTGGATTGGTGCGTTTGCAACCTACCTGTGGCGCTTTGCGCCTTGGTTGATACGGCCACGAGTTGACTAGAATTGCCCTGTCCGCTGGCCACCGCCTTCGGCTAACGGTAATACGCAATCAATGGAATCCAACATGCGCCTGACCAAAATGAGTGACTACGCGATGCGCCTGCTGATGTACCTGGCGCATCATCCAGAGCAACGTTGTACGATTGCCGAAATCGCCACTGCATACGGCATCTCAGAGGGCCACTTGATGAAGGTAACGCACCAGCTTGCCGCAGGTGGCTTCATCGAAACGATTCGCGGAAAGGGCGGCGGAATGCGCTTGGCGAGGCTCGCCGCGAAAATGAATCTCGGTGCGACAGTGCGCGCCCTTGAATCCGACTTCGCCATCGTCGAGTGTCTTGGCCCCGGCAATGCGTGTCGGCTGACGGGCAATTGCGCGCTAACGGCGGTGATGGTGGAAGCCCGCGACAGCTTCCTGGCCTGCCTTGACCAATACACACTCGCCGATATCGTGCCAGCCAACGACAAGTCGCGCGCGGCAACGATCAATTTTCAGCGACGCCTTAAAAAGCCTGGCACGTGAATCGTGCCCCGCACTGAAAGTAAAAGTCGCCATTCTGCGGGCGGTTTCAAAGGGTTTTGCCTGAAAGTGCCCGTCGTTGTTGGTGTTTTATTTATTTAACTTTCAGCAAGCCAATTACTTCCAGCGTGGCCAGTCGGCGTTTATCGCCGCGCAAGCGCGCGACGACCGCTTCACCCATCGCCGGAACGGCACCGGTCAGTGCCGTGATGTTCACTTGGTGTGTGACCAGCACCAGATTTTTAGCCACTTGCATTCGCGCTGGAATGCCACCGCGCACCTGTTGCGCTTGTAATGCAGCGGAGTCCGGGGTGTCGAAATGCGAATTGAGTGCCGGCCAGGTCTCCGGTCGGCGGCTGGCGCCCGAGAAGGCGAGGGCGGCCGTCTCGACGCATCGGCACCATACCGACGAAAACACGCCGCCGATCGGGATTGCCTTTTCTGCCACGGCCTTGCCCCACGCCCGCGCCTGCGCGCGACCGGCGTCGTTTAGGTTGCGTTGCGTGCGGCAATCGTCGAGCCGGTAGCCGGGCGGATCACCAATGCCGGCAACCGTTTCCGTGTGCCGCAGCAAGATGACGTGATTGCCCTGTTTGAGCGCGGACCAAATCGCTTCGCTGCTGCCAACGGACGGCGCGGAATGTGCTGACGAGACGGCGAGGCTGAGCAGCAGCGCGAAAACAAGTTTTTTCACCGCTTGATGAACATCGATAGCGCGTTGGAAATGAAGTCGCTTGAGTTTGGCAACTGACCGTCTGGCGTAATGTGGTTGATCAAGTCGGGCAATACCTTCGACAGCCCTGCGGCGATATCCTCGGTCGAAAGACCAAACTGGTTGGCAAGTTCCCCCAGCTTTCCAGAACCGAGTACTTGCGAAATCTGTTCGGCGGTTACCGGCATGTTCGCGCCGGTGCCGACCCAAGAGTCGGCGAGGTGACCCAAGCCACCCTGTTGAAATTTTGAGAGGACATCCGCGAGGCCGCTTTGGCCACCTTGGCCCTGCGCGGTGAGCATTTGCATGGCCATTTGCATCAGCGGATTGCTCCCCTGCGCACCGCCGCTGCTCATCATGCCGCCGATGATGCGATCGAGTAATCCCATGCGAGTCTCCACTGTCTACGTTGTTGAGAAACGAAATCCGAGCCGCATAATTTCGGCTTTGGCCTCTGCCATCGCCGTGGGTACCTCGACCGGGTTGCCGGACAACGAGAACTCGATTTGTTGCCCGCCCAGAATGAATTGCGGTAGCGACGATAGCCGGACGGCCGGATATCGCGCCAGCAGCGCGTTCATCATGTCGATGAGGCTCGATTCCCCAGCCTCGGCGATCAAAATCGACTCACTGGCGACGACCTCGGTGTGAAACAGGTGGCAATACTTTGTTTCCAGCACCCACTCCATCATCGGCCATGACATCTCCGGAAAGCCCGGCAGGAAATGATGATCGCCGCACGAAAACGCGGCGATCCGATTGTATGGATTGGGAATGATGGCGGCACCGATTGGAAACCGGGCCATCTTGCGTCGGTTGGGCGTCAATTCAAAGTCCGGCTTGGCGACCATTTCGGCGATGGCGTCGGGGTGCTCAGCGATTGCCACGCCGAGCGCCGCGGCGGCACACTGACGCGTATGGTCGTCCGGTGTGGCGCCAATACCACCGAACGAAAACACCACATCGGTGCTGGCAAAGGAACGCTTGAAGGTCTCGATGATGCGCGCCGGCTCGTCACCAACATAGTTTGCGTAGGCGAGTGTCAAGCCGCGTTTACCAAGATTCTTGATCACCTTCGACAAGTGTTTGTCCTCACGTTTGCCGGACAATATTTCGTCGCCGATGATGATCGCGCCAAAGGTTCGCATTGCAACCTACACGTGCTTGACTAGCGAATGCCGAGCAGTTCGATTTCGAATACCAGCGTCGCGTTGGGTGGAATCACGCCGCCCGCGCCGCGTGCGCCGTAGCCAAGCTCCGGCGGGATGATCAGCGTGCGCTTGCCGCCGACCGCCATGCCCATAACCCCTTGCTCCCATCCGCCGATCACACGGCGCTGACCGATGGTGAATTCGAACGGCTCGTTACGGTCGAGCGAGGAATCAAACTTGGTGCCTTTTGCGCCGGCAGCACCACTGACACCCGGCACAAACAGCCAGCCGGTGTAGTGCACGCGTGTGGCGCTGCCGGTAGCGGCAACAGCACCAGTGCCAAGCACGGTATCAATCTTGACGAGTTCAGTGGTTGCCGATGGGTAGACTGGTGCAGGCGCGGTAGCGGTGGTGGGAGTGGTGGTATTGGTGGGTGTTGTCATGTAGCAGCCTGTAAAGAGAGTGATAGCGGTGAATGATACGAAGATGCGGGTTTGTAATGTGGTCAGTTTTCGCGGTTGGTTTTTCATCGTCCTGTGATCCTTGTAAATTAAGCTACCTTAGCGGCCCTGCGCTGTGCCTTCACGGCGGGGATCGACCCCGCCCTGCCATCCTGCCGATGTGCGCAATACGCCGTGTAATCCGCTGGGGATGTCGCCGATCCGTGTTTCGTGCCCCAGCGCCTTTAATGCCGGCAGCAGTTTCTCGGCCGGCGTGTTGCGCTCAATGTCGGTCGGCCCGTTACGACTGCCGCCGTTGGGGAGTGAGATCGCCGCTTGCATATCCAGACCCCAGTCGAGCACGCCGATAATCGATTTGGCCACCGAATTGACGATGGTCGAGCCGAGTGCCGAGCCGACGATCATCTTCAGGTTTCCGTCTTTGTCGAAAATGATGACAGGTGCCATGGTGCTGCGCGGGCGTTTCCTCGGGAACAGCGCGTTGGCAACGGCAA
>Ga0209591_10003844_pt1 | contig 17251 bp, 11 predicted proteins | sample MAT01_FD_187207 | JGI IMG/M metagenome (GOLD analysis project Ga0209591, IMG submission 187207) | Freshwater microbial communities from Lake Fryxell liftoff mats and glacier meltwater in Antarctica - MAT-01 (SPAdes) (version 2) | ecosystem: Environmental > Aquatic > Freshwater > Ice > Liftoff... | reverse complement strand
CAAATCGCCCGCATCGAAGTCACCGGAGCCATCGCCGGAGAAACCCGCAAACGAGTCCTAGAAGCTCTCAAAACCGTTGAAGAACGCAAATTTCCCGCTTTACTGCTGCGGATAGACAGCCCCGGCGGTACTGTTGGTGATTCCCAGGAAATCTACAGCGCCTTGAAGCGTTTGGGCGAAAAAGTCAAAATTGTTGCCAGTTTTGGTAATATCTCAGCTTCTGGAGGGGTTTACATCGGGATGGGAGCGGAATATATCGTTGCTAATCCAGGTACAATTACCGGTAGTATTGGGGTGATTATCCGAGGGAATAATCTAGAACGACTATTAGAAAAAGTAGGCGTTTCTTTTCAGGTGATTAAATCGGGGCCGTATAAAGATATCTTGGCATTCGATCGCGAATTGACCGCACCAGAACAGCAAATTCTGCAAGATTTGATTGACACCAGCTATCAGCAGTTCGTAGAAACTGTTGCGACAGCCCGAAAACTGACTGTTGAGCAAGTTAAAAGTTTTGCGGATGGTCGTGTTTTTACGGGCCAGCAAGCCTTAGAGTTAGGTTTGGTCGATAGACTGGGAACTGAAGAGGATGCCCGTCGTTGGACAGCAGAACTCGCTGGACTTGACCCGGAAAAAACCGAGTCCTGCACTTTGGAAAAATCAAAACCTTTCCTAAATCGCGTCTTGGGGAGTAGTCTGGATATATCGGGGCTTTCAGCTTACAAAAGTTGGCTGGAATTCGAGGTGACGAGTAGCGGTTTGCCGCTGTGGATGTATCGCCCGTGATTGAATAAATTAGTCAGCAGTCAGCAGTCAGCAGTCATTAGTCATTAGTCAGCAGTCAGCAGTCAGCAGTCATTAGCTAACAAGTCAAGATTGCTGAGCGCAAATACCTAACAGCTAACCAATAACTAATGACCAATAACTAATGACCAATAACTAATGACCAATGACTAATAACCAACAGACTAAGCACAAAAAATGGAGGAAATTTGCGTGGAATGGCAAGTGCGGGCGATTCGTGGGGCTACTACTGCTAGCGAGAATTCGGTGGCAGCAATTCGAGAAGCGGTGAGAGAATTATTAGATGAATTAGAAGGGAAAAATGATATAAATCCAGATTTAATTATTAGTGCTACGTTTTCTGCTACTCGCGATTTAGATGCTGTGTTTCCGGCGGCGATTGCCCGCGAACGTCCTCACTGGTGCAATGTTCCTTTGTTGGACGTACAGCAAATGCACGTTGAGGGTTCTTTGCAACGCTGCATCCGGTTTTTAATTCACGTTAATTGGCCTGCACACGTTGAAATTTATCATCCTTATTTGCGGGGAGCTCAAAATTTGCGCCCCGATTGGAATTTAGCCGTCGCGGTTGCTGCGGAAAAATAATAAATTCACTTTTTTCCTTGACTTAGATCATTTATGGGCAAGTGAGTAAATCAGAAAAGCACACCCTGCAAAATTTCTTTGCAAGGTGTCCGCTCTTGAACCTATCCCGGCTGTACCCCATCTATCTCCCACTGAAAATCGGGACAGCGGCGGGTCATGGCTCAACTCCCTACCGGAGTTGGTAATCGGCGAAGTAGCCAGAGAGTGGATCTATAGCCCACATTCCGCAGGTGCGATCGCAAAATCATGTATTTTAAAATGATCAGAGATTTTGCTGTTTCACTGTGTTTTTTGATAGAGTCTAAACTCTAGTAACTAGCAACTTACGTTAATCCCAGCCTTCACTCCCAAGAAAATGCTTGAAAAATTTGTCAATGCTATTAGATATCATTTGTTAAAAGATATTGAATCTACAGACGATGCAACTCAGAAATTATTTGAGGCAATTTTGGCAGGTGAGCCAGATACAATCAAAGCAGCGATCGCTGCTGGTAGTAACACGCAACTATTAGACGAACACGGTATTATTACACCATTAGGAAAAGCAATTTTAACGATGGTGTTTGAGTCGAGCAATGCTCAAATTATTGAAAAAATATTGCAAGGAAATGTCCAGGAGACCAGCCAAATTGATCGGGATCGTCTCACAACCAGATCGGAGCGATCTCAGAATGATCGACCATCTTCAGATCTAACTAAAGAATATCAGATTGGTGACCACTCTCTAATTTTCCCCATCGATCACCCACTAGATATATATCAATCAACTTGTTATCGTTACGATCTCGCCTTGGGATATATCGCTCAAGCAGTTTTCCAAAAATATCCCGACTCTTGCGCGATCGATATTGGTGCTAATGTCGGCGACACTGCTGCATTGATTCAGAAATATCAAAGTATTCCAACTTTGTGTATTGAAGGAAACCCCAAATTCATTAAATATCTCCAACATAACGCCGCCATCGTTGGTAATATTGAGGTAGAAAAATGTTTTGTTGGTCGGGATGGGTTGATAGTCAATTTTGATAATGTCAACACTCAGAGAGGAACTGCTTCAATTGTGAATGCTATTGATGTGAACGGCTGCTCAGCCTCTCCGTTGAAAAGTTTAGATACAATCCTAAATGAGCATCAGAGGTTGCAAAATTATAAGTTACTTAAAATCGACACCGATGGCTTTGATTTTTCAATTATTATGTCATCGCTTGACATTATTAGTAAGCTCAAACCTGTTTTGTATTTTGAGTATGATATTTCGTTCGCTGTTACTGCAAAAACCGATGCCTTGAACGCCATTGCAGGGTTGGTAGATTGTGGCTATAAAAAATTTATTATCTATGATAACTATGGCAACTACTTACTGAGCCTGTCACATCAAGAATCGGAGAAGTTTATCGATCTAAATGCCTATCTTTCTTCCAATCGTTATCACAGCGGTAAAATTGCTGTTTACTATCTAGATATTTGTGCTTTTCCTGAAGAAGATGTCGATTTATTTGATCAAATTATAAAAATAGAAATTGATCGTTCGTCACCATAATTGTGAAGAGCGGTAATAATTTAGCAAAAAAGGTTAAGATATTCTTAATTGCTGAAAATTTTGCGAAAAATTGGTTCTTCCTTCTTCCTTCTGATCAAAAAAACCGGCTTCTCGAAGAAACCGGATTTTTTGTCAATCAATGGCTTTCTTGTGATGCAGCCGAATCCCTAAAAAGATGTCATATATAAAACTCCAAAAGTCCTTTTTCCCTTCCAATATTCCCAAACTTTGAGGAGAACCTTTTTCATCTAACAGTGGCTTGACAGCTTCGTAGGCTGGCTTGTAATTGTACCAAGGAATTGAAGGCCACAGATGATGAATCAGGTGATAATTCTGCCCCAAAATTAAGATATTTAGAATTGGACTAGGATATACTCTGGCATTTTTCCAGCGATCGCGCTCATGAAACGGACGGTGTGGCAAATAATCAAAAAATAACCCCAACGCCAACCCCACCACCAAAGCAGGAGAAAACCAAAAATTCAGCACATAACCTAAATGGTCGTATTGAATGGAGATATACACCACTGCTATCACAAACAAACGACTGAAAAACCATTCCCAAAGTTCGTTTTTTCGCCACAATTTGCGCTTAAAGAAGAAAATCTCGTGGTAAAAAAACCTTGCAGCAATTAACCACAGAGGCCCACCGGTAGAAACATAATGGTCTGGGTCGTTTTCTGGGTCATTAACGTGAGCATGATGCTGCATATGTACCCGTGTAAACACCGGGTAGGCAAAGCCCAACATCAGCGCACTGCCGTGTCCCAAAATAGCATTGATGGTGCGATCGCGGTGCGCTGCATTGTGAGACGCATCGTGAATCACTGTACCCGCCATGTGTAAAGCCAATACGTTCAGCGAAAAACAACACCATTGGGGCCAGTCTCCGTACCAGAAACCCACAAAGGAAATCGCGATAATCGCTAATGAACTCAAAAACAACAGCAGCGTCGGATTCAAGTCACCGGGAGGACTCAGAAACTCTTTCGGCACTGTCAGCGGCCGTCCTGCCTCCGACATCTTTGTTAACACTCCTTAATATTTCCCACTTGCGTAGTATAAGATACAACCCTCCCCATAGTAAAGTTTTGTGAAATAATACGCATTTAGCAATTCCCAGAAGGAAAAGGAACCACCAATGCCCTATCCCCATAGGTATATCTGTAGATTTGTCAAGCCCTAAATCTAAAGTTATTTTGAAGAAAAGGCGATCGAACAGAAAAGATTATCGATCGGTAATAAAGTCAGATATTCTAGAGAATGGTCAATGCCCGCTGTTTTGACGATCGAGAAATTTTTAAGAATTAAGACTAGGATCATTGCTTGTAGTGAAAGATCAAACGTTAGCCAAAATTTAAACAATAAATCCTCCAGCCACCCCATCTCAATTCATGCAACTGCAAAAAGCCCTACGCCGGACTAAAATCGTCGCCACCATTGGCCCAGCAACTTCAGATCCACAAGTGCTGCGCCAGCTCATAGAAGCCGGTGCAACAACTTTGCGACTCAACTTTTCTCACGGAACAGAAGAAGACCACCTACGCAGCATTCGCTTAATCCGGCAAACATCCTTTGAACTCAACCAGCCGGTCGCCATCCTCCAAGACCTCCAAGGCCCGAAAATTCGTTTAGGCCGCTTTGAAACAGGCTCTATTGTTGTCAAAAATGGCGACCATTTCATTTTAACCAGCCGCCCAGTTCCAGGCACCGAGCTAATTTCCTCCGTCACCTACGAACCTCTAGCAGAGGAAGTTCCAGAGGGAGCCGTGATTCTGCTTGATGACGGGAAAGTGGAAATGGTCGTCGAAAAAGTAGACCGCAATTCCCGCGAATTGTACTGTCGTGTGGTCGTCGGCGGCCCGCTTTCCAACAACAAAGGCGTAAATTTTCCGGGAGTTTACCTGTCAATCAAAGCACTGACGGATAAAGACCGCAAAGATTTAATGTTTGGTCTCGACCAAGGTGTCGATTGGGTAGCGCTGAGCTTTGTGCGGAATCCCCAGGATATGCTCGAAATTAAAGAGCTGATTGCTAGTGCCGGTAAGCAAGTACCTGTTATTGCTAAGATCGAGAAGCACGAGGCGATCGAGCAAATGGAAGCAATTCTGGCCCTGTGTAACGGCGTGATGGTTGCCCGTGGGGACTTGGGAGTGGAACTGCCGGCGGAAGACGTGCCGATTTTGCAAAAGCGCCTAATTGCCACCTCCAACCGCATGGGCATTCCGGTGATTACCGCTACCCAGATGCTCGATAGCATGGTGGGCAATCCTCGTCCTACCCGCGCCGAGATTTCCGACGTTGCCAACGCGATTCTGGACGGAACTGATGCGGTGATGCTCTCCAACGAAACCGCTGTGGGCAGTTTCCCCGTAGAAGCGGTGGCGACGATGGCGAGAATTGCGGTGCGGATGGAGAGAGAAGGAATTAGGGGCAATATTAGGAATGTAGAAGATATTGGGCGATCGATCACCAACGGAATCAGCCAAGCCGTCAGCCAAATTGCCGAACAGTTGAACGCAGCCGCCATTATGACACTGACCAAAACCGGTGCTACAGCCCGAAATGTCTCGAAGTTCCGACCAAAAACTCCGATTTTGGCAGTTACTCCTCACGTTGACGTAGCGCGGCAATTGCAACTGGTGTGGGGAGTAAAACCGCTGCTGGTACTAGATTTGCCCTCCACCGGTCAGACATTTCAATCTGCAATCAATGTCGCCCAAGAGAAAAATTTAGTCTCCGACGGGGATTTGGTGGTGATGACAGCCGGTACTCTGCAAGGGGTGGCTGGATCAACTGATTTGATTAAGGTTGAGATGGTGACAGCGGTTTTGGGTAAGGGAACCGGTGTGGGCTTGGGTTCGGTGAGCGGCATGGCCAGGGTGGCTCATACTGCTGCGGATGTGGCGAATTTCCACCCAGGAGACATTTTGGTAGTCAACCGCACCAGCGCTGATTTTGTGGAGATGATTCGGAAAGCAGCGGGTGTGGTGACGGAGGAAGAGAGTTTGACTTCTCACGCCGCGATTATTGGCTTGCGTTTGGGCGTACCGGTGATGGTGGGTGTGGAGAATGCCACTGGGGTAATTCGGGACGGAACTATGCTGACGCTTGATATGCAGCGGGGCTTGGTTTATTCCGGGGCCAGAGGCGGCGGGACTGACGGCGAACTGGATGTCTAACAGTTTCTGATCCCCCGCAGAAAGTACGGGGGATTTGACCTATTGTTGGGAAAAGTCAACAGTTAATATCAAATCCGGTAGCATCTGAACTATTCATCTCTCTATTCTCTCCCTCTGTGTCCTCTGTGTTCTCTGCGGTTAAATCATTCCGATGCAACCGGAAACAATATAACACCACTTGATTTTCTAGATCTGTTGTGCTAAGATTATAAGTTGTCTGTGCCGATGTAGCTCAGGGGTAGAGTATTCGATTCGTAATCGAACGGTCGTGGGTTCAAATCCCACCATCGGCTCTGGGTTTCGGGGCTTTTTGATCGCAGCTTGATTAAAAATTGTCATCAATCTGTAGTCAAAAAGCCTTGAAAATACTCCAAAACTCCGACAAAGGTCGGAAGCATAGACATTAATTTGTCATCGCTTCCGACCTTTGTCGTTTTTACACAAGTGCTTGTTGATAATCCAGATTTTCATGTGACAACTCCACACACTGAACGGGATACCGTTGCAGTGTGGGCTTCTTAAGAAATCAAGAAGCGTGTCAATAGTCTCAGTAATTCATCAAGCCAGAATTACTACGTTATTTCAGAATATATAGGCACTTTGGGATATAGGTTTGGCAGCCGAGTTCTAGTCCCAGACACTGCGGTTAATCATTAAATATTCCTACGGCGAGAGGGAAAGTGTGATTAGCATTAAACCTGGAGTAACATTGGCGAAGAACACCACTCGCAAGAGTTAAGTTATTTGTTAACTTACAACTTAAATCATGAAAGTTTTCGTAGTCAACAAAGATGGTCGTCCCTTGATGCCCACCACGCCCCGCAAAGCGCGAATCTTACTCGAAACAGGGAAAGCAAGAATTATTGGTCGCGACCCATTTACGATCCAATTAATCTACGGCAGTGCTGGATATGTCCAGCCGATAACTCTCGGTATTGATACTGGTTATCTCACGATTGGTTTCAGCGCTGTGAGTGTAAAAGAAGAGTTGATTGGTGGAGAATTAAGTTTGCTTCCATCTGTAAGTGAACGCTTAACTGAGCGAAGAAAATATCGGCTTGGACGCCGAAATCGACTACGACATCGCGCTTCCAGATTCGATAACCGGCGCCGTCCGGCTGGCTGGTTAGCTCCGTCAATTCAACACAAACTTGATGCTCATATCAAACTGGTTGAACGGATTAAATCTCGACTACCTATCAGCAAGGTCATCGTTGAGACGGCTAGTTTTGATATCCAGAAAATAAATAACCCTGAGATTGAGAAAGCAGGGTATCAGACTGGAGAGCAGATGGGCTATCACAACTTAACAGCATACATACGTCATCGAGATGGCTATAAATGCCAGAATCCCGAATGCAATAGTAAACCCAGTACCCCAACTCAAATCCACCATTTAGGTTACTGGAAGTCAAACCCTGACCGGAGTGATCGACCAGCAAACCTGATTACTCTATGCGTTAAATGCCATACACCAGTCAACCATAAACAAGGCAAACTTCTACATGGTTGGAAGGCTCATGTTAAAAGCTTCAAACCCGAAACTTTCATGACCACAATCTATCGGCGGTTGCTGAATGTTTTAGGTTCAGGGGAAGCCTTCGGTTTTGAAACCAAGTTCAAACGAGAGGAACAGAAATTAGAGAAGTCTCATCACAATGATGCTTTCGTGATTGCTGGCGGGACGAATCAGTTTCGCTCCGAAACACTGGTCTTAGAGCAGATTCGGTGTAACAAACGGTCGATGGAGCAATTCTACGATGCGAAATATATCGATACTCGAACAGGCGAGAAGGTGTCAGGTAGTCAGCTTTTTTCTGGTCGTCGAACTCGGAATACGAACCTGAATGGTGAGAACTTGCGAGTCTATCGTGGAGTGAAGATATCACTCATGTCAGCGTCGAATCAAACGACAACGGTATCGATTCAATCCGAATGATTATGTTTTGTTTGAAGGGGCTGTCTACCGAGTTATCGGGATGCAAAATCTCGGCACTGGGGTCAAAATCGCTGATTATCCTGGCGTTAAAAATAAAGTAGTCAATGTCAGCAAAGTCACACCTATCAAACGTTGTTCAGGTATTTGTGCAAAATGAACTTTAATCACGACCAAACAGAAGATCCGGATTTGCTCGTCTCGTCATCCATCCCCGTCCTGCCAACATCTGAAGATTGTTGGTTTGGACGGGGATGGAATCCTCGCCTCACCGCGCCTTTCATCCCACTCCAAACGGAGTACCGTTATGGGGTGGGGATTCCCGTCTGGATAGCTAAATAAATAGCTTGAATATCCTTCGGCAAATTTGATTCGAGAGTTTGATATCCTTTTTGCAGCAAAGCTTTTACCTGAGCCGGTGAGATTGCCTCGCCTTCTGCTTGTAAATAAGCTGCAATTCTGGTTTCGCTCCAGCGGAAAGTCTGAGCCATCAACACAACTAAACGTGGTAGCGGTGCTAACAATTCTAAAGCTTGTTTGACGTAACACCACAGAGGAGGTGGAGCCGATTGCAAAGAATAATGAATCGTCTCAACAGGAGGCAATTCAGCTTGATTGATGCAGATAGCGGTGACATTAATTAACCAGTTTTGCAGACTGAGATTGCCGCCATCAGACTCTTGGGTTTCGTGACGCAAATCTAGGCCTCGGAGTTCGTGATAGATGTGTAGCCAAGTGTGGGCGAAGAGGTAATCTGCTTGTACGGGCGATCGGACAGAATGTCGAATCAGGGAGTGTACAATTTGAGCATAGCGGCAAAAAATTGCAGTGAAGAATTTACCCTGATCGGGATGATTTTGAAAAAGGGTCAATAATTCCTGATCGCTGTGGTGGAAAAGCGATTTGACCACAGGATGGTTGAATTCTGAAAAATTAGGTGTTTGCACAATTGTTTGAGAAGGGTTTGGTAATAAATGCTCGTGCAGCCCAATTTTACACGATTTGTCGATCGGTGTTCCATAGTAGAGGCTGATTTTTTCCTGGCGATGTGCGATCGCTCTCAGGAGGGATGCGATCGCGCTCAGTAGCCTTAAACTTCATCTTGTCTGCCTTTCAAGATTGTTAAGATATATCCTGCACTTGCCGCTTGCCTGAAAATTTGAAAGTATTCCAGGCAAGCGACAAGTAGCTTATTGTGATATAATAGAAGAGTTTACAGATTAGTGATTCATCAATTTTTTTGTTAATTCAGCGTGTGAAACTAGCACTATTGTTTAATATTTAGTAAGTTACTTTGAGGGTAAAAGGTATGCTGATAAGTAATCCAGTGCGAGGCAAAGCGACTACCCCAGTTAGCTCGAGAACGAGATATTCTAAGTTAACCACCATATATATTACTAAGAAAATAGTCAAATTTGGAGATTCTGTATATCAATTTTGTAACGTTACTGGATTTAAGCTAACTGGCATCGATGTTGTAAATAGCTGGGTAATGGCCGGGTTATCTATGATATTTTTGATAGTTTTAATAATGTTGATTTTTACAAATATAAACTTAGCCGTTTTGTGGGCAATATCAATCTATATCCTACTAGAGTTAATTCCCAAAAAATGGCTCAAGAAATATGGACTGGAAGTATCTATGAATTCGGGTGAAAAGGCTGTCTTTACTACAAATGATATAAAGGGGGTCAAAGCAGTAATTGCAGAATTATCCAAATTCATCGAGAGTGAAAATGAAACAGAAAACTGTGTCATAGATATTAACGATCGAAATATCACATTTGCAAGATATATCGAAAATCAGGCAATAACCAGGGCAAGTTTTGGTTCTGCATCGTTATACGAACATCTCAATCCGCCAACCAAAACATACGAGACAAGTGCAAATTCTGAAGATGCGATCACCCAGACGCTCGCCTGCATTCGGGAAGCTAACCTAGCAGGGAATTTAACCGCCGAAGTTCCAGCAACATGGGCGACTATCCACCTGGTACAAGTAATAAAAAGTCAAGGATTAATCGCTAACTTCGAGTTAGTAGCCGACGCAACGAACAAACATTTGCTCCTACACCTCAATCCTAAAGGGAGCAACAGCAGCACTGACAAAATTGCTGACAGTCAATTCGACTGGCGAAACGAGGAATTTCCAAAAGATATAATTCCCTTACTGCAAGATTTGGAAAGTGAAGATCCTGCTGTTCGTGCTAAAGCTGTATTTACCTTGGGAGAATTCTACAGTGAGCGAACAAAATGAGTTCACCGAGTCAAAAACCAGGACAATTAAATTGATATGTCAGATTTTGCAAAACGATCCGTCTTCTGTCGTTCGCACTTCCGCTGCTGAAGCTTTGGCTAAAATGGGTGCTGACAACCAAGAGGCGATCGGTACTCTGTATCAAGCTGCATTGGAAGATAGCGACCCAAGTGTTCGGGCTAGTGCAGTCGCCGCCCTAGGAGAGATTTACAGAAACGGTATAATTTTTAATGTACTAAATCAAGCCATTAAAACTATGTCAGAGCGCAAAGTACAGATGAACTTTAACGCCCCCGTTACAGGTGCTGCTGGGAATGTTGAAGGTGATTTCATCAATAATCCACCTCAGAATTTAGCTGATGCAGCAGCAGAAATTCAGCAATTGCTGAATCAACTAGCTCAGACTAACCCAACTCCGACTGAAGCCGCTGAAGCAATTAAGCATGAAATCAAAGACAATCCTACTCTTAAACAGCGGTTGCGGAGTGCATTAAAAGCAGGTGGCATTGAGGCTTTGAAAGCAATCTTCAATCATCCGCTAGTCAGCGTTCCTATTGAAACTATTAAGGGTTGGATAGAAGCTGAATAATATTAAGTGATCGTACTTTTTATAAACCGTTCGCGGGAGTTATCACCCTCGAGCGGATGAAGGTTATCAACCGTGAAACCCGCTAGGAAAACCATAACCTCCGCCCCCGGGAGTCTCAATTACAAAAACATCCCCAGCCTGCATTTCCACAGTCGCCGTACTCCCCAACTCCTCAACATTTCCATCCACGCGCTCAACATAATTCCGCCCAACTTTCCCCGCTTCACCCCCATTCAAACCGCAGGGAGAAATCACCCGCCGCCCCGATAAAATCCCCGCCGTCAGATACTCCAAAAACCGCACTCGCCGCACAACTCCATTCCCCCCGCGATAACATCCATTACCGCCACTATTAGCCCGAATTGCAAAACTTTCTAACAGCACCGGAAAGCGCCATTCCAACACTTCAGGATCGGTTAAACGCGAATTAGTCATGTGAGTTTGTACCGCATCCGTACCATCAAAATTTGCACCCGAACCCGAACCGCCACAAATAGTTTCATAATATTGATAGCGCTGATTTCCAAAGGTAAAATTATTCATAGTTCCCTGAGAAGCCGCCATCACTCCCAACGCACAATACAAAGCATCGGTAATATTTTGCGAAGTTTCCACATTTCCTGCTACTACCGCCGCTGGATACTTAGGATTCAGCATACAGCCTTCGGGATTGATGATTTCGAGAGGTTTCAAACAGCCTGCATTCAGAGGGATATCGTCATCAACTAAGGTGCGGAAAACATACAAAACAGCGGCTTTACACACCGCTGCGGGAGCATTAAAATTGTTGGTTTGTTGAGGAGAAGTGCCAGTAAAATCTATTTTGGCACTGCGGGCAGATTTGTCAATAGTAATCGCTACTTTAATCTGTCCACCACTATCCATCGCATAGGTGAATTCGCCATCTTGCAAAACATCAATTACCCTGCGTACCGACTCCTCTGCATTGTCTTGTACGAAGCCCATATAAGCTTGTACTATTTCCAAGCTGTAATGTTCTACCATCTTGAGAAGTTCTTCAGCGCCGCGCTTGTTAGCGGCAATTTGTGCTTGCAAATCCGCTAGGTTTTGGGCGGGATTGCGGACAGGATATTCACCAATGTTGAGAAGTTTTAGTAATTCTGGCGATCGCAATTTGCCATCACTTACTAGCTGAAAATTATCCAGCAATACGCCTTCCTGAGTTACGCTTGTACTGTTAGGAGGCATGGAACCGGGAGTGATGCCGCCAATATCGGCATGATGTCCCCGCGAGGCTACATAAAATAGAACAACAGAATTACTATTATCAAATACTGGGGTGATAACGGTGATATCTGGCAAATGAGTGCCGCCGTTGTAGGGATTATTAGACACATAAACATCCCCCGCTTTAATCCTAGCAGCTTTTGCGATAATTAAAGCTGAAATACTTTCATTCATGGAGCCGAGATGCACGGGAATATGCGGCGCATTAGCTACTAATTGCCCGTTTTGGTCGAAGATGGCACAGGAAAAGTCGAGGCGTTCTTTTATATTAACAGAAGAACTTGTGTTTTGTAAAGTGATACCCATTTGTTCCGCGATCGCCCGAAACAAGTTATTAAATATTTCCAGCAAAACTGGGTCTGATTTAATGGCAGATAAAGGCGAATCAACGCGAATATTATCTGCGTTCATCAGTGTGCATCTGCGGTTCAAAATCAGGTCATTATTTTCGGTGATTTCTGCTTCCCATCCAGGCTCGATCGCATTTGTTCCCGTCGCTTCAACAATCAAGGCGGGGCCAGTAATGCTGTTGTGCGATCGCAAATTCTCCCTTTTGTACACAGGCGTTTCCCGCCACTCGCCAGCAACATACATTTGCACCTTTGAAATGGGTTGCACAGGCAAGATGCCCGTGCCACAATTAGAGGAAATTGTGGATATGTCCGGCACATCCATTGTTTCTACAACTTCCACCGAAACCGCTTCCACAATCAGCGCTTTTTCAGGCATAATAAAACTGTAGCGCTGTCGGTGCGCTGCTTCAAAATCCCCCTGCATTCCATCAATATTGTCAGCAAAATTAACCATCAAAACCGAATCACTTCCCTGATATTTAAGATGCAGCTTGCGAACAACTAAAACCTCTTTCTCTTCCTCTGTGCCCTCTGCGCCTCTGCGGTTTAATTCCCTCTTTCCCTCAGCCTCCAATTGTGCTAAAGTATCATGCAAATCAGCGATTAATTCTGTATTTAATTGTTGCTCGATCGCCCTTTCGCGCATTACCCGCACATCAGCCAAACCCATACCGTAGGCGGATAACACGCCCGCGTAGGGATGAATAAACACCCGTTTCATGCCCAAACAATCGGCGATCGCACAAGCGTGTTGGCCGCCCGCACCGCCGAAACAGCACAAGGTATACTCCGAAACGTCATAACCGCGCTGAAGCGAGATTTTTTTGACCGCATTAGCCATCTTTTCCACGGCGATCGCCAAAAAACCCTCAGCCACCTGTTCCGGTGTCTTCTCGCCCCCAATTTCCCCCGCTAACTGCACAAATTTTTGCTTTACTACGTCAGGGGCGATCGGCAAATTTCCCTGCAATCCAAACACTTTCGGGAAAAAATCAGGTTGAATTTTCCCCAACATCACATTGCAATCAGTCACCGTCAAAGGGCCGCCTTTCCGATAGCAAGCAGGCCCAGGATTCGCCCCCGCAGACTCTGGCCCGACGCGATAGCGCGCCCCATCAAAAAATACAATTGAACCGCCACCAGCGGCGACAGTGTGAATTGCCATTACAGGCGATCGCAATCTTACCCCAGCAATTTCCGTCTCAAATTCTCGTTCGTATTCGCCGTTAAAATGGGCAACATCTGTCGAAGTTCCGCCCATATCAAAGGTGATAATTTTGTCAAAACCTGCAATTTTACTGGTTTTAACTGCACCGACAATTCCCCCAGCCGGGCCAGATAAAATACTGTTTTTTCCTTGAAATTTGGCGGCATCTACTAAGCCGCCATTCGACTGCATAAACATTAATTTAGGGGAGGGCGGGCACGGGGGCACCGCCCCTACAGGAGATAATTGGTTGGTTATTTGTTCGACATATCGACGCAAAATCGGAGATAAATAAGCATCTACAACCGTAGTATCTCCCCGAAAAATTAGTTTCATCAGCGGGCTGACTTCGTGAGATACTGATATTTGGGTAAAGCCAATTTGCTTAGCTATTTTGGCCACTTGTTTTTCGTGTTCCGAGTAGCGGTAGCCGTGCATAAATACGATCGCACAACTGCGAATTCCATCATCGTAGGCTTGCTGTAACGACGGGATAAACTCATGATTGACAGCACTTAACTCTTTACCTGTGGCGCTGTAGCGTTCGGCAACCTCAATCACTCGATCGTACAGCATCTCCGGCAGGATAATGTGACGTGCAAAGATATTCGGGCGGTTTTGGTAGCCAATTCTCAGGGCGTCGCGGAAACCCTTAGTAATTAACAGAATTGTGCGATCGCCCTTACGTTCAAGCAAAGCATTTGTCGCCACCGTCGTCCCCATTTTAACCGCTGCAATTTGAGCCGTAGGTATCGCTGTATCGGCACCAATCCCCAGGATATCGCGAATTCCTTGAACTGCTGCATCTGTGTAGCGATCGGGATTTTCCGATAGCAGCTTGTGAATCACTAACTTACCGTCGGGGCGTTTGGCGACAATATCAGTAAAAGTACCGCCGCGATCGATCCAGAATTGCCAGCCAGTGCGATCGGGAAAATCAGCATTCATATCTTTTTTCTAACTTTTATTATTTGAATCAATAAAAAGTATTCAACAAAATTATCTGAAAGTCAATTCATAAAATTCATAACTTCAAAGTCATAAAAATTATATATATTTTTCTCTCATCTTCTTTTTTATTCCTAACGCGTTCTTAGCGCCTTCGCGGTTCGTTAAAATAAAATTGCTATAAATATCGAATAGCCTCAATCAACCCCTGACAAACACCCCGCAGAAAATCCAAATCCAAAGTCTCAATCCTATCGCTTGCTTGATGATAATGCGGATTCCGCATATTAGCCGTATCCGTCACCATAATAGCCGGATAATCATTATCCCAGAAAGGAACATGATCGCTGCGACGAGTATCCGGCACAACTAAACCTCGATTGGGCACCGGCAGCCACTCGCAAGCTTGACCAGATTTGCGGATTTTCCCACTCAAATTAATCAGATCTGGAACAGTCCGCAAATTGCCAATTAAAGCAATAAAATTGCCACAATTTGGATAAAAATATTTCAAGCCAGCAGGATAGCTTTGAGAGTTGGGATTATGGTTGCAATAACCCAACATTTCCAAAGAAATCATCAACCGAATTGACTGTTGTTGTTGCTTGTATTTAGCTGCATGATGACTGCTACCATAACAGCCGTATTCTTCCATATCGAAGGCGACTAATTGTACTGGATATTTGAGAGGTTGAAGTGCGAGATCTCTTGCGAGTTCCAACAAAACAGCCACCCCAGTAGCATTGTCATCCGCCCCTGGAGTACCCGGCACTGTATCGTAATGAGCGCCTATGACGATCGGCAAATTATCTTGCTTCTTTTCTTGCTTCCCCCCCTTAGCAAGGGGGGGACTGAGGGGGGGTAAATTTAAGATAAAATTGTGATGAATTCGGCCGCGCACTGCAAAATCGTCAATTTCTACAGTTCCCCACTGTGCTAACTGTTCGCGGATGTATTGCTGTACATAGAAATGCCCTGCTGATGCGAGGTATGGATTGCGATCGCGTACAATTTGAATCAGATGACTGTGCAAGCATTCCTTGAGATTCATTTTAAACAAACATAAGTATAGATGAAGTCCGTCAGCGAGTTGAAAATGGTGAGCCAGAGGTTGAGTCCGATCGCCTAAAACCCGATCGAACTCGACCTAAGATTATGGCTGGCTGGTATCTGCCAACATTTGGTTAACCATTTGCAAGTGCGCCTGAAGGTTGGGCAAAGTCTGGGTAGCCCAAGCTTTCAACTGGGGATCTTGTCCCTGTTGAGACTGAGCCTGAAACAGAGCAATAGCCTGATTGTGGCTGTCGATCATGACCTGTTTGTAAGCTGCGTCAAAACTTGTACCCGATAGCCGGGAAAGTCCATCGCTCAAAGCTTTGTTCTGGCTGCTCATCTCCATTGGCAATTCCATGCCCTTTTGCATTGTTAACTGCATCAGTTCTTGATTTTTCTGGGTGTGTTCATCAACCATTTCTTGCCCGTACTGTTTGACACCAGCGCTAGAACCGCGCTGCACGGCCAACCTGCCGAGCTGAACTTCTAGCATACCAGTTTGAGCTGCTTGCATGACAAAATTTCTGTCTCTGCTGGTGAGAGAATTAGGAGAATTTTCGCCTGTTGGAGTGTTGGGAGAACGGCCGGGATTGTTATTGTTGCTGGGGCTATTTGGAGTGTTGGGAGAACGGCCGGGATTGTTATTGTTGCTGGGGCTATTCGGAGTGTTAGGAGAACGACCGGGATTGTTATTGTTGCTCGGAAGATCGGCTGGAGAAGCGGGAGAATTAGGAGTGTTGGGAGAGTTTTGAGCAAGCTCAAGAACTCGATCGCCCGACTGATTGAAACCGTGAGTCTGGCGGTTTAATTCTGCCAATCCGGGCAAAGCGATGGAGGAACTAACGCCGACAATTCCGGCAACACTAACCACTTTTGCGAACAAACTTTTGCGATTGATTGAATTCATGAATTTCTAAGCCTCTAAGTTTTCAATAGTAAGATCGCCCTTGCTGCAAGGCGCGAGAATTATTCACTGATTGCGGGCCAAAGTGCGATCGTGCGCCGCTTGTTAAATAGATCACAGTCAGGAGACGGGTGAAAAAAGCGATCGCGCGCTACTACAGTTCGGACGGTGTACGGTCTTTCCGAAGCAAGTTGAGCAAACCAAACGCGCCGAAGGCACCAAGCCACCCGAAATTGTACGGGCGATCGCGCCGAGCATTCAAAACTCCCGAATTCGCCCCAGCGGGCGCTGCCGTTGTGCCAGAAGTTGTGCCAGAAGGCGTCGCTGTCGTGTCTGAAGTTGTGCTGTCGCCACTCGTCGTACCAGTTGTACCGCTTGTACCTGTAGTGCCAGTTGTACTTGTACCGCTTGTACCCGTACCCGTACCGCCAGTCGAGCCTGCACCCGTACCGCTTGTACCCGTAGTGCCAGTTGTACCAGTCGAGCCTGCACCCGTACTATTCGTACCGTTCGTACCCGTAGTGCCTGTTGTACCAGTTGTACCCGTAGTGCCTGTTGTGCCGCTTGTACCCGTAGTGCCTGTCGTACCCGCGCCGGTACCAGTTGTACCAGTCGTACCGCTTGTACCCGTACCAGTTGTACCCG
>Ga0209591_10003842_pt1 | contig 17257 bp, 14 predicted proteins | sample MAT01_FD_187207 | JGI IMG/M metagenome (GOLD analysis project Ga0209591, IMG submission 187207) | Freshwater microbial communities from Lake Fryxell liftoff mats and glacier meltwater in Antarctica - MAT-01 (SPAdes) (version 2) | ecosystem: Environmental > Aquatic > Freshwater > Ice > Liftoff... | reverse complement strand
TCGATTGCGCCAACTCGGTGTTAGCCAAACTCAGCTCAGAAGTCCGCTCTAACACGCGCTGCTCGAGGTTTTGATTGGTGCGCTTAAGCTCGAGGGAAATCGCCCGTCGTTCATTGACACCCGCTTTGAGCGACAGCACCACCAGCGCCAAAGACAACACGAACAGTTGAACGGCGCGCAGGCTCAGCTCCGAGCTTGCGGTGACAAAAGGCCCATATCCGGACGTGGTTGCGAAACAGACCAACAGCGCGGTCAGCAATAGAAACAAACAAATTGCCGCTTGGGGCACCCGAAACACGCTCCAAACCGCGAAAGGCATCACCAGAAAAGTGATCAACTGCGCGTTGAGCTCGGTGGCATAGGGGCTGAACAGGTAGCTTAAAGTGAAGCTCAATACCGCAATGCTTGCGAGTGATTCGAGCCACTGTCTGGCGGTCACCTGGCTAAGTTGCGTGCGACTCAAGCTGACCAGCGCGGGGATTAACACGATCGCGCCTGCCAAATCGGCCAGCCACCAGCTATGCAGAACGCTCACGATTCGAGAGGACTCAACCAGCCCGCTGAAGTAAACCGATGCGGTACCTATGACCGCTGAAATCAACGAGGACATCAACACGATCAGTGTGAAGCGCCACATATTGCGCGCCGTGGACAGCACCTCGCGATTGGGAAAAACGCGCTTCAAACGACCCGCGCCCCACCACGCCGCTACGCCTTCGCCGAGGGCAATACCGGTTGCAGAAAGATACGGTGCCATCCCTTGCTGCTCACCTGAATTGAGCGTGTAAAGCACGTTTGCGACAAACGCCGCTGGCACGAGGCCAATCAACGATTTGATGCCGAGCAAATACACCGAAGCAAGCGCTAAGCCTGAGGCAAACCAAACCGGGGCGAGTCGGATATCGCTGAAGGAAAACGCCAATGACACCTCAGCGGCCGCAAACCACGCAAGCGCGGCGATCACGATCAGTCCGATCTGAACTGTGATGTGCTCTCCACCTTGCGCGTGCGTTGAAGTGCTCAAGCCGACCCCCGTCATGAATGAGCTTAGGATCACGATGCTACCGCAGTTATCCTTACACCATGTACCTCGAACATTTTGCTTTGCGTGAGGCGCCGTTTTCGATTGCGCCCAATCCGCGCTTCGTGTGGTTGAGTGAGCGCCACCAGGATGCGCTCGCGCATTTGCTGGTAGGTTTGAACTCGGGCGCTGGCGGCGGATTTGTCGCACTTACCGGCGTGGTTGGCTCGGGCAAAACCACGCTGTGTAGGCTGCTGCTGAAAGATTTGCCCGCTGACGTCGAACTTGCGCTGATCCTCAACCCAGCGCTTGAGCCGCTTGAGTTGCAGCTCGAAATTTTGCGTGAGTTAAAAGTCGACGTGCCACCTACTGGCAGCAGTGGCTCGATGATGCATGTGCTCAATACACACCTGCTGGCGCGGCATGCGGCGGGCAAGCGCGTGGTGGTGCTGATTGATGAGGCACAAGCGCTGCCGCGTGCAAGCCTCGAGCAACTGCGGCTGATGACCAATCTGGAGACCGATGAACACAAGCTCATTCAGATTGTGCTGGTTGGACAACCCGAGCTGCGCGAGCTGCTCGCCGATCCGGCCTTGGCCAATCTCGATCAGCGCATCACCGCGCGTTTTCATTTAGACGCGCTGACGCTTGCTGAAACGCGTGCGTATATCAGCCATCGTTTGAGCGTCGCGGGCGCGACCCAGCCGCTTTTTAGCCAGTCGGCAATCAGCCGCATTCACCGCGCGGCTGGCGGGATTCCGCGCCTGATCAACGCCATCGCCGAGCGCGCGCTATTGGCCGCCTACGCGCGCAGCCAGCCGCGTGTTGATGCGCGCCTGGCAGGTGCCGCCGCGGATGAAGTGCGCGGGATCGAGCGCAAGTCAAGCCGTGCGCTGTTTGCTTTGGCCGCTGTCGTGCTGATCGTCGCGGGCGTGGCTTGGCTGTTGCGAGCGCAAGCGCCTGAAGCGCCCGTTAGCGAGCCCATCAATGTGCCAAATGTGGCGCCAACGGTGGCGCTGGTCGATCCCTTTGCGGACCTAAGCTCAACGGCTGCATTCGCTGAAATCGCCCGGCTGTGGGGCGAAAGCGATCCGTCGAGCTTTGCTTTTGCACAGCTGCTCGCGCTGGAGGGATCAACAGGCGCTTGCGACTCTGGGCACAGCGCCGCATTGCGCTGCATCAGTCGCAGCGGCTCGTTCGCGGTGATTCGCGCGCTCGGCCGACCGGTAGTGCTCAAGCGCCTTGATCGCTATGTGCTGCTGCTCGGTTTTGATGAAACAAGCGCGCTGATTTATGCGTCCGATGCGCCGCGACGGGTGCCGCTTGAGCAGCTACTGGCAGGCTTTGCCGGTGAGTATGTGGCGGTGTATTCAAGCCCGCGTCAGCCAAGCCGGGCATGGATCACCGCGCGCCTGAATGACTGGAGCGGGGCTCCTGGGGAATTCAGGCGCCTCGATCAGGTCAAGGCTTCCGTGGTTAAATTCCAGCGCGCGCACGGCCTGGAGGACGACGGCGTGGTCGGTGAATTAAGCGCACTGCTGCTGTCGAGCTATCACCCGATAGGGCCTAAACTCCTCGAACTGAAACCTATAGCGAGTCCGCGCACCGATGTCCCTGCTTCTGGACGCCTTAAAAAAATCTGAAGACGAACGGCGTGAGCAGGAAATCGCTTCGTTGCGAAACTTGCCGCGCAGCGCGCAAACCACACGGCCCAGCGCGCGCTCGTGGACCGTGCCTGCATTAGCACTGGTTGCGCTATGTGGCGCTGGCTTTTTCGGCTACAGCCAATTTGCGCAGCGCAGCGCCACACAGGAGCTAGCGCTTAAGACCGCCGAAACACAGCGTCTGAATGCTGCAAAAGCTCGCGATGCGGCCAGACGCCAAGCCCGCAGCGGTCAAGATGCCGCCGCATTGCGTGAAGAAATGAAGGCGCAAACCCTTAACGCTGCCCAGCGCCCGACCTCAAACGAGGCGCTGATGCAAGTCCTCGGTGCTCGAAGCAATCCAGAAATCATTCAAAATTCAGCCACTCGGGGTGCGGTCGTGCCGCTGCCCAGCCCTGCTGCAAGCGCCAGGGAAGGAACTCCGCTGCCAAGCACCTTTAGCCAGCCTAGCGCCCCTGAAAAGCTGACGCAGGGGTCAAAACAAGCAACTAGCGCGCCGGATAAGTCCGTTAAGCCAGAGGGCGCTTCAGCAGAAAAAGCTGAGATAAATGCAGCACGATCAGACCCCTCTTTGCCCGCGGCGCCCAGTCCGCCCGCCACGCCGTTGAGCGCCGATGAAGGCCGCTGGCGCGCAATGCCGCGCGCTTACAATTTGGCCTTTGGCACCCGTCAGACGTTGCCTAACACCACAATGAATATGCATGTCTATGCAAGCGATCCGGAGCAGCGCGTGGTGATGATCAACATGGAAAGCGCGCGCGAAGGGGGTCTGTTGAAAACTGGCCTGCAAGTTAAAGAAATCACCCCGCTCGGCGCGGTAGTCGAGTTTCAGGGGCAAGAATTTTTCATCGATCCTTAGGGTCGGCAAGTGTTCGTTAGATTGCCAACCAAGCCCGTGCGGTTTTTCCCATGGGCAACGCTGCTCTTGGCATTTGTCTGCGTGGGTTTGTCATTTGTTCAAGCAGACCTAGATCCGCGAGCGCGCTCGCAGATGATGCAAAACTTTGGCATGGTGCCCGCGCATTTTTCGTTGAGCCAAGGCTGGTGGCTGATGCTCGAACGCGGCGCGCCACAGCTGTTTAGCGCGCTGTTTATCCACGCCGACTGGGTGCATTTGGTAGGCAATTTGGCGTTTTTGCTGCCGTTTGGCATTTACGCCGAACGCGCTTTGGGCGCGCGGCGCTTGCTGTTTGTATTTTTGGCATGCGGCGCGCTGGCCAATTTAAGCGCGGCCATCATGGCGCGCGGTTCTCTGGCGCCGATCATTGGCTCCTCGGGCGCGGTGTCAGCGATCGCGGGCACCTACCTTGCTTTGTTCCCGCGCGACAAACTCGGCTTGATGATCCCACTGGGTTTGTACGTCCAATTTGTGCGCGTTCCGGTGATGGCTTTGTTGGGCGGATGGTTTGTGCTTCAGTTGACCTACACATTCTTCGGACCAAGCTTCGGCGCAGTGGCGTGGTGGGCTCACGTCGCGGGCTTTGTACTTGGCGCACTGTCAGCACTTGCGATGCGGCCAGGACTCAAACGCAAACCCTTGGCCTAAACACAGTCCCTCCATTTCGCACAAGTTTTACTTACCCACACGGCTGATCACTTACACCATGGCAAAAAAACCCTTACTGCACAAAGTGATCTTTCATTCCGCCGGAAAAATTTACGAGCTGTATGCCAGCCAAGTTATTTCGTCTGAAATTTGGGGCTTTGTGCGGGTCAGTGGAATTGAATTTACGCCCGGCGAAGGGCTGCTGATTGATCCCACCGAGGAGCGCCTGCGCGATGAATTTGCCGGCGTGAAATCGCTGCATCTGCCGATGCACGCTGTCGTTAGAATTGAAGAAGTTGAGGCGCGCGGCGCGCTGCGCATTCTCGATAGTGTCAGTGGGGAAAAAATTATGCCGTTCCCGCTTGGGCTTCCACAAAAGCTCAAACCGATTTGATTTTCCAACGTTTTTTAATTTTCCACCGCAGAGGGCCACACAATGCATCGATTTAAATGGTTTGTCGTTTTATTTTTAGTCTCATTCAGCGTACTTGCCCAACCGGGCGCAAAGTCTTACGCACCGGAAGATCTGCGCCAATTGAGTAATACCGACCGAGTGCGCGTTTTGAACAACGAGTATTCAGATTTATCCGGTGGTCAACGCCTGCAAGAAGATCAGCTCGAGTTTTATCTCGATCAAATTCAGCAGTCGAACTGGTCGTTTACGCAGATTCGCGACGATATGCAAAAGTCGCTTGGTGCGCGCCCAGATTTCCCGAACCAAGGGAATCCGAACCAGGGCGGATCGGGTTATCCCAGCCAAAACTATCCGGATGACGACTTCGCAATCGAGTGCACTTCGCGCGACAATCGTTACCAGGAATGCGTCACCAATCTGCGCAACCCGCGCCTGGTTCGTCAGCTATCGAGTAGTCAGTGCATCGAAGGCCAGTCATGGGGTGTGCGCGGCTCGGTGATTTGGGTCAATCGCGGTTGCCGCGCCTTGTTTGCCGATGGCGTGTCGCAAGGGGTCGTGCGCACGGTGCAATGCAGCTCGCGCAATCAACGCCAGGTTAACTGCCTAACCAATTCGCGCTGGCTAATGCGCCTGCAAAGCCAGCTGTCGTCGACCGCATGCACTGAAGGCTACAGCTGGGGCAATCAGCGCGGATTGGTTTGGGTTTCGCGCGGCTGCCGTGGCATCTTTGAAGAAGCGGTTGGCATTCTTCCGGGCGCTGGCACCGGTGCGGCGCAAATGCAGTGCGAAAGCTCAGGCGGCTTGCGCATTTGCCCATGGGACCAAACCGCTGGTCGGCCTGAAATGTTGCGCGAATACTCGCGTGGACGTTGCGTTCAAGGCCGCACCTGGGGCGTAGATCGCCGCGGTCTGTGGGTCAACAGCGGCTGTTCGGGCCTATTCGGCCTGCGCTAAAGCGGCGGCTGCTGAAAAATCAAACGCATCAGCCTTCAGGCGTTGCCTGAGTGCGGTGGTGCGTTGTTTAGCCGCTTCAGACCATGCAATAAATTCGGGCGCCTGGCGGATGCTCGCTAGGGTGGGATCTGTTGCCAGCCACAGCAAATCAACATCGGCGTTAAGGTGGGCGGCTTGCAATTGCGCCATCGCGTCACTGACGTTATTGCGCATTCCCAATGCGGCGGCGCGCAACAGCGACAGTTGGCGCTCTTTCGCACCCTGCTGTGCCGCACGATCCAGCAGCTGTTCGGCCCTCTGTAAGCGCTTGAGATACGCTTCCTGATTTTTAAGCCGACGTTCAAGCTCTGCGGCGGTGAGCGTGATCGAGATGCCATCGATGGTTGCGTACAGATCGCCTTCCAAAAGCGGTTGCAAGCGTTCAAGCGCCTGCACATTGCGCCCGGCCAAAGTCATTGCGAGCACGCTCATTTTGGCGTCAATGGCTGGATCTTTGCTGCTGGGTTCGGCTTCCGCTGAGGGCACAGTGCCGGTTCGGGCGTACTCGAGCACGCTCAGAAAGGTTTGGACATTGGCTTCGTTGGCGGCACTCATTTTCACGCGCTTCATGCCCTCGCGCGTCAATAGGGCAGCATTCTCAAATGCCCCAAGGGCGACGGCTGAAGTAACCAACAGCTGCGCATTGAGGCTATCCATAGGATTGGCGCTGAACAGCTTGACCGACAGGGGATAGGCGGCAGCCAAATTTCCTGCATCCAGGTAAATTTTGATTTGCATGCGCTCGATCAGCTCGTTGGAACCATTCACCGTAGCGGCCTCGCGCAGAATTTCGTGTGCCTGGGTATCCTCGCCCAGCTGCTTGCGATTGATCGCGCGGTTGAGGGCCGCGAGCGGGCTAAAGCGGTCCAGCGCATAGGCGCGCTCGAGCATTTCACGCTGCTCGATCAAACGCCCCTGCTGGCCTAGCAAACCGCCGAGCCAAATCAACGCGTTGAGATTCTTATCATCCAGCTTAAGGGCTTGGCGAAACATCGATTCGGCCCCGCTAAGCTGGCCGACTGAGCGCTTGAGCAGGCCAAAACTGGCGAATGCTTCTGAGAGTTGCGCATTGAGCTTGATGGCTTGATGGATAAGCGGCTCGGCGGCCTCAACAGCTTTCAACAGGGACCCCTGGTCGTAGTCAACTTGCAGCAGCAGCGTGTCGGCAAGTCCGGTGTAGGCCAGCGCGTAGCTTGGATCGGCCTTGATCGACAGCTCAAACGATTGGCGCGCGCGCTCTAAATCACGCGGGGTGCGATTTGCCCACAGTTGGCGGCCTTCGAGATAGCGCTCCGTTGCGGTAACCCGACCTGCTCCGCCCGCATCAGTACCCGCTGGTGGCCGGTAAATGCCCCACAGCGCGTAACCGAGCGCCGACACGCCAACCATCACCACCAGCAAGGGCACGAGGCGTGATCGAGATGAGCTACCCGGCAGATTGCGGGTGCGTTTGATTCCCTCGCGGGTGATGTCAAACGACCACGCCAGCGTTCCCACAATTGGAAAGCCGAGCGCCGCAATCAGCACCGTCCAGGTCATTGCCCAAGGCGGCGCGCCGAGTGGCTGATAGACAACCGACGCCAGCTGCAAAATGACCCAAGTCACCACCGCATAGCCAATCACCGCGCCGAAAACGCGGCGGCGTTTGAGTTCATCAACCAAATCGATTAGGGCGTTAGACATTAAAAACTGGGCGCTGAGTGCTTGATCAAGCGGACACGTTCAAACGGGCGCGCGACAGGCGGATCAGGGCTGAAATATCGTCGGCGCCGTGACCTTGCTCAACGAGAGCTGAAAAGTCTGTGATCGCGCGTTCAACCAGCGGCAAAGCGTGCGGGCTAAGGCTTGCGCAAATATTCAGATCTTTGAGCATCAAAGCGAGCTTAAAGCCCAGGTTAAATTGATCGTTGAGCATTGTTGGTGCGCGCTTGCCAAGAAACCAATTGCTTGCCGCGCCATTCATGATCACCTCGACCACCCGTTCGGTCGGGAGTTTCAAGCTCTCAGCAAGCGCTAAACCTTCGGCTACCGCCGCTGCGATGCCTGCAATCATCACCTGATTGATGGCTTTGGTCGCTTGGCCGGCGCCACTCGGGCCCATCCAAGTGGTGCGTGAGCCGATTGCTGCAAAGACCTCGCGCGCGCCGTCCATTGCGCCTTGCGCGCCGCCAACCATCACGCTGAGCGTGCCATTTTTTGCGCCTTCAACGCCGCCGGACACGGGCGCATCGAGAAACTCCACGCCAATCTGGCTTAAATCTGCTTGGATTTGGCGTGCGGTGTCCGGGCGCACGGTCGAGGTATCGATCCAAATCGTGCCCTCTTTCAATCCAGCAAATGCGCGCTCAACGACCGCTAGCAGGTCCTCGTCTGCTGACACACAGCTAACGATCACCTCGACCTCAGCCGCCAAAGCTGCAATATCAGCGCAAGCTTTGACCTGATGAGCTTGCGCAAACGAAATCGCTCGCGCCGTGGTGCGGTTATGCACGCAGCGCAACAATCCTTGCTTGAACAAGTTGGTCGCCATGGCTTCACCCATCGCGCCCAAGCCGATAAAACCAACGCGCGGCTTACTCATGGAGATAGGTGTAGCCGCTCAATCCAGCGTGCAAGGCCTCTCGAAAATCGCCGCGTTCAGCTTCTGATAACTGCGCTTGATTTAGCTTGCGCTCAAAACGCTCCTCGATGTCTTTGACCTCAAAGCCGACGTAATTGAGCAATTTGTCCGCCGTATCACCGCGTCGGGCGTCTTCGAGCACATAGCCTTGCGCGTTCAGACGCACGTTGACCGAATCGGTGTCGCCAAACAGATTGTGGATATCGCCCAATGTTTCCTGATACGCGCCGACTAAAAATAAACCGAGCAAATAGGCCTCGTTCGGCTTGAGAGCATGCAACGCTAGTGTGGTTTCGATGCCTTCAGAATCAACGTACAAATCGATCCGGCCGTCTGAATCGCAGGTCAAATCCTCCAGCACACCGCGCCGCGTGGGCGTTTCGTTCAAGCGCGTGATCGGCACGATCGGGAAAACCTGATCGATCGCCCACACGTCTGGTACCGACTGAAACACCGAAAAATTCGCGAAATACTTATCAGCTAGTTTCTCGTTGAGCTCATCGAGTACCTGCCGATGCGCTTTATTGTCCTCGCGCAAACCCGCCTTCACGCGCTGCACGATTGCGTAGTAGCAATCGTCGAGTTCCGCGCGGTCACTCAGCGATAGTTGACCGAGTGAAAACAGCGTTTGGCCTTCCTGCAAATAGTGCTGCGCCTCCTGATAAGCCTCCATCGGCGCGCGGCTATCGACCTCCTCAAAAAGCTCGCGCAAGTGTTTGACAGCTGGGTTGAGGCTTTTTGATTCGCGCGCAGCCGAGCCGTCTGGCGCAGGCTCAACCGCAGTGATATTGGTGATTAAAACGGCGTGGTGCGCGCACATGGCGCGGCCCGCCTCGGTGATCAAATGCGGCTGCTTGAGGCCATGCTGCTCGCACGTTTCAGCCACTGCGCCAACGATCGTTGAGGCATATTGATCGAGGCCGTAGTTCATCGAACAAAACGAGCGCGAACGGGTGCCTTCGTAGTCGACCGCGAGGCCGCCGCCGACATCCATGTAGCGTATCGGCATGCCCAGCTTGGTCAACTCGACAAAATACGAGCACGCCTCGCGCATGCCCGTTGCAATATCGCGCACGTTGGAAATTTGCGAGCCCATGTGGAAATGCACCAGCTCCAGCGCCCCGGCCATGCCATGCGCCTTCAGAGTCGTGGCCACGTTCAACACCTGGCGTGGCGAGAGGCCAAATTTGGCTTTATCGCCACCGGTGTTTTGCCATTTCCCCGCGCCGATTGACGCCAGGCGCATGCGCACGCCCAGGCGCGGCACCACCCCGAGCTTGCGCGCTTCCTCCATGATGACGCCGAGTTCGCCCGCTTTTTCGAGCACGATAAAGGTCTGCAAGCCAAGCTTGAGCCCGATCAACGCCAAGCGGATGTATTCGCGATCTTTGTAGCCATTGCAAATCACGATGCCGGACTGGCTCATCGCCAGCACGGCAATCAGCTCAGGCTTCGATCCGGCCTCCAGGCCGAGTCGCCCGGTGGTTGCAGAAATCAGCTCGCGCACCACCGAGAACTGCTGGTTTACCTTGATTGGAAACACCGCCGTATAGCCGCCGGTGAAGTTCCAATCGAGTGCGGCTTGGTCAAATGCTGAGACCAGTCGCTGCGATTTATCGAGCAGCATTTCCGGAAAGCGCACCAGCAGTGGCAAGCTTGCGCCAGCTTCTTTAGCCTTGGCGACCACCTCGCTTAAAACGACGCAGTGAGCATCGTGGCGGCGCGGAATCGCCACCATGCGTCCGCTTTCATCGATGTCGAAATAGCCCTCGCTCCAATGCCGAACCGAATAGGTTTCGCGAGAACGCGCGACGATCGCGCTAGGGGCTGGGGCGTTAGCGACTGGGATTGGCACCATCAGATACGTCCTTCAAGGCATGCAAAGCCGCGAAGTGTAGCGATTCGCCTGATCAGAAAGATGACGTTCAGTGCGCGGGGTGCAAACGTTGCGATTGTTCGTTGTGAAATGACACTTTTTCGCGCGTTTTTACGTATTAGTGAGGGAGACCGAAAAAATCTCAGTAATCGCAACAAATCGCAACTTCCAGTCAGCAGTTAGCGCATCCGACGGAACGAAAAGTACTCAACTTAAGTCCCAGCCGCTATACTGCTTCGTTCCCTTTGCCACCCGTGAGCCGCATCCGTTATGGATCAGGAACACCCGTCCGAACTTAAGTTACTGATCATCAAAGGCAAAGAGCAAGGCTTTTTGACCTACGCTGAGATCAACGAACACCTGCCTGACGATATTGTTGACCCTGAACAGGTCGAAGACATCATCGGCATGATCACCGAAATGGGTATCGAGGTCCACGAAGTGGCACCCGATACCGAAGTGGCGATGCTGCCCATCGGCGGCGGTCAATCGGAATCCACTGAATCCGAAGAAGTTGTCCAAGCGCTGACCACTCAGCCCGTCCCGACTCCGGAAGTCGAAGTAGGCCGCACCACCGACCCGGTGCGCATGTACATGCGCGAAATGGGCACGGTGGAGTTGCTCACCCGCGAAGGCGAAATTGTCATCGCCAAGCGCATTGAAGAAGGCTTGATTCAAGTCAATTCAGCGCTGGCTTCGTTTCCGTGGTCGATCGAACTGCTGATTTCTGAATACACCGCGCACCTTGCTGGGCAGAAGCGCCTTAACGAAGTGATGACGGGCTTCCTTGATTTAGCCCCGCCGGAACCACCGGCGGTGGTGGTGATTGAGGAAATCGACGAAGAAGAAGAAATCCTTCCGCTCGTCGGCGCAGTTGAAGGCAAAGAAGGCGACGTCACCGACGAAGAAGAAACGGCACTCGACACAGGCCCCGATCCGGTAGAAGTTGAGCGTCGCTTTAGCCTGCTCAAAGATTTTTACAGCCAATTTGAGAAAACCGCCAAACGCGGTGGGCCACACGGCAAACGTGCAAAGGAATTGCGCCAGGAAATGTGCGATGAAGTGCTCAAGCTCAAGCTGCCGCAGGTGATGATTGATCAATTTTTGGTGAAGCTGCGCTCAGTAGTGACGGAAGTGCGTTCGCTTGAAAAGATGATCTTGGACTTGTGCGTCAATCGCGGCCACATGCCGCGACGCGTGTTCAGCAAAGCGTTCCCCGGTCACGAAACCGACCTCGAATTCGTCGAAGAACACCTAAAGACTCGCCCCAAATACGCAGCGGACCTCAAGAAGGTCAAAGCCGACGTGCTCAGCGTGCAAGAGCGCTTGAGCCAACGCGAAGGTGAGTACCGCGTGCCGGTCGCCGAGATTAAAGACATCAACCGCGCGGTCTCTATTGGCGAAGCCAAGGCCAATCGCGCCAAGAAAGAAATGGTCGAAGCCAATCTGCGCCTGGTCATCTCAATTGCCAAGAAATACACCAACCGTGGCCTGCAATTCCTTGATTTGATTCAGGAAGGCAACATTGGTTTGATGAAAGCTGTCGATAAATTCGAATATCGCCGCGGCTACAAGTTCTCAACGTATGCCACCTGGTGGATCCGCCAAGCGATTACCCGCTCGATCGCCGATCAGGCGCGCACCATCCGAATTCCGGTGCACATGATTGAGACGATCAACAAGCTGAATCGGATTTCGCGGCAGATGTTGCAGGAAATGGGCCGCGAGCCGACGCCGGATGAGTTGGCGAAAAAGATGGAAATGCCGGAAGACAAAATCCGCAAAGTGCTCAAAATTGCCAAGGAGCCGATCTCGATGGAGACGCCGATTGGTGACGATGAAGACTCGCACCTCGGCGATTTTATCGAAGACATCAATATCGACTCACCGATCGACTCCGCGACCAATCTGGGGCTATCGGAGAGCGTGAAAATGGTGCTCTCTGGGCTCACGCCGCGCGAAGCAAAAGTATTGCGCATGCGTTTCGGCATCGACATGACCACCGACCACACGCTGGAAGAAGTGGGCAAACAGTTTGACGTGACCCGCGAGCGCATTCGCCAAATAGAGGCCAAGGCGCTGCGCAAATTGCGTCATCCGAGCCGCTCCGAGCAGCTGCGCTCGTTTTTAGATATGGATTGAAATGCCCGCTGACAGGATCAAGTGGCCGCTGTCCAGCCACTCGATCCGTAGGGCGGTTTGAAAAACCTTAAGCGAGCGAGCCGAGGGACGTGCGCAGCGCGCGCAGGAACCGCAGCGAACATTGAGTCGTTAAGGATTCCGAGCACGGAGCAACTTAGCCATCGGCTCGCGCAGTAGGTTTTTCAAACCGCCCGGTAGTCGGCCATGCGTAAATCTTGGCTAACCAACACCAGCTTCTCTTCAATCGCTTGCGCGACCAGCAGGCGATCGAAGGGATCGCTGTGATGAAACGCAAGACCGGCCACGCGCGTGAGGTGCGACCATTCAATCGGCAGCAGCTGCACCTGATTGCGCCCAATCCAATCAGAAATTGAACGCGACCAATAGGTGCCCAGGCGCAATTTGCCGATCGACACCTTGATCGCAATCTCCCAAACCGAGGCGAGACTTAAGTAAGCCTCGTTTTTCGGATCGACGATCAAGCGCCGCGATACCTCACTTAAACGCGGGTCGTCGACCATCGCGTAAATCAGAATGTGCGTGTCCAGCAGAATTCTCACGGCTTACGCGACCGAGATTTCGCGGGCTTTTTTGGCGCGACTGCATAGCCGGTCAGCGCTTCGTGGACCTCGCTGGGCAGCGCTGCATAGTCGGCAAAGGCGGCGAGAGGCTCATCAAAGTCGTCGCTCATGTAGTAGTCACCGCGAAAGCCGCCAATCACCCGCGGCCCAGCCACATCGCGAATAGGCACCAGTTTCACCAGCGGCTGTTTGCCGCGCGCGATAATCACTTCTTCGCCTGCCATCGCGCGTTCGATTAAGCGCGACAGTTGAGTCTTTGCTTCATGAATCGAAGTGTCCATGATGTCATTACGATATGGCTAAGTGGACGGCTAAGCTACCACCAATTTTCACCAGCTTCAACAGATGCTCGGTATCTCACACCGCGACCAAGCCACCGCTCGCAAACGCCAGGCTGGCATCGCGGATGCGTTTGATTTCATCGCGAACGCGGGCCGCCGCTTCGAATTCCAAGTTCTGCGCGTGCTGAAACATTTGATTTTCGAGCTTCTTAAGCTTCGCCGACAGCTGGCTGGGCGTGAGTCGCGCATAGTCAATTTTCTCCTCGACCGCCGCCGCAATACGGCTTTTCTCGCCGCGCTTTTTAGGCGTCGCATCGCGCCCGCCGATATCCAACACGTCAGTGATTCGCTTGCTAATGGTCATCGGCGTGATGCCGTTGATCTCGTTGTAGATAGTCTGCTTGTCGCGGCGGCGTTTGGTCTCATCAATCGCGCGCGCCATTGAGTCGGTGATCTTGTCACCGTACAAAATTGCCTTGCCCCGCACGTTGCGCGCGGCGCGCCCGATGGTCTGGATCAGCGATCCGCTCGAGCGCAAAAAGCCTTCTTTGTCGGCATCAAGGATTGCCACCAAACTCACCTCCGGCATGTCCAACCCTTCGCGCAATAAGTTAATGCCCACCAGCACATCAAACTTGCCCAAACGCAAATCGCGAATAATCTCAACCCGCTCGACAGTGTCGATATCGGAATGCAAATAGCGCACCTTGACGTCGTGCTCGCTTAGATAATCCGTCAGCGATTCCGCCATGCGTTTAGTCAGCGTCGTAATCAACACGCGATCGCCCCACGACACGCGCTCGGTAATTTCCGACAGCACATCGTCGACCTGCGAGCTCACCGGCCGCACTTCCACCTCCGGATCAATCAACCCGGTCGGGCGCACCAGCAGCTCGACCACTTGTCCACTCGACTTGTCTAATTCGTACTCGCGCGGCGTGGCCGAGACAAACAGCGTTTGCGGCGATTTAAGCTCCCATTCCTCAAATTTAAGCGGCCGGTTATCAAGCGCCGATGGCATTCGAAAGCCGTATTCGACGAGGTTCTCTTTGCGCGCGCGATCGCCGCGATACATGCCGCCAATTTGCGGCACCGTGACGTGCGATTCGTCGATGACCAGCAATGCGTCAGGCGGCAAATAGTCAAAAAGCGTCGGCGGTGACTCACCAGGCATGCGCCCCGTTAAATGCCGCGAATAGTTTTCAATCCCCTGGCAATAGCCCAGCTCCGCCATCATCTCGATATCAAACTGGGTGCGCTGCTGCAAACGCTGCGCCTCTAGCAGCTTGTTGTTGGCGTACAGATATTCGAGGCGATCCTTCAATTCAATTTTGATCGCATCTATGGCTTCCAATACCGTTCGCCGCGGTGTCACATAATGACTTTTCGGATACAGCGTAAATCGCGATAAATCCGCAGTTACCTCGCCAGTCAGTGGATCAAATTCGCTAATTCGCTCGATCTCGCCTTCAAACATCTCCACGCGCAGGCCGTTGCGATCATTCTCTGCCGGGAATATATCGATAACTTCTCCGCGCACCCGATACGTGCCGCGCTTTAAATCAAACTCATTGCGCGTGTACTGCAACTCGGTCAAGCGACGCAGAAACTCACGCTGATCTAACTGATGCCCGCGCGCCAAATGCAGCACCATTGAAAAATAGGCGTTCGGATCGCCCAAGCCATAAATTGCCGACACCGTCGCCACAATCAACACGTCGCGGCGCTCGAGCAGTGCTTTGGTCGCTGACAGCCGCATCTGCTCAATGTGCTCGTTGATCGAGGCGTCCTTCTCGATATAGGTATCTGACGAGGGTACGTAAGCTTCAGGCTGGTAGTAATCGTAATAGCTGACGAAATACTCCACCGCGTTGTTCGGAAAAAACTCCTTGAACTCGCCATACAGCTGCGCCGCCAAGGTTTTATTCGGCGCCATGATTAACGTAGGCCGCTGCACTGCCTGCACCAAATTGGCCACCACATAGGTTTTGCCCGAGCCGGTCACACCTAGCAAGGTCTGGTGTGCCAAACCTTGCCGAAACCCATCGATCAGCTTCGCGATCGCCTGCGGCTGATCACCGGCCGGAGAAAAGTCCGATTGCAACTCAAAAGCCATTGTCGTGCGCACTCCGGAAACCCAAGCGCGCAACATTACCCCGACATCAGTTCACTTCGCGTTAGGCCGGCTCAGTACTTCCAACGGGGGCAGGTCGGTCATGCTCCCAGTGGGCTATCCTTTAGGCGCTTCCGCCGCACCGGCACGCCCAGCGCCGTCCTTAGACAGCCCTAATCACTGGCGCGCCCATCCCGATGTTCGACCAACTGCTCACAATCGCGACGAAGGCAACTGGGATCGTGGCAAGCGCTCCGGCGCCGGTGGACTACGCACATTGGGGTGCTAACGCGCTGGTCGTCGCCTGCACTTTGCTGGTGGTAGTCGCCTGCATCCTGCTGCACTACATCGGCCTGGACTGGACTTGGCGTTACTTAGACGAGCGTCGCGACACGCGTCGCCATCGCCGCGTGCTTTACGGAATTCTCGCGGCTCTCGCCTTACACATTGCGCAGATTTGGCTGTTCGGCCTAGGCTATTGGTCGCTCGCCCACTGGCCGGAGACGGGACATATCTTAGGCGCCCAACCATTAAACTTTCTTGATGCCGTGTACCTGTCAGCCGCGTGTTTCACCACCGTCGGTTTTGGTGATTTAGCGCCGAAGGGTGCATTGCGCTTTATGGCCGGCACTGAATCCCTGACCGGCTTTCTGCTGATCACCTGGTCGGCGTCGTTCACGTTTTTGGAAATGGACCGCTTCTGGCGGCGCAAATCGTAATGTTTTCGACCCTAACCCCTACAGCTGTGTCGTCAAAAGTGACGCAAATCGCTCGCCGACCCGTTCGCTGGGTGGGCGCTTGCGCCATTGGGCGTAGGTGATGGGTTTAGACAGCGCTAGGTCGGCCTCGAACACGGCGGTTTGTTGTTGGGCGAATGCTGCGTCGACGATATTGAGAGTGGCTTCGTCCCCAGCGAGCGCGCGATGCGCTGCGCACGGTTTCGCTGTCGATGTGCTCACCGGGCACCACTATGCGCAGCTTGACTCCGCGCTTAACCGCCGCGACGAGCGCGTCGGACATTAGCTCGTCGGGGACAAAGTACGACGCCGATAAATCGATGGATTTCGACGCGGCGGTGATAGCTAGCAAATACATCAGCTGCATGCTCTCGCTACCGCCGCTGGGCGAACTGCTAAACATCTGCGCGCGCGCTGGGCCAACGGGCGTAAGCGGCGGGAAGTAGGCCGGGCCGTGCAGCACCTCACCTTTAACCTTGACCCAGTTGTCTAAAAACACCGCCTGCATTTGCGCGACCACGGGCCCATCCACTTCAAAGTGGGAGTCGCGCCAATGCTCGGGATCTTGCGCATCGCCGAGCCACGGCGGCGCAATTCCGACTCCGCCGGTAAACGCCAAGTGGCCGTCGATGACCAAAATCTTGCGATGGGTGCGGTTGTTCATGCGGCCTATGTTCCACCAATGCGGCGCATGAAATTTGACTACTTCCACGCCCGAGGCTTGCATTTCATCGACCAGCGCATCGTCCATTTTAGCGCTGCCCACCCAGTCGAGCAGCACATGCACTTTGACCCCTTCGCGGGCGCGCTTGGAAAGCACCTGAGCAAACTGCTGGCCGATTTCGCCCGACCAATAAATGTAGGACTCAAAGGTGATGGAGGTTTGCGCGCTTTCGATGCCTTTGAGCATCGCCGAGAAAATCTCATCGCCATTGCGCAGCAGTTTGATGCGGTTACCGTCGAGGAACGCAGGCCCCAGCAGCACGCCTAACTCATTGAAAAATCGTGGATCACTGAGCTCGTAATGGCGCGCAATGCGGCGCTCAATTTTCTTCTCGCCACCCGTAAAATTAAGCACGAGGAGCCCTACTGCGATGGTGATAGCCACGGCAACTGCCGCCTTCCAAACCCACTTACGCGATCGTTTTTCACTGGCCATGCGAGGATTGCAGCACATCGATCCCGGCGCGAGGTCGCCAGCATGTATTTGGCTCGAGATCAGCGATCCCGTCCGGTCGCCCTGATCGTGGCATGCTGCCGCTTAAGCT
>Ga0209591_10003841_pt1 | contig 17260 bp, 15 predicted proteins | sample MAT01_FD_187207 | JGI IMG/M metagenome (GOLD analysis project Ga0209591, IMG submission 187207) | Freshwater microbial communities from Lake Fryxell liftoff mats and glacier meltwater in Antarctica - MAT-01 (SPAdes) (version 2) | ecosystem: Environmental > Aquatic > Freshwater > Ice > Liftoff... | reverse complement strand
GCAGCAATGCGCCAGAAAGCCGCAATCTCATCGGAGGCGCCGTGGTTCCACGTAGGGGGATCCCCCGCAATAAACTGATGACACCCTCAGCAACAAATCGCCGAATCCGAACACGGATGTTCAGCAAAACGTTTTTCGCGGAAGGATGAGAGGCAAGAGCCGCTTCTCAGTAAACCTCCCGACGGGCACTTTTTTTGATGGCAGCACCGCGACCCGAACATTCCCTCAGGCCAAACGACGCACTGAATTCGGGAGGAACGAACCAGCTGAAACAGATCGTCACCCATCGCCACAGCCGGACACGCCGGATCCACGGAAGACGGATTAAACCCCTTCCGCTCCCCCTGAACTCGACCGGGAACGTGACTTTCTCCGGCAATAAGCGAAAGCTTTTCGTCATCACCTGCAGCACCTCGTTCTAGGTCCAGAAAATGAGGGCCCAGGAATCTTGGAAACCTCGATTTCCGCAGGACATATCTTCAATCCATCCATTCCATTGAACGCGCCGCTTCGACGGGTTTTCCCACTTTCGCTGACGCTCGTCTTCGTTTGGGCAACGGCGCGGATGGTTCACGCCCAAACACTCACAGTTCCAGGGCCGGACGCGTTCCGCCAGCATGCGTTAACTCGCCCAGGCGACGTGGTTCAAGGTGCCAAACTCTTCGCAGATGACCCGCGACTGGCATGCGCGAACTGCCATTCGATCGACGGCAGCGCCAGTAAAGCGGGCCCCGATCTGTCCACGGTGGGCGACAAATTTGGACGGCGCGATCTGGTGGACTCGATCTTAATGCCGTCGGCGACGATCTCGCCCGGGTATGGCACTGTGATCGTGGAGACCAAAGGCGGGCGGACCCTGCAGGGCGTGCTCAAACAGGCGAACGAAACCGGAGTCCAACTGATGGGTGGCGATGGCATCTTGGTCAGTATCGCGAAGAACGATATCGAATCCCAAGAGGGCAGCACCGCATCGCTCATGCCCGAAGGATTGGCGACCGGACTAACCCTCCAGGAGTTCGCCGATCTAACGGAGTATCTGACCACCTTGAAGCAGCCAGATTCTGCGCTGGCCAGCCATCAGGGCATGCCGCGCAACCTCCCCGTGCTGGCCAAGCCGGTGATCGTCCGTCCGTTCTTTACCGAAGAGCTGAAGGTGCCGCCCAGCCGCGTCCAGACCGGCCTGACCGCCTTCCACCAGGTTCCCGGCCTTCCCGACACCTTCCTGGTGCTGCACCAGCAGGGGCTGATCTGGCGGATGGAGAAAAACGAGACCGGCGAGACGAAAGCGGTCTTTGCGGATCTGACCTCGGAAGTTTTTAGTGAACGCGGGCCCAACGGACTGCTCGATCTTGCCTTCCATCCCAAGTGCCGCGAGAACCGGAAATATTACCTGAAATACCAGGTCTTCGAGGAGGGCAAGGTCGCCACCGTTATCGTCGAGAAGCAGCTCAACCCGAATCTCCGGGGTGATTCCGGCCGGCCAGCGCGGCGGTTAATCAAGATCGTGAGCGTGGCCGAGGATCACAGCGGCGGTTGCCTGCAATTCGGGCCCGATGGGTTTCTCTACTTCGCCATGGGCGATACCGGCCCACACAACGATCCCAACGGGCACGCGCAGAATAGGCAATTGCTACTCGGCAAGATGCTGCGGATCGACGTCGACCGCATCGAAGACGGCCGGGCCTACGCCATTCCAAAGGACAACCCATTCGTCGGCCAAGCCGGCGTGCCACCGGAGATTTGGGCGTCCGGACTCCGCAACCCGTGGCGTTTCTGCTTCGATCCCTTGAACGGCGATCTCTGGCTGGCCGACGTCGGTCAGGACCGGGTGGAGGAAGTGGACCTCATCCATCGCGGCGACAATTTAGGCTGGAGTGTCTACGAGGGCTTCGAACCTTTCTCGAATCAGTATCGCCAGGAAGGCCGGACCTTCACGCCCCCGGTGTTCGCCTACGGCCGGAAATACGGCAACTCGATCACCGGCGGCTTCGTTTATCGCGGCGACCCAGCGTCGACTTTCTACGGCGTGTATCTGTGCGGCGACTTCACCTCGAAACGCCTCTTCGGCGTGACCCAAGTGAATGGCGTGCTGAAGACCGTGCGGCAGATCGGATCCGTCCCCCAAGCGCTCGTGTCGTTCGGTCGAGACGAAGCCGGCCATCTCTATGCCGTCGGTTTCGAAGGCATGATCTACCAGCTCGATTTTAGCGAAGCTCGCTTCGATGAGATCAAGGCCGACTGAACCGCATCCTTTCCCGAACCCTGAACCCAAATATGAACACCTCTTTGCGACGACTAACGGCGGCTTCCCTTCTGGCTTCCGCCCTCCTGGGCACGACCCACGCCCAGACCCTGAAACGGGTTGAGCAGGCCGACTTCGGCACCTCCCAGGACGGCTTCCCAGTCAAGCGGATCACCCTGCGCAACGCCAAGGGCCTGAGCGCCCAGATCATCACCTACGGCGCAATCATCAAGGAACTCCACGTCCCGGATCGCGATGGCCACCTGACCAACATTGTCCTCACCACCGACACGCTGGAGAAGTTCCAACGCGGCTTCAACGGAGCGGCCGCCGTTATCGGCCGTGTCGCCAACCGCATCGGCGGCGCCCAGTTCGAGTTGGAGGGTACCACCTACAAACTGTCGGCTAATGACGGGAAGAACACGATTCACGGCGGCCGCAACGGATTCGCCCAAAGGGTCTGGACGGTCGAGGCCGCTCCTCTGAAGGACGGAGAATCCTCGGTAAAGCTAACCAATTTGAGCAAGGACGGTGAGGAAGGTTTCCCCGGCACTCTGACGACCTCGGTGGTCTATGCGTTGACCGACCAAAACGAGCTCCGGATCGACTACACAGCCGATGCCGACAAATCCACGATCGTCAACCTGACCAACCACGCTTATTGGAACTTGGCCGGGGGCGGAAGCTGTCTGGACCACGTCCTCTGGATCCCGTCCGAGCGTTACACGCCGACCGACAGTGAACTGATCCCGACGGGAGAGATTCGACCACTCAAGGGCACCCCCTTGGATTTCAACAAACCGACACGCATCGGGGACCGGATCGAACAGTTGAAGCCAAAAATCAACGGCTACGACCACAACTATGTTTTGGGCGACAGCCGAGATATGAAGCTGGCGGCTCGTCTGGTTGAACCCAAAAGCGGCCGCATCATGGAGGTGAGAACCACCCAACCCGCGATGCAACTCTACACGGGAAACCATCTAGCACACACCGCCGTCTGCCTCGAGACGCAGCAGTATCCTGACGCCATCCATCACAAGAATTTTCCGTCAATCGTGGTCAGACCAAAGGTTGCATTGAAAGAAACGACCCTGTTCACCTTCTTAGCGAAGTAGGTTCGTGGTCAACTTCGTTGACCATCGTGTGCGCCGGTTGCGCCATAGAGTCTGTCTTAGGTTTGCACGGCGCTCGGCAGCACCCACGCAAATCAACTCAAGTGGTGGGTCGATAGCGGATGTTCAATTGGGGCGTAGCGAAGGCTTTGCCAGTCCGCAGGGCGGGATCTCGAAAGGTTTCGAGCAGCCCGGCGATCAAGAGATTGCGCTCCAGTGGCCAGGGTGACTTCAGCGTCCCGATGAACTCCTCCACGACTGCGGCCAGCAGGCTGAAGTGGTGCTCCAACGGCGGAGGCGCGCGAAAGAGTTGAGCGGAGAACGTTTGCCCTGCCGCAGTTCGAACGGCGAAATTGAAATCGTCGACCACACCATCGAGCCTCAAGATGGAGGTTCGCAAACCATCGCACTGTTCCAAGAGCCACGCTTGCGGATGACGCGCCAGCTTCGGAACGAGACCCAACCCGACGAGGTCCTGAGTGCGTCCATCCAATACGGGATCGCCTTGGGGTGAATGGGAACGAGATAGGGCCGCTGCCAGCAAGGGCCACGACCAGAGTTTTCGGTCCCCCGCCCGCCAAACGTCGTCGCCTTCCAATCGGCGCACACTGCGAATACCCGCTTCACCGCCGCGTCGACGTTCCACGATCGGGAGCAATCCTTCGAGCGCGTTCAGTTCCGCCCCGGCCAGGGTCCCGGGTGACCCTGGCAGCGGCGGACTCATCTGGACCACGATGAGCGCTTCAGAGAGAGCGGTGTCTTGAGCCAAGGCCAATTCCGGTAAATGCCAGGTCACACTCAGGGCGATGCCAGAACGGAGCGCCACACGACGCGAGGCCGCCAGTTTCGCCAGCGCTCGGCCGCGCTCCAACGTGCTAGCAAGCGCACCGTGAATGAAACAGGCGGCGCCTTCGGGTGCCTGCGCCAGCGCAATTTCGGCATACCGATCATTGGCCACCGCACCAGGCCGCCGCGAGACAATGACAATCCCGTCGGCGCCGTCCACGGCCTGCTCAACCGTGGGAGCGGCCACTAGGTTGAAATCCTTCAAGCGCCCGCCGTAATCACTCTCGTGGGTCGGCGGGAGATAGACGGCGAACTCACCGACGGCGGGTCGGTGAAAGCTCCCGTTGTGCGGGTAGCCCATCAAGAAGCGGTCGAGCAATTGCTGCGACGGGGAAGGCGTGGAAAATTCCTCCAACAGGAAGGCAATTTTGCGGGTTGGTTTCATGCTCACGACCTCCAATACGTCGAGTGCCGAGGTGCCTGATACGCCACCTTAAGTTCCGGAGTTTCCAGCGGCCGGCCGCCCAGATAAAGCGATTCCACGGAGCGCAGCGTCATGCCCGAGGTCAACAGGGTTCGTTCCACCGGATACGGGGCGGCGTTTTCCAGGAGGAGACGCTCGATGTTGTTCACCAGCGGATTGAAAAAGTCGGCCAACGACGCCGTCGCCGGAGGCATCGGCAGATACATTTGGCAGGAAAAAATTTCTCCGCTCTGGGCCAACCCGGCGTAGTTGAAGTCGCTAACGACTCCGTTCAACAGGAACAACGTGGTGCGGAACCCATCCAGGTGATCGATAAAATAAGCCGTCGGGTTTTTAGCGTTCGTCTTGAGCCATTCCAGAGTGGGCAGGGCACAGGGATAATTTGGCGATCCCTTGGCGGTAAAGCTGCGCGTCAGGGCAGCGGCCAAGAGCCGACGCGTGGGCTCGCGTTGATCCAAGAGATCCCACACCTGGGCGCCCCGAACCGCTTGCAACCGACGTACGCCGGATTCGCCGCCCTCACGCCGCTCAGACATACACTGGGCCGTTTCCAGTCCGTGAATGTCATAGGAATCGACCCCGCCATAACACACGCACACGCTTTCGGTCATCGGCGTACCCCAGGGAATTTCCAACGACGGAATTCGCCACGTCACCGGCAACGAGGAACCCGCTAGAAAGGGAAAACCCAGGCGCTGGGCGGTCTCGACCATCGCGACGCATTTACCCCAGTCCGTGGACAGGTGTTTGTCATTGAACACCGGCACAGCGCGGCCGCTGGACTCAAACACCTTGGTGGTGCGCTCAAAGAAGTCGGCGCGCGGATACTGCGTCTGCCCCTTTTCGGTGCGCGGATAAACCCCGTGCTCGGCGATAATCAGCACTCCGTCCACGGCGAGTTTGGATCGCCCCAACGTGAGTGCCTCTTCAATGCTCGGGAACACTTTGACCTTGTGCCGCGCCCGCCGGTCGGCAGTCAGGTCACCCTCAGGGAATTGGTCCACGTAGAGACTACCGAGTTCGAACGGCGGCCGGTGATGCTGACCTTCCCAGCCGTACCCTTCGAGAAAGCGATCCACGAAATGCTGCGCGTGGGAATACTTACGAATCTCCGTGGCCAGAAGCGCGACTCGAGGTCGGCGTGAACGAGCCGAGCGGCCCGTCGATGCGGCCCACGCGCTCGGTTGGGCGGCAAGTATGGCCGCCCCCGCCGCGGTCTGGGTCACGGCCGACAGAAACTCCCGGCGCGTCCAAGGGTTCTGCTCCAACGTGGCGCTGTTTAAGTTCATGGCTTGGCTTCTCTCTTACTTCCCGGTGGATCCCAGAACAACCACAGAAGCAGGAAGGCCATCAGAGGCAGGCAACCAGCCAGAGCCAGGCCGAGATCGAACGAACCGCTGCGATCAATCAAGCGGCCGAAGAATTTCTGCGCCGGCGGAGCAAATGCCCACGCCGCCACACTCGCCACGCCAGTCACTTTGCCTTGGTGTTCCGTCGAAATTTCCTGAGTGAAGGCGTGGTAAATCGGAAACACCCCGAGCGCTCCGGCACCCACCAGCAACAGGACGCCCAGCAAGATCCAACCTTTCGACAACACGGGTACCAAGACTGCCAGCCCGCACAGGACCGCGCAGGCGAGGAAAACCCGACTGCGCGCGCCGTGAACCGACACTCCCCGCCGAGCGAACCACAACGTCAAGGCACCCGCGCCCAAACAACCGACATCAGTGGCCAGGTAAAAAAGAGAATTGAAATAGAGCGTGTCAGTTTCTGCGTAGCCGCGTCCTTCCTGAAGAAACTTCGGCAACCAGGCGCGCAAGGTTTGCCAACTGGTGTTGATCGCTGCCACCACCCCAAAGAGAACCAACATCCTCCGGGTAAAGATCAGCTTCCAGATTCCCGCACCCGGACGGACCGAGGACAGCGGGGTTACCGGCAGGAAGTCGGCCTTTCGGACAAGGGCGAACCACAGCGCAATCCAAAGCAACCCCGCCGCGCCCACCACCTGGAATGGCAAACGCCAACTGCCCGGGGCGTCGGTCAGCATCACGCGCATGATCAGCGGCATGAGGATGGCGCCGATCGACGTTCCACTTTGCAGGACACTGTTCCCCATCGCCCGATCAGGGGACGCCAGCAGGCGCTGCGTGGTCTTAATCGCGCAGGGCCAATGGCCGCCTTCAAACAACCCGAGCAACCCCCGACAGATCAGCAGGCCGCGATAATCTTCAACTAAGCCGGTGGCAAATCCCACCGTTGACCACAACAACAGCACCACCGGATAGAGCCACCGCACGGACACGCGATCCGCCGCGATGCCGAAGAGCAGGGAACCGAGGGCAAACGCCCAACCGAAGACGAACTCGAGGTTACCGTAGTGTTCTTGAGTGAGTTGAAATTCGCGGGTGATTCGCGTCGCGGCATTGGCCAGCGTCTGTCGATCCAGATAGTTGATCGTGGAAGCAAGCAGGAGGAGACCGCAGATCCACCACTTCCACGAAGAGGGCCGCGCCTGGGCCGTCATCCGTTCCAGCCCTTCCCATCCCACCGCAGCACCCGCTCCAGCAGGACGACCACGTCCTCAGTGAAGACCTGCAGCAGCGTCTCGCCCTTCTCCGCCGTGGCGGCGCGAGGATCTCCGATATGGCCGGGACCCGTTCGCTCCTGAGTAATCCACCCACGCGTGGCAGGTTCGAAGGCGTTGCCGAACGGAACTTCGACCAGCGACTCCAACGGGCCGACCCGGTGCGGCGCGATCCGGAGAATCATGGAGGTCTCCCATTCACACGCGTGCCCCATTTGTCGCTGAACCAGCGCCGGATTCACCTCGCCCGGTTGCCCCCCCAGACTCCAGTAGGTGGCGAAGAGCAGGAGCAAATCGTTGCGCGAACGGTGACGCTGGCGCACCTCGAATACAGTCTGCTTGCCAGGGATGTCATTCCCGCCATGGCCATTGAGAAACACCAACCGCTTGAATCCATGCTGAATGAAATTCTCAAGCAATCCGCCCAGGAGATTCAGATAGACCCGAGGCGACGCTGAGAGGGTACCTGGGAAATCGAGGTGATGATCCGAGTTACCCAGCCACATCAGCGGTGCGAACAGCACGCGATCGCCGAGCCGTTCGGCGGCCCTTCGAGCGATCTCGCCACAGAGCAAGCTGTCGGTGAACAAGGGAAGATGTCCGCCGTGCTGCTCCAGCGCGGCGATGGGGATAACAATCGGTGTCTCCTTGGACAGCGCCTGGACCGTCGGCCAGGTCAGATCGGCGAGTTGCATGAGGGTGAATGCTGGCGAAACGTTGCCAAAGGCGGCCGAGCCGTGGCAAGTGACGAAGCCGAGTCCTTCAAAAAGGTTCGGGCCCCTGAACGGCCGGTTGAATAGGGCCGTGGCGCCGCACTCAAATCTCCGGCCCGAAAATCCGGCCGGGCGTTGGCTCGGCCTTTACCGCCCAACCCAATGGATCCGCCAGTCTCCCCACTGAGCCCCCAGCCCAAATCCCTCTCCGCAGGACCCCTTCAAGTTCCCAAAAAGGCTCTCAATACGGCACCTGGTCCGCTTTGGCACGCTACTCGGCAAACGCCGCGACCGCTTCTTCCCGCAAGGCCTGCCGGGTCGGCAGCCGACGCGCCTTCAGGGGACGCGAAAGTTCTTGGTAAAAGAAATCGTCATCGAAGCCAGCCCCGGCGGCATCGGCTCGGTCTCCCGCAAAGACCAGACCGCGCAATCGCGCCCAGTAAATCGCGGAGAGGTTCATCGGACACGGTTCGCAGCTCGCGTAGAGCTCGCAGTCATCCAGACGGAACGTGCCCAATCGCTGGCACGCCTCGCGAAGGGCCACAATCTCCGCATGCGCCGTGGGGTCATTCGTAGAGGATCACCTGATTCAAGAAACCTCGGAAACCCAGGAACCTGCCTTTCCGAATTCTCCCTTGTGACAATCGCCCGGTCCTTCGCTTAACTTCTCCGACATGCGCTTCCCTTCACGATTGCGCGTCCTCTGGTTCGCCTTCGTGGGCCTGACGAGTAGCCCGGCTCGGGCGGAGATCCCGCTCCAACCCAACGATACCCTCGTCTTGCACGGCAACTCGATGATCGAACGGCTGCTCGAACACGGCGAACTCCAGGCCCTCGTTCACCTGACGAACCCTTCGAAGAAGCTGCAGTTCCGCAGCCTCGCCTGGACGGGCGACGAAGTCGGCCATCGCTTGCGCGCGGAAGGATACGCCGACCACCTCAAATCTCTGATTGTCCTCTGGCCGGCCCAAGTCGTGGTCGTCGGATATGGACTGAACGTGGCGTTCGCCGGAACGACGGGGCTGCCCGAGTTTCGCGCGTAACTCGGTGTTTTGCTCGATCAACTCGCCCGCTTGCATCCGGGTGCCCAACTGGTGTTGCTCTCCCCGACCGCAGTGGAACGTGGGAGCCCGGGACCGGGGGCTGCTCCGCGAAATCGTGAGCTTGCGCTCTACACCCAAGCCATCCGTGAAGCGGCTTCGACACGACGCGCCACGTTCATCGATTTGTTCGCAGCCAGCCAAACCGCCTACGCCCTGAGCACCGAGCGCCTCACGGAAAACGGTCTACACCTGAACGCGGCCGGAAATCGCGCGCTGGCCCGCGTTATTGCCACCGCACTCGTCGGTGAGGCGGCGCTCGCACCCATCGACGTTTCGCGCGTGCGAGAAGTCGCTCCCGCCGCGGCACAACTCGCCCACTATGTCGCGGAGGTAGTGCGTCCGAAAAACGGCATCCTCTATTACGGTCAACGCAAACGCGCCGAGGAGCGCGAGGCCGAACTGCCGCTTTACCTCCAACGCGTCGAGAAAGCCGATGCGCTCGTGCAGGAACTGGCCGGCAATCCTCAACTGAAGTTTGCGGACGCGCCCTTCATTGCGCTCGCCCCCTTGCCGGTGCCGCCGTCCGGTGGCTCGACCCATAGTATTGGCCAGGTCAAATCACCGGCTGAGATGCAGGCGGAGTTCCAAATCGGCGACGGCTTCGAAGTGAATCTCTTCGCGTCCGAGGAGCAGTTTCCCGAACTGCGCGCTCCGGTGCAAATCGCCTTCGACGCGCGCGGGCGTCTGTGGGTGGTAACAATGCCCAGCTTTCCCCACACCGTTCCGGGCCAACCGCAAGAGGATCTGATCGTGGTCCTGGAAGACACCAACCGCGACGGCCGGGCGGACTCGCTCACCGCCTTCGCCGGCGGTTTCGATGCGCTCGACGGCATCGCCTTCACTGCCGAAGGGCCACTGGTTTCCGAACAATCGCGCCACTGGCAGCTGCGTGACACCGATGGCGATGGCCACGCGGACCTGAAACGCGAAGCCTTGCGCGGACTCGACCTCACCGACTCACATCACGGCGGCATGATCGCCACCGACCCCGTGGGTGGCGTCTGGTTCTCCGATGGCGTCTTCCATCGCTCGCAGTTGGAGACGCCCTACGGAGTCGTCCGCGGCATCGACTCCACTACGTAGTGTCTGGCAGGAAACGCTGAAAGGCCCGCTGGGCGGGGGTTTGCCCCGCAGTTTTTCCTGCGAATGGAGGCGGTAATTCGGGCGCCAAACCCATTTTTGGGCTGTTTGGCGGCGGTCCAAGCGGCCGATTCGCTGCTGGAAGGCCTCGGGCGGCCACCCGATTCAGGGTGCCACGCGCCGCGCCCGCGCCAGGTCCCGTTGCCGCCGCGAACGTTTCAAGGCCAAGTCGACCCAACGGGCGGTCAACGTTTTGAAGCGCTGATATTCGGCCACCTCTTGGCGCACCGCCGCCACTTCGGCCGGCCGCACATACTCCGTGCGACTCTTCCCTTGGTAGGTGTAGCTCAATTGGGAGTACTCCCCTTCACGGGTCTTGGGCTGCCGAAACTGCTGGCTCAAGGTGCCGGGCCGCATCGGTCCCAAACTCGCCAGGGCCACTTGCACTTGGCGAATGTCAGCCTCCAACTTTGTTAATGTTTTATCTGGCATAAAGAGAGCATGACAGTGCTATTGTAATGGCGTCACGGCACCTTAATCTGAAAGTTATGCGCCAACGTTTCACTCTCCAGCCCGAACTGCACGTCGTCCCCCATCGAGCGCGTGGTGCTCCCCCGCACCAGCCGCGATGAGCTCCCGCCCATTCTGGCCGGCCTGCAGTGGCTCTGGACGACTCCGGCGCTGAAGGCCGAAGTCTTCGCGCTGCTTGAAGCCAAAGTGCTCCAGGGAAAAAAGGCCACGGGGCGCACGGGCATGGACCTGTGGCACCTCCTGGTCTTTGGCGTGGTCCGGCTGGGCCGGGGCACCGATTGGGACCGCCTGGAGTACCTGGCCAATTACGATCAACTCCTGCGCCAGATCCTCGGCGTGGCCAGTTCTCCCTGGGGTGCCGGTGCCCGGATCTTCCATCATCAGACCCTCCGCGACAACGTCGCCTTGCTCGACGAAGGGGTGCTCCAAGAGATCAATGCCCGGATGGCCGCCGCCAGCCGGCAGGTGTTCGCGCCCCAGCCGGGTGGGCCGCTGCCGCCCTGGAAACTCAAGACCGACAGTTACGTGCTGGAGACCGACGTCCATTTCCCTACCGATCTCAACCTGCTCTTCGATTGCGGGCGCAAATCGTTGGATTTGATCGAGAAGTTTCAAGCGTGCTACGACTACAACCTGGACGGCTGGCGCAAGTTGCAAGGCTGGCGCCGCCGCTTCAAGTCCGCCGAGCGCGTCGCCAGCCAGACCCAATCCCGGGGGGGCCGGATAAAGAGAAACGCCTGCGGGCCGCCGTGACCGAGTATCTGGCGGTGGCCCGACCCTTGTCCCAGAAAATTGCGGCCAGTCTGTTGAGCCTGTGCACACAGCCGACCGAGCTCTCCCACTGGGACCAATTGGCGTATTTCCAACTCGGCTTGGACCGCCAGATCGACCTGGTGGAACGGCGCTTGTTGCAGGGCCAGAAGATTCCCGCGGCCGAAAAGATCCATTCCTATTTCGAGCCGCACACCGAGTGGATCAACAAGGGCAAGCGCCATCCGAGCGTGGAACTGGGGCCCCGAGTGTTGGCCACGTTTGACCAGCATCAGATCATTCAAGATTACCAGACACCGGCCAGCGTGGATGTGGCCCAGAGCGTCCCGGTGGCCGACCGGTTGTTAGCCCGTTATGGCGCCGGGGCGGTGGCGAGCATGAGCTTTGATACGGGGTTCACTTGCGCGGGCGACCGGGAACTCCTGCAACTGTATATCCCGGTGGTCGTCAGGCCCAAACGGGGTAAGAAAAATGCGCTGGAGACAGCCGCCGAAGGGACCAAGAAGTTTGTCGCGTTGCGGCAGGCCCATAGCGCGGTGGAGAGCGGGATCAACGCGCTCGAACATCACGGGTTGAACCGGTGCCTGGACTTAGGACTGAAGGGGACTTCCAAATACCCGCATTCTAAAATTAATACTATTAATTTCATTGAGGTTTTCTCTCATAGATTTTGAAAAACTTGGGTTTTTGGAAATCCCCTGAAGGGATTCCAGCGTTACGTGGGCTACGGCGTGCTGGCTTATAATTTGCATGTGATCGGCCGCGAGCTCCAAAGGCGGCAACGCGGCACGACGGCCGAACACGTGCGGGTGGAATAGCCCCCGCACTCCCCGCTGGAGGTCAAAAACCGGAGGACTGTCGGCACGTTTGGCCTCGAACGGGGCGAAATGAGCCGTTTCGCAGCGAGCGCACCGAAAGGGTGTGAAAATCACCCTCCGGCCGCCGCCCGTCCCCATTGCGCCACTCGCCCAATTCTAAAAAACAGGAGTTTCCGGCCAGACACTAGATAAAGTAATTCAGGTTAATTTTTTAAGCCCTGGGCGTTTTTCAGGTGGAACATAGTCTCCATGCCAGTAAAGAGACCACATCTACTCTGAGGCTACCGACTCCGCATGGCCGTCCTAGAACATCAGATTGTTGGCTCCTGGTAGAGGATCGCTTGGCTTTTGGAATGTGGACAGTCTCCGCGGTCGGCGACCGTGGCGCGGAACGTACCAATATCCGGCTATAAAACATTGAAGGCCAGTTGAATAGGAAATATTATGCGTCGCAGCGGAGCTGCCAGCCTCGTCGGGCTTCGCCTGCGACCGGGGCATCGGGCGGGCTATTTTTGCGCACCGAGCAACTCCTGCTGGAGGACGGGATTCCGCTGGATACGGGCACTTCCCCGACCGGGCACGTCGGGCTCAACGCCGTCAACAGCCGGCTGACCACGACCCATTTGTAGTACCGCTGCCAGGCAGTTCCCCGTGCACCGAAAATCAAAGGCAACCCCCTACGGACGTCCCGCCTTCTCCCCAGGCTTCGTTGTGGAAACGGAAGGGGCGGCCTTCGTCCGGCGCGTCGCCCTCTTTGGCTCCCTTTTGGTCGAAGCGGCGGTGGCCGCTTGCCGCGGCGCGGGCAAGGTTCGCGCGGGGGCGGGCGCCAGTTCGATGCCGAAGACGGCGGCGAGGTCGGAGTCGTTGATCTGCGGAGCCGAGATTGCGGACGCCGACTGCCGGAGTGCGTCCGATGCCGAGGCCTGGCTGATCAATTCAGCGGGATCCACTCCGCGTAGGAGGAAAAGCAGTTCCGGCTTTTCATCCAACCGGGCCCCCACGCCATAAAGCGTTGCCGCGAGATGCTTGCAGAGACCCGCCGAATCGGGACACGTGCAGGACATCTTGATTTCAGCCGGCTTCGGGAAAAGTCCGCCGTCCTTCTGAGTCACGGTTTGCATCACCCCTGAGGAGAGCCGGCCCTGAAGCATTTCGATGAGCGAATCGATCTTGCCGGTGCAATCCTTCTGCACCTGCGTCCAGACCGAAGGGGGCAACGGTCGGATCTGTACATCTATCTTGTAGAGATCGGACCCGCTGACCAAAGCGGTGACCTGGCCTTCACTGATCTGAAGGTCTACCACGGATCCGTTTCGGACATAGGTGCGGCCGCGCGGTAGGCGGTTGGCATAGTCGCTGTAAGCCTCCAGGTTGGTGCACCAAGCCTTTCCCCAAAAGGTTGTGGCAATCGTGCGTCCGACGAGGTTCACCGGGGCGACGACATGTCCCGACTTTGCCATCCGCGCGGTTTGCCGCGCGGCCTTGGCCCGTCGTTGGGCCACGGAAACGTAGGGCTTGAATCGGTATCCCCAGCTCATGGTTGAATTAAACCTATTTGTCTTAAGCCTGTATTTTTCCAGTCTCGGCCGATAGTCTGTTCAATCTTCGGCGATCGCTTTAATATCCAGTGCGACAAACTGGAGCAACTCGGAGTTGTTCATTTCCGTGAGAAGGCGTTCACCGCCTTCACCCAGCACGTCCTCAGCCAGCGCCTTCTTGTTCGTAATCAGCTCGTGGATGCGTTCCTCCAATGTTCCTCGACAGATGAACTTGTGGACCATGACATTCCGTTTCTGTCCGATGCGAAAAGCCCGGTCCGTGGCCTGATTCTCAACGGCGGGATTCCACCAGCGGTCGAAGTGAATCACGTGGGATGCGGCGGTGAGATTAAGCCCGGTGCCTCCGGCCTTGAGGGACAGCACGAAGAACGGTGCGCCGCCCTCCTGCTGAAACGCTTGCACCCGCTCCCGCCGCTGGGAGATGGCCGTACCGCCGTGCAGGACGAGTCCGGGACGTCCAAAAACTCCGGCGAGATGCCGGGCCAGGGGTTCGGAGATCTCCCGGTATTGCGAGAAGACGAGCACTTTCTCCTGGCGGGCCGCGATTTCCTCGCAGAGTTCGCGCAGGCGCTGGAATTTGCCGCTGTCGGCGTCCGAATACGCGCCATCCGCAAGCCACTGGGACGGGTGGTTGCAGATTTGCTTGAAGCGGGTGAGGAACGCCAGGATGACGCCCCGGCGCTGGATGCCCTTCGCCGATGAGGATTCCAAGTGCTCCGCTAGTTCCCGCACCGCCTGTTCATAGAGGACGGCCTGGCGCCGAGTGAGGGTGCAAAAGGCGTCGAGTTCCGTCTTCTCCGGCAAGTCAGTGATAATTCGCCGGTCCGTCTTCAGGCGGCGGAGAATGTACGGACGCACGAGGCGGCGCAGCGGGGCGAACTGTCCGGAAACGACCTGGGTACGGTTCTTCACGAACGAACCGAAATCTGTGGAATTGCCCAGCAGGCCCGGACAGAGGAAGTCGAACAAGGACCAGAGGTCGGCGAGGCGGTTCTCAATCGGTGTTCCGCTGAGGGCGATGCGGCTTCGAGACTTGAGTTCCTTAACCGCCCGGGTCTGTCGCGCGCCCGGATTCTTAATCGCTTGCGCTTCATCGAGGATTACCAGATTCCATTCCGTCGGCTTCAACCACGCCGTGCGCATCAGGAGCGAATAGCTGGTGATCACCAGGTCACGGTCGGCGATGAAGCGATCCGGGTGCCGGGACGCCTCGGCGAGCTGGTCGGCTGGGGTCTCCGAAGGATGAAGAAAAAATGCCTTAAGGGACGGCGCGAACCTGCGGAGCTCGGCCTTCCAGTTGGCGATGAGTGATGCGGGTACAATCAGAAGACTGGGACGTGATCCTGTTAGGGCGAGCGGGCGGCGTTTCAGCACGAGGAGCAGGGCGATGACTTGGATCGTCTTCCCTAGCCCCATGTCGTCGGCGAGGCAGGCCCCGAGTTGGAGCCGGGTCATAAACCACAGCCAGTGCAGTCCTTGCCGCTGATACGGCCTCAGTTCAGCGTGCAGTTCCGCACCGGGATCGGATTCGAAGGTGATCCGGGGATCCTGCATTTCCGTGAGGGTACGGCGGAGCCCCTCGCCGGCGACCACGCTCGACCAATCAGCCGGCATTTCGCCACCTACGGATTCACCTTTCGCCTTTGCGTCAAATCCAGAAAGCAGACGCAGTCCTTGCAGGAACGTCATGCCCTCTGGTCCAGTTCCTGCCTCCACCTTCTTCCAGTGCGCCAGCACCTCCTGGAGTTGGCGAGTGTCGACCTCCACCCATCGTCCTTTGAGCAGGACCAGCCCGTTGGCTGAATTGAGCAGACTTGTCCACTCGGCTTCGGTGAGCGGTTCTCCGTCCAGGGTCTTTTCTAGGTTAAAGTCCAGCAGGCTGTCCCGGCCCAGGAGCATCGCCGAATTCTCCCCGATGCGGACGCGGATCTGGGGGCGGGGCGGGTTCCCGGCCTTCCACCAGTCGGGGATCCGGACGATGATACCGCTTTGTTCGAGTTGGGGAATCTCCTTGAGGAAGCGGTAGGCCTGGGCCGGAGTCCACGCCTGCGGATGGAACAGCGCCCGGGATTCGAGCAATTCACGGGCGACCGAACTCGTTTCCGCCGCCCGTTGCACCGGCGACAGGAGCGCGATCAACGCCGCGCGGTTTTTTGACCCGGCGTATTCCTCTAGGGCGCGTCCCAGCGGGGTGTGCTGCACCCGGCCTTCCGCGGAGAGCCGTTGGGCATAGGTCGCCAGGAAGGCGAAAGGTTGCTCCGGATTTCGCTTGTTCTCGGCGAGATGGAAAGTGACCCGCCCGACGGTATTCCAGATCGGATTCAAGGCGTGCAGGTACGCCTTCAACCCGCCGTCCGTGCGCTGGATCGCGTCGCACACCTGCGAATCGAGGGACCGCCAGAGCGCGGTCAGGACTCCTGGATCCAGGTACTCCAGACCACGCATGGGCGGGGCGCCTTCGACCAAGGCGGTCAGCGAAGGAACATCCGGCGGCGGGACGCCGGGATCTTTGTTGGACGGGATGCCCGGGTGATGGCACAGGGCGGCAAAGTAGCGCCGGGCGAACTCCCGCCAGAAGGAGAAGGCCGGAGTCAGCGATTCCTGGAGCGCAGCCGAGGCGAGGAACTCCAGTCCGTGCGACCCTGAAAGGTCGAACACCGTCTGCAGGCGTTGGACTGCGGAGAGACTCAGCGGGGAACCCGTTTCCTCGGATCGCTCCACGAGCAGGTGACCTCCCGGCGTGAGGACCGGTTCTAGCGACACGTTTGGGCGGGGGGTTGGTCGGGTCCGGGAGACGACATTCTGGATGACGAGATTCGTGGATTTCCGGGTCGCAGCAGTGAGCTTAACGCGGCCCGCACGAACTCAGAGTTCCGCATTCCCCCCGGAACCGGCAAGGGGCAACTCTCGCTCGTAGTGCCGCCTTCAGGTGGCTCCCCCTGCGCTGCGGTCGACGCCTTCGCCAGCCGGTCATAAGTGCCAGGTCATCTATCTGCGTTTCCGAACGACCGGCACACGCCTCCCGGGTTCGGCAATTTCTCCGGGCTCGCAGCGAAAAGCGGCCGATTCCCGGCCAACTGTCGAGTCTTCCGAGCAGGTGGGCACCAGCTGCGCCTTCGATTCACCCTGGAAACCGCGGTTGAAACTCACCACCGAGGCACAGAGACACAGAGCACCAACGAAACACGAACGAGAAGGCCCCGAAAGAAAGACTCACTCCCCGAGGATGCCTTCGGAGAATCAACCTCAGGCCCCTTCCCCTGGTCTTTCCCTCTCTGTGCCTCTGTGTGAGGTTGCTTCGAATTGATGGACGGAGAATGGGAAGAGTGAAGCATCATGAAATCCAGCAAAGAGAAACCTGCAACCAAGCGCCGTAAATTCGATGAAACCTTCAAACGTGAAGCGGTCAATAACTGGATCACCAGCGGCAAGGCAGCCGAAGTGATCGCCCAGGAGTTGGGCCTGCGAGCCAAT
>Ga0209591_10003835_pt1 | contig 17280 bp, 16 predicted proteins | sample MAT01_FD_187207 | JGI IMG/M metagenome (GOLD analysis project Ga0209591, IMG submission 187207) | Freshwater microbial communities from Lake Fryxell liftoff mats and glacier meltwater in Antarctica - MAT-01 (SPAdes) (version 2) | ecosystem: Environmental > Aquatic > Freshwater > Ice > Liftoff... | reverse complement strand
TGGCCCACAGGTTCGGCGCCGAGAAGCCATTGCGCCCAGGGAACTCGGCTTGCAGGTCTCGCGCCAGCGTTTCCACGACGCCTTTGCCCCAGCCCTGCTCAGCCTGGCGGCGGCTGATGTTCTCGCCCAGCCACCAGTGCAGCGCCAGCAGCTCACGGTTTGCAGCGCGCAGGGCCTGGTATTGCCGCTGGCGGATCTGCTGTTTGATCTCGATGAGGAAGTCGCCATACCCAGCGGGCTGAGTGATGGCGCCTTCGCCGCCGACCAAAAGTGCGGACGGCGTGCGCACGTTCTTCTTGTCAGAACTCATACCCCAACCCCCTGAGCTTGGCGCGAATCACTGCGTCCAGCTCCGCCCCCTTGGCCATCTGCTCGCCCAGCTTTTCGGTCAGCGCCTGCATCTTGGTGGCGAAGTCGGCGTCGTTGTCTTCCACCGCTTCGGCGCCCACGTAGCGGCCCGGCGTCAGCACGTGGCCGTGCTCAGCAATCTCGGCCAGCGGCACGCTGCGGCAGTAGCCCGCCACGTCGGCATATTCACCAGAACCGGGGTCAGTGACTTCACCGCGCCAGGCGGCCACGGTGCCGGCGATGCGGCCGATCACCTCGTCCGTCAGCTCGCACTGCACGCGGCTGATCATCACCGCGAGTTTGCGCGCATCGATGAACAACACCTCGCCGCGCCGCACGCGCTTGCCCTTGGCCAGAAACCACAGGCAGGCCGGAATCTGGGTGTTGAAGAACAGCTGCCCGGGCAGCGCGATCATGACTTCCACCACGTCGGCGTCCACCATCGCCGCGCGAATCTGGCCTTCGTTGTTCTGGCTGCTGCTCATCGAGCCATTCGCCAGCACGATGCCGGCGCGGCCGGCGGGCTTCAGGTGGTGCAGCATGTGCTGCAGCCAGGCGTAGTTGGCGTTGCCCTGCGGCGGGTCGCCGTAGTGCCAGCGCGCGTCGCCGGTCAGGCTGGCGTGCCACCAGTCGCTGATGTTGAACGGCGGGTTGGCCAGGATGAAATCGGCCCGCAGGTCGGGGAACTGGTTGCGCGTGAAGGTGTCGGCGGGTTCGCGGCCCAGGTTGAAGTCGATGCCGCGAATGGCCAGGTTCATCGCCGCCAGCCGCCACGTGGTGGGGTTGGCTTCCTGGCCGAAGATGGCCACGTCGCCGATCTTGCCGCCGTGGGCTTCGATGAATTCTTCGCTCTGCACGAACATGCCGCCGCTGCCGCAGCAGGGGTCGTAGACCTTGCCGTGGTGCGGCGCCAGCACCGCCACCAGCGTCTTGACGATGCTGCGCGGCGTGTAGAACTGGCCGCCGCGCTTGCCTTCGGCGCTGGCGAACATGCCCAGGAAGTATTCGTACACCTGGCCCAGCACGTCGCGCGCTTCACGTGCCGTGACGCCGAAGCCGATGGTGGACACGAGGTCCACCAGTTCACCGAGCTTGCCGTCTGGCAATTGCGCTCGCGCGAATCGCTTGTCCAGAATGCCCTTGAGCTTGGGGTTTTCGGCCTCGATGACAGCCAGCGCTTCGTCGATGCGCTTGCCGATGTCGGGCTGCTTGGCGGCGGCGCGCAGCGCCTCCCAGCGCGCAGCCTCGGGCACCCAGAAGACGTTGGCCTCGCGGTAGTAGTCGCGGTCTTCCAGTTCGGCGGCCACCAGCGCGATTGCATGGGCGCAGGCAAGGAAAGGCCAGTCGCGTCATCATCCGCGGCCGGGTGGTTCCCCGGCCGCCGCTCTTGAAAGACGCATGTCAGCCGTGAACACAGCCAGCAATCGCTTCGATCAGTCCTTCATGTTTCACATGATTCGGGACTTTTTCTTGTTGCTGCTGGTGGTGGCGGCCGTCGAGGTGACCATCCGCTACGCGTCGCTGCGCTGGGACTTCGCCCACGCCGAGCCGAAGCGCGTGGAACTGGCCGCGCAGCAGCTGGCCAACGACGTGAGGGCGATCATGCTGAATTCCGGCGGGCCGCTGGCAGCGCAGACGGTCTACCCCATCCTCGACCGCAACTACACCGACCTCGGCCTGGCCATTGCCGTGCTGCCCAGCGCGGTGACGGTGGCCTCGATGAAAGAAACGCTCAACATGGACGTGCAGGGCCTGATGCCGTCGCGCTGGGACGACGGCCTTCACCAACAGTCCAGTGTGGCGCTGACGGCCGAGCAGTTCTGCCTGGGCTGCCATGTCAAGGCCCAGGTCGGCGACGTGCTGGGCACCGTGATCGTGCGCAGCTACCTGGAACGCAAGGAAACGCTGTGGTGGCAGGAGGTGCGGTTGACGGCCGGCGCGCTGAGCCTGAAGATTCTGGTGCACACCATCGTGCTCTTGCTGCTGCTGAAGGTGCGCATGGAGCCGCTGCTGGCGTTGCGCAGCACAGTGTCAGGCCTGGCCAAGGGGGTGATGGACCTGTCGCCGCGCGCCGGCGTGAAGACGGCCGACGAGTTCGGTGAACTGGCGCAGGACTTGAACCATTTTCTCGACCGCATCACGCTGGTGGTGGGCGATCTGGACAAGATTCTCAGCGAAGTGATCGATGTCGGCGCGCGGCTGAGCGCGTTGAACCGCCACCTGGAACGCCAGCTAGACGGCATGCGCGACAGTTCGCTGCGCACGCTGGGTGATGGCGCGCGCGTGGGGCTGGAACAGCAGTTGCTGGCGGCGCGTGAAGGCGGCGCCTTCGGTGCGCACTTGCAGTCGCTGGTGCAGACCCTGGACGCACTGGCCGCCACGGGCCAGGTGCCAGCGGCAGCGGGCCCGGCGCTGCGCGAACCCCTCGCGCGGGTGCAGGACAGCTTCACGCGCGTGAACGCGGCGCTGCAGACCCATGCGCCGCCAGTGGAAGTGGCCGAGGCGCAGTCGGACGAGTACCGCGCTTTCGCTCAGAGCCTGCGCGACATGGCCCTGCTCGAATCGACGATGCAAAGGGTGGCCGCGGCTGGACAGCGCGTGCTGGCGCGGCTGACCATCGGGAGACCGTCAACTCTTGTCTGATGGCGCCAGGTGGATGTGCCACACCGCCACGAACATGGCGGCGATGACCGGCCCGAGCACGAAGCCGTTGATGCCCATCACGGCCATGCCGCCCAGCGTGCTCAGCAACACCAGCCAGTCGGGAAGGCGCGTGTCGCGGCCCACGAGTCTCGGGCGCAGCAAGTTGTCGGCCAGGCCAATGACCAGCACACCCCAGGCGATCAGCGCCCAGCCCTGCCAAACCGCCCCACTGATGAGGAGGTAGAGCGCCACCGGCGCCCACACCAGCGCCGCACCCACTGCGGGCAACAGTGACAGGAAGGCCATAAGCACCGTCCACAGCAGCACCGCACCGATCCCCAGCGCCCAAAAGGCCAGCCCGCCGAGCGCACCCTGGATGAGTGCGACGACGAAGTTGCCGCGTACCGTGGCGCGAATGACGGTGGTGAACTTTTCCACCAGTTGCTGCGTGTGCTGGGGTGCCAACGGCACGGCGTGGCGCAGCAGGCGCACCACACCCTCGCCGTCGCGCAGCAGGAAAAACGCGAGGTAGGGCGCGATGAAGGCGCTGAGCATGAAGTCGAGCGTGAGCTGCCCGATGCCCAGCGCCTGCGCGCCGAGCAGGCGGCTGCCATCCAGCAGCAGCGCGTTGAGCCAGCGCTGCATCGCGCTGAAGTTGACGAGGCCGAAGCGGTCGAGCAGATCGCGCACCCAGTTCGGCAGCGCTGAAAAGATCTCGCGGAAGTACTGCGTCGGCTTGAGTTCGTTGTTCTGCACCCGTTCATAGAGCGTGGTGGCCTCGTTGGCCAGCCCGGCCAGCAGCAGCAGCAGCGGCAACACCACCAGCACGCCCACAAGCACCAGCGTCAGGCCAGCGGCCACCGAGCGGCGGTGCCGCACGCGTGGCAGCAGCCAACGGTTCCAGGGCGCGAACAGCAGCGCCACGATGGTGCCCCACAGGATGGCGCCGACAAAGGGCAGCAGCACCCACAACAACGCCAGCGTCACTGCCAGCATCAGCCAGCGCAATGTGGGGTCGAACGCGGCGTTGCGGGGCGCCTCTGGCGGGAGGTCCGGCGGCGGGTCGGGCAGGCTCATTGGCGTTCTCGCAGCACTGCTTGCCGGGCTTGGCGGGTTGGCGGAGGAATGTCGGGGGAATGACGAGTCAGTGACGCATCGTAGCCGGCGCCTTCAGTCGGCCTGCTTTCTGTCGGCCTGCTTTTTGTCGACCTGAGTTCGCAGGCATGCCGGGGCCGGATCGAATGACCGCGAACTGGCGCAGAGCAACTCCGGTAGAGCAGGAAGCGATGCCGTAAAGGCTCACGCCAATCGGCCTTGGGTCGAGGGATTGCTGCAACGCCAACGCTGATCGACAGTCAACTTTCAGCTGCAAACCCTGATCAACCAATGACAACTTTTTCCAGATGCCGTCTCCTGACACTGGCCGCACTCGCGTCCGCCGCTTGCGCAGCCCAAGCCGAAGCGTACGACGGCTCGTCGGCGGGCAATGCCGGCTTGTCGGCAGCCCAGATCCTGCGTGACTTTCCCGCATCGCCGAATGGTGTGTACTGGATCGATTCCGACGGGCCGGGTGGGGCGGCAGCACCCAGGCAGCTCTATGCCAACATGACAATTGCCGGCGGCGGCTGGATGCTGGTGCGGCACACCGCCAATGTCGGCGGCTGGATTGAAACCGTCGACAACCTGGTTGGCACGGCCACGTTGAATGTCCACCTGGCCACGCAGCCCGGCGCAGCCTCAAACTGGACTGTGCCCTTCAGCAACGCAGAGGGAAGCTTCCTGTTCATGACGGGTAACAACAGCACCTGGGGCGTTTTGAGCAGCCAGTCGGTCTATCAATTCACGCCAGGTGACACCTTCGCTCCCAATTCAGTGGTGCTGGCTTCGTTCAACACCGCGGTGGCTGCGGGCGGGCTGACCAATGTGCTCAACCGCAACGGCACCGGCACTGGGGGCGCTGAAGACCCCTGGATCGGCTTCGCTGGCTCGCACATCGCCAACATCGGGCAGATGCTGTACGGCGAGAACAGCTTCGGCGGCGCCCACGCGGCTTACAAGAACGCCCACGGCGGGGCCAATGTCTTCGTGCGTGAACTGGTGGCTCCGGCGCTGCCTGTGCCCGAGCCGAGCGCCGCGTTGCTGATGCTGGCCGGAGGCGTCTTGCTGGCAGCGCGCATCCGCGCAGCGCGGCGTTGATGATTCACGCCCAAGCTGCTGGCAGGGCCTGCAGCTTCGGCTGAATTGGCCGGCCTCGGCCGAGGGCTCGCTGACTGGGTCAGGTCGTGAGGGCGGGGGGTGTATAAGTAAGCCGACACCGTGCAAGGAGCAGGGACCATGAAAGCTGACAACATCCTGGCCACCATCGGCAACACGCCGCATGTGCGCATCAATCGGTTGTTCGGGCCTGCAGCGCAGGTCTGGATCAAGTCAGAGCGCAGCAACCCTGGCGGCTCGATAAAGGACCGCATCGCGCTGGCCATGGTCGAAGACGCCGAGCGCAGCGGCGTGCTAAGGCCCGACGGCACCATCGTCGAGCCCACCTCGGGCAACACCGGCGTCGGCCTGGCCATGGTGGCCGCAGTGAAGGGCTACAAGCTGATCCTCGTGATGCCTGACAGCATGAGCATCGAGCGACGCCGCCTGATGCTGGCTTACGGCGCCATATTCGAGCTGACTCCGCGCGATAAGGGCATGAAGGGCTCGATCGCCAGGGCGCAGGAGATCGTCGCGGCCACGCCAGGCGCGTGGATGCCGCAGCAGTTCGAGAACCCGGTCAATATCGACGTGCATGTGCGCACGACGGCGCAAGAGATTGCCGCCGACTTCCCCGACGGGCTGGATGCCATCATCACCGGCGTCGGCACTGGCGGCCACATCACGGGCGTGGCGCAGGTGTTGAAGGCGCGCTGGCCACAGCTGAAAGTGTTTGCCGTGGAGCCCAGTGCCAGTCCCGTGATCAGCGGCGGCCAGCCTTCACCGCATCCGATACAGGGCATCGGCGCGGGCTTCATCCCGATCAATCTGCACACCGCCTTGCTCGATGGCGTGATCCAGGTCGAAGCCGAGGCCGCGCGCGAGATGGGCCGGCGCAGCGCGCGGGAAGAAGGCACCCTGGTGGGCATCAGCAGCGGTGCCACGCTGGCGGCCATCGCGCAGAAGCTGCCCGAACTGCCAGCAGGCAGCCGGGTGCTGGGCTTCAACTACGACACCGGCGAGCGCTATCTGTCGGTCGAAGGTTATTTGCCGGCGTAGCCGCCTCTTTTCCTCCGCATTTCCGATGGCCAGCCGTGCACGGATGCCACCATGAAAACGACGATCGCACTCGTTGTCACCCTGTTGTCGTCGTCGATCGTCGCCGCTCAACCGGCGCCCAACGCCGCGTCGATTCGCGACCTTGCCTCCAGTGTCAGCTTCACACTGGTCGTGAAAGCCGATGGCAGCGTGGTCGGCTGGGGGCGCGACCCCGATGGGCAACCCGCCCGGCCGGTGTCTGCCAATCGCGTGATCCCGGCTCCCATCACCATCGACCTGCCAGGCAAAGTGCGGCAAGTCGCTGCGGGAGACACGACGCAATACGCCCTGCTCGAAGATGGCACGGTCATCTCGTGGGGCACCAACGAAGAAGGGCAGTTGGGCGACGGGCCGATGGGCGCCACGGGCGAACTGGGCCGCTATCCCAAGCCATCGATCACGCCGGTGCGTGTGACCGGGCTCACCGACATCATTCAGATCGAGGCCGGCGCGAAGCACGCCGTGGCGTTGCGCAAGGACGGCACGGTGTGGGCGTGGGGCACGCGCGAAGAAGGCGCGATCGGCGACGGTCAGCCGAAGACCTTGCGGCCAGTCAGAGCCATTGGCCCGACCCAGGTGTCCGGGCTGCAGGGCATCACGCAGATCGCCGCGCCACGCCTGCACAACCTGGCGCTCAGGTCAGACGGCAAGGTGATGGCGTGGGGACAGAACCGCGACGGTCAACTCGGCAACGGCACGCGCGACAACGCATGGATGCCGGTCGAAGTCGCCGGCCTCAGCCGCGTGGTCGCCATCGCTGCGGGAGTGGCCAGCTTTGCCGGCAACAGCTTTTCAGGCGCGGTGCGGGACGATGGCACGGTGTGGATGTGGGGATCGGGCACGTCCGGCGTGATGGGGAACGGCGTCGAAAACCCGTCACCGGATGAACCGGGCGGCCGCAACCTGCTGCCCGTGCAGGTGAAGGGTCTGGCCAACGCGAAGACGTTGAGCCTCGGCTTCGGTCATGCCGCAGCGCTGCCTGGCGACGGCACGCTCCGGATGTGGGGCCACGACGGCTACGGGCAAATTGGCGCCGGCACCTCTGGCGGCTACTACGCGAAGCCCGTGCCGGTAAAAGGCACTACGAATGTGTCGGCGGTCTACCTTGGCAGCATGCGATCGTTCGCCGTTCGCACGGACGGCACCCTGTGGCTGTGGGGCTTCGGGTCGAGTGGCGGGCTTGGGGTTCTCGGCAGGAATCTGCACGTGCCGACGTTGCTACAGCTGCCCTAGTCCATTGACACGCAAGTAACGGAACATGAATACGCTTCACGTATCGCCGTGCGGCTTACGAGGGCGTAGTCATGAGGCAAACCGAACTGCGCTTGACGGACGCGGATCGGGCAACTGTCGACGAGATTCGCAGCAAGGGGGTTCATCACGCGCGAGAAGTGAATCGAGCGCATGCGTTGTATTGCCTGGATCGCGGGGTACCCGAGGCGCAGATCTTGGAAGTGCTGGGCCTGGGTCGAACGGCCTTGTGTCGAACTCACTCGGCATACATGCAAGCCGGTGTCGAGCTTGCAGTCTTCGACGTTGCGCGCTCGGGGCGACCGAGGCAGTACGACACCGATGCCGAGGGGGGGGTGACGGCATTGGCATGCTCGGCACCACCGCAGGGGCGCCAGCGTTGGACGCTGTTAGAACTCGAACGCGCCGCGCGCCAAGAGTCTGGTCTTGGCACCGTAAGTCGGGAAGCCGTCCGGCGCATGCTGAAACTAACGATCTCAAACCCTGGCGTCGGCTGATGGGGCGGATCGGTGCGCTGATCGAAGAGTACGGGTCTCGTATGTACAGCCTGCTGACGCGCTACGCCAAGCCGTTTCGATTCGACGAGCCGGTGATTGACGGCCCGCCGCATTCACCTCGTGCTGGACAACTTGAACACCCACTTCAGGAAATCCTTCGATGATGTGTCGGGTCGGCGAGTAGCTGGCAAACGGCTGCGTCGCGTGAGCTTCCACTGCCCACCCAAACATGCGAGTTGGCTGAACATGGCAGAGATCGAGATCGGCATCCTCAGCCGCCAGTGCCTGGACCGCCGCATTCCCACCCCGCGTGGACTGCAAAGCGAGGTCGCTGCTTGGCAGGCCGACCGCAACGCGCAGCATCGAACCATCGAGTGGAAGTTCACGCGGCAGGATGCTGATCGAAAGCTCAGTCGGCATTGCGGCCTGCAGCGCCTGCTGCGCCGGCGCATCGACAAGGCGGGTCTTGGTGATGAGGATGCGGTCGGCAAAGCCCAGCTGTTCCTGCGCTTCAGGGTGTTCGCCGAGTTGCTGCGGTGCGGGCACGGCATCGACCAGGGTGACGATGGCGTCCAGCAGGTATTGCTGCCCGATAACTTCGTCGACGAAGAAGGCCTGCGCCACTGGCGACGGGTCGGCCACGCCGTAGCGCTGCAAGGTGGCCTGCAGCATTGTCTTGGCCCGCGCGTCGGCAGCGTTGTGGCTGTTGAAGCCTTCCCTTTGCGCTTCGCGCACTTCGGCCCAGAAAACCTGTGCCGACGGGCTGGGGTGGGCCCGCTCCGCCACGTTGGCCATCACCCGCGGCAGCACCAGGGTGCTGGCCAGCAACATCGCCAGCGCCGTGCGCGCATGGGCCGCCCAGGCCGAGACAGCCAGCGTCAGGCCCACCCACACCAATGCATAAGCCGCATAGGCCAACAGGGCCAGTGCGGCACGCACACCGCCGCCACTGGCCCAGAACATGCCCCCGGCCAGGGGCAGGCCGATGGCCGCAGTCACCGTAATCAGGGCCATGGCCTTGCCCAGCAGCAAGGGCCACCAGCGCCCGCCTTGCACCAGCTGCAAGCGCAAGGTGCCCGATTCACGCTCACGCGCCCACATGGCGTAGCCCGCCACCACGACCAAGAGCGGCAGCCCGAGTTGCAGCAACCACGCTGCAGGCGAGCCACCGAAGCGCCCGCCCCCGTGCTCTGCCGCGCGCAGCGTGGCGGGGTTCTGGTTGTGCGCCTCCATCAGCACGCCGCTGCCTACCGTGGCGCTGATGCCGGGCTCGAAGAAGGCCAGCGCACCCGCGGGTTTGAAGGCCACCTGCCCGAAGTGGGTCGCGTTGTGCGGGTTGTGCGCGCCCTGTGCCAGCCAGACCGCGCGGTCTTGCGCGCTGGCGGCTGCCACGTCGGCCTGCCAGCGCGGGTGGTCTTGCCGGCGCCGTTGCACCCTGCAAGGCATCCACCTCACCCGCGCCGACATGCAGGTCCATGGTGTCGAGTGCCTTGTTGGCGCTGAAGGACTTGCTCAGGTTCGTTCCTTCGATCACGGCGGATGTCCTAAGAACGGGGCTCGAACGTCAAGCCGAGTGGGCGATAGCGAGTGCAGTTGTCGGCAAGACCGCAGGCAAGACGGCAGGCAGGCGCGCCAGGATGCCCTCGCGCAGACGCTCCGGGCGCTTATCGCGGGCCATGAAGCCATCCACGCTGGCCTGGTGCAGTACGGCACAAGCCAGCACCTGCTCGGCCGATGCGTCGTCGGCACTCAGGTCACCGAAGAAGTAACTCATCTTGCCGGGCGCCTGCAAAGCCACTGTGCAGTCGCGACGGCAGCCGCTCATGCATTCCACGGGCCGGACAGGAAATGGGAGGTCGTCGCGCAAGGCGATATTTTCGATGGCCTCGAACAGATCGCGCCCGGGACGCGGCAAGTCGCGCGGCCTGTCGGCGGAGCAGCAGAGCACACAGACCAACACTTCCGTCGTCATACGCGGGGCTCCCACTGGAAGTTGAAGGGCGGGTTCAGCACCAGCACCAAGCGCGTGACGCCCAGACCTGCAATGCGAGGCGAGCGGTGCACGATGCCGGTCTCGTGGGCAACCCCGGTCCAGCCACAGCCCTTGAACAAGGCCACGTCGAAAGGCGCCAGCTGTTCGCTGCCGGCCATGTTCTCGTCGGGCTGCGCAATCGCGGCGGCACCTTGAGCAGGCTGCAACCACTCTGTGCCAGGGCCGCGGTAGGTGGTGATCAAGCGCAGCGGCACAGAGTCACGGTGCCAGCGCCGGCAGGCATCGTTGGTGATGGCATCCAGCCGCAGGCGCACGCTGGCGCAGCCGACGATGTCCGCGAAGTGTCCAACCAGCAAGTTGATGTCGTGCAACAAGGCCTGCTGCATGGCGCCGCGCGGCGTGCCACTGGCATCAAAGGCCGCCTGCAACCGCGCCAAAGTGTCGGCGGGCTGCAGCTCCAGTTGGCACAAGGGCAGCTGAGCCTCGGGCAAGGTGGCCAACCGGTGGCACAAGGCGAGCGCGCTGGCATTTGCGTTTTGATTTTCGCTGGCCCTTGCACCGCGCCGCCAGAGCGCCAACTCGACACCTGCTTGCCGGATGCCCGACAGCGCACCCGGGCCATCACCCGCCCAAACGGGACACAGCGCCTGCTCGGCAGAGTAGCGGTCCGCAAAGTGCGGAGGGTGGTGCATGAGTGACGCTCCTTCAAGTGGCGGCTTCGTTTGAGGCCTGCCGCACAGCGTCGATCTTAGTGATAATGCGTTTGCACTAGCATCCACAACGGAGAATTTATCCATGACTGCCCCATCTCGCGCCCGCGCGCTCAGCTTTGCAATGACTTTGATGTTGGCCACGTGGGCGCCCGCCGCCATGGCCCAGGTCACCTACGTGTTGCGTGACCTGGGCACCCTGGGTGGCACATCGAGCTTCGCGCGGGATATCAACAACCTGGGCCAGGTGACAGGCAATGCGCAGACCGTCACCGGCCAGCCTGCACCTCGGCTGAACACCTTCTTGTGGGACGAACCGGGCCCGATGGTCAACCTGGGCGTGCTGCCCGGCAGCAACAACTTCAGCCGCGGTTACGCCATCAATGATTTTGGTGTGGTGGTGGGCGAATCCGACAACAACACCTCGCGCGCATTTGTCTATGCCAACGGCACCCTGACGGGTTTGACCCGCCTGGCCGGCGACAACGACCGGGGTGTTGCCCATGACATCAACAACAACGGCGTGATCGTCGGCATCTCCTCGAATGGCGTGGCTTCCCGGCCCACGCGCTGGGTCAACGGTGTAGCCAGCGACCTGGGTTCGGTGGACGGCTTGAGCACCACCACAGGCCGCGCGTGGGGCTTGAACGAAGCCGGTCAGGCGGTAGGCAACAGCCGTCGCGACACGGTCGGTACGGTGACGCAAGCCACGTTCTGGAGCGGCACAGGAGCGCCGCTGAACCTGGGCTCGCTGCTGCCCGATTCATTCAGTGATGCCTTTGCCATCAACGCCGCTGGCACCATCGCCGGTGTGGCCGTGGCAGGCAACACCAGCAGCGGTACCAACATCCGCCAGGCCGTGCGCTGGACCTTCAGTGGCAGTACTTATGCCCTGGAAGCATTGGGTTCGATGGGACGCACTTTCAGCGAAGCCAAAGCGATTAACGACGCAGGCCAGATCGTTGGCTTCGTCACCAACATCAGCGGCTCGCCGCAGCGTGCGTTCCTCTATCAGGCGGGCGCGATGGTGGACCTGAATACTTTCATCGACGTCGCCAGTGGCTTCACGCTGGCAACAGCTGAGGGCATCAACGACCGTGGCGACATCGTGGGCTGGGGCATGGTGGATGGCCAGAACCGTGCTTACATGCTTCAAGCCGTGCCGGAGCCATCGAGCGCAGCTCTGCTGCTGGCCGGCCTGCTGGGCGCGGGGCTCTGGAGCGCGCGCAAGCGCAAAGCGGGCTGAGGGCAAACGAGATTTCTAACCTGCCGGTTTCAGGGCCCGCTGGGACTGGCGCAGTACCTGCTCGACAGAGCAGCGGTCTGCAAACTGCGCAGGCTTGTGCATCGGCCGCGCTCCTTCAGGGCGCGGTTTCGCTCTGGGGCGCGGCTACCGTACCGCGCAGCCACTGCTTGCCGGGCTGCACGGCGTAGCTCAGCTCGGCCACCGGTTCGCCACCCAACAAGTGCTGCTCGACGATGCGCTCGACAGCGGCCTCGTCGACGCCGCCATACCAGGTGCCGTCGGGCCAGACCTGCATCACCGGGCCCAGGCCGCAGGGGCCCAGGCAGGTGGTCTTGCAGGTCATCACGCCTGACCCGTCGGTGCGCAGGCTGCGCCCCTTCTGGATGTTGCGCAGGTGGCCCCAGACCACGGCAGCGCCAGCATCGGTGCAGGGGCCGCCGGCGCATACCAGCACACGGTGGCGCTGTGCCGGCACGGTGGCGCCCTCGGCGTCGGGCACACGCGTGCTGTCCGCAGGGGTGGCGGCCTGGCCCTGCCGCGCCATCTCGTCAAGCAGGGTGTCGATAACAGCCACGCCGGCCGGGGCCGGGGCGATTCGCACCACCGGCCAGGCGCTGTTGCCGCCGCCGCCGCTGTCACCACCGCTGCCACCGCCGCTGCCGCGGGTATTACTTCGCTCGCGCCGCCAGCGCTTGATCACACGCTGAAGGCTGAGCGCCAGGCCCGGCTCCATCGGCAGCAAGAGCGGCAGCAGCACGACCTCGGCAACACCCTCGTCGGCCAGTTGGTGCAACACCGTGCGCAGCGCGGGCGTGCCCTGTTCGGTGTAGGCATAGAGCACGCGGGAGTCTGGCTGGCGTTGGCGCAGACGTTCGCACAGCGTCTCAAGCTCTCGGTCGGCTGCGGCGGTGATCGACGAGCGCGCTGCAACCAATAACGCCCTGCCATAACGGTGGGGTTCAGACATGAACGGTGTTTTCCTGCAAGGCTTTTAACGGGGCAACGAATGGCAGACCCTCGTGTTCGGCCACCAGGGCCTCCACGCCGTAGGCCTGGCGAAGGTGTTCGGGTGTCAGCACCCCGGGCCAGGGGCCCTGCGCCAGGGTGCGGCCACCGGCCAGCAGCAGCAGCCGGTCGCAAAAGCGCGCGGCCAGGGCCAGGTCGTGCATGACGACGACCGCGCCGACACCGTCGTCGTGCGCCAGTGCACGAATGCGCTGCAGCGTGGCGAGCTGGTGGCGCAGGTCGAGGTCGCTGGTCGGTTCGTCGAAAAGCAGCAGCCGCGCCTGCTGCGCCAACGCGCGTGCAATCAGCACACGCTGGCGTTCACCGCCGGACAGCTCTGCCACCGGGCGCAACGCGAGTGCGCCAAGTTGCAAGGCGTGCAGGCTCGCCGCGACGACACGCTCGTCGTGGTCAGCGCCCGGCGTGCCGCGGTGCGGCAGGCGCCCCAGCGCGACGGCTTCGATCACCGTCATGCCCATGGCCGCGCCCTTGGGCTGCGGCACCCAGGCCATGCGCCGAGCCAGCGCCGGGCCGTCGTGGTCTTCGATGCCGCGGCCGTCGACCAGCACACGCCCGCTGCTGCGCCGCTGCAGGCCGAGCAGGCAACGCAGCAATGTGCTCTTGCCAGCGCCATTGGCGCCGATCAACCCCAGCACTTCGCCTGCTGTCACCGTCAACTCGATACCTTCCAGCACCGTGCGGCCGCCGAGTCGGCACGACAGGTCTTGCACTTGCAGCAGTGGCGCGGCGTTCATGCGCCGATCTCGTGTCGCCGCGTCAGCAGCAGGTGCAGGAACAGCGGCACGCCGATGAAGGCCACGACGATGCCCACCGGCACCACCACCGGCGCGAAAGCCAGCCGGCCGATCAGGTCGGCCGCCAACACCAGCAACGCGCCTGCCACGGCCGAGAACGGCAGCAACCAGCGGTGGTCGCCGCCAATCAGCAGCCGCGCAATGTGCGGCGCCACCAAGCCGACGAAGCCGATGACGCCGGTGAAGCTGACGATGGCCGCCGCGCTGAACACCGCCGCCAGCGTGACCGAGATGCGCACTCGCGTGACGGCGAAACCCAGCGCACGCGCCACCTCGTCACCACCACCGGCCAGCGCATTCAGCGCCGGTGCTTGCGCCAGGATCACCGGCAGCACCAGCAGCCAGGCAGACCCGGCCACGGCCACTTCCGTCCAGGTGCGGCCGTTGAGCGAGCCGAAGGTCCAGTGCACGATGGCGGCCAGCTGCTGTTCGCTGGCGATGAACTGCACGCTGGCCGTCAATGCCGCGAACAGGTAGGTCAGGCCGACCCCTGCCAGCACCAGCACCACCGGGCTGACGCTGCGCACCGAAGCCAGGCCCAGCACCACCGCCGCGCAGACCATGGCCGAGGCAAAGGCCGCCAGTACCGTGATGACCGGGCCCCAGCCCGGCACCATGGCCGCGCCGTAGAGGATGGCCAGTGCGGCGCCAAATGCGGCTGCCGGTGATACGCCCAACGTGTAGGGGCTGACCAAGGGGTTGCGTGTGATGCCCTGCAAGGCGACGCCGGCCATCGCCAGGCCTGCCCCGCACACCAGCGCCATGGCGGTACGCGGCAGCCTCAGTTGCGTCAGCACATGCCATTCGATGTCGCTCAGGTTGCCCGGCTGCGCCAGTTGCGTCAGCCGCGTCAGCGTCAGCGAGCCGCTGCCCAGACCCAGCGACAGCAGCACCACGAAAGCCAGCAGACTGACTGCGGCCAGCAGCAGCCCGATGCGCCGCCGCCGCCGCGCCAGCAACTGCTGGCGCAGGCTGTTGGCCGATGCAGTCTCAGCGGCCCGCGGAACTGCAACGACCAGGCTGGCGGTCATATTCATGCTCCGAGATCAGGCCCCGAGATCAGGCCCGCAGCTCGGCCAGCGACCAGGCATAGCCACGCTGCACGCGCATACCTTGCCAGCGCTGCAGCCATTCGTCCATGGCCTGCTTCGGATCGAGCCCGCGCATGCGCTGGGGATGCAGCCACTGCGCCAGTTGCAGCGCGCCGGTGATCTTCGAGCAGCCACCGGCCAGGTAGTAGCTCAGGTGGTACAGGCGCTGGGCGCGCACCGCCGGCAGCAGTGCCAGCGCCGGGCGCTGGGCCATGCGTTGCAACACCTCGAGCGCAAATTCGCGTGGGTGCGGCTCGTACTGGCCGGGCTGCAGCTTGACCAGCACGTCAGGCCTGCGCGTCAGCACCTCTTCGGGGTCGACGAAAAAGTTGTTGACGCTGCCGCGCGTGGTGCTCTCGTCGCCCAGGCGAACATCGCCGAACAGGTTGCGGCCGCCAGCGGCTTCGATCATGTCGTGCCAGCCCGAACCCGGCAGCACGCTGCGCCAGTCGCCCACCTCTTCGAAGTACACCTTTGGCCGGTCGGCCACCGGAACGCCCGCCACACGTTCGCCCAGCCGCTGGCGCCAGCCGCGGAACCAGGCATTCAGCGCCTCGGCGCGTTTCGGATGGCCAAACAAACGGCCCAGCAGTTCGACGTTGAACTCGTGCTTCAAATAATCCCAGGCCGTGACCACGACCACCGCGATGCCCAGCGGCGCCAGCGGCGTCGCGGCGCGAGCCCAGTCGCTGTTGCGCGGCATCAGCACGGCGTCGGGCCGCATGGCGACGATGGCCTCGTAGTTCGGCGCCATGCCGCTGCTGCCAGCAAACATGGCGGCGGTGACGCTGGGCCAATAGCGTGCATGGCGTGCTTGGCGGGCGACGTCGATGTCGGTGCCCACCACCGCGTCCATCGCCCCCAACGCACGAACGAATTCGGTCGTGTAGCGATTGAAGACCACGACGCGGCGCAGGGGCAGGCTCAACGCAACACGGCGGCCGGCGTCGTCAACGACCTCGGTCTGGGTGCCCGGCTGAGCCCAGGCTGGCAGCAGTGCCGCGCCGCCCCAGGCCGCAGCGCCCTTCAGCACGCTGCGCCGGTGTTCAGAACGCAGATGGCTAAAACGCAGACACACCCGACACCGCCACCGAACGCGGCCGCCCCAGGATCCACTGCGTCGTCGAGCCCTGCGTGCCGTAGACCTTGTCCGACAGGTTCTCCAACCGCGCGTCCAGAAGCAGCGCCGGGCTGGCCTGCCAGGCCAGGCCGGCGTCCCAACGCGTGTAGGCCGGCATCCAGGCGGTGTTGAAGTTATTGGTATAGCGCCGGCCCACATGCTGCATCACCACCCGGGCTTGCCAGTCATCGCCGAAGCGACGCGCAACGATCAGGTTGGCGGCACGCCGGTGCACCGTGACAGGCGTGAACCCGGCCAACTGCCGCGTGACTGTGCCCTCGCGGCTCAAGAAGTCGTCAAAGCGCGGGTCCAGCACCGTGCCGTTGGCGTTGACGCGCCACGGGCCCCAGCGCAGCCCTAGCGCGAATTCAACGCCGCTCGAGGACTGCTGGCCGACCTGCACGGTCAGCGAGGGGTTGGCCAGGCTGGGCGTGAGCAGCTGGCGCTCGGTGATGTCGAAAAGCGCCAGCGTCCACTCCAGCTCAAGCGCGCCCAGTTGGTGCTGGGCCTTGCTGCCGACTTCGACCTGGCGGCCGGGCGACAACTCGAAACCCTGCTGGGCCGCGCCCACACTGGCCAGTGAGGCCACCGGGTCGGTGGCCGCTGCCGTCTGCGCATACACCGACCAAGTCGCCGTTGGCTTCCACACCGCGCCAACATGTCAGCCCACACCTTCGTGGTCGGCGAATGTGAGGCTGGGGGTGGCCAGGCCGTCGCGGCGGTTGCGGTGGCGGTCGTGGCGCAGCCCCAGGTTCAGGCTCCAGGCCGGGCCGAAACTCAGCCGTGCCTCACCAAAGGCCCCAGTCTGCATCAGCCGCATGACGTACTCGCGGCGCGACTCACCGCGGTAGAAGTCCAGGTACACGCCCAGATTCGGGTTCAGCGCATCGACCAGCGATGTACCCGCGAGCACGTTGTCTTCGCGGTCGTAGTGCATGCGACTGAGGTCGACGCCGCCCAGCAACTGCAGCGCCACAGCGCCGACTTGCGTGTCCCAGCGCAGCCAGCCCTGCTGTCCGTATTGCCGCTGCGGGGCCACGGCGATGTCGCGGAAGTTCGTGCGTCGCACCTGCGCCGGCACGGTGGCGGTGGCCGGCAGGTAGGTGAAGGTGAAGGTGTCGCGGTAGGCGCGGTCGTGGTCGATACGGTAGACCGTGCTGGCCAGCGCCAGGTTGGGACGCAGCTGCCATTCCAGGGCCAGTGTCAGCCACTGATCCTCGAAGTAATGCCGGTTGTCCAGCACGTTGTAGTTCACGCGTCGCGTACCGGG
>Ga0209591_10003834_pt1 | contig 17281 bp, 20 predicted proteins | sample MAT01_FD_187207 | JGI IMG/M metagenome (GOLD analysis project Ga0209591, IMG submission 187207) | Freshwater microbial communities from Lake Fryxell liftoff mats and glacier meltwater in Antarctica - MAT-01 (SPAdes) (version 2) | ecosystem: Environmental > Aquatic > Freshwater > Ice > Liftoff... | reverse complement strand
AACGGAACGCATTATGTGCGAATTGCTGGCAGGGACGGAATTGACGGTGAAAACTACACATTGAATATTTTAGCTGGTGAAACTGTTGCAGACATTTCAGAAAAAATTGAAAATGCTGTTAATGCGGTATTAGCTGCTCCGGTTGATGCATCTAGCACTGACTATGAAGCAACACTTGAAACCAAGTGGAGAAGTTTAACAGCACAAGAGCTATCAGTAACTATTAATACCGGAGAAGATGATTTAGGATTGACTTATGTCATTGCACAAACTCAGGCAGGATCAGGCACACCGACCATTGCAGCAGCTTTGGCGCAATTTGGAAACGTGTGGAACACCATCGTTGTGAACGGTTACGGACTACAAGCAACTGTAGTAAGTGCCCTTGAAGCATTTAACGGAATACCATTGGATGTAAATCCTACAGGCCGTTATGCAGGAACAACCTTCAAACCATTTATTGCAATTACAGGATCGTTATCAAATGATCCATCTGCAACAACTGATGCTAAGCTGAATGAAGTTACTATCGCTGTTGCTCCGGCACCGTTATCATCGGGCTTCTCTTTTGAAGCGGCAGCAAACATGACTTATTTGTTTGCCAGACAAGCACAGCATTCACCACAATTGGATGTAGCTGGTAAGTTTTATCCAGACATGCCAACACCAATATCAATTGGATCAATGGCAACATTGCTTAATCGTAATACTATTTTGAAGAAAGGATGTAGCACGGTTGACTTAGTTTCATCTAAGTATCAGGTTCAAGATTTTGTAACAACCTATCATCCAATTGGCGAGGAGCCAGCGCAGTATCGTTATGGCCGTAACTTGAACTTGGATTGGAATGTTCGTTACGGGTACTTCATCCGTGAGCAACTTTATGTAGTTGATCGTGCGATTTCAACTGATGATGCCATCGTAACAGTAGATGGTGTTATAAAACCTAAGCAATGGGTAGCTCAGTTGAATGATTACGCTGATGATTTGGAACGTAGAGCTTTGATCGTGGATTCTGACTTTATGAAGGTCAGCGTTGAGGTATCAATTAATAATTTAATACCTGATCGTTTGGAGACTTACTTCCGCTACAAGCGAAGTGGTTTTGCGAGACAGGCGGCTACAACGGCTGAGGCAGGATTTAATTTTGGAGACAACAACTAACAACTTAAAATATGGCTACTGGTGGAGATGTTCTTGATATAACCTGTAAGCATCCATTGGGTGACGGGGTATTTTTTGCTGTGGCAAATGAGGACAGCATGTATGATTTTGGTGGCTTCCGTTCGGATGATGATGCCAACATGGTTGATGGTTCAGGACAGATGATTGACAAGATCAATCAGACTCGGTGGGCATTTGAAGCCACGATTTCGCATGATGCCAACACAAAACAGGAATTAGCCAAACTGGCTTTATATGCACGTTCTCCGGTGCAAGGAGTTTGGACTATCTCTCACGTCAATGGAACGGTTTATACAGGAACAGGTAAGCCAGTTGGAGATTTGAGTGCCAATGGAAATGCAGCTACCATCGCATTGAAGTTAGCCGGTGGAGGTAGTTTAGCTAAAATCTCAGGATAATTATGGAAAAAGTTTCACGTGAAATAGCTGAGAAGGATGTAACATTTTGGCTGGATAAGAAAAAGATCAGCACAGGTCACAGAGAATTGAATGAGAATTTTATTGATCAGTTGGCCGATGCAGTTCAAGAAGGCAATCTTGTTTTGGACAAGGATACTAATGAATGGACTTATGAGTTAGCCTTTCCGGTTAATGATGAAAAGGGAGGCGAGGCACTTGGGACCTTAAAATTTAAGCCAAGGTTGAACGATGTGATGTTAAGACCCTTCCTTAACGGAGTTAAAAACGATGATGCTGACGGAAGATTATTAGCACATACAGCAGCCTTAACTGGCGCGAATAAAGGACTTTTAAAGTTGATAGATTCGGTAGACAAAAGGGTGGTTATGGCCATTACGGTTTTTTTTGTTTAAGTGAAAGTCAACACAGCAACATGTTAGTAAGTGTTGCGAGAAGATTTAGATGGGAACCGGAAAAACTCGGTTCCCTTTTTTTTGATACTGAGGACTATTTAGGGTTAGTATTTTGGTACGACACATTACTTGAAGAAGAAGCAGAGATAAAGAGAAGCTCACCTAAGAAGAAATAGATGCCAGCAGGATATACCATACCGACCGCTTTTACCGCAATAGATAGGTTTACATCACCTGTGATAGCGATGAGTCGGGCTATGAACAACTTTGGTTTGAGTTCCACAAGAGCACTATCCAGAGTTGAGCGAGGCTTTAGGCAATTAATGAGTCCATTAAGAGCCGTTAACAAATTAATGATGGGTCTTGGCTACTACGTGGGGTTATACACGATAGTCAGCATCTTTCGGAACGCGATCAAAACGATGGCAGACTTCCAGGAGGCACAAATAAATATTCAGGCTGTATCTCCTAAAACAACCATGCAGAACAAATTACTGGCAGTCCAGGCAAGGAAGATGGCTGTTGAATATGGAGTTGCTGCTTTAAATGTTTCCAAATTGCAGTATGAGTTAATTAAAATGGGTCAGAGTGCAGACAGTAAGGGAGGCATTCAAAATATTATTGATATGACCCCAAGTATTGTTCTGGGATCAAAAGCAATGGAGGCACCGGAGGATAAGTTAGCTCAGCTTGTTGGAGCTTCTATGAATCTATTTAAGATGCCAGTTAATGATGTTGTTGACATTTTTTCAAAAGGATTGGATATATCAGCAATGGATTGGGAGTCATTTAGTTTAATGATAAGTAACTCACAACAATCATGGTCGTTAGCCGGTGGTGGGTTAGAAGATTTGGTTGGAAGGTTGGGTATTTTGAGTAACAACTTTGTTCACGCTGCTTCGGCTGGAACCGGGTTAAAAAATATTACCCTTGATAATGCTGTTGCGATGAAGTCCCTTGATGAACAGTTATCAAAAATAATGAAGAGCGGAAATCCTTTGGTTACAGGTAAGAAGATGTATGGTAGAAAAGCCATTCAGTCAGCCATTCCATTAGCAGTATCTTTGGATGATGGCAGTATGGATGAGTTGGCTAAAAAGCTAAACCGGGAGCGGAAGGGATACACAGCGATGTTGAATGCTATAAAAGCAGCGGGTATAAACTACAAGTTGGAACAGACTAAGACTGCTTGGCAAGAATTGATTTTTAGTGTCGATGATGGTACCGGAGCATTTGCGAAAGCGACTACTCATATTTTAGAATCAGCGAGGGCAGTTCTTCTTATAACGGCTGACTCAGAAGCAGCGAGACAGACTTTGAGGGGATTGAACCCGGAGGTTAGAGAAACGGCAGAGAGGTTTATTTATTGGGCTAAGTGGGCAAAGAGATTACTTTATACGATTATAGCATTGAAAGTGGCCATGATACTATGGAGGGTTGTGATTATTGCATCCACTACGGCAATGTGGTTATGGAATGCAGCGTGGGGAGCATCGGTAGCACTTGGGATTGCTAATGCAACAACAGTGGGATGGAATACAGTGTCAATAGGAGCATTTACGATAGCTACTAAAGTTGCTACAGCCGCTCAAGTGTTATGGAGTGCAGCGTTAGCAGCTAACCCGATTGTGTGGATTATAGTAGCGGTTGCAGCATTGATAATACTTATGTACCAAGTAGTAAAACATTGGAATGAATGGGGTGCGGCTGTTTCGGTATTTATGGGTCCTTTGGGGACAGTTATTTCACTCATTCAATCCTTCCGTAGAAATTGGGATATGCTTGTTCAAACTTTCACTACAAAAGGATTTTTGGATGGTTTCTACATGATTGGTGATATTATCAGGGATGCTTTTCTTATGCCAATACAACAGGTATATGAATTGATGTCTAACCTTCCGGGAGTCATTGGGTCTTCATCGGCTGAAATGGCTGAGTTGGTAAAGGCTACTCGTGCTGGTATGGGGGTGAATGTGACCACCGATGAAAATGGAAATCCTTTGAATACAAAGAGAATAAATCCAGAGCTTTCTAAACAGGAATCGCTTCAAAGTACAATTGAGAAATCTATGGTTGAATTAGTAATTAGAAACAAACCTGATTTTGTTGATGTAATTGATAAAAATAAAAAGGTAAGTTCAATCACTCCACAGGTAGGTAGTACCATGGGAGCTCAAACAAGTTGGTAATGGACATAGAATTAGTTGAAAGCGGCAATGGTGGAGATTTCGTTACAAAAAAGAACGATTTGTCTATTATTTTTGGTTTCGGTAATATGCCTTACTTGGCAATGTTTGGAGGCAACAAAGCACAGGACACCCCAAGCCAGCGACAAAAAAGTGAGAAGGCTTATGATTGGTGGGGTAACAGTTTACTATTTGAAAACGATAAAAGTGTACAGTTCAATTCTCTAACAGAACGGTCGCTTGATAACAATCCTCTTTCAAGTTCAGGCCGGGTAGCGATAGAACAGGCAGTAAAGAGAGACTTGGTTTTCATGAAGCCATTTGCTAAAGTTGGAGTATCAGTAACTATTACTGGTCCTGACAGGATTGTGATTGCTGTTCGCATAATTCGGTTGGATAACCTACAGCAAAGAGATTTTATTTATATTTGGGATGCAACGCTACAGGAATTGATTGATCGGGATAATGTTGTGGCCGGTGGAGGAGTTGTTATAGTGCCAACAGCAGGGATATTTGATGATTCGTTTGATTTTTCTTTTGAGTAATGTAAAACAGTTAAAATGAAATGATTACAATACCAACCTTATCTCAACTTTACACCGACATAAAATCCGATTTAGAGTCGAAATTCACTTACGTTATTCCGGTATTTGGAAAGAACTTTATAAGGGCATTAGCGGCAGTTCAAGCGGCCAAGCTAAAAGTTTACTACTTGGCTATAGCCAATCTTCAAAAGAACATTTTCATTGATACCGCAGACCCTGAGTCAGTTGGAGGAACACTTGAGCGATTTGGACGGATTAAGTTGGGCAGGAATCCATTTCCGGCTACAGCAGGACAATATTCAGTGCAGGTAAGTGGAACTATTGGAGCGACTATTCCGGCACGGACAACCTTTATTACCGATGATGATTCGAGTAACCCTGGGAAATTATTCATTTTAGATTCAGCTTTTGTATTGGTAACAGGATCTGACACAATATTACTTAGGGCATTGGAAGCCGGCACTGGCTCAAGGATATTTACCGGAGAAACTTTAACAGCCACTACACCTATTGCTGATGTGAGCCAAGGAGTACTGTTTATTGGCGAGAGCGTAAGTCCTGTAGATGCTGAGGACATTGAGGATTATCGTGATAAGGTAACACAGTCGTACCGCTTGGAGGCTCAGGGAGGCGCGGTTGGGGATTATAGAATTTGGAGTTCTGATGCTCAGGGAGTTTTGCGGGTTTATCCTTATGCTAAAACAGGATTTCCTAACGAGATCAATGTTTTTGTGGAGGCCACGGTAGCTGACTCCACTGATGGCAAGGGAACGCCTTCCGGCACGATACTGACAGATGTGGAGAATGTGATTGAGCTTGATCCCGACACTACCAAGGACATTAACGAGCGGGGCAGAAGGCCATTAGGAATGTTCGTTAATGTATTAGCCGTTACTCCCTTAGATGTTATTGTTAACATTGCAGGTTTTGTTGGTATAACAGCAGCTAAGCAAACAGCGATAACAAATGCGATAACAAATGCCTTGAATAATACAAGGCCGTACATTGGAGGAGCAGATGTTTTAGAAACCAAGAATGATATTTTTGATAACAATAAAGCCATTAATGCTATTCTAACAGCAGTGCCCGGAAGTATTTTTGGTGCCGTGACAATTAACGTAGACAGTAATCCTGTTTCTACTTACCAATTCGTAAATGGTGATATTCCTTACTTTGATTCAGTAACTTACTCTTAATGGTAATTCTTGAAAAAATAGAGCAATTAGGAAGGATGTTGTATCCAACAGGCCGGGCATTTAAAATGGCTAAGGATAGCTTATTTGATAAGTTGAACTCTGGCCTTTCATTGAGTGAAGAACGTGCTGTGAGCGATGCTAAATTGATTTTGGATAGTGCCTTACCTGATAATACTAATTTTGATGCTTCTGATGCTACCCAATGGGAGCGTAGATTGGGATTGATAACAAATGTATCCTTGACTGTGGATGAACGAAAGATTGCCATCCAGAGGAAAATGAACCATCCGGGAAACATTAAGCCACGGCAGAACTACCGTTATTTGGAGCGCGAGTTGAGAGCGGCAGGATTTGATGTCTATGTTTACGAGAATATATTTCCATACGGATCAGGTTACTACACACAAGATCCACTTTATTTAACAGGTGGGGTTGGGGGAGTAGATTTCCAACACGGAACACCAACACCACAACACGATGATGGGCAACATGGAGGAGGATATCAGAATATTATTGCTAATTATTTAGAAGAAGGATTAGATTGGTCATTCAGTACAGGAAACAACCTTTATGGAACATTTTTTATTGGTGGAAATCCATTAGGAACCTTTGCTAATATTGATGCTACTAGAAAAAATGAGTTCAGGCAGTTAATATTGCGACTTAAACCAGTACATAAAATTGGATTTCTTTTTGTTAATTACGTCTAAATAAATCAATTATGGCAATCAGATTACAAGATAAGGTAAACGTTGTAGCACCGGATGCAAACTATCCATACGGTAGGATTAAAGATAACACAGGATCGGGTGATGGTACTCCTGTAAGTGTAAACACGTATGGGGACCTTCACCAATTCTTTGCTAGGATTATGGCAGAGGCAGTATTAACACATAATAGTTTGCCAGACAATAGCACAAATGGATTTCAGTTTTACGAAGCCTTAAAAACCGTCATTTCAAAAAGAATTGGAGTATTTTCCAGTACTGATTTGGATGCATTTAATCATTCTGGTATTTTCCAAGTGACAACTTCATTTACAAACAAGCCAACCGCTTTAGTGGGGGATGCTTTATTAAAAGTTAGTGGTGAAGGAAGTAATATTACTCAATACTTAATCGATCTAATTGATGGGGTTCAGTGGACTCGAAATTATAATGGCACAATATGGAGTTCTTGGGAAGTAACAGGAGGTAAGTATGTAGCGCAGTTAAACTCAGGTAGTGGGGGAGGCTCAACTGATGTACTTACGATACCAACAAAAACAAATAAAAATTATATAATAGAAGCTGACTTATCATCTAAATGGGTTTCTGGTTCTAATAGTCCTGGGGATGGGGGGTTTGCAAAAGCCATAGCTCAATTTAAAAATGTTTCAGGTACCTTAACTAAAATAAGCACAACGACAACAGTACATAACCATCAAAGCACAGCCAGTGCTCCAAGTACGCTTCAATTTGTGGCCAGTGGAACCAATATAATTTGCCGGATAACTACAGGTTCCGGTGAGGTTTATAGTTGTAAAATAGTAGCTAAAACAGTAGAATTATGAGGTTATTTTTTTGGATATTATTCATTGCGGCTTCATGTACTTTTATTGATGATCCACACTTTGAGGTTGATGTAAGATTAAAAATATCAGTTGATGAGTTCTACAGACAAGCTGAAATAAGGGGAGTTAATGTAAGTAGAGAATTGATTGTAAGGGTTGGTGATATTAATTCTGTTGGTTTATTTAAACCAAGAAAAGGACTTCCGGTAATAATTATAAGTAGAAGTTTTGTGGAAAGCAGTACAGACTCCTTAGCATTACAATATATTGTTTTTCATGAGATGGGGCATTTTATGGGAAGGAAGCACAACACTGACTTCTCGATTATGAACCCTAATAAATATGCAGGAGAGTATCGTTCTGATTTTGAAAAAAGGGTTCAGTTAATCGATGAACTATTTAAATGAGCCACTACATAAACATCAACTCTAAAGAAGTAATTCGATTTACTAATCGGTTAGAGAAGATGCACCGTTCGGCTCTTCCTTTAGCGGTAAGAGGAACATTGAATAGAGCAGCATTTTACACCAAGCAATCAAGCATGCCAGCTTCGGCAGAGAAGCACTTCAAGAAAAGAAAGCCAAATTTTTTTAAGGCCAATAGCAGAGTTAAGATGGCAACCGGATATGATGTATCCCGTATGCAGTCTATTGTAGGATTTATTTCATCGAACCTTAGCCACAACCATTACGCGGTAACTGAATTAGAAGAGCAGGAGTTTGGAGGAGACATAAGCCACAGAACATTTGTGCCTTTGGATGGAGCAAGAAAGGGAGGCAATGCTACACCGGTAAGGCCGGGTAATCGATTAGCCAAAATCAAGAACATTGTTCACATGGCAAAAGGAACCCAAGGGAGCGATGCTGCCAAGTTTACGGTTGCCGCTCAAATAGCTGGCCGTGGAGGGTATGTTGTTGGAGGTATGGGTTCACAAATACTTTACCGCATAAACAAGATTATTAAGAGTGGTAATAAGACAATAATTGGCAAAACACCACTATATTCCTTTGAGGAAGGCCGTTCTGTAGGCATAGAGCCTCAGGGCTTTATGTTGGAGGCCACAAAGCGATCAGCATCTAAAATGATGAGTATGTATAAATTGGAAGCTCGTAGGCAGATTAGGAGACTTTTGGTGAAGTAACTACATTTGGGAATGAGTTGGCTTGACCAGATAAAGACAGACCTTAAAATTGTAACCGGAGAAGGATCACCATTCTTTCCTAACTGGCTTAATGCTACAAAGGACAAAGAGTACAATGTTGCTCAGTTTGAATTTCCTAACGTATCGGGAACACTTGTAAAGCGAGGATTACCAAAAGGACGGAAATACACGTTAGAGATTTACTTTCAGGGAGATGATCATTTAGATGTAGCCTTTAATTTTGAGCAAGCTGCCGATGATCCTAGAGCGTGGACATTGATACACCCATTCTATGGGACTTTGATTGTTCAGCCTATTTCACTAAGTTTTGATAACTCATCTTACAACGTAACAAAGATTACGGGAACCATAGTTGAAACTATTACTGAGGACAAACCTAAGATAACGACTAACCCGATTGATCAGATCATAAAGTTAAGAGATAGTTCTTTTGATACCCAGGCATTAACATTTTCGGTGAGCACAAAAATTGACACCACTGCAATCAGGAGACTTGGGCAAAATAATGATTCGGTTTATTTGCAGGGTAAGAAATCAATTCTTAACACCGATGATTTAGAAACCTACTTCAACCTATACAATGAAGCGGCTACTAAAATACTGAATGCTACAGCAGAGCCTTTGGAAGCAATTCGCACACTTCAAGCAATGATTAATGCGCCATCACTTTTTATTGACACGGTAAAAAATAGATTATTAACAATTGTAGGACAATTTAATTTATTAAGAACAACGCTTAATGGGATTAGTACAGTTTCCGGTAAGCAGATTTACGAGAACAATGTTGGCATATTAGTTTTAACATTGGCTCAAGCATCGGCAACTAATCCTGATTACGAGAACCGTGTTGATGTGATGAATGCGATCGATATAATTACGGATGCTTATGATCAATACCTTGAAGATTTGGATAGTATTCAGACTGACAATGGTGGTGAAGAGGATAGTTATTTGCCGAACGCAGATTCATTACTTGCTTTATCTTCATTGGTGAGTTACACTGTTTCAAACTTGTTTAACATTTCAGTAGAAGCTAAACAACAACGTTCTGAGATTTTAGGAGAAGATTCAAATGTGATATTGTTGGCACATTTGTATTATGGATTGACACCGGATGATGCTAGTATTGATAAATTTATTACAGATAATTCATTTGGATTTAATGAGTTGTTGATTGTGCCAAAGAATAGACAGGTAATCTGGTTCGTGTAATGATAACACTTAAAATAAACGACAGGTTTAAGAATAGAAAAATTGACTTCTTCAATGATGTAACTATTGATTTAAAGTATGATTCTGTAGCCGATACATTTACACTTCGATACCTATACGATCCTAATAATTTTGAGCACAAAGAATTTAGTTGTGTAGGTCACTATCACCTATGCACAATTGAGGATAATGGAGAAGTAATCATAACCGGAGTAATTCTTTCCATAGAGTTTGAAGATGATAACGTTCAGACAATGGTTGTGATTAGCGGATACTCATTGCCTGGCGTGTTGGAAGATTGTCAGATGCCCGTTACAGATACTGATTATCCGATACAAACAGAAGGTCTTTCTTTAAAGCAGATAGCTGAGAAAAGTTTAAAATCATTTGGATTAAAAATTGTTATTGACCCCCAGGTATTAGTTGATATGAATAGTCCTTATGTAAAAACTGAGGCCGACAACATGCAAACTATAAAGTCTTACTTGAGCGAGTTGGCTATACAGAAGAACATTATCATAACCAATGATCAGTATGGTAACATAGTTTTTACGAGGGCAGTAAACACAAGGCCTATTTATAATTTTGAGAGAGCATTACCCATTACTAATGCTAAGTTGACTTTCAATGGCCAAGGAATTCACTCACATATATGGGCTATAGCTCAGGCAAGCATTGAAGGATTAAATGCTTCTCAAAGTGCCCCACTAAGAAATCCATATTGTCCCATTGTATTCAGGCCACATGTAATTAGACAAACATCGGGTGACAGCAACAACACGGATCAGGTTGCAAGGACATCCAGAGCAAAAGAGTTGAGAAACCTACAATTGAATCTTGACTTGGATCGTTGGGTATTGGCTGGAAAAATTGTGAGGCCAGGTAAAACTATTACGATTATTAATCCTTGGATATATCTATTTAATAAAACAGAATTCTTCATTGAAGAAGTTCAGTTGAAAGTAGATGCGAAACAAAAGACGGCTAAATTAAAATGTGTGTTGCCGGAAGTTTATACCTTTGAAAATCCGAAGTACATATTTTCTGGAATAAACCTACACTACCCCAATGCTTAGTTTAACCAAAGTCATATCGAGCACACTAAACAATCTTGGAAACCTTGTAGTTAAATTAACTAAGAGCGGCAAGAGTGATCATCGCAATGTAATTGAGGCAAGTCCTTATGGATTAGATTCTAATCCCATCAAAGGAATGGTTGCTATTTATTCAGACACCGAAGTTCGCGGCAACCCGGTTGTGATTGGGTACGTGAACAAAAATAGATTGGCACAGGTTGGAGAAAGCCGGCTTTTCTCAACAGATTCAGATGGAGAATTGCAGTTTTATGTTTTGCTTACTAATGATGGGAAGTTAGAGTTAGGTGGCACGGGGAGGCACTTAGTAGCTTTTGAGCAAACAAAAATAGGGTTGGATAATTTAGTTCTATTGATTAATGCTGAGTTGGTAAAGGCACAGGCTGCAATCACAGTGGCCGGAGGATCGTATGCGATGTTACCAGTTTCGGTAAATATTGATGCTGCTAAGATTAATGAAATAACAACGCCATGAGAATATTAAAGGCTTTTTTGATTCTTATTTGGAGGGTTGCAGACTATTTATGGGCAGTTTTGAAATACCAATTGAGTAAGTTATCCACAAAATTCAAAAAATAACTATCTTTCGATTATGATTTATGAATCAGAGTTTGCTTATATCGAGTCATGTACGACTCTAACAGCCCAAATTGTTGCCATTGATGCTTTGATAGCAGCGTTAATTATCACAGCAGCCAAAGCAGCAAGAAGGGATCATCTTGATGAATATTGGCTCAATGATGGACAGACCCAAATAAAAGCTATTTACCGGAGCACCAAGGAGGTGAATGCTTCTATATTGGCTATGGAGCAGTTGAGAAGCAGACTGATTGGAAGAAAGCACGGAAGAATAACTCGGTTAGTAGACTCAAAAAATTTCCCACATGGTTTCTAAAGAAATAACTCAATTAAGCGTTGATGAAAAGGCAAGATTGAACAGGCATGTTAAGGCCGGAACATTTGGCGAAAGCATCTCAGCTAGAAACACGTCATTAGGAAGGGGCGTACATCGTGTTCTTGGAAGTTGGTCGTACAATGGAGAGAAGAACTTTGGTGAGATGGGACCGGCTAAGGATTACAATCTTAATTACGAAACTCTTCGTGTGAGATCATGGCAGTTATACCTTGAGAGTGAAATTGCTCAGACCGTGTTGGATAAATACACTACATGGGTAATTGGCAAGGGATTAAAATTGCAGTGTGAGCCAGCTAAAATGATTCTTGAGAGTTATGGAATAAAATTGGACACGGAGAGATTTTGTGATATTGTTGAAGGCAGATTTGAGTTATATAAAAAATCAAGGATGTCGGATTATTCTAACATGAGTAATTTGAACAAGATAGAATCCGAATCACACAAGAATTGCAATGTAGGAGGAGACATGCTTGTTATTCTCCGGGTTATAAAAGGGATTGTAAAAGTTCAAGTTATCGATGGAGTTCATGTTGTTTCTCCGATGTGGGGAGATGAGACTATGCCACAAACATTAGCGAATGGCAATACTATTTGTGAGGGTATAGAATTATCACCGGAAGGGGAGCATGTTGCTTATCATGTTAGAAAGCCTGGTGATTTTTACAGCTATGAGACAGAAAGAATACCTGCCCGTGGAGCACGATCTGGCGTTTTGATGGCTTACATGATTTATGGCAAGCGTTATCGGTTGGACAACCACAGAGGGCTTCCATTGCTATCCGTTGTATTTGAGTCAACAAAAAAATTAGAGCGGTATAAGGAAGCCATGGTTGCTAGTGCTGAGGAGAGAGCCAAGATTGTTTACGCAATTGAGCACGATGCTTTCAGTGACGGGACTAATCCAATGGCTCAAGCTGCCGCACGAGCGTACAATGCAGATGCAAAGGAAGATTTTCCACAAGATACTTATGGCAATGAATTAGCAAACCGAGTTCAGGCTACAACTAACAAACAGACTTACAACTTAGGATTAGGAATGCATTTGAAAGCGTTGGAGTCAAAGAACGAAATGTACTTCAAGGAATTTTACCAGACCAACATTGAATTATTTTGTGCTGCCGCACAGATACCACCGGAGGTAGCACTATCAAAATACGATAGTAACTTTTCTGCATCCAGAGCAGCATTGAAAGATTGGGAGAATACTTTATTGGTAAGAAGAGCAGATTTTGCTTTTCAGTTTTTGCAACCGATCTATGAATTATTTTTGATTATAGATGTATTGAATGGAGTAATAGATGTACCGGGGCTTCGTGAAGCACTCCTAGAAGATAATAAAATGATTTGTGCAGCTTACTTCAACACACGATTTGCTGGAACACCGGTTCCGCATATTGATCCTAAAAAAGAGGTTGATGCTGAGAGAGCCAAGTTAGGTCCTGCCGGAGCACACATTCCTTTGACTACCGTGGAGGCTGCTACCGAAGCATTAAATGGAGGTGAGTCAGATTCTAACATGGAACAGTTTGCGGAAGAACTTGAGATGGCTAAAAAATTAGCTATAAAGATGCCAGAGGTACAGCCTAAGAAAGTAGGTCCCGGCCAAGGAAGTCAAGCCTAATTCTTTTTAGGTTGTGAATTGTACTGATCAATAATGTCGGTCAATTTAGGCTTTATGAAAGAGGACATGCTAACTCCCATTGAATCAGCAATCTCTTTAAGATCACTAACAACTTTAGAGTTTACGTTTGTTATTTTAATGTCCTTACGGTTGGGATTATTATGTTTGGCCATTCCCAAAGATAGAAATTAATCCCAAATAGGGAATAATTAAGTCCTAAAATTTTTTATAGTTATATAAAGCGTGAATATTCGCTTCCGTAATGGGGAAAGAAATACTCTTATATCAAGGATTGTATAATTGGACAGCCGAAGAGCTTATTAAAGTTCTTAACGAACACATGGGCAAACCAGTGACAATGAGAGTTAATTCACCAGGAGGTCAGGTTCTTTCTTCTTTAGGTCTTTATGCCAAGATGAGGGAGCATGGAAATGTAACCGTAAAGGTTGATGGCATTGCAGCATCGGGAGCATGGAACTTATTGTTGTATGCGAACTCAGTTGAGTGCTTGCAAGTATCAAGATTTATGGTACACCGTGCGGACGGAGATTCTTCAACCGAAGAGAACAAAAAACTTTTGGCTGACATCAATGTTGATTTAAGAAAACAAATGGAGTCACGTATCTCCAATGTAAAGTTCAAGGAAGTTTCTGGTTATGAGTTGACAGAATTATTTAATCCAGAGCAACGCATTAATGTTTGGTTAAATCCTAAGCAAATGAAAGACTTAGGTATTGTGTCAAAGATTAACAAGTTAGAGCCTTCTGAGATCAGCGCGATTGCGGCTCAGTCGATGGGCTTAGACATTGCAGCATTCAATGAAGTAACGAGTGAAATTCCAGTTATTGAAACAATAGAAAAACCTGTAAAAATTACATCTATGGATATTAACAAATTTAAATCTGAACATCCTGCTGTATATGCAGAAGTTGTTGCCCTTGGACATGTTGCCGGAGCGAAAGCAGAAAAACTTCGCATTGAATCATGGGATGCCTTTCGTGGTGTTGATGCTGTAGCGGTACAGAAGGGAATTGAAGAAGGCACTGAAATGACCATTTCACAAATGGCAAAGTTTAATGCTCAGGCAATAGGCAAGTACAAAGTGGATGAGATCCAGAAGGATGCAAATGGAAATGTAATTGTTCCAGCCGGATCACCAGCCGGGGCTGTAGCTAAGACAGATGCTGAGGTTAAATTAGCTGCTTTTGAAGCAGAGGTTGATAAAACCATCGGACTTGTAAAATAAAGAGACTTAAAAACTTCTAAATAAAAATAGCATGAGTAGCCAAAGCGTAGTATTTAATAACGGCCAACAAGCCCACGTAACAACTGAAACCTCACAAATATTCCTTTGGAATCGCAGGAGCGTTAAGGTTGCTCTGTTAAACAACAGTAGTTATAATGCTGTTCAGTATCGAGAAGGCCAGGTTATGGGTAGAATATCCGCAACAGGAAAAGTTATTCCACTACGTTCGTGGGCTACTGATGGCAGTCAGAACCCATGTGGTATCCTGATTGGAACAACTTTAATTGATGCGGGAGAAGAAGCCGAAGTTTTCTTATGCGATGATGGAGATGTTTCTTCGTCACGATTGATCTTCCAGGGACCTGACACGCTGAATACACCGGTTGGAGGTATTCAATTGAGAGATCAGTTGAAGCGATTAGGCGTAAAAGTTATTGATTCAGTTGAAATGACTGGTTACGATAACGCATAATTTGTAAAAAAGCTAAAATAAAAATACGATGAATATTCAAACCACAGATGCTAAAGGGCTTTACACAAAGAAGCTAATTGCAGCGTACAAAGAAAAAACTGTAGTACAGGATTTCTTAGGGTCATTCTTCCCGACCAAAGCGACTGACATCACCGATACCCTTGAGGTAAGTATTGAAGTTCAGCGCAATACTGAGAAGATTGCTGTTGATGTGGTTCGTGGTAGCGATGGTAATCGTAACGAATTCACAAGAAGTTCTGAGAAGATTTTTATCCCTCCTTACTTCCGTGAATATTTTGATCAGACAAATATGTCTGTGTATGAGACTGCTTTCAGACAGACTGAGATTAGCGGAAACATGTTCAGCCGTATGATTAACGACATGGCAGATCATGCTATGGAGTTGCAGTACAAGATTGAGCGCACGTACAATATCTACCGTTCTCAGATTCTTGAGACAGGTATTGTTACCTTCACTCAGGGAGTTGGTCAAATTGACTTCTTGCGTAAAGCCAGTTCTAAAGTTAACCTTAATGGTGCTGGTGGATATTGGGTATCTAACAACAATTTGTTTGCTCAGTTTCAGGCTGGTGGAGATTGGTTGAGAAAGAATGGTAAGGTAATGGGGCACCGTTTTACTGCTATCTTGGGTAGCACAGCCATTACAGACATGTATGCAAACACCAGTTTTTTAGCTCGTCAGAATTTATTCAACATGAAGTTGGATAGTATTGCAGCGCCAATTAAGAATTCAAGTGGTGGAGTGTATCACGGAACGCTAACAGCCGGACCATATCAGGTTGATATTTATAGTTATCCTGATTTTTATGAGGATGCGTCAGGAGTAATGCAGCCATACATTAATCCAAAGATTGCAATCATGCTTCCTTCGGAGCCGATGTTTAAGACTGTTTATGGAGCAGTGCCACAGTTGTTGAATCCGGGCGAAGCACCAAGAACAGGTAAGTTTATCTTATCTGAGTACACAGATGAGAAGCGTAGAACGAGAGAGTTTCACGTTGAATCAGCAGGAGTTCCGATTCCTGTAGCAATTGATCTTATTTACACCATGCAAGCGGTAGCCTAATGGAAGCGAAATATAAAGTAATAACCCTTTCAGTCAGTGGCCGTGGAAGCAATAAAATCCACAGGCTACATGATATAGTAACTCAGAGCAAGTTAAATGCTCCTGTGGAGGATCTTGTAAAGGGAGGTTATATTGTTCCGGTTGATTCGGATGTTGACGAAGATGTAATTCCACCGGCACCGGTTGACGAAGATGTAATTACATTGTCACCGGTTGACGAAGATGTTGACAAGGATGAGTTATCTGACGAATCAGATATCAAAACCAGGAAAGAGATTATGGATGCTTTGACTGAGGCGGGAGTAGAATTCAAGAAAAACGCATCTACAGAATCTTTGTTTAAACTGTATGAGGATTTAAGTTCAGGGGAATAGGTTTAGAGTAGTAATTTTGATTTGGGTAGCCCCTTTGGACTGGTAATCTAAAGGGGCATTTTTTTAAAAACACTTTTATGGGATTATTAGAGTTATCAAAGGAGGACATTGAGGATATTACATCGGATATAGATGGTGGATGGGCAGCAGAACTTACGCTAACAAGTCCTGGTGGAGATGTGGTTGTGGTTAATGGACTTCATACGAAACATCACTTTGGGGTTGAGCCACAGTTGCAGAAATTGGTAAACACCAAGAACGCTCACATTTCAGTATCTGAGAAGTTTTTGGTTGATGCTGGCTACCCTGTTAGAGATTCAGAGAACGAGGTTAATTTATCGGGTCATTTGGTAAGGGTTAAAGACAGCACTGGATCTGAGGTTACTTACCGAATAGAGCAGTGGTTTCCTGATGAAACGATAGGATTGATCACATGTATTTTAGGAGATTTTACTGAGTAGACAAATGACATATACTTTTCCTGATCAATAACAAAATGGCTTTAATAAATTTATCTATACCGACACAGAATTTTGAATTGGTTCATAACCGTATAGGAGAGATTTTGACAGAGGAGTTGCAGAATCAAGTTTTGAGTTACTACCGGACAGAGTTTGATATG
>Ga0209591_10003823_pt1 | contig 17308 bp, 14 predicted proteins | sample MAT01_FD_187207 | JGI IMG/M metagenome (GOLD analysis project Ga0209591, IMG submission 187207) | Freshwater microbial communities from Lake Fryxell liftoff mats and glacier meltwater in Antarctica - MAT-01 (SPAdes) (version 2) | ecosystem: Environmental > Aquatic > Freshwater > Ice > Liftoff... | reverse complement strand
ACCTATGAATTCCGATATCTCCATCGCGTGATTCGGGATAATACCTATTCTGCACAATAAATAGTCCATGCTGCATTGCGCATTGGAAGTTTTTTTTGGGCAATGCGCTGCAACATATTGGGTGCATGAAGTGGTAAATGGCGTTGTAGTAGCTGTTGTCTCGGCTGAGCCGAGATTACAGATATATAAACGCAAATCAAGCGATAGAAAAATTGCACCCTAATTTTGCCGATGAATGCAGCGATTCTATCGCTTAGTTTTGAGAATGCCGCGCGCATTCTACAAAAATTGCCCTAATGCGTAATGCGGGATAAACGGTACAAAAATCTGGCGAGAGCACTTGCTATCTCTGGGGCCTAGCACTTCATAGCGAATCCCAATGCAGATTCTGGGTTAAACGTAGCAGCATTTGTTGAAATAGAATAAAGGGCATCTCCAAAGAAAATTTCTCACATGGAACGTTATACCAATGCTACTTGATCCTGCATTGCGCATTGGAAGTCTGTTTTGGGTAATGCGCTGCAAGATTTTGCATGTGCGAATTGGTAAATGCCGTTGAAGCAGCTGTTAGAGGCCAATGGAGTGAAACGGTATTGGACCATTGCAGACACATAATCGGTATTAAATGACTAGATAAAATTTACAAAAAATACAAGTTTTACTCCAAAAAGAGGTTCGCCAACTATTGGTTTGTGTCAGTTCAATTTAACCCGCCAACAATTTGAAACCTCTTCCGTGTACATTAATGATTTCAACACTAGGATCCCTTTTCAGATGCTTACGAAGTTTGGCTATGTATACATCCATACTCCGTCCATTGAAATAATTGTCATCGCCCCATATTGCTTTAAGTGCAAAAGTGCGTTCCATGATTCCGTTTTTGTTTTTGCACAGAAGGAATAATAGCTCATTTTCCTTGGTGGTAAGTTTTATACTCTTGCCTTCCATCTCCAATTGCTGTTTGTTGTAATCGAACTGATAATGTCCAATGGTATGCTGTTGCACATCCGTTCCCTCTGCAGGCAATGCAGATGCCCGGCGCAAAATCGCATTAATTCGCACCAACAGTTCTTCCATACTGAATGGCTTGGTGAGATAATCGTCGCCACCCACGCGAAATCCCTCGAGGGTATCTTCTTTCATGCTTTTTGCAGTCAGAAAAATAATTGGTGTACGTTTATCTTCTTGCCTAATTTCTTCAGCAAGGGTAAAACCATCCTTTACAGGCATCATCACATCGAGCACCAGAAAATCGTAGGTGTTTCGCTTATACATTTTTGATCCTTCCATGCCATCAACGGCCAGATCGGTTTCAAAACCCTTAGAATTGAGGTATTCGCGCAGTAATGTTCCCAAATTGGGATCATCTTCACAGAGCAGAATTCTAGTTGACTTTTTCGTGTTCATGTTGTAAGTGTATGGTAAATGTACTTCCTTTTTTTAGTTCGCTTTCTACTTCTACTCGGCCTCCGTGTTTCTCTATTACACCCTTTACGTAGCTCAAGCCGAGACCAAAGCCTTTTACGTTGTGCACATTACCGGTGGGTATCCTATAAAGTTTTTCGAAGATGCGAGCCTGGTTTTCGCGGCTAATGCCTATTCCATTATCGCGAAATGCAACAGCTATGCCATTTGTTTCATCGCGGGTTGTAATTTCTACTATGGGACTGTCCTGACAATATTTGATGGCATTGTCGATGAGATTGTAAACCACATTCGACAAATGCAAATGATCTCCGTATATAACAGGATCCTTCGCTTCCAATCGAGTTACAATGCGACCTTTCTTTCCTGTAACTTGAATAGAAATATTGCGAATCACATTCTGAATCACTTCATGAAGATTAATGCGATTGACTTGCAATTGCATTTCTCCTTGTTCGAATATAGCTGTGCGCAAAACTTTTTCTACCAACAAACCGAGACGTTTGTTCTCCTCTCCAATCATGTTCACATAAGTAGACATTCCCTTTTCATTGCGCATCATATCGGGGTCGTTCAGAGCTTCACAAGCCAACGAAATGGTGGCAATTGGAGTCTTCAACTCATGGGTCATATTATTTATAAAATCATTCTTAATATCGCTAAGCTTCTTCTGTTTATATATAGTCCCAATTGAATAAGAAAATAAAAACATTATTACAAGGAGCAACAGCCCACTTACGGCGAGCATTGCCCACATCTGGCTAATGAGATAATTTTTTTGGTGGGGAAAATAGACGCGCAGATAGTTGGTGTCTTGCAAAGGATCGTTAGGGAACAACAATACCTTGTAACTTTCCTTTAAAGAATTTTCATACATCTTCGCCTCTCCATAAAGCACTTCGGTTTTTCCGAACTTATTGAATACTCCAGCCACCAAATTGGCCCGAATACCGCGTTTTTCGAGCTCCTCTTGAATAAGGCTGTCGACGAAAGATGTGTCAATCCGATCTGCAATGTTTCGATAAATTTCGAGATCCATCAAACCACCCATGATGTCGTCGAGCAAACCGGATTGCTCCAGAATCTGACTGTGGTCTACACCTGGTTCCTGCAGTTGGGCCTGAAAGGAGGAATCTTTCAAGGCACTTTCACCGGATATAGAGCCGATACTTACTTCTTGCGAACCATGATTTATAACGATGGCATTTTCGCTATCCGAAGAAATAGCCATACCTGAATTCATGTTGATGTCCATCATCTCCTTTTCTTCCATCAAACGCACCACCTCTGTAAGGGCCCTATTCACATTGATGGAGAATTGTTGTTCTCTTAACGCAAAAGAATTTCTTACCCAGTATACCTGAATAACAATTAAGCCCAGCACTGCAATGCTGGAAATCGCTATAAGCAAACGTATATACTTCTCATTCATGAACCACGTCAAAGGTAATTGCGGCGCTACAATCGACTAACATGCCCTTAACGACTTTTAACAGGGCTTCACACCCGTTTAACACTGCGTAGTGCAAGTTGGTCATAGTTTTGGCTCCGGTTAATCCTTCAACAACAGCGCTAACGAGTGCTGCTTCTCATGATTATTTAGGTTTAAAAGGTCTTACGAGATATACAGGTTTTAGAAAGGATTAATCGGTTCGAAACAACTCAAATTAGGTCTCTGCCAAAGAGGCCTTTTTTGTTTTACAACAGGACAACCTAGGGGCAACTTCCTCCGAACGATGTAATAAAGATGAGCAAGTCCGTGATATTGATCAAGCCGTCGCCATTAAGATCTGAGGGACATACACCACAAATACCTGCCAACTGTTCACCATCATTGCATCCATTGCCATCGCTATCGGCATTGTCAGGTTGAGTAATGGAAATGCTTACTTCGAAACCATCTGTAAGCCCATCTCCATCGCTGTCTTGTACTTCTGGAGAGGAATTATAGAAAAACTCCAAATCATCGGTCAATCCGTCTAAATCGCTGTCCTCACAAATGTCACCTATTCCATTTTCATTCCAATCTGCTTGAGTTGAATTGGAAATCATAGGACAATTGTCTAGGTTGTCCGCAATTCCATCTTCATCGGAATCAGTAATTACTAGCATCGACAAAATATAATCTGCAGTAATTGGAAGATGGTCACTTGCGCCATTGCAATCATTCGCATTTAAGCCAAAGAGCGCGAGGTTAGTCATTGTCATTTCTTCTGTTTCCAACACAAAGGACTTTGCGACATCCATAACAGCATCTGTATAGATGAAATAGTCCAGATATCCCGGAGGATAGGAATCATTGTCATCTCTCCAAGTATATGCCATTCGGATTGAATTATTTCGGCTTATCAAATTGGTCATTTGGCTATTATCCCAGTCTGGTGCTCCATCGGGGCCATATGCTGCATTGTCCTGAATATTGCCTGTAAGCAACGTACTTAGTTGCTGAGCATATCCCACAAGATTGAGATCCCCGCAATAGACTATGGGCGTACTATTTGGAATACTAATAGCTCCTCCTGGATTTTTTGCATCAAGAATAAATTGAATGGCCTCATCACATTGGTCTTGTCGGGTAGCATCAGCAGCACAACACTGAAGGTGCGCATTGACTAGCAATAAATCGTGGCTATACTCTTCCGGAAGATCTATAAGTGTTGGAAATTGCCTATCAGGTGTTATCCAATTTCCGGTAAATGGAAATCTACTGCATGTGATCATATCGTAATCATCCTTCAAAACATGCCAACCCACTCCCCCTATTGGAAGCCAATTGTCGAGCAATCCCTTGACATAAACAGCAGAATTTGCAGAGCACTCCGAAAACGCGATGACGTCGGGATTTAGAGCACTTAGTATTCGATCGAAATTATCTTGAGCACTCAATAGACCTAACTGACCTAATGTGTTATAGGCTGTAATACGAATATGACTAGTACTAATCTTCTGCAATTCAATAAACGGAATCGGAGGCATTGGAGCATTGTTGAAAGTATAGCTGAATGTAGCACCATTGTTCGGTAGATAGTCTCCGTTTTGAGTGTTTCTAAAAAGAAGTTTTATCGAGTTGGAGGGAAAAATGGGGTTGATACCATCCGGAATCACGTCCCTTCGAATTGCCATTTCAAATGTATTTGACGTAACAGTTGGAAGCGGCCTTAGCAATATGTCACCAAATCCCAATATTGAAGAGGGCGAAACATCATAGTAGACATTGTGTGTCCTAAAGTTGATTCCTATTTCAGAGCCAAAATTGGTAGCAGCCGCAAAACCAGTGGATGCACTATTATCAGCATCAATATACAAGTAAACGGTATGATTAACGAGGTTGTCCGTTAGGTCAAATTCAATGTTTGTTCGAAGTTTTACATACAACCAATCTTCATCGTTGGTCACCTGAAAGTCTAGTAAGTTTACTCCGCCTAAAGCTTCTGGTCCATCTACCGATCCCGGCAATGCGATGGGCCAGTCGGCGAACTGACCATCTATTGTAATCTCAGTTGGCTGCGAAATTCCAACAACGGCACAACAAGTTAGAGACAAAAACAATGTGAAAAACTTCATAGATTAAGGCTTGATGGTGCTAAAGTAACAATTCGATAAATAGCGATAATTTAAGGAAACCTCTAAACAGTTGATCTATCCTTCAATAACAGTTCACTCCCAATTTGCGGCAATTCACACCCAAGTGCCCCGCAAACCTTACGTATCAGTTTCACATTTGCACCGTCAAACAACTTACCCATCATGAAAACCATTTTCACATTCGCATTTTTTACTTTGATTTCTCTGATATCACAAGCTCAGGAGTCTCCCACCTCAGCCATTCGAGGAAGAGTTTTAGATGGTCAAAGTGAATATCCCTTGCCTGGAGCCACGATATTGATTACCTCACTCGATCCTGTAAAAGGAACAGCCACAGACTTAGATGGACAATTTATTATTGAAGGAATTCCCGTAGGAAGACATTCCGTGCAGATTAGCTTTATTGGATACGAACCTCAGACACTAAACAACTTGCTACTGAACTCTGGAAAAGATTTGGAAGTAAATGTAAAGTTGCTCGAAAGTGTAACGGTGCTCAAGGAAATCGAAATAGTAGCACGAGACAATAAATCTGAAGCTCAAAATGAAATGTCATCTGTAAGTACCCGCTCATTTAGTATTGATGAAGCGATGCGCTACAGCGGAACGTTGCAAGATCCATCGCGTATGGCGCAGAACTATGCTGGTGTGAGCAATGCAAGCGACGATCGCAACGACATTATAATACGTGGAAACTCCCCCACCGGTGTGTTGTGGCGTATGGAAGGTATTGACATTCCCTCGCCCAATCACTTTGCCACATTGGGAACAACAGGAGGACCTATTTCTCTTTTGAATATCAACAACCTCGGCAATTCTGATTTCTCCACGAGTGCCTTTGCCGCAGAATATGGAAACGCCTTAAGCGGAGTATTCGACCTAAAACTCCGCAGTGGAAATAAAAACAAACGCGAGTACATGGCACAAATGGGCTTCAACGGTCTTGAATTTGGTGCTGAAGGACCTTTCAAACAAGGTGGTCAAGCCACATTCATAGTGAACGGCCGATACTCTTATCTCGGCCTTTTGACAGGGCTCGGCGTGGATTTTGGAACCGGAGCGGCGGTACCTGAATATCAAGACATCACATTCAAAGTAGACCTTCCTACTGCAAAAGCCGGTAGATTCAGTCTCTTTGGAATTGGCGGCAATAGTTTTATAGATTTTAAAGCCGAAGATGCGGGCGAAAACAACCTTTATTCCAGTGATAGAGAAAACTCAGTATTTAAATCACAAACCGGAATAATCGGCCTATCACACACCTACTTTTTCTCGCCCAAAACAATGGGAAAGCTAGTTCTGGCTGCCACTACAGGAGGCACCCAAGGTTATGTAGATACCCTGAGTCTTTCAAGTATAGCCACGAAAACGTTTGGAATCTACCAGCGCCAGAGCAATATGACAGCTCACTATAGCCTCAACACTAAATTGAATGCAAAACACACATTGAAATTTGGTATTATGACCGACAACTATGGATTCGATATTACGGACAGTGTTTTGGTCGATGGAGACTATTACTTCACTCGCAACAACTTTGATGGCAATGCATCCTTGGCCCGCGCTTATGGAATGTGGAATTATCGTCCTACTGACAATTGGACCATCAATACAGGAGTATACGGCCAGCACTTCTTTTACAATGAAACAAGTATTATAGAACCTCGTGTTGGAGCTCGCTATGCGATAAACAATCGTCAAAGTTTAAGTTTTGGATTAGGTGCACACAGCCAACTGCAGCCCATCACTGTATATTTCAACAGAGAAGAAACGGATGAAGGTGTAGTGTCAAACAACAAAAATCTAGACTTCAACAAAGCGCTTCATGCTGTAATCGGGTATGACTTTCAATTTTCAGAAACACTCAGACTAAAGTCAGAGATCTATTATCAGCATCTATATGACATTGCTGTGGATCGCTTTTCAAGTAGTTTTTCTATGCTCAACACAGGAGCTGATTTCACACTGCCGGAAAACGCTGATCTTGTGAACGAAGGAACAGGAACCAATATGGGAATAGAACTAACCCTTGAAAAATTTCTCTCGAAAGGCTACTACTTTCTATTCACCACGTCACTCTTCGATTCTCAATATGATGGCAGCGACGGTGTAAGCAGAAATACAGCCTTCAATGGAAATTACGTATTCAATCTACTCGCAGGTAAAGAATGGAAAGTTGGAAAATCAAATACAATCACACTCGATTTCAAAACCACTTATGCGGGTGGACGCTGGTATGCACCAATCGATCTAGAAGCCTCAAGACTTGACGGTAGCGAAGTGCGTCTGACATCGAACAACAACAGTGCGCAATATGATGCGTACTTTAGAACTGATTTCAAGATAGGATTCAGAAAAAACGGAGCAAAAGTTTCTCAAGCATTTTCACTCGACATTCGCAATGTAACAAATCAGCAGAATGTATTCTTGCAGAACTATGATTCCTCCAGTGGAGAGGTAGAGACCGTTTATCAAACCGGGTTCTTTCCCATCTTCTTATACAACATCTATTTCTAAAAAGACTTCGTTTATTTGAACAATGAAGAAACACTGGAAAGATAACAGGCAATATATTGGTTTCAATGACTGGCCATTGATATTGGTCGGCATACCCATGGTGTCCGTTATCTTTCCGATGCTTTTCTTTGGAGTAGGAATAAAAGATAGTTTTGGTTGCTTTTCCCAAAATGTATTTCCATCTATACTTTTTACTTCCATTTTCTGGTATGGCGACCGCACGATTACAATTTACTTCCGGAAAAAGTTTCATAAATATGAGCAATACGCCAAACGGCTTTACGTCTCAGGCTCGGTTATATTGATATACACAATTCTCATGTCGCTTCTGCTGCATAAGAATCAACATTTCTTTGAGCACATCGAACCGTTGGCAAGTCTCAAACCTAGTTTTGGTAAATCACTCGCAGCCTCATTGTTGCCGACAGCATTGGTAACCTTGATCTATGAGGCTGCATTCTTTTTCTCAAGGTGGAAAGAAAGCATTGCTGAAACAGAAAGGCTCAAAAAAGAGAATACCCTTTCTCAGTTGGAGGCGCTTCGCAATCAAGTGAATCCACATTTTCTGTTCAACAGTTTGAATACTTTAGTGTCTATTATACCTGAGGACCCAAAAAAAAGCGTAGAGTTTGTGCAGAAACTTTCGCATGTGTATCGATGTATCCTTGATTTGCAGGGCAAGACTATAATATCCTTGGAAGAAGAAATGGAATGTTTGGAGAATTATCGCTTCTTGCTCGAAACACGATTTGGTGAAAGTATACATTTCGATGTAAGAATAAATGAAGATGAACGCAAAAAGTACATTGTACCGATGGCAGTTCAGATGCTGGTTGAAAATGCGGTGAAACACAATGTTGTGTCTATTAAAAAACCTTTATCTATTGGGATAATTGCGGAAGATGAATTCATTGTTGTATCAAACAATTTGCAAAAGAAAATGAGCGGTGTTGAAACCAATGGTATGGGGTTGAAAAATATCAATCAACGATTCATATTAACCTTTCATAGGGAAATTGATGTTTCGGAAAATGAACTTTCATTTGAAGTGCGTTTACCATTGATGAACATAGAACAATATCACGGCAAGCCATGAATGAACGCAATAACTTTTCCGAAGCACTGCGAATAATCATCATAGAAGATGAACAGCCAGCAGCGCGACAATTGAAGCGGCTGATATCAGAGTTGCTTCTTAATTCCATTGTGATTTACGAAATGGATAGTGTAGAAGAATCCGTTCAGTACTTTGCAAGCAATCCGGAAGTCGATCTTATATTCATGGACATTCACTTGGCTGACGGCCTTAGTTTCGACATCTTTTCGCAGTCCTCCGCTCCGGCTCCTGTGATTTTTACTACTGCTTATGATCAATATGCCATCAAGGCTTTTAAAGTAAATAGCATCGACTATCTCCTAAAGCCCATTGAAAAAGAAGACTTAAAGACTGCCATAGAAAAGTACTTTACATTGCGTCAAGAGGTATCAAAGGGTGCTGTAGACTACACAAGACTTGTTCATGCGATGCGCGAAGCGGGTAGTCCCTTCAAAAAAAGATTTTTAGTAAAACCCGGCGGTCGACTTGCCTTCGTAAACATTGAAGACGTTGCGTACTTCTTTAGCGATGATGGCTTTACTTTTTTAGTGGTAAAAGACGGGGAGAGATTTATTGTCGAATCGACATTAGAAGAAATAGAATCACAGCTCAATCCAGATGCCTTTTTCCGAATCAATCGTCAGATGATTATTTCGTTACAAAGTATAGATCGGATAGACCCCCACTTTAATCATCGCTACAACATCACCCTCAAACCATCCTTCCAAACGGAAGTTCTTGTAAGCCGGCAACGTGGAACGGATTTCAAGAAGTGGTTGGATCAGTAAAACTGAATATTTCTATTCTGTCCTGTGAATGTGCACATTTGTCAATGGGCCAATGGGGGTTCCGGTTTGACCAGAAGCAGCGCGTTCAATCAAACAATACGATTGGTCCGTTTATATGGAATAAGGCAATGAAATAATGGAGAAGCGAAGAAAAAACAGAGTGAAAATTTGAATGATTGCTGCGCTCTCAAAGTGGGGGAAAAAAACAGACTCTATCGGCCTTCAAGATTCTTAATCATCGCATACAAAATTCTTGAAAGTTCATCCGCACTTCTCATCAATTCAGATAATTCTTCCTTGCTGAGCCTCCCCTCATCACACAAAATATCTAATACAGCAACACACTCAAAGACGGACGCTCTGGCAGTAGTAAAATAACTCCTGCGATCAGGTTTGGAAAACTTACCGGAACCCTCAGCTATATTTAGCGGAACACTAAAGGAAGCTCGACCCAATTGATCGACCACATACCTATCGAAAGAATGTGAAGTGAAAAGTGCTTTGCAATCACGATGAAATGACTTGGCCTTTTTGTAAACATCCAATTTTTCGAAATCGAACACGAGAAGATAGTTTTTTCAGTTTAACAACAACGCTTTTACTCCAGTTGCAATCCTCAATAGGAGCGAGAAACAGAGTGAGAGCGAAGAAAAAACAGAGTGAAAATTTGAGTGATTGCTGCGCTCTCACTCTCATTTTCACTCTGTTTTTGTACCTAGAGTGGGAATCGAACCCACACGCCCGAAGACACACGATTTTGAGTCGTGCGCGTCTACCAGTTCCGCCATCCAGGCATTTCCCGATTTTGCAATTGGGAACGCGAAAGTAATAAGATCAGGGGAAACTTAAGATTTCAAAAGACAAAATTTGTAACTCTTGCCTGCATCATATCCCAAAACGCCCGCTCCAAAAGGGTTTTGAGAACTAAGACCGGGAGCCAATAAAGTCGAAACATCTTTATTAGATACCAGTGCCTTACGGGTCAATTGACCATCTGAGGTCACCAACACCACCGCAGTGATGCTATTTTTACTCTGATTCCAATCCACCGCCTGTCCTTGAGGTAGGCTCTTTAAACGATCGATATTGGCTTCATCATCATTAAAAATAAGCCGCAAAGTTTGGTGATCATAATAACAGTTGTATGAGCAATTACCCTCTCCACCTCTGGTGTATTGCTGCTTTGGGACCTTGGTGCTCCATGTAATTCGGCCGCCAGGCTCAAGAAGACATACTATGATATCGTCGTAATGATGGAGATACTCCACTATTTGCCTGCCTGTAACTGGATCGAAACGCGATACTTCTTCTACAAAATATTGCTCCCCAATGATCAAGGTGCTCCCATCAGGACGTGGGAAAATATGATCGAGATAAAAATCTTCAATGGTTGGTGACGTGCCACTCTCGCCAGCTCCTGCAAAACGCGCCACAAATTCGGCCGGAAAAGGCATAAATGATGCAGTTTTGATCCCTTTTCCAGCAGGATTCAGTTCAAACTGGAATGTTCCCGCTGCCATGAATTGATAATTGTTGCCGTAGTAACCTGCAATTACCAGACTTCCATCACTTCGAAGAGCAAAAGAAGCTGCAACGACCTGCTTTTCCTTGAGACTTACGTCGTATTCCTTTACCTTGTTCTCAGCATTGTTGTAATGAAACAGAACATATCTCCCTCCTTGAGCCATAGGTGGGCCGGAGTTCAGCGATTTTTTTTCGGGAGCCCTTCCACTCATCATATACAAATGACCCTGATTGTCGATGATGTAATTGTGTATTTGCACTACATCCTGTGAATAAGGGAGAACGAGGTCCTTTTCCCAGAGCATTTCCAAATCGGGACTGTAGAGTTTGAAAGACACATTCTCCGAGGCTCTGCGCTCATACGGTGGGTCAAAAAAGAGAAGAAATCTAGAGCTATCGGGCGATAGGCGCATATCAAAGACCGGAATACCAGCCTTATCTTCTGAAGGCATGTAATGGACAAGAACAGGACGCGAGAGCATTTCTCCGCTCATGCTTATCATAGTGGCAAAGGCTTGAATTTGTGAAGTTGTCTTGCTATAAGTTGTTGAAAAAAGGAGAAACCCTGATTTAAAATGGATTATTTTTTCAAACTTAGGATTAGCTGAACCCTCAACAGCCAAAGGAATACGTTTGCGCCAACGCTCCTTCATATCTGCTTTACCATATGCCACAAGATTTAATGCGGGTGCTTTATCCTGATCGTACTCCGAAACGTAGAAATATTGACTATCGGCTCCAACCACCATGACATCTGTAACAGTTTTGGCCGTTTTGAGAATTTCTGTGAAAGCCACATCCGTTTGGGAAAATATACCAACAGAGCAGCAGGATAAGAATAGAAATAACGAAGCTGTAAGCGATTGTTTACGCATAAGGTTTTAATATAAACGCCGCTCTAAGCACCTTTCGTCAACAATTCCAGCCTTTTGCTGAAAATGAGAAAGGAGCATTTCAAACGTCGGTCCGCAGCCCTAGGCAAATACCTTTCCAAATATTTTACCGGCCATCCATTCAAGGGTAAATGGACTGAATCGGGCGCTTTCGTTTTGTAAATCTATTCGCATCGTTTTGGATTTCGTACCCTATGTAATTGAAATATAAGCATCCAATTGTTCAATTAATCCTGCAGCGGATTATCTAAAACAGACTTCCCATGCGCAATGCTGGATGGGCCATTTATTAAGTAACATTGGTATTACTTTGTTATTACATTGTTATACTTTCAAGGCAAAACAAATCCACCAAAAGCTCACTCACCTATTGGAAATCTTTAAAATCCCTATCAGGTGCGAGCACATCAAGATGCAATGTTTAAAGAAAGAAGAACTATCATCCTAAATCATTGGCTTAACGGCCCTCAACATTTCGCGCTTATTTGGTGGGCCCGGCAATCGTTCAACCACAAATCCAACACTCTGCAGATCCCGGCGAACCTGTCCCTTGGCGCAGTAGGTAACCAATACCCCTTCAGTTTTCATGGACCTAAAGAGCTTTTGAAAAATATCTACTGTCCACATTTCTGATTGAACGCGAGGAGCAAACGCATCGTAGTAGACCAGATCAAAGCAATTTTCCTTCAAAACAATTTCTTGAATACGGTTGGTCATTTTCATGAACATCATTCTTTCATTCGACAAAACCTCTTCTTCCCAGGGAGCATTGAGAATTAGTTGCTGAATTGAATTGATATGAGTATAGTCCCTCCATTTCTTTTGAATTTCTAAAATATCTGTTTGCGAAATAGGGAATGGTTCCAAACCGATGTAATTCACTTTTACAGAACTTACACAGGCATAATTCAACGTCAAAGCGGCATTGAGAGCTGTACCCAAGCCCACTTCAAGAATAGTTATCTCATTTTTTGTCCTTGCCACAAACTCCAATCCAGCCTGAATAAATACATGTTTGGATTCTGTAAGAGCCCCATGACGACTATGATAAGTTTCATCCATTGACAAAATCTCCACCGAGGGAGAACCATCTAGAGTGGTAAAGATTTTTGAATCTTCAGTTTTATTCATAAACCCTGCTTGCTTTTTTAATCATGGCGCTTTTGATCCATACCGCGGCTTTCTTCATATAACTAATCTCTAAAAACCCTGTTTTGTTCTTTCTCATCAGAGCATTTGAGACACCCGCGGCTAGTGTGTCGCTAACAGCCCAATCATTTAATTCAAAAGAGATTTTTTGCAATCGCTATAGCAATTGCAAACTCTCTCTTCGCACTGGCCGTAGGATATTTAGCGACAACATTCCTTCCTCAAAAACTCCTTCATGCCATAGCCTTTCAACCAACTCCAATCCAAATCCTTTGTAGATATTCACCATTTTATTGAGAACAGGCATGAGACCACCATACAATTATTGCGAACTCGGAATCATTTTCTGAAAATACTCCACTCGATCAGGTACACTTTTATCCTTGATCTGATCCTTTATTGCATGAATTAATAATTCCATTGATCACCTCTCCTTTTTCTTCAAACTCACCAAATAGATGCCAATAAAAATCATGGCACCTCCAATTATCTGCACCCATCCAATTTGCCCGAGATAATCCTGTTCCCATATTTTTGAAAACAGCCATGCAAATAGTCCAGCCAATAATGGTTGCAGATAGATGTATGTACTCGCAACATTTGGCGACAAATGGTAAATGCCATACATGTTGAGCAGATAGGTGAGAAAGGTGACGCAGACCACCACATAAAAAATTCCGAACCACTGCCAGGATGTAAGTTCCGCCCATGGGATGCTATTCATGCCGGTTCCACCAAAAGGCAACACGAGCAAAATACCAATGCTGAAAATCCAAGCCGTAATCATCATTGGATGATATCGATCCATCAATGGTCTCACAATGACCAAGTAAATAGCCCAAGAAGCGGAATTAATGAGGATGAATAAATCGCCCTGAATACTTGCATTGGTCTGCGGTCCGTGCGGTGTAAGCACAATTATTCCAATAGCTCCTGCTGCTCCCAACAAAATTCCACTCAATCGAAGCAGGGTAAATCGTTGTCCTAAAAGCCACATCGAAAAAAGCATTACCAAAATGGGATTGCTCGTCATTACAATACTTGCGTTCACAGAGGACGTTAAGGCCAATCCATTGAAAAAGAAAAGTTGATTGGTAGCCACTCCGAATATTGCACATAGGAAAATTCTCCACCAGTCCCTTTTCTGCGGCAGAGCGAATTTCCCTCTCAATACAACCCAAAAAAGGACTGCTGCGCCCACAACCCGAAGAACAATAAAACTGTTTGGACCAATGGGGTCAGGCATTACCGTTTTAGCAATGACATAGTTGGCTCCATAAATCAGGGCTGCAGCCGCTAAGGCAAGGTGGCCGCGCGTTTCAGATTGGGTCATGATGAATCAGGCCGCAATATACCTCGCTGTTCGGTCTACACTGCTTATTTTCGCGTCCCAAAGCATACACAGCATGGATATTGCAAGTAAATACGACCCCAAAAATACAGAGCAGAAGTGGTACGACTTCTGGATTGAAAACCGCTTCTTCGCGTCAAAACCAGATCATCGTACACCCTACACCATTGTAATACCTCCACCAAATGTCACGGGAGTATTGCACATGGGCCACATGTTGAACAATACGATTCAGGATGTATTGATTCGCCGAGCTCGCATGAGAGGTTATAATGCCTGCTGGGTTCCAGGTACCGACCATGCCTCTATAGCGACAGAAGCTAAAGTTGTCCGAAAACTCCGCGAAGAAGGAATCAAGAAAGGAGATCTCTCTCGTGAGGAGTTTATGAAACATGCATGGGAATGGACACACAAACACGGAGGAATCATTCTCCAGCAGCTAAAGAAACTTGGAGCGAGTTGCGACTGGGACCGCACAAGTTTTACGATGGACGAAAAATATTACCAAAGTGTCATCGATACTTTCATAGATCTGCATAGAAAAGGGAAAATTTACAGAGGCGAACGTATGATCAACTGGGATCCTGTTGCAAAAACAGCTCTCAGCGATGAAGAGGTAATCTACAAAGAAGGTCTTGGAAAACTGTATCACGTATCATACAAAGTTGTTGGTTCGGATGAAGTCATAAACATCGCCACCACTCGTCCGGAGACTATTTTGGGAGATACTGCGGTATGCATTCACCCAAATGATGATCGCTACAAACACCTGCATGGAAAAAAAGTAATTGTGCCACTTGTAAATCGCGAAGTCCCCATAATCACGGACGAATATGTGGAGATGGAATTTGGAACAGGATGCTTGAAGGTAACCCCTGCTCACGATACAAACGACTACGATCTCGGCAAAAAACACCAACTCGAAGTCATTAATATGATGAATGACGATGGAACGGTAAGTGAGGCTGGAAAACTGTACATCGGTATGGATCGATTCGATGTGCGCAAGCAAATTGTTGAAGATCTAAAGTCGTCCGGCAATCTCATAAAAGTGGAAGACTATCAAAACAAGGTTGGACACTCTGAGCGCACCGACGCCGTAATAGAGCCCCGTCTTTCCCTACAGTGGTTTGTAGACATGAAAGACCTTGGCAAGCCAGCATTGGACCATGTGATGAACGACGACATCAAATTCTATCCTCCCAAATTCAAGAACAGCTATCGCAACTGGATGGAGAACATTAAGGACTGGTGCATTTCTCGTCAGCTTTGGTGGGGGCATCAGATTCCTGCATGGTACACCGGAGATGGCCAATACGCAGTAGCTTCATCACTTGAAGAAGCGCATGCACAGCTCTTACTCAAAAATCCTTCCCTCAAAAAGGAAGATCTGAAACAAGATCCAGATGTATTGGACACTTGGTTCTCAAGTTGGCTTTGGCCCATTTCCGTATTTAATGGTTTCTATTCGAAAGAAGAAATAAACTATTACTATCCTACTCAAGACCTCGTGACTGCGCCCGAAATTATGTTTTTCTGGGTTGCAAGAATGATCATAGCAGGATATGAGTACATGGGCGAAAAACCCTTTACCAATGTTTACTATACGGGAATTGTAAGAGACAAGCAAGGCAGAAAAATGAGTAAGTCGCTTGGAAACTCACCTGATCCAATAGACTTGATAGAGGAGTATGGAGCGGATGGAGTTCGAGTAGGTATGTTACTTACCTCACCAGCGGGAAATGATTTACCCTTTGACGTATCGTTATGCGAACAAGGGCGAAATTTTGCCAATAAAATTTGGAACGCATTTCGATTGGTAAATGGTTGGGAAAGTAGAACTGAAAATCGTGCAATGACCGGTTCCGATGAAGTCGCAATCCGATGGATGAAAAGCAGGCTTCAGCAAGTACTCGAAGAAATTGATGACGACTACGAAAAGTTCCGCATCTCTGAAGCGCTGATGTCCTTGTACAAATTAGTGTGGGACGATTTCTGCTCGTGGTACCTTGAAATGATAAAACCTGGCTTCGAGCAAAATATGTCCAGAGAAACGTTTGAAGCCACAAGGAGCATATTTGAAAATCTCCTCAAGATTCTTCATCCGTTTATGCCATTTTTAACTGAAGAATTATGGCACCATTTGAACGAAAGAAAGTCGGCCGATGAAGCTATAGTTGTATCCGCTTGGCCAATGCGTGTTGCATATGACAAAACTATTCTCGAAAACTTTAAAGAATTCGAAGAAATTGTAACGGCCATTCGCAATGTGAGAAAAACCCAGAACATACCAAATAAAGAATCCATTACTTTAAAGATGTTCAGTTCAGCCTCATTTGATTCACCCTTCACGGATAATATTATCCGACTCTGCAATATTTCATCTATAGACAAAGTGAATGAAAGCGACAAAAGTTGGACCTCATTTATGGTGGACTCCAATGAGTTTTTTATTCCGATGAGCAGTAATGCAGACATGGAAGCAGAGAAGGAACGAATCATCAAAGAACTTGATTACACAAAAGGTTTTTTGGCTTCAGTAATGAAAAAGCTTGGCAACGAAAAGTTTGTAAATTCTGCCCCTCCCGCAGTTGTTGAATCGGAAAATAAAAAGAGACAAGATGCCGAGTCGCTCATTCGAGTATTGGAAGAGAAATTAGTATCTTTAGGGTAAATGAACAGTGCGGACATCGAGCTCATTGTAAATTCTACAGTAGATGGAAGAACTATAAAAGGTTGTGTCCTCTGCTTGCACAACTCGCACACCAACTTGCTCGTTGCTGCTGGTAACATTAATCCCGAAAGTACCATATACCTTGCGAGCACTACTAAACTGTATACAACTGCTTTAATACTGAAGCTTCGCTATGAGGATAAACTTTCACTTGACGACAAACTTGAGAAATGGTTTGCCCCGGAAGTTTTGAAAGGGTTGCATGTATACCAAAAGGTAGATTACAGTTATCAGATTACTATTCGC
>Ga0209591_10003822_pt1 | contig 17318 bp, 9 predicted proteins | sample MAT01_FD_187207 | JGI IMG/M metagenome (GOLD analysis project Ga0209591, IMG submission 187207) | Freshwater microbial communities from Lake Fryxell liftoff mats and glacier meltwater in Antarctica - MAT-01 (SPAdes) (version 2) | ecosystem: Environmental > Aquatic > Freshwater > Ice > Liftoff... | reverse complement strand
TCCGACTCGGCGAGCGACTCGGCATCCGACTCGGCGAGCGACTCGAGCCGCGCGAGCGACGACGAGCGTTTCCGAGTCTTGGCGCAGCGCGTGACCGGTCGCCCGCTCGACGAGAGCGAGATCACGGCACTCCACGCGGCGCTGGATCGGTTCCGCGCGCGCTACGGATCGAATCCCGACGACGCGCGCAAACTGCTTGCGGTGGGCGAGGCCCCGCTCGACACGACGCTCGATCCGTCCGAGCTCGCCGCGTGGACGCTCGTCGCGAGCGCAATCCTGTCCCTCGACGCAGCGATCACGCGACAGTGACCTCGATGGACCCTCGCCGAGAACGTGCACTCGACCTGACGCGCCGCCGCTTCTTCGGGGTCGGCGCGCGATCCATCTCCGCCTCGGTCGGGATGCTCGGGCTCGCGTCCGCGGTCGGGAGCCAACGCGCGTCCGCACTCGGCCTGCCGTCGCTCGATGCCGCGGCCGGGCTGCACCATCCGCCGAAAGCGAAGCGCGTCGTCTACCTCCACATGGAGGGCGCGCCGAGCCAACTCGATCTCTACGACTGGAAGCCGACGTTGCGCGAGCGATTCGGCGAGGAGCTCCCCGACTCGATCCGCGGCGGCCAGCGCTTGACGGGTATGACCAGCGGACAGACGAAGTTCCCCTGCGCACCGTCCATGTTCGCCTTCGAGCGCGCGGCGAACCGTGCGGACGGCGTTTGGCTCTCGGATCTCGTCCCCCACACGGCGCGCGTCGCTCACGAGCTGTGTTTCGTGCACTCGATGCGCACCGAAGCGATCAACCACGAGCCCGCGATCACGTTCTTCCAGACCGGCCATCAGCAACCAGGACGACCGTCTTTCGGCGCGTGGGCGAGCTACGGACTGGGTTCGTCCAACAAGGACCTCCCGTCCTTCGTCGTGCTCATCACGCAGGGCTTCGGGAACATGCAGGCCTTGTCGGCGCGTTTCTGGGGCGCCGGATTCCTGCCGAGCCAGCACCAAGGCACGCGACTACGCTCGAGCGGCGATCCCGTGCTCCATCTCGCCGATCCGCCCGGTGTCCGGCGCACGGATCGTCGCGCGTTCCTCGACCTCGTCGGCGCGCTGAATGCGCGCGAAGCGGAGCGCTCGTTCGATCCCGAGGTACGTGCGCGCATCGAGCAGGCCGAGCTGGCCTACCGGATGCAGGCGTCCGTGCCCGATCTCATGGATCTCGCGGGCGAGCCGGCGTCCACGTTCGAGCTCTACGGCGAGGAAGCACGGAAGCCGGGAACGTTCGCGGCGAGCTGTCTGCTCGCGCGACGACTCCTCGAGCGCGGTGTGCGCTTCGTCCAGCTCTACCTGCGCGGTTGGGATCAACACGCGAACTTGCCCGCGGAATTGCGTCTGCAATGTTCGGCGGCGGATCGGGCTCAAGCGGCGCTAGTCACCGATCTGCGCCAGCGCGGACTCCTCGACGAGACGCTCGTCCTGTGCGCCGGTGAGTTCGGGCGCACGGTGTATTGCCAGGGCGATCTCACGCGGGAGAACTACGGCCGCGATCACCATCCGCGCTGTTTCAGCGTGTGGCTCGCGGGTGCCGGTATCGCGCCGGGCATCACCTACGGCAAGACGGACGAGTGGGGCTACAACGTCGTCGAGAACCCGGTCGAGGTGCACGACCTGCACGCGACGATGCTGCACCTGCTCGGCGTCGACCACGAGCGGCTCACGTATCGGCATCAGGGCCGGGACTTCCGCTTGACCGACGTTTTCGGTCGAGTGGTGCCCGGCATCCTGACCTGAGAGCGTGTGAAGACATCGAGCCTACACGCTCTCAGAATCATGTGGCGACGCTGCGCAGCGCGAGAGGCCGCGATGGCTTCACGGCCTATCTCGATTCGCGGTTGTAGTGCCGAGCACGATGCGTGCCCGCCCATGGACGCGGGAGCGCGCGGTGCTACCCGGCGCGACGACGCGCATCGGCACGACGCGCGCGATCGCTTGAAAAGAGGCGAGCCACGACGCGGGGCGCGCGCCGTGGCTCGACCGAGGCCGGAAGCAGGGCTTCCGTCTCCCCAAATCAGTTGTCGCCTTGCGGACCGAGCGGCAAGAGCGACCCGTTGTCCTGCGAGCAGACCTCGTAAGGCAGGTCGGCGGCGGCGTAGCCCGCGTGGCGCTCGATGAGCACCACGTAGATCGCCGGATCGTCGATCTGCGTGAAGTTCGAGAACGCGATGCGTCCGTCGAACCGGACCCAACCCGTCTCGAAGCCCGGGAGACCTTGGATCTCCTTCGGATCGTTCGACGACAGACCGCTGAGGAACGCGTTCGAGAACGAGCCCGCCAGGTTCGTCAGCGTGATGCACTGCCAGCAGCGGAACTGGTACTGACCGCTGAACGCTTCCTCGTTGTCGTTGTAGACGAGGTAGTCGACGACGGTCTGGAACGCCGGTCCGCTGGTCAGGTCCACGAAGACGAACTCGCTGGCCGACACTTCGGTCTGCCCGAGGAACCGCGGGATCAGGATCTGGTCCGGAGCCTGCGCGTACTCGAGTCCATCGAGGTCGCGCCTTCCGTCCGAATCGACGTCCGTGTTCGTGTTCATCCCGTTGCCGATGCCTTCGAACGACACGGCGTCGAGCGCGTACTCGAACGTCGTGATGCCGTCGATCGCGAGGGCCTGACCGATCAGGTGGTTGAAGACGATCGGCTGGCCGGTCGTCGTGCTCTGGGCGTACGCGTAGGCGTAGCCCTGGTTCGCCGTCGGGTTCACGGCACGCGTGAGCAGCGTGATCGTGTCCTTCGGCGTGAGGCGTTCGGAGTAGTTGAACTCGAGGCACGTCGTGCCGTCACGGAAGACGAAGTGCACGTCGATCGATTGCGACGGGTGCGTGTTCGTCACCGTGAAGAGCGTCCGTTGTGCCGAACGGTTGTCGTACTTCGGGAAGAGCAGCAGGCTGCCCGGGCGGTGGCGGTCGAGCTCCAGACACTGGCAGGTGTCGGGGATCCCGTCGTCATCCGAGTCGATGGTCGGATCCGTGGCGATGTCGCAATCGTCCGGAGTTCCGTTGCCGTCGCAGTCCTTCTCGCACGTGTCGAGGATGTTGTTCGTGTTGCAGTCGTTGCCGACGAGTTCGCACACGTCCGGGATGCCGTTGCCGTCGCAGTCGTCGAGTGCTTGACACTCGTCGGGCGTGCCGTCGGCGTTGCAGTCGACCTCGCAGGCGTCGATCGTGCCGTCCTTGTTGCAGTCCGGCTGACAGTTGTCCGGCAACAGGTTGCCGTCGCAGTCGTTGTTCACGAGCTCGCAACGATCCGGCAGACCGTCGCCGTCACAGTCGAGCTGGGCCTGACAGATGTCGGGCACGCCGTCCGGCACGCACGTCGTGCGACCGTAACGATCGACCGCACCACCCGCGATTTCGCAGCGGTCGGGCGTGCCGTCCATGTCGCAGTCGGGCTCGGGCTGACACGAGTCCGGGATGTTGTCCGCGGTGCACGTGCCCGGACCGTAGGTGTCGGGCGTGCCGCCGAGGAGCTCGCAGCGATCCGGGATCCCGTCGCCGTCGCAGTCCGGTTGGACCTGACAGCTGTCGGGAATACCGTCCGGCGCGCAGGTCGTCGGACCATAGAGATCGCGGGCTCCGCCCAGGATCTCGCACACATCCGCGAGGCCGTTGCCGTCGCAGTCGGGCTGACAGTTGTCCGGGAACAAGTTCCCGTCGCAGTCGTTGCCCACGAGCTCGCAACGGTTCGGCAAGCCGTCGTTGTCGCAGTCCGGCTGCGCTTGGCAGCTGTCCGGGACACCGTCCGGCGTGCACGTCGACCGACCGTAGCGGTCGGGCGCGCCGCTCAGGATCTCACACGCGTCCGCGATGCCATCGCCGTCGCAGTCCGGCTGGCAGTTGTCCGGGAACGCGTTCCCGTCGCAGTCGTTGCCCACGAGTTCGCAACGGTTCGGGATCCCGTCGTTGTCGCAGTCCGGCAGGACCTGACACGAGTCGGGGATGCCGTCCGGGCTGCACGAAGCGCGACCGTAGAGGTCCGGAGCGCCGGCGAGGATCTCGCACGCGTCCGCCAGTCCATCGCCGTCGCAGTCGGACTGACAGTTGTCGGGGAACTGGTTCGCGTCGCAGTCGTTGCCGACCAGCTCGCAGCGGTTCGGAATCCCGTCGTTGTCGCAGTCCGGCTGCACTTGGCAGCTGTCCGGGATGCCGTCCGGCGTGCACGTCGTCGGACCGTAGAGGTCGCGCGCTCCGTTGAGGATCTCGCACGCGTCCGCGATCCCGTTGCCGTCGCAGTCGGGCTGACAGTTGTCCGGGAACTGGTTCGCGTCGCAGTCGTTCCCCACGAGCTCGCAACGGTTCGGCAAGCCGTCGTTGTCGCAGTCGGGTTGAACTTGGCAGCTGTCCGGCACGCCGTCCGGCGCGCAGGTCGTCCGACCGTAGCGGTCGGGCGCTCCGCCGAGGATCTCACACGCGTCCGCGATCCCGTCGCCATCGCAGTCGAGCTGACAGTTGTCCGGGAACTGGTTCGCGTCGCAGTCGTTGCCGACCAGCTCGCAGCGGTTCGGAATCCCGTCGTTGTCGCAGTCCGGCTGCACTTGGCAGCTGTCCGGGATGCCGTCCGGCGTGCACGTCGTCGGACCGTAGAGGTCGCGCGCTCCGTTGAGGATCTCGCACGCGTCCGCGATCCCGTTGCCGTCGCAGTCGGGCTGACAGTTGTCCGGGAACTGGTTCGCGTCGCAGTCGTTGCCGACCAGCTCGCAGCGGTTCGGAATCCCGTCGTTGTCGCAGTCCGGCTGCACTTGGCAGCTGTCCGGGATGCCGTCCGGCGTGCACGTCGTCGGACCGTAGAGGTCGCGCGCTCCGTTGAGGATCTCGCACGCGTCCGCGATCCCGTTGCCGTCGCAGTCGGGCTGACAGTTGTCCGGGAACTGGTTCGCGTCGCAGTCGTTGCCGACCAGCTCGCAGCGGTTCGGAATCCCGTCGTTGTCGCAGTCCGGCTGCATCTGGCAGCTGTCCGGGATGCCGTCGGGCGTGCACGTCGTCGGACCGTAGAGGTCGCGCGCTCCGTTGAGGATCTCGCACGCGTCCGCCAGCCCATCCCCGTCGCAGTCGGGCTGACAGTTGTCCGGGAACTGGTTCGCGTCGCAGTCGTTGCCGACCAGCTCGCAGCGGTTCGGAATCCCGTCGTTGTCGCAGTCCGGCTGCATCTGGCAGCTGTCCGGGATGCCGTCGGGCGTGCACGTCGTCGGACCGTAGAGGTCGCGCGCTCCGTTGAGGATCTCGCACGCGTCCGCCAGCCCATCGCCGTCGCAGTCGGGCTGACAGTTGTCGGGGAACTGGTTCGCGTCGCAGTCGTTGCCGACCAGCTCGCAGCGGTTCGGAATCCCGTCGTTGTCGCAGTCCGGCTGCACTTGGCAGCTGTCCGGGATGCCGTCCGGCGTACACGTCGTCGGACCGTACCGGTCGCGCGCTCCGGCGAGGATCTCGCACGCGTCCGCCAGCCCATCGCCGTCGCAGTCGGGCTGACAGTTGTCGGGGAACAGGTTCCCGTCGCAGTCGTTGCCCACGAGCTCGCAGCGGTTCGGCAAGCCGTCGCTGTCGCAGTCCGCTTCAGGCTGGCATACATCGAGGATGCCGTCCGGCAAACACGTCCCGATGCCGTAGCGGTCGAGGTTCGGATTGCCCTGGATCTCCAGGTAATCCGGGATCTGGTTGTTGTTGCAGTCCGGGTAGTAGAGGTAGCAGACCTGGATGTCGCCGCCGGCCCGGGTGGCGAACGCGCTGATCAAGTTGCCGGCGCCGGTCGCGATCGACGCGCCCGCGGCCGTCACGGGCAACGTGATCGATCCGGGATTTCCGCTCGGCCCCGTGAAGAGCGTGAGGTCGGACATCGTCCCGAGGTTCATGCTCGACGCTTGCGTGAAGAGTTGCGCCGGGAAGCTGCGGCCCGAGGTACCGCGGTAGTCGGTGATGCCGTCGTACGCGGTCACGCTCTCCGTCCTCATGAACGTCGGGTTCGCGCTCACGATCGGGCTCGTGAGCGGACCGGGTCGGAAGACGTCGACGACGCCCGAAAGCGTCAAGTTGATGACCGCGGGCTGCGCATCGAGGCTTTCGAAGATCGCGGCGACCTCGACCTGTGCACCGAGCGACACCTGCACGCCGACGAGGATGCCGAGCGCGGGATCGAACTTCGGGAAGCTGAGGTTGTTCTGCCAGTTCGTGGACTGCAGCGGGATCGTCTGCGTCGGGGCGCAGAGCTGAATCCGCGGCGGCGGCGTCTGCGCGAGCGCCGTCGTGGCGAGCAGGGAACAAGCGGCGAGCATCCGCGTGAAGGTCGAGATCATGGCGTGCGTCGAGTTGCGGTAGCGGTGGAGCAGGAGGTCAGCCGGTGAGGAGGGACTGCGTGGATCAGTCCGGGTCCCCGAGGACCCCGTTCGGGAGGAGGGCCCCGTTGGTGCGCGTGCCGGTCGTGAAGGCGAGCTCGGCACCGCTCCTCGTGTTGGCGGTCTCGATCTGGAAGGCGAGGATCGTCGGATTGAGGAACTGCGCCGCACTCGAGAAGGCGCGCGAGCCGACGAGCTCGAACCAGCCCGTCTCTTGCGCCGGATAACCGACGATTTCGGCGACGTCGTCCTGCGTGTTGTTCGCCAGGAAGTCCTGCGTGAACTGCTGCGAGATCGTCGTCAGCGGAACCTTGGTCCAGCAGCGGAACGAGAAGTTCCGCGAGAAGACTTCCTCGTTGTCGTTGTAAGCGAGGAAGTTGACGATCGCAGTGAACTGAGATCCACCCGTGAGATTGATCAGCACGAGTTCGCTCGTCGCGAGCGGCCCTTGGCCGAAGTAGCGCGGCACGTAGATCTTGTCGGGACCGGCTTCGTACTCGAGGCCGTCGAGGTCGCGCAGACCGTCATCGTCGAGGTCGGTGAGCTGGCCGTTCGATCGCGGCGACGTGAACGTGTGCGGTGTGACGGCGTAGTCGAGCTGGAACACCGGGTCGACGAGCAGCGTATCGCCGATGAGCCAATCGAACGCGATCGCACGGCCTTGGACGTCCTTCGCGAACGCGTAGGCGAAGCCCTTCTGCGCGTTGGGGTTCTCCACCGACGAGAGCAGCGTGAGCGTGTCGTTCGGCGTGAGGCGATACGTCTGGTTCGTCTCGCCGCAGAGGAACTGCGATCCCGGCGTGCCGTCGAGCCAGACGACTTCGACGTCCACCGTCCCGTTCAGCGAGTCGGTGTTCGTGTTCGTGATCGAGAGGAGCGAGATCCTCCCACCGATGTTGTCGTACTCGGGGAAGAGCAAGAGGCTGCCGGGGTTGCGCCCACCGGCGAAGGCGGCGGATGAGGCGAAGACCAGCGCCGCGGCGGCGCGGACGAACCCCGCAGGGAGTCGGGAGCCCATCGAATTCCTACCTTTTTCGGATGCGTGCGGTGCGGCGTCCGGCGACGGAGCGAGGGTCGGCGGGAGCGGTCCCGGGGCCCTGGCACCGTCCCCTCCCGATCTACTGCCCGGGAGCGGACGTCGGCCCCCGCCGCGGATGGCGGGTGCCTGATGGTGTCATCATGCCGAGGTGATCCAAGGGTCGGAAGCAGGAAACCAAGTTCCTTCTGAGTAGCTACTCACGTTGTCTTTTCTACAAAGCTCAGACGTCGGCCTGCGAAGCTGGTCGAGCCGGTGCGCTGGACGCGGTGGACCAGGACGCAGGCGGCCGGCGACACGTGAGCGAGTCCCTTGGGTACAGGGTTCGAACGCCACGAGTGCGGGGTGGGTTCCACCAGGCGCTGCAACAGGACCGCTCCCCGCAAGGGCTTCGAACGCCACGAGTGCGGGGTGGGTTCCACCGCGTCGTACGCGGGACGACGGAGTTCGCGCCACGGCCACAGGAGGTCGATCGACGTGTGCTCGCACAACCCGAGCTACGCGGTCAGTGGGGCGGGCGCCGAATCCTCGACCGCGGGGCTCGCGAGCCGAGCATGACCCCGCGAACAGTCCGCGACTCCGCAGGACCAGCTCCAGGAACGCTCACGGGCGCGCGTCGGGGACAACGTGTCCACCTCGATCGAAACTTTCTCTGTGCGTCACCGGCTGCGCGTGCGTCGCATCGTTTGCGACGCGCTCGGCGCCTCACCCGGCACCGGCTCCTCGGGTCCGTCGCGACGCGCTCGCCCGCGTCACTTGCTCGGGGTCCGTCAAGACGCGCTCGCCCGCGTCACTTGCTCGGGGTCGTCGCCGGCGGCACTGCGTTCGACGCGCTCGGCTGGAGCTCGGGGAACTGCTCCAAGAAATCCTCCGAGCGCAGCGGGCGAACGTACTTCCACTCGCTCCCTTCCCAACGCCACATCTCGATCAGCTCGACGTCTTGCGTGAGTGTCTGACCCGGCTCGAGCTCCACTTCCTTGGCGCGCGGGTGGTTCGGCGTCCAGAGGCCGCCGACGCGCACGAAGATCAGGTCGTCCTTGCGCGCGACCACCTCCATGACGCGCATCTTCTCGTAGATGTGGAAGCTCTTGCCTTGCAGATAGAGAGTAGGCGCTTGCTCGCGCTGGATCTCCGCGCAGAGCATGTCGTAGTTGGCGATCCAGTCGCCCTTCTCTGCGTTCGCCCAGAATCGTCGCGAGCGCTCGAGCACGGCCGCGTCGGTCGGTTCCTTATTCACGACGACGGGTTGGACCGGAGCCGGAGGCGGGGGCGCCTGCCGGTCACAGGACGAACTCAGGCCGAGAGAGAAGAGTGCGAAGAGGAGCGGTGCGTGCGTGCGCGGCATGACTGGAGTACGAGCGGAGCGGGCGCGGGTGAGAAGAAGACGGGACGCCGACCGGAGTTCTCCGACGGCACCCAACTCTAGCCGCAGGCCCGCGCGCGAGCGGCCCTCACGTGGATCAAAAAAAGAGACCAGCGCCTCAAGTGCGACCCCCGAGGGTCACCTTGCGGCGCTGGCCATGCTTTCGTTCTGAAACGTTCCCGAGGGGGCTACCGCGGAGAGTCCGCACCGTCCGCGGTGATCGGGGCGCGCGGGAGTTGCCGAAGGGCAGCCCCACGCGACCGTCGTCGGTTGGTTACTGGTTGTCGTTGTTGACCGGGATCGGGTCCCCGTCACCGAACGGTCCCGTCGGGAAGAGGGCGCCGTTGCGCGGCTCGTTGATCGACGGCGACTCGAAGGGCAGGTCGGCAGCACCGTGCGAGCCGATGATCTCGATGAGAACCGCGTAGATGGCCGGGTCTTGGATCTGCTCGGCCGTGGAGAAGGCTGTGTTGCCGTAGACCTTGAACCAGCCGGATTCGCGGCTCGGAGCGCCGAGGATCTCGAGCGGGTTCTGCGTCGTGTTCACGAGGAACGACTGGTTGAACGCGCCGTTGATCGAGGCCAGCTTCACGCGCTGCCAGCAGCGGAAGAGGTACTGGGCGGAGAACGCCTCTTCGTTGTCGTTGTAGATCCAGAAGTTGACGACGGTGTCGAACAGGCGACCACCGGCGAGGCCCACCAGGATGAGCTCGCTGTCGAACGCGCCGCCTTGGCCGAGGAAGCGCGGGATGTAGAGCTCGTCCGTGACGTTCTCGTACTCCGTGCCGTCGAGATCGCGGATCTCGTCACCGTCGAGGTCGGTCGCCGTCCCGGCGCCCGCACCGATGCCGAGGAACGACACCGGGTTCATCGAGTAGTCGAGCTGCCACAGGCCGTTCAACGTGACGAGGTTGCCGATCAGATGGTTGAACACGATCGCCGCGCCCGTGTTCGGGTTGCGGGCGAAAACGTAGACGAAGCCCTGCTCGTGCTGCGGGTTGTGCGCGTACGTGAGGAGTGTCAGCGTGTCGTTCGGCGTGAGGAGCGCCGTGCGGTTCGTCTCGAGGCAGGACAGCTCCACGCCGCCCGTGCCGATCTTGCCGATGTAGACGAACTCGACCAACACGGTGCCGGCGAATCCGAATCCGCCCTGGCCCGGCGTGAAGTCGCTGTTGGTGTTCGTCACGGTCAAGAGCGTGACGTTCATCGTCCGGTTGTCGAATTCCGGATAGAGCAGGAGGCTGCCCGGATTACGTCCGTCGGCGAAGGCCGCGGTGGCGAGTCCGAGGGCGGTGAGCCCCGTGAGAAGAAACTTGTTGATGCTCATGTTGCTGGCTCGGGGAGGGAAGAAGTCTCTAGATCTGGAAGCCTCGGCGATCGTGCGGGATCAGCGAGGCAGAACGACTGCGTTGCTAGCTGGCGTGGAGGGACCGGTGGGTCCCGCGTCAGTGGAGGTTACCCCGTGAAAGGCACTCTCGACTGAATTCGGAAGCGGAACGGCTCCGGGCCTCTCGCAGGGGCGAACCTGGGAAAGAACTACCATCCCAATCGGGGAATCCACAAGCATTCGGTGCGGGGATCGGGCCGTGTGGGCGGACCGAAAGCAGCAGCGAGTAGCGCGAAGAGTTTCGAAGGGACAGAGCCATGGCAGGAAGACGCATTTTGCCCCGGGTCGGCCGGACGCGCAAGCGGAATCACTCTTGTCCTAGCGAGTTCCCTTCCGAAGACGGCATGCTGGGTCGGGATCGACCCCCAGGCCACCCTGCGCCTTCCATCCCCTTCCGCACCAGGGAAACTCGTTTTCCCCGCTGAAACAAGCCGCTTTCTCACTCTTTCGGAGCCACCGTGAGGCAACTCCCGCTCGTCCTGTTCGTGGTGGTCCTGGCGCTCGGCCTGGGCTGGTACTTCGGCGCCCGCCAAGGGCAATCTCAGGTGGCCCAGCCGCCGGGGCCGCCCGCTGTGACCGACTCCTCCCCTCCGGACCCGTTGTCGGCCATGGCCGAAACCCCGCGTGTTGCCGAAGACGCGCGCAAGCTCTTCGACGGGCCGAAGCGCCCGAAGCGCGAGTTCAAGCAGCCCGTGCTCGCCTTCGAAACTCGTGAACGCGGGCTACCGACTTCGGGGACCTGGATCGGCTATCCGTTCCTGCACGACTTCACCGGGGACGGCCGCGCCGATCTCGTGGCGAGCAATCGCGAGGAGGACGGCTACTCGGCGTGGGAGTCCATGGCCGATGGATCGTGGACGCTGCGCATCGCAGGCCCGCCCGAGCAGGATGGCGCCGGACCCGGATTGCCGCGCGACATGGCCTACGGTCCGGCGGCGGCAGCCGACGTGAACGGTGACGGCATCGACGATCTCGTGCTCTCGGCGCACACGGACGCGCTGCGTCTCTACTTGAACGACGGTCAGATGCGTTGGACCCGCTCGCCGGGCAAGGTCGAGAGCGCGTTCCTCTTCCTCGACGTGGACGCCGGCAACTTGAACGGTGATGCCCACGCGGACGTCGCTGCGATCGCTCACTTCGAGGGCGGGGCCGTGATCTTCCTCGGCGACGGGAAGGGCGGCATGCGTCGACTGCCCGAATCGGTCGGCATCCTGCCCGAGCGTTCGATGGGCAAGGACATCGAGCTCGCCGATCTGAACGGCGACGGCATCGACGATCTCGTGATCGGTTCGAACCAAGGCCTGAAGGCGATCCTCGTCCACCCCGGGGACCCGCTGCGTTTCGAGGACATCTCCGTCGGTCTGCCCGTGCCCACGATCGGTAACACGATCTACTCTGTGGCGGTCGGGCAGTTCTTGCCGGGAAACAGGCTGCAAATCGTGGCTGCCATCATCACGAATCCCCAGGACAAGGGTGCGCAGCGCGACTACGTCGGCGTGTGGGCCTACGACGCGGAGAAGAAGTCGTGGGCGCACGCGGACACGGGCCTGCCGCGTGATGAGCCGTATCGCGACGCCCGGCCGGCGGACTTCGACAAGGACGGCGACCTCGATCTGTTGACGATCAGCATCGACAGCGGCGCTGTGATCTATCTGAACGATGGACAAGGGAACTTCACGGCGAAGGGCCGGCTCGAAGGTTCCTACAACAAGGGGCGTTCGACGATCGGCGACGTGGACGGCGATGGCTGGCTGGACATCGTCGTGGCGGTTCCCGCGACGAAGGACGACACCAGCGCCGGCCGCCTGCGCTGCTATCGGAACCGGCCGGAACTCTGGCGCTGATCGCGATCGATCGAACGACCGACGCGCGATTCTCGGATCACTGACAGCGGATCACTGTCAGCGGATCACGGAAAGCGGATCACTGACCGCGTGCGACGACCTCGCCGAACCGCCCACCGAGCACCGTTCCGGTCACGGTGACGTCGGCATCCAGCGCGTACTCATGACCGCCGATCGCGCCGACACCGCCGCGCCAGACTTGGAGTCGACCGACTCCCGACCAACGCGAGCTCGCACCGGCGACATCGGCGAATCCGTCACCGTCGACGTCGAGGGCGGAGATGGCCGAACCGAAGCGCTCGAGGAGCTCGCCTTCGCCATGGAGGACCGCATGCGCCGCCGACACCGTCGTGTCGACGAGGCTCGGCCCACCACGGAACACGAAGACCACACCGTCGCGCGTCGCGAGCCCGGTGGCGTCGGGCGCACCGACGAGGAGGTCCGCGATCGAGTCGCCGTCGAAGTCACCGGCGCGCAGCGCCGTCCCGATCGGACCGGAGTTCGCGACTCCGAGGATGACGATGTCCGCGGTGCGCACGTCGCCGCTCACGAGGCCCGCACCACCGCGGAACACGTAGACGGCGCCCGAGTCGACCTCGCCCTCGTCGACGAAAGGAGCGGACACGATCACGTCCGCTTGTCCGTCGCCATCCACGTCCGCGACGCACACGGCTTCACCCAGCCGGTCGCCGGCCGAGAGGCCATCGAGGATGATCGCCGCCTGCGACACGTTCGTTTGGACGAGCGCGGCGCCTCCGCGCAGTACGTACACGCGACCCGCATCGTGACGCAGGACCGGACCTTGCACGTCCACGTTTCCGGCACCGAACACGAGGTCGATCGATCCGTCGCCGTCCACGTCGCCGCACGCGAGGCGCCCGCCCAAGCGGTCTCCCGCGAGCATGCCGTCGAAAGCTTGGTCGGCGAGGTCGGCGCTGCGGCTCGCGAGTGTCGCGCCGCCGAGGAAGAGATAGGTGCAGCCGGCGTCGAGCTTCCCGTCGACATCGTGCTTCGGCGCACCCGCGAGGATGTCGGCGACTCCGTCGCCGTCCACGTCGCCGATTTCGATCGCCGTGCCGAACTCGTCGCCCGCCACGAGCGAGGATCCGGTGAGCTTGATGCCCGCCGCTTGCGCGGGCAGGTTCGGTCCCGCCCCGATCGGTCCGCGGAACACGTAGACGGCACCCGCATCGGGCGCGCCCACTGCGTCGACCTTGTGCGCGCTCACGACGAGGTCCGTCGTCCCGTCGCCGTCGACGTCGCCGACGCACACGCACGTGCCGAATGAATCGCCGGGCTTCTGACCGATGAGCTTGAGGTCGGCGTCGGCCGCGTCGAGTCCGTCGAGTTGGAACGACTGTTCACGGCCGAAGAAAACGAAGACCGCGCCGGCGCTGGCGCCGCCTTGCGAATCTGCCGGCGACGAGATCACGAGGTCGGCCAGTCCGTCGCCGTTCACGTCGCTCGTCGGCGGTGCCGGGGTCGCGTAAACGAAGCCGAGCGCGAGCCGGCCCTGGCCCTTCTCGTTCGTGACGACGATGTCGACGGTGGATCCGGGAGCTCCGGCCGGCGAGACGCACGTGATCGTCCGGTCGTCGACGGTCACGACGTTCGTGGCCGGGGACCCGCCGAAGGTCACGGTGTTCGGCGACGTGATCGAGAACTCGCGTCCGACCAGCGTGACCGAGGTCCCGCCGATGAACGGGCCGGTGCCGGGGACCGCGCTCGCTACTTGGACGAGGGGTTCAGCGGAGGAGCCGCCGCCACCGCCACCGCCACCGCCACAAGAGACCAGGCCGATGCCTGCCAAGCCGGCAAGGAGCCAGGCAGCCTGGCTCGGCTGGGATCGCGGGAAGTTTTGTCGGTGCGGCTTCATCGTGAGGTTCAGGGCAAGGGTGCGGCGCGTGGATCGAGGCTGTTCGAGCGCGATGTGCGCTTCGTGCGACGCATGGCTGTCGCACGGAGCCGTCGAGCTCGCTCGTCGGGGGAGCTGAGGAACCGTAGCACGGTCTCGCGGCATGAGCCGATCACCGAATGCAGATTCCTATGCCAAGCCCGATCGATTTGCCAGTTCCAAGACGAAACTTCCGTGCACACGTGGAAGAAATGACCCCATTCCAAGCGGAATTCGGATCACAGTGGCGGTCAAGGATCTTTCATTCTCGCTTCACTCGCCTGGAGCCTCCGACGCACGACTCGTGTGTCGATCGCGAGTGAGCCGCTCTGGGCGGTGATCTCCGCGCCTACTTCGCGGGCGGCGGGACGGCGGCGCTGTCGCGCTCACGCTTCTTCGTCGCGGCGACGCGATAGCGATCCTCGACCTGTTTCGGGTTCTTCCCGTGGCGCAAGGCCTCGGTGTAGGCCGCCAACGCCGCGTCGTAGTCGCCGAGCAGCAACCAAGCGTCCCCCACGGACTCGTGCAGGCGCCAATCCTCGGGCAGTTCGTCCTTGACCTCGATCAAGATGTCGAGCGCACGCTCGACCGTAGCGCGATCCTTCGGAACGCTGTCGAGGATCGCGCGCGCGAGTTCGCGTTTGCCCGCGGCCCACTTGGGCTCCGACTTCACGACCTCCTCGAGAGTCTGGATCGCTTCGTCGTGACGCTTCAGCTCGCCCAGCACGAGCGCGCGGTTGTATTGGACCGTCGACGGCTTGGCGCCCACCTCGAGGGCTTCGTCGAAGGCCCGCAGAGCCGGCTCGAATTCTCCGTCCCGGCCGAGAGCCTCTCCGTAGAGAAGCGCGAGTTCGACGGAGCGGTATCCCGCCGCGCGCGCTTTTTCGAGGACCTCGCGCGCCTGGCTCGTTTGGGCCACCTGCAGGTACAGGCTCGCCAACGGTGCGAACAGGGACTGGGGCGCCGGATCCGTATCCACGGCCGCGCGCAGGATCAGAATCGCCTTGATCGGGTCCCCCTGCAGGCGACGGACTTCGGCCAGGCGCACGACCAAGTCGGGGTCTGTCCGTCCCGGAACGATCTGGGCTTCGAGAACTGCGTAGGCCGCGGGGTAGTCCTTGGACTTCACCAAACGCTCCACCTCGCTCCAGCGGCTGCCGGACGGCGGAGGAGAGGATTCCTTGGGCTCGCAGCCCAGGACGAGGAACGCGAGGACGAGGCTGGAAAGGGCGAGTTGAGCGCGCATGGATGGACGATTCCGGCCGTGCGGAGCGGCTCGAAGGAGGGCGGTTCGGTGGAGAGAAGTATGCGCCGTGGAACCGCCTGCGGCCACCGCGGGCGGCGATCCAGGTTGGCTGGATACGGGCAGCAGTCTGCGGAATGAAACTAGGAATCCCTTTTTTCCGTCGCAGGCATTGACGGCCCTTCGCCTGGCGGCGAGACTGCGAAAACACTTCCTCGCGGAAGGTGTTTCTACTCCCCGATCGGAACGGCCCTCGCGCCGACCGGATTCGGCCGCTCCACGACACGACAACCGGGACTCGCCCATGCACAACCAATCCCCTATGCGCCGCTCGCTCCTCGCGGGCGCTGCCTCCCTGCTCGGGACGGTGGCTTTTGCCAACCAAGTCCAATTCACCGATACGGTCCCCCTGCAGACGACGAACTGGACGGACTCGCTGACCGTCCCGAAGTTCAACGCCGCGCTCGGAATGTTGAACTCCGTGTCCGTGCGCTTCGACGCGCTCATCGAAGGTCGTATCGGCGCCGAGAACACCTCGCCGAACCCGCAGACGATCTCGGCGACGCTGTCGGCGACGCTCAACTACCAGACTCCGGGTGGCGCGCCGCTGCTCAGCCTGATCCCGTCGAACCCGTTCACCCCGCCGCCGCTCGGGCCCACCGATGGCGTGATCGACTTCGGCGGCACGTCGGGGTTCTTCTCGCCGATCCTGTCGGACACCGAGTCGCAGACGATCAACGTTCCGCCGGACGCCCTCCTGGCGCTGGCCGACTTCCAGGGTGCCGGCACCGTGACGTTCCCCGTCGCGGCCTCGGGCTCATCGTTCTTCACGGGCCAAACGGGGAACGAAGTGTTCCTCGTCCAGCTGCGAGCCAGTGCGAGCGTCATCGTGACCTACAACTTCACGCCGCCGGTGGTGGAGTGCATTCAGGGCGCGCGCGACGTGCCGGGCAGCCTCCTGCTCTTCCCGCGCTTCGACAACCGTCCGAACCGCGTCACGCTCGTGACGGTCACGAACACGAACTGTGACTTCGCTCAAGGGCCGGGCAACTTGTTCGCGGGCACGGTCGACGTCGAGTACGTCTACATCGGCAAGTACGGCCCGGGCGGCACGGTGCTCCCCTGCCTCGAAACGAACACGACGCGTCGTCTGACGCCGTGCGACACGATCACGATCCTCACGCGTTTCGACAACCCGAACCACGAGCGTGGATTCTTGTACGTGTTCGCCAAGGATCCGCAGACGGGTCAGGCGATCGTGTGGAACCACCTGATCGGCCAGGCGATGTTCATCGGCGGCAACAGCTTCGTCGACGACCCCGCGCGCGATGCTCTCAACGCGCGTCCGTTCCTCGGGATCGGCCTTCAGGGCTCGACGACGGACGACGACGGCGACGGCATCCGCGACCTCGATGGCATCGAGTACAGCGAAGCCCCCGACGAGATCCTGATCCCGCGCTTCCTCGGTCAGCAAGAAGAGGGCGACGGTCAAAACAAGGGCGGTCCGGGCAGCCTGTTCCGCAGCCGTCTCGTGCTCGTCGGCCTCTCCGGCGGATCGCAGTTCGACACGGTCGTCTACATCCTCGGCTACAACGACAACGAGGTTCAGTTCTCCTCGCAGTACCTGTTCCGGTGCTGGGACGACCCGCGCCTTGCGGATATCAGCGGCGGGTTCCTCGAGACCTCGCTGGAGAACTTCGGTGACGCTCCGGACGAGATCATCGGCGCGAACGACAAGGAATCGGGCTGGATCAAGATCGACGGACAGGTCGCCTTCTCGAACGTGGACGTCATCAACGATCCGGCGATCTACGCAGTCCTCTTCGAGCAGTTCGGCGTCTACGTGGTGTGCGACCTGCCGTGGGAACTGTGCACGCAGACGAACGGCGACCTCTTCCCGAACGACATCTTCGAAGAAGGTCCGTGATCGAAACGAGCGGTGGCGCGGAGTGTTCCGCGCCGCCGCTCAGCACTAGCATTCAGGGAGCTCGGGCGAGTTCCTCGGGGGCGACCGGCGCAAGCCGGTCGCCCCCGTCGTTTGGCTCGACGAGCCTGGGCCACGCGGAACCAGCGAAGCACTCGCCTCGCGCCTCGCCTCGCGCCTCGCCGCGCCTCGCGCCTCGCCTCGCGCCTCGCCGCGCCTCGCGCCTCGCCTCGCGCCTCGCCGCGCCTCGCGCCT
>Ga0209591_10003820_pt1 | contig 17321 bp, 15 predicted proteins | sample MAT01_FD_187207 | JGI IMG/M metagenome (GOLD analysis project Ga0209591, IMG submission 187207) | Freshwater microbial communities from Lake Fryxell liftoff mats and glacier meltwater in Antarctica - MAT-01 (SPAdes) (version 2) | ecosystem: Environmental > Aquatic > Freshwater > Ice > Liftoff... | reverse complement strand
TGTTTGGCCGCCGGCTGGACCAGAAAGGCATCTTCGCGCAGACTGGATTCCGCCGCGCGCATGGTTTCCAAGGTGAAAAGGCGCGGGAGTGCGGTCGGATCTGAGGTCAGGTAAAAGCGACCTCCACCCGCCGCCGCCAGTTGCCTCAGGAAGTCGGTGTCGCGATCCTGCTCGGTGCCCAGCGCCACGACGGAAAGCGTGATCCGGCTGGCCAGCATGGCGACGGCGAGGTCAAGACTGGAAGCCCCGCCCTGGGCGTCCCCGGCATTTTTTTCCTCGGCGTCGGCGGCATCGGAAAAAAGAATGATATGCTTGATCCGGGCCTGGGCGTCGCGCAGCCGCGGGAAGGCCTCGGCCAGGGAAGTGTAAATGTAAATGCCGCCTCCGCCCGCCGTGATTCCGGCAATGCGGCGCGCGGCCGCCTGTTTGTCGGCGTTTTTTCCGAGCGGAACGACATCCTGCACGCGCGTGTCCACCGCAAAGAGCCCGAAAAGATCGCGGGATTGCAGCACCTCCAGAGCCAGCACCGCACCTTCGTTGGCCAGACTCATTTTCGTTTGCCCGCCCACCATGGCGGTCATCGAACCCGAACGGTCGAGAATGACCAGCAGCGCGACAACCGGCGTTTCCTCGCGTTCCTGACGTTCGATCTGAACGGGTAAAAGCGTGGCAAGCGCGGTGCGAAAATATCCGCCGGCTCCGAAGCTCTCCTCTCCGCCGATCATGAGAAATCCCCCTCCAAAATTCCGCACCCATTCCTCGACCAGCTTCATCTGTCCGTCAGAAAAATCCGCAGCCGGAACGTCAGAAAGCACGATGAGATCGAAAGCCTCCAATCCCTCCATCTCCTTGGGAAAACCCGCCGGCGGACGCACCTCGACCTGGAAATCCGCCGTGCGCAATACGTCCGCAAGCAACTCGGACTGCTCCGGGTTTTTATCCACGAGGAGGATCCTGGCGGGACCGCCATGGGCCATGACCAGCTTCCGCCGGTTGTTCTCCGCATGGGTGTCATCCGGCGACGAAACCTCCACCTCGTACAGCGCGGTGCGTCCCTCGGCTTTGACTTTGGGAAAAACAATCTCCGAGGCACCCGCCGGGAGGGACTGCTGCGTTTCCGCAACCAGGAGATTATTCTGATAGAGCCGGATGGTCGCGCCCTCAATCGCGGTCGCGGCGTGGATTTTGGCCGAAAGATCGAAAACCTCGCCCTCCCGCACGAGCACCGGTGTCTTCAGCGAAATGACGGCCGTTTCCCGATCAGGCGGCTTGAGGAAGAACTTCGTGTCAATTTCGAGACCGCGTTCCGCCAGAGTCGTTGCGGTCTCCACCGGGTTGCGAGTGGTCGTGTCCAAGCCGTCACCCAGCAGGACAATCCGCCCGGGATGATCTGCGGGCAGCATCGCGGCGGCGAATTCCAAGGCGGACGAGATGTCGGTCGCGCTGTCAGCGGGCGGCGGGGTCAACACGATGCCAGGTCCTCCAAACGGTTGGGAAACCGCCGGTTCACTGGCAAAAACCACCTCGGCCGCGCGCCCGGCTCCAGCTCTCAGGACGCGATCGGAAAAATCCTTCGCCTGAGCCGCACTTTCCGGGGAGATGCTGGCGGAAATATCGCGAAGTAAAACCACGGCCGTCTCGCGGGTTTCCGTGAGCCAGCGCGGCCCCGCCAGCGCCAGGCAGACCAAGGCCGCGATCAGGAATCTCAGGATCAGGCAAACCGCCGATTGTCGCGGACTCCACTGCGCCAGCGATCCCCGTCGCGCCAGCAGGAGAAAAATCAGGACAACGGGAAGGAGAAGAAGAAAAATTGGCCGCTCGAAATCCCACATGCCGGCGGGCCTTATCCCGCCGTCGTCGGCACCACGTTTTCCAGAGTTTCGGCAGGGGCTGCGAGATCCCGCGCCAGCCGATCCGCCAGAAGACGGAGGCCGCGTTCAAAGAGAAAAACAAACGGACTGCCTTCCGCTGGTTGCAACGCCAGCCGTTCACAAAGAAACCGCGATTCGCGCTCCGGCACGGCTGTTTTCACCGGAACCTCCACCACCAGTGCGCCCTGCCAGCGCGGACTGATGAAAAACAGCCGTCCCCCGTCCAGACGGACGAGCCAGCCGAAAAGATTTTTGGGCAAACGCGGCCCGCCGCCGCTCAGGCAGGGCGCGACCACGGCAATGTTTTCCGTGGTGGCATGGGCGCGACGGAGGGCGAGTTCGACCTGGCCCGGCAGTTTGAATCCGCGATCATCCGGTTCGCTGGTGGCGGGGGGGCCGTTGAGTTTGCGCCAGGCCAGCCAAAGGATGGCCCACATGCTGCGCAGCAGGCGCGGCAAAATGATCCAAATCGTGCATAAAACAATCACCGTGATAACCAAGGCAACGACCGGATGCCAGGCGATGATGCCCAACCCTGCCAGCACAATGGCGTCTTCGCCGAGGCTGAGCCCGATGTTGGAAATGGGCTCGGGCGAGGTGTTGGCCACCAGTCGGGAACCCGCCTTGGCCGCATGAGACGTCAGCGTGACCCCTCCCGCCAATAATGCGGCGATGACTTTGACCGTGGGATCGGCATCCCCCAGCGCAAGAACAGCCAGCATGGCTCCACCCAGCGGGCGAACAAAGGTGTGCAAGGCATCGTTGGCTGAGTCCACCCAGGGAATCTTGTCGGCGAAAAACTCCATGATATAGAGCACACCCGCCACGGCCAGGACCCAGGGATTGCCGAGAGCGGCTAACTCATGCAGCTGGCCGGGCAGAATGACCCATCCAAAATGAATGGCCAGCCCGGCGGCAAAGACAGTCAGGTAGAGATTGACGCCGGCCAAGGCGGCCAGGCCAAGCGCAACACTCAGGGTTTCCAGCAAATCCATGGTGCGAATATCCCGCAACGTGGCGCGAAGTCACGCGCTTTTAGACGGAAGCCGGATTCGGAAAACGTACGTTTTCCGCTACAGGATAAAGGCGTTTGCGAAATCTCAGGGCAAAAAAAAGAACCCTCTCCGCCGAAGCAGAGAGGGTTCTGATGATTTTTAGGATTGGACCCGTTCGTTTAGAACGAGAAGGTCACCTTGCCACCACCCCAAAAGGTGTTGTCTTCGGTGCCGAGCAAGTCTGCATCCTGATAGCTGTAAGCACCATATCCGTAGAGGGTGATGGTGTCGTTGATTTTGATCGGCAGACCGATACCCACTTCAAAGTTGTTGGCGCCCGTGAGGGTGTTGCCATCATTTTGGAAGTTGTAGTCGAAGCTCGATCCGAAAGCAACCCAGGGAGCCAGGGACACGATGTCCTTGTAAAGAGGGATGCCTGCGTCAATACGGGCCAGCAGGTAGCTGGAGGTCGTCTTGGCTGCGCCGTCGTTATCAATATCAGGGCCGAGGTTGAAGAAATACGTCAACGACGGGGTGACCGTGATGCCGTGGGACAACTCGACGGTGTAAGCCAATTTCGCACTCAACTCATTTTGGTAGAGCCGGGAATTTGCGTAATAGTAGAAGACATACCCGAGCGAAGCGGCCAGATTGCCGAAGGTGCGGGTGTAGGTCGCGTAAACATCGGTTTCCTTGTAGGAGGTGTTGCCGATGCCGAAGGCCTGCCACGCACCAATGTTAAGGAAATCGTTGTCAGTGATGTTCCAAGTCACATTGAGGTCGGTCCAGTAAAGGCTCGATCCGTACTTCTGATCACCGCGAAGAACATTGACGCCGCGGAACATATAGAGACTGTCCCAGCCGGTGCTGAGGGCTGCGCCCCACCACTTACGCTCTTCTTCGACGACGACTTTTTCCTTGAACGATTTGCCATCACCAGCAAGCAGCGGCTTGGAAGCAAGCAACGCAGCCATGAGGACGGTGGCCAGTATTTTGGTAGCGATTTTCATATAATATTTTCTGTTTTGTTTTTTGGTTTTGCAGCCGCTTGTCCCCTGCTTGCGCCCGGGACTTCGGCTAATCATGCTGTTAAGACATGCTTCACATGCCTCATAGCACGTTACGTGCCAAGGTCTTTATGGAAGGCAAATAGATGAGTCAAAACTTTTTTGCGGTTTTTTTGAACAATTCGCAACAGGCAGTGTCATTCCTTGTTCATCTGCTTGAACCGGATCAGGCTAGGCCGAAACGATATTGATATCCTCGGGCTGGATGCGGCAGAAAACTTCCTCCCCCTCGTGAAAGTCGAATTCTTCCTGTCCGTCGTTGGTGAGACACGCGCCAAGTTCCAGTCCTCCCTGGGCAATAACCGTCAGATCGTCCACCGCCCCCTTGAAGGTTTCCACCGCGATACGACCCGGAAACACATTGATGCCGGCCGGTAAAGTGCGGGAAAGCCGGAGCCTCTCCGGGCGCAGGGAGAGAAGGACTTTTTCATGCACGGCTCCGGGGGATTCCTTAACGTCAAGTTCCAAGCCGCCTTCGAGCCGGCAGTGAAGCCGCCCATTTCTGCGACCGAGCACATCGGCTTCGACAATGTTGGTTTCGCCGATGAAGGTGGCGACAAAGCGGGTGGCGGGCTGGTAGTAGATTTCGTTGACCGTGCCGATCTGCTCAACCCGGCCGGCGCTGAGCACGGCGACACGGTCGCTCATAGTCAGGGCTTCCTCCTGATCGTGCGTGACGAAGATGAAGGTGATGCCGAGGCGTTTTTGCAGTTGCTTGAGTTCGATCCGCATCTGAGCCCGCAATTTGGCGTCGAGGGCACTGAGCGGTTCGTCGAGAAGGAGCACCTTGGGTTCGCAAACGATGGCCCGCGCGAGAGCCACCCGTTGACGCTGACCGCCGGAAAGCTGGGCCGGTTTGCGATCAATAAACTGGCCGAGGGCCGTCATTTCGACCACCCGATCCACCTTGGTTTTAATTTCGGCGGCGGCGATTTTTTTCATCCGCAGCCCGAAGGCGATGTTTTCGTAAATGCTGAGATGGGGGAAAAGCGCGTAGCTTTGGAAGACCTGATTGACGTCGCGCCGGTAGGGCGGATCGAAAGTGACATCCTTGCCGCCGATGAGAACCTGGCCGGTGGTGGGAGAGTCGAAACCGCTGATGAGGCGAAGGCAGGTGGTCTTGCCGCAGCCCGAGGGGCCGAGGAAGGTCATGAATTCGCCCTCGGCGATGGCAAAGCTCACTTCCTGCAACGCGACGAAGTTTCCGAAGCTTTTGCTGATATTGCGGAGTTCGACCATCGCGGGCACGGGGAAAACCTAAGAGCGCGGAACGCGAAAGGCCAGCCGGAAAAACCCCACCGCTTAATCTTTCCCGATCAAGTCCCAGGGCGGCGTGAGACGCCCGGCTTCCCAGGCAACCTGAAGCTCTTTTTCCGGCAGGATTTCCCGCAAGCCCGCGATTGAGGTTTCGTGGAGGGCTTGTTCGCTGGCGGAAAACTGTGTGCCGAAATGTTCGCGTGCCACCTCGGCCGCGCCAAAGACCCGGGCCGCGTGCTCGGGCCGTCCATCGGCCACGGCGAGGCTGGCGTGACATTCAAGAATGTAGGGCAGGATCCAGCGGTTGCCAAGGTCAAGGGTGATGCGGGCCCATTCCTCCAGGGCGGACTTGGCCCGCTCGTAATCCTTCTGCACGATGCAAACCTGCACGATGCCCCAAAGGATGAGGCCAATGATCCATTGATCGCCCATCTTTTCGTAAATAATCAGGCTGTCTTCCTTGAGTTTGCGCGCCGCGGCGGGATCACCCCGGTCGAGGGCAATGCTGCCGAGTCCGCTCAGACAACCGGCCTTGAGGTAGGGCGTTTTATTTACGCGGGTGGCGACTTCCAGGCCGCGCTGGAAATGCTGTTCCGCGCTATCGGTCCGGCCGTCCCCGCGCGCAAGAAAACCGGCCAGCATTTCACAGAGTCCGACTTTTTCCTCATCGCCCAATTGCTGAAAAAGTTCCTGCGCCTGGTGATGGAACCCCCTGGATTCCTCGTAGTGATCCGCCGCCCAGGCGATGCGGCCTGCGGCCAGGAAAAACTCGGCCCGGTGCTGCGGGGAAATCTGATCGTCCGGCAAGGCCATCAATTCCGTGAGGACCTCGCGGGCCTCCTTCAGGCTGCCGCGGATTTCGATCAGGCGGTAGGTGGCCGAAAAGATCCGGTAACCCGCCTCGGGTTTGTTCGAGAGGACGGACCACTCAAAAGCGTTGCGGAAATTAAAACGCTCGCTCTGACCGCGATCGAGCCAATCTTTTTGCTGCGGTCCTTCGAGATGCGGCCCGGCTTTTTCCGCAAAACGCAGAAAGTAATCGAGGTGCCGGTCGCGCAGGATGTCGGCTTCGCCGGAGGATTCGAGTTTTTCGCGGGCGTACTGCCAGACGGATTCGATGATGGTGTAACGCGGGGTGCCGCCAGCCTCTCGCTCGACCGTGACAAGCGACTTGTCCACGAGCTGTTGCACAAGATCGAGGATCTCAAATTCCTCGAGTCCGTCACCGGCACACACCGTCTCCAGCGCCTCGAGGGTGCGGCCACCGACGAAAACGCCGAGCCGGCGGAAGAGGATGCGTTCGGGTTCGGAAAGCAGGTCGAAACTCCAATCAATCAGAGCCTGGAGAGTTTGCTGGTGCGGCAGGTGACCACCGCGCTCGTTGCTGCGGAGCAGCCGGAAACGGTCGCCCAGCCGGGCGGCAATTTGCTCGAGGTCGAGCACCCCGACGCGGGCGGCCGCGAGTTCAATGGCCAGCGGGATACCGTCGAGCCGGCTGCAAATCTGCGCCAGCGCCGGGGCATTGGTATTGGTCACCGCAAAGTCGGGCCGCACGGCAATGGCGCGCTCAATGAAAAGTTTCACCGCTTCGTATTGGGACACCTGATCGGCGATATTCGGTCCGGTCAGCTCATGCAGACGGACATCGAACATGCCGAGCGGCGGCACCGGAAAAGTGGTCTCACCGCTGATGCCGAGGGAATGGCGGCTGGCCGCAATGATCTTGAGACGGGGACACGCGCGCAGCAGTTCGGTCGCAAGCGAGGATACGGCCGCCAGCAAATGCTCGCAGTTGTCGAGAATGAGCAGGACGTTCTTGCCGCGCAGAAAATTAACCAGGGTTTCGCGCAAGGCGCGTTCCGGTTCCTCGCGCACACCGACGGCCTGGGCGACCGTTTCCACCACGCGGTCGGGATCGGTGACGATGGCCAATTCAACCAGCCAGACGCCGTCGCGGAATTCGTTGATCAGGCGGGCACCGACTTCAAGGGCGAGCCGGGTTTTACCCGTGCCACCGGTGCCCATGAGAGTGAGCAGATGGGTTTTTTCCAGCCGCTGCTGCACCTCCTCGATTTCGCGGACACGGCCCACAAAGCTGGTGGTTTGCACGGGCAGATTGTTGGGCAGTACCTCCATGCTGCGCGGCGGCGGAAAGGCGTTTTCGATGCCGGGCGCGAAGGCCTGAAACAAATGCTCGGGGCGGTCGAGATTCCGCAGGCGATGACTACCCAGTGATTTGAAGGTGATGCCCTCGAGCTGATCATCTTCCAGAAGTTCGTGGGAAATCTGCGAGAGCAAAATCTGCCCGCCATGCGCGGCAGCCTCGATACGGGAGGCCCGGTTGAGCGTGCCTCCAAAATAATCGCCGGCCCGGTATTCCGCCGCCCCGGTGTGGATGCCCATGCGCGCAGTCAACAGGCCCAGCTCGCCCCAGTTCTCTGCCGCCAGACCGCGCTGGGCCTCGATGGCCGCCTGCACGGCATCGCGCGGAGTTTGGAAAGCCACGCAAAACGCATCGCCGACCGTCTTGAAAACATGCCCGTTGTTGCTCTCCGCCGCCGAGCGCACAATCGTATCGTGCCGGGCGAGGGCCGATCCCATCTGGTTGGGGAATTTTTCCCACAGCCGCGTGCTTCCCACGATGTCCGTAAAAAGAAAGTTGATCGTTCCTGTGGGCGGTTCGGTCATGTCCGCCAAATATGGCGTAGGAATTGCCTTCGTAAAGGCAATCTCCTAACGGATGCTTGGCCAGGCTGGCGGGCTATTTCGCGTAGCTCACGCGGTCGTCCGCTTCCAGAAAATCAAACAGCGTGGAGGTGGCCGCATCGAGCCCCACCTTGGCGCATTCACCCTCGAACCATTCTTTCATATCCGGATTGTCCACGGGCTTGAAGCCCTCGGAACCATCGGACCATGCCGCGACTTCGGCGGGCGTTTTGGGCGTGCCGTTGGCATCGAGCCAGGTGGCAATTTCCTCGTCGCTGGCCCCGGCCGCGAGCTGCGCCTTCACGTCGTCACCCTTCACCCCTTTGAAACCAAAAAGGAGGTTATCAAGCGGACAATCGTAATGGAATTCTCCCAGCGTGCCGTTCAACAAGGCACGGCCCTTGTCGGTCATGCGCGAGATAATTACGTATCCGCCCACGCGCTGTCGGGGGCTGGAAGGGGCTTCTTTCGTAAGGTCCTTGGCGGTGTTTGATGTTGTCATTTCCCAAGAAGAATAACAACGAAAGCCGTTAAGTCAACACCTGTTGTTAAAACAGCGATAGACGTTTTCTGGATCGATGGTAGGCTTGGCCATCATGGTGGAAGAAAGCAAAGACCCGCGCATCAAGAGGACACGGGAGTTGCTCTACCGCGCTTTGGCCGAATTGCTGACGGAAAAAAGCTTCGAGGAAATTTCCGTGCAGGACATTACCGCGCGATCCACCCTTAACCGCGCGACGTTTTACGATCACTTTACCGACAAGTTCGCCCTGCTGGAGTATATGATCGGCGAAAATTTTCTAGCCATGCTGGCCGCCCGCATGGACGGAACCACCGGCACCTGCCGGGAAAGCGCGAAACGCCTGCTCTTTGCGCTCTGCGATTTCCTGACCGAGCTGTCTTCACGCTGTCAAAAGCATCAGCGTCAGTTCGAACCGCTGATGGAGTCGAAGATCAAATCCGTCGTGCGCGAATTTCTTATCGAGGGCCTGCGGAAAAAAATGCCTGCCGCAAAAAAAGCCGACCTCGAATTGCGCGCCACCATGGCCAGTTGGGCCGTCTGTGGCGCGGCCCTGGACTGGAGCCGCAACAGAACGCCGACTGCGGAAAAATTCGTGGAATCGGTTCTGCCCCTGATCGGGCCGACTCTGGAACTTTGAGCACTGGAGGCGGCGGCCCATCGCCGCCTCGAACAATCAGGAAAACGGATTCAGTGTCCGCACCCCGGCTTTTTCAAAGTCTTTCGTATTTCGTGTCAGCACCGTGACCGAATGCCGGTGCGCGGTGGCGGCAATCTGGCTGTTCAATGAGCGAAGCGGAGAGATTGGGCAATCCCGCCAGGCAGATAATTCCATCGAAATCTGGTGGCGCACCCCCGCGGGTCGCGGTACCATCTGTCCGTTATGACTAGACGCCCTCAGTCGTTTTTCCCATTGGCGGCAGCCCTGGAAATTCTCAACATCACTATCCGCAAAACCCTGGGCGAGCCGGCGAAGCTGCGCAACCCGCAACCGTAAGTGCCGGGAATGACACTCACTCTGACTGACCTGAAGCGTCCCGGTGCCTCTTTGCATGATGTGCTGGATGGCTTGGCGCGGTTAATTGTCGAAAACATCGGGCGGCTTCCTGATGACGCGGTCGTGCGGATTCACGATATCCGCGTTTCGACGAAAAAGATCCGTTCGCTACTCCGTCTGGCTGCCTCGGAAATCTCCGTCGAGGACCGCGCCGCTCTGGTGGCGTGCCTCCAGGCCATTAAAAACACCTTCTCCGATTCGCGCGATGAAGACGTGATGCGAGAAACGCTGCGGCAGATTTTACCGGGAAAACGCGCGACCGAAATGGCGGAAAAACTCGGCCTTGTCCCCAGTGAAAATACATCGCCCCTGCCCACGGCATCCGCCAGCGCCAGTGCGGCGCAGCTTTCCTCCCTTCTTGCCGCCATGAATCTAAATGGACTGACGCCGGAGCATCTGGCTGAAAATGCCGCATCGTCCTACCGCCGGGCCCGCCGGATCATGAGCCAATGCAAAAAGTCACGCGACGACGACGCCATGCACGAGTGGCGCAAACGCGTGAAGGATGTTTGCTATCACGCGATGGCGTTTTCGGCCGTGCCGCCCATGGAGGAATTCGCCCGACCTCTTGATGCCCTCGCGGAATCGCTGGGTGATTATCACGACCTGGCCCTTCTGGGCGTGCGCGCCGCGGATCACAAAACGATCGCCGCGCGGGTCAACTCCGCCAAAGGCAAGGTGGGCAAACGTTGCTTCAACGCGGCAAAACCCCTCTTCCATTCCCCGGCAGGCAAGTTCGCCAAAGAACTCGCCCGCCTGCTGCGTCAAGTGTAGTCCAAGCTCGTGGAAATCGCTTTTGTCCTCTCTCTGCTGGCCATCGCGATGGTGCTGTTTGCCCGCGAAACCCTGCCGGTGGACATCGTGACGCTCCTCGTCCTCCTGGCCCTGATAGGTTCCGGCATCCTCACGCCGAAGGAGGCTTTTGCGGGATTCGGCAGCGACATCATCATTATTCTCGCGTCGGTCTTCATCATCAGCGGGGCCTTGCGCGAGAGCGGCGTGGTGGACTGGCTCGGCGACAAACTCGGAAAAATCGCGCGCGGTGGCGAGATCTCGCTCCTGGTTTACATGATGGGATCGGTCTCAGGTCTTTCCGCGTTCATGAACAACACCACCGTCACCGCCCTCATGCTCGCGCCCGTGACCGGCATGGCCCGCAAGCACAAGTGGTGTCCGTCAAAATTTCTCATGCCCCTCGCCTTCGCCTCCATCCTCGGCGGAACCTGCACGCTCATTGGCACCTCCACCAACGTCGCGGTCAGCGGATACCTCGCCAGCGTGGGCTTGGCCCCACTCGGGTTTTTTGAACTCACTCCCGTCGGGCTTGTCATCGTGGTGGTGGGCACTCTTTACATGATTTTTATTGGTCGGCGGCTCCTGCCCGCCACGACTGTGAGCGAGGATCTCACCGGCGACTACGGGTTGCGGGAATACCTTTCGGAAATTGTCATCAAGGAAAAATCGCCCCTCGTCGGCCAGGCCCTGCGCGATTCGGATCTCGGCAAAATGGATTTCCGCGTGCTGAAGGTCCTCCGCAACGCGCGCGCCATGGTGCCCCGGGCCTCGCTGGTTTTGCAAACCGGTGACGTGCTTTTGGTCAATGGACCGGTGGAAAGCTTGATGAAAGTGCGCGAGACCGGGGGCATTGATATCAAGCCGGACATCAAATTTACCGACCGGGAACTCAAGGCCGACGATCTGGAAATTCTCGAACTTCTCGTCACGCCGCAATCCGGCCTGCGCGGCCGGCGAATCGAGGACCTTGATTTGCCTGCCCGTCTCGGAGTGGCCGTGCTGGCCATCAATCGTCACGGCGAAAGCCTGCGCGAAAAAATCAAAGCCGTCCGCTTGGAAACCGGGGATCTCCTGCTCGTGCAGGGTCCGCGTGAGAGCATGGAGTCGCTGCGGAACAGTCCGGACTTTGCCACCTTTGGCGAACAAAATCCCGCACCCCACCGCGATGCCAAAGGGTTGCTCGTGCTGGGTTTTCTGGCCACGGGAGTGTTCCTCGGCGCGACGGGACTGGTGCCACTCTCCGCCGGACTACTCGGCGCGGCCGTGGCCGCCGTGCTCACGCGCTGCATGCCAATGCACAAAGTGTATACCAGCGTCGAGTGGAGGCTGCTTGTTCTTATCGCGGGCATGACCGCCTTCGGGCTCGCCATGGAAAAAACCGGGGCCGCCGCCTGGGTGGCCAATTTGATTGTGGGCGGACTCGAACCGCTGGGCGCGCTTTTCATCCTCGCAGGATTTGTCGTGCTGACCGTCATCCTGACCCAGCCCATGTCGAACGCCGCCGCCGCCCTTGTCGTCCTGCCCATCGCCTTGAGCACGGCGGAAACACTCGGACTTGATGGGCGCAGTTTCGCCATCGCCATCACCTTCGCCGCCTCGGTTTCGCTCATCGCTCCGTTCGAACCCTCCAGCCTCCTGGTTTATGGGCCGGGCAAATACCGGTTTATGGACTTCCTCAAAGTCGGCGGACCACTCACCCTGCTGCTGCTCGTGATCATTGTCACCTTGGTCCCCATTATCTGGCCGCTCACACACTGATTTCATTATGTCCGAACCCGAAACCCCCACTGATCCCGGCATCGAAGTCCGTACGTATTTCGTGCGCGGTCGCAACGCCCTCGTGGCCCGCGCGGAATTTTCCGAACTCTACGCCGCGCTCTACCTGCATCAGATGGACTGCGGACTCCGGCTCGAACCGGCTCAGGATCAGTTGCTGCGGGACGCACTCGCCGCCATCACCCTGCACTGCGCCGCGCGTCCGCAGAAGGAAACCGTGGCCTGGACGGTCAGTTTTCAAGAGCCGCTTTTGAATCTTTTTGTCGCGGGGGACAACCTTGGCGGCACGGTGGTGGGCAATGCCTTCACCGAGAACGTGAAAGCAGCGGACAAAAACCTGTTCTATGCCGATATCGTCGCTCCCGATCAGCCGCCACGGCGCAGCGTGGTCGAATTTTCCGGCGGAAATTTCCTCCAGGCCGCCGAAGCGTTCTACCGCCAAAGCGAACAACGTCCCGCCCGCTTTTTCCGCCACGACGAGGAGGATATCGTCCTCATCGTCGCCCAGCCCGATTGTGATCTTGAGTGGCTGCACACACTCGACGAAGCCTCCGTGCGCCGCCTCGATCAGGATAATGAGTTAGGTCTGCTGGAGCAGCGGCGGTATCGCCTGGAATGTGGCTGCAATCAGGATCGTATGCTCGCGATGCTGGCACCCCTCATGCGCAATCAGGCCAAGGAGCTTTTCGAGGATGAAGAGATCATCCGCATTCACTGCCCGCGCTGCGGCGCGCGCTATGCCATCACCCGCGAGGCGATGGAAGCCCGCCTCGCGGCGGACGGAGGTCGCTAGTTGGCGGCTTTTTTCGGCTTGCTGCAGCAACTCTCCGGCGTGGCCGAACAGCAGCTCTTCTTCTGGGTCGAGCAACAACCCGAAAGAAAAAGGAGCGACAAGGTTGCGGCGCAGAGAATGGGGAATACCTTTTTCATAAGAAAATGAAGATAGCACTCCTCCGCATGATTTCCAGTGTCGCAATTCTTCTGGGCCTGTTGCCCGCTTGCGTCACGCGCACGGAACGGGATGATCCCGTCACCGGGTACCTCGCGTTTCTGCCGGATCATCCCGGTGCAGATCTGCGCGGGCGGCAGGAAAAAAAGGCCATCGAGGATTTCAAAAACTATCTTTCCACCTTCACGAAGGAAAGTGTCACCCGCGACACGCAACGCGTTTACGCCTCCGGGGCCTGGCTCAACGACACGCTGAAAACCGTGCGCGGCTCGAAGGCCATCGAGGAATATTTTCTCGGCAGCGTGGCCAACACCGACGCCATCGCAGTCGCCTTTACCGATGTCGCGCGCTCGGGGAATGACTATTATTTCCGCTGGATCATGGATGTGAAGTTCAAGAAATTCCAACGCGGTAAAACCATCCGCACCATCGGCATGACTCATGTGCGTTTCAATCGCGACGGCCAGGTCATCCTGCATCAGGACTATTGGGATTCCGCGCAGGGACTCTTCGAGTACGTGCCGGTGATCGGCGGCGGCATCCGCTTGATCAAAGCGAGGCTTTGATCGCGGACAGGCCAGCGGAGGGGTCAGCAACTTGCATGTTGCATTTGCGCAATATGCAAGAACTTGCATCCCCTCCGACTATGAATTGTGAAATAGCGGGACCGACCCCTTTTCTCTTTTCCGGAGGCTGGACTTTTATCAAGTAAGCCGCGCCCTCGAGAGCATGATCTGATTGCCATCGGTGTCCTCGCACATGGCGAGGTGAGGCGGTTCGCCGTCCTCGGGCAGGGGCTCGCGTTCGCATTTTCCGCCCGCGGCCACGACTTCGGCGGCTCCGGTGACCACGTCGGCCACTTGGAAGGTGAGACCGGTCCAGGTTTGCCCGCCTTCGCCGCCGCCATGGATGGCGATGAGTCCGCTGGCGATGCCGATCTCGGTGATGTGCGGATTCTGCCGCACGATGGTTCCGCCAAAGCAGGTCTGGTAGAAACGCGCAGCGCGTTCCGCATCCGCCGCCCAGATCGTGTATTTGAGTTTTTCGACATGCATGGAGTCATCTCTCTGCGCGTCGGAGGCTCAGCGCGAGTTTAAAAGTGGAGTTCGCGGACGGGAAATCGCCCGGCGGCAGCGGTCCTTCCTTTTCCGCTGCCCGTTAAATACATCGCTATCTGGGGAAAGGGCCTCAGGGTGCTGGCCATGGAACTCACTATTAGATACGCAGGACGGAAGATCGGATTTTTTTGGGAGGGCACGAAAGGCGCGGAACAGATCGCCTTGGGCCTGCCCGAACACACCGTTCGCAAAATTCGCGCGGCCGGCGGTCACCCCCTTGATGTCATGGCCGCCAAGGTCGGTGCGGCCCTCAGAGGTCACGTCTGGCCGCAAAGCACTTCGGTCTGGGTGGAACAGGACAGCAAGCGCCTGATCGCCTGTCCGGCCTAGTATTTTCCCGGCACAGTCACGCCGGATCGGTGAAGTCGGAGGTGGCCACGGTGGAGAGCTTTTTGCCTTTGGGTTGGTCAAGGGGGCGACATTCCCGCTAAAGTCACGCCATACAGAACGTGTTGATTTCCCATACCGCGCTTCGACTTCCAGCCGTTGGGCTGGCCTTGGTTTTCCTCATGGGGGCGTCCGGAGCTCTCCACGCCAGGGATTATTCCTTAATTGAGAAGCTTCCCGCCAAAGTCGCCGCCGCCAATATGCCAAAGCCCGAACGGCACCGAGACAGCTTCGCATCGAATACGCAGGAACATTTTACCATGTGATGGCGAGCGGAGACCGGAAGACATCTGAGCCCATAGACCTTAGATGACCGTTAAATCGGAGATCGATTTCGCTTCCCTTGCCGCGAAGGCAGAATCAAATGGTCTCCCTTGCCCATGGAATCGGCGGGATTTCCGAAAGCCATGGACTCCCTCAACGTGCGCAAGGCGATTTCGTATTCGGAGAATTCGATTTCCGAGACATACCGCTGGGCGAACGAAAGAACATGGATCAATGCGGACGCACGGTCATTATGGGTCAATGCCTTGAGAGATTGAAGATATTCCGTGCGAAAAACCGTTGGAATAATGATCCGTTCTTCGCCAGCACGGACCAATTCGGAATTCATCATGATGCGGGCCATACGCCCGTTGCCATCGGCAAACGGGTGAACTTCGGCGATCAGAAACATGACGAATACGGCTCTCGCCATGGGATCCTCGAGAGTTTGCAGATACTCAAAACCTCGCGCCAGCGTTCCTTCCACCAACTCCGGTTCCACGAAGATCGTTTCACCCCAGCGATTGCTCTTGATCTTGAATTCCCCTGGTCGCACGTCCTTGCGACCGTCCATGATGATGGAATGGCGGTATTTGAGGAGTTTCAGAAATTCTTCGGAGGATTTTGCCACTCTCGCCATTTCGGCTTGATCCGCTACAACCCGGAACGTGCCTAAAATATCGTGCGCATCGTCCGGGCGTTCCTCTGGAATCGCGCCTTCAAAAACAATGTCATAGGCCTCGTCGATTTCAAACTCCGTGCCTTCGATATGGTTCGAAAAGTAAGCCTCGAAGAAAGGGAGATATTCCGCATTCTTTCGAGCGGGAATGCGGGCAAACGGAGTCTGCCCGACGGCGATCCGCAGAGTTTCAAAGAGTTCTAAACGTTCAGGATCGTATCCGATCCCCAACGAGCGGGCCTTGGCTCCTTCCGTAATCAGTGGTGCTTTATGCGTTCCGAGCAGGGTTGAAATGAGTTGTGAAAGCTCGTGCGCCTGCTCTTCCATACACAACGGTTTGGCGATATGCTTCACCTCATCGCGCAGGGCGTTGAGCTTTTCAACACCACCGCCCCGCCGCAGCAGTCGTTCCATCCATTCCTCCAATTCCGCACGCGAGAGAGTGGAGCGAACATGGTTTCGCGCCCGAGTTGGCCGCATATTTTCCAATAATGCCCGGCTCTGAGATGACATCCACAGTCCTCCCATGAAAGGTTTATCCACTCCCTCAATGGGACCGAGACCGAAGCGCGGGCGGAAGGTAATGCCCGGCAACACCAAGTCGTAGGAACGATCCGCCACGAGGAAAACGGACCCGTCTGATGCGGGACGGTTTTCCAGGGCGGTCCGATCCACAATCAGTGAACCCGGCAAAAGCTGTGCAGCGATCGGCCAGACGTTCCGTTTGACGATGGCTGCTGGATCCGCCCCCACTGCTGTGGTATAAAGCCGGGGAGCAAGACGCCGAAGTTGCTTTTTTTGGAGGGCACGTTTGATGGCATCCCGGTTATCGAGTCGGGATACGACAATTTCGCTTTTGGAAAGAGGAATGCCCACGGATTTGAAATTAAAACGATGTTTCTGCCATTATTCCTTATTTAACAACAAAATATCGCCATTATTTTTTATTTAACATTTCATCCCCGAAGGCTACCAGCGGATTTTCACGGGATATTTTTTCCACTTGCGGTCGTTGGTCACAGCGATGGCTTTTTCCTCAATCGCCTGGGCGATGAGGAGGCGGTCGAGAAGGTAGCGCATGCTTTAAGGAGAAAGTGTGTGAGGGGTCAGGCATGGTTTATCGATATTCTCGATGCTTCGCGGCGAAAACATTTCAAAGTCGAAAGGTGCCACGACAGGTTCGCATCGAATACGCGGGGGCATTTTACCATCTGATGGGGCGCGGAGAACCTGCGCGTGCGAGCCACGTTTTCTGGAGCAATGACTCGGACGATGCACTGCCACTCGTCCTCACCAGTGAGTTCCCGGGAGTTGTCGCTGGACACTCTCGGCGCAGGAGAAAATCCCATCCACATTTTCAATGCCCTCGCGACTCGCACGCAGGTTCAGGCCCGCGATGTTTTCGATCTCCATCACTCCGAAGAAATTCCCCACCCACTCCCAATCCCCCAGCACCGAGAGCAGCACAGGAAGCAGACTGTAAAATTGCTCATTGAGCCACAGGCTGGCGTCGAAGCGAGGGTAAAAAGCAAGGCAGCCGGGAGCGCGGAGCTGGGAGGAAGGTGGTGGTCTCGCTTCCACATCAGTTTCTTCAACTTTGAATTTCCCATGCGCTTTTTCCCTGTGCGTATCCACATACAAAGAGGCACATATACTTGCGTTTCTCAAATTATTTGCTAATTTTCCCTTATGGCTCAGATGACCATTTACCTAGACCAGGCCACGCAGAAGGCGGTGGAAGCGGCAGCGGCGCGGGGAGCGGTGTCCATCTCGCGGTGGGCGCGGGAACGGCTCTGGGAGGCGGCGAGTCGGGATCGGGGAAAGGGGTTTCTGGACGAGTTTTACGGTTCCATTGAGGACGAGTCTTTTCGTGAGCCGGA